>Ga0070668_100001190_pt1 | contig 18436 bp, 14 predicted proteins | sample KBSS43metaG_FD_64661 | JGI IMG/M metagenome (GOLD analysis project Ga0070668, IMG submission 64661) | Switchgrass rhizosphere microbial communities from Kellogg Biological Station, Michigan, USA - KBS S4-3 metaG | ecosystem: Host-associated > Plants > Roots > Rhizosphere > Soil ... | reverse complement strand
TCACGCTGGTCGTCGACCCGCAGCAGCACACGCTGCTCGACTTCCACTTCCACCCGCACGTCAAGGCGTCCAACGGCGGCGGCGGAGCGGGCGCCAACCGGGACGGTGCCAACGGCAAGGACCTGGTGCTCCCGGTGCCGGACGGCACGGTCGTGCTCACCGCCGATGGCGAGGTGCTGGCCGACCTGATCGGCGAGGGCACCACCTTCGAGGTGGCCCGCGGCGGCCGCGGCGGCCGGGGCAACGCCTCGCTGGCCAACACCCGGCGCAAGGTGCCGGGCTTCGCCGAGCTGGGCGAGCCGGGCGACCGGCTGGACGTGGTGCTCGAGCTCAAGAGCGTCGCCGACGTCGGCCTGGTCGGCTTCCCCTCGGCCGGCAAGTCGTCGCTCATCTCGGTGATCTCCGCGGCCAAGCCCAAGATCGCCGACTACCCGTTCACGACGCTGGTGCCCAACCTCGGCGTGGTGCAGGCCGGCGAGCAGACCTTCACGGTCGCCGACGTGCCCGGCCTCATCCCGGGCGCGGCCACCGGCAAGGGCCTCGGCATGCAGTTCCTCCGGCACATCGAGCGCACCTCGGTGCTGGTGCACGTGCTCGACGCGGCGGCGCCGGAGATCGAGCGCGACCCGCTGGCCGACCTGGACGCGATCGAGGCCGAGCTGGCCGCGTACGGGGGCCTGGCGGACCGGCCCCGGCTCGTGGTGCTCAACAAGATCGACATTCCGGACGGCCGGGACCTGGCCGAGATGGTCCGTCCCGACCTGGAGGCGCGCGGCTACCGGGTGTTCGAGGTGAGTGCGGTCACTCGCGAGGGCCTCAAGGAGCTGATCTTCGCGCTCGCCACGACGGTGGAGGAGCACCGGCTGGCCCGGCCCGCGCCGGAGCCGACCCGGGCGGTGCTCCGGCCGCGTGCGGTCGACGACTCCGGCTTCACCATCGAGCAGGACGACGACGGCGTCTACGTGGTCCGCGGCACTCGCGTCGAGCGCTGGGTCAAGCAGACCAACTTCGACAACGACGAGGCCGTCGGCTTCCTGGCCGACCGGCTCGACCGGCTCGGCGTCGAGGCTGACCTGGCCAAGAAGGGCGCGCAGCCCGGCGACCCGGTGCGGATCGGCGAGCGCGAGTTCGACTGGCAGCCCAACGCCGGGGAGTACGTGTCGGGTCCGCGCGGCACCGACGCGCGCCTGGAGGAGGAAAGCGGCCGGCAGACCGCCGCGCAGCGGCTCGCCGCCCGCAAGGCCCGCCGGGTGCGCTCCGACGACGAGCTGCTGCACATGTCCGCCGACGGCACCGTGACCAGCGTGGCCAACGCGCAGCAGCCGGTCCTGGTCACCGACGAGGACGACGACGAGGACGCCTCAGTCGAGTAGGCCGATGGCTGCGCGCGCACGCCGTACGGTGGCTTGGGCTTGGGGACGCACCCGGGCCTTGCCCTCCGCGAGGATCCGCCGGAGGTGACCGGGGTCCGCGGCCAGTTCGGCGTGCCGTCGCCGGATCGGCGCGAGCACCGCCTCCACCGCGTCGGTGACCTCGCGTTTCAACGCGCCGTATGAGGTGAACGACCCCGGCTCCGCGCCGGAGCACTCGCGCAGGATGCCGAGCAGGTTGGTCACCCCGGGCTGGTGCACCGGATCGTGCCGGACGACGCCGACGGTGTCGGTGACCGCGCGCGAGATCTTCCGGCGGACCACGTCGGGCGGGTCTAGCACGCCGATCCGGCCGGCCGCGGAGGGCGAGCTCTTGCTCATCTTGCGCGCCGGGTCGGCCAGGTCCATGATGCGCGCCGCCGACTCCGGTCGGACACCCTCAGGCACCCGGAAGGTCTCGCCGTAACGGGTGTTGAACCTGGTGGCGAGCGTACGGGCCAGCTCCAGGTGCTGGTTCTGGTCGTCGCCGACCGGCACCTGCGCGATGTCGTGGAGCAGGATGTCGGCGGCCATCAGCACCGGATAGGTGAGCAGGCTGAGCCGGACCGGACGGTCGCCGGCCGACTTCTCCTTGAACTGGATCATGCGGGCGGCCTCGCCGAAGCCGGCCACCGACTCCAGCAGGTAATGAAGCTCGGTGTGCTCGGGGACCTGCGAGTTCGCGATGATCGGGGTGCGTTCCGGGTCGATGCCGGCGGCGAGCAGTACGGCCGCGACCTCGATCGTCGCGGCGCGCACCTGGGCCGGATCGTGCTCCATGGTGAGCGCGTGCAGGTCGGCGATCATCGCGATCGTCGGGGTAGTGGTCTGCTCCGCGACCAGTGGGCGCATCGCGCCCAGCAGGTTGCCGAGGTGCAGCCGGCCGGTCGGCTGGAAGCCGGTGAGGCGGCGGGTGCGGGTGGGTGCGAGCGTCGCGGTCATGGGGAGTCTCCTTCGGTACGCGGTGAGCGACCGCAGCCCGGGAGAGAAACCGCACAGAAACGGCCGCCCTCCAGGGCGGCCGCGATGAGTCATGCGCGCGTGGGTGTGCCGCCCGTCAGGGCAGCCACCAGCAAACGTTCAGCGTGCGCATGGGATTGATGATAACAACGGTGTGGCGGCACGCCACCGTGTTCCGGACCGGCATGATGGCGTCATGCCGAGTCTCACCCGCGCCGAGGCTACCGCCCGGGCCGCCACCGTCGATGTCCGCGAGTACGAGATCGATCTCGACGTGACCGCGGAGGGTGACACATTCCGATCACGTACGGTCGTCCGGTTCGACGCGGAGCCCGATGGCAGCACGTTCCTCGAGTTCGAGCCGGTGCGCGTCGAGTCGATGACCCTGAACGGGGTGGACCTCCCGGAGTCGGCGCTGACCGGCGAGCGGCTGGAGCTGACCGGCCTCGCGGCGGCCAACGAGCTCGTCGTCTCGGCCGAGATGCGCTACTCGAACACCGGCGAGGGCCTGCACAAGTACGTCGACCCCGAGGACGGCTCGGTCTACCTCTACCAGCACATGTTCATCAACAATGCGGGCCGGATCCTGCCCAGCTTCGACCAGCCGGACATGAAGGCATCGTTCCAGCTAAGCGTGACCGCGCCGGCCGACTGGCTGGTGGCCGCCAACGGGCCGGTCACGGTGCGTAAGGGCAGCCGGTGGGAGTTCGCGCCCACCAAGCCGATCTCGACTTACCTGGTGTCGCTGATCGCCGGGCCGTACCACGCGGTCACCGACGAGCACGACGGCATCCCGCTGGCGCTCTACGCCCGGGCCGCGCTGGCCGAGCAGCTGGAGGCCGAGGCCGCGGAGATCTTCACGGTCACCAAGCAGTGCCTGGACCGGTTCCACGAGATCTTCGACATCCGCTACCCGTTCGGGGACTACCAGCAGGCGTTCGCCCCGGAGTTCAACTTCGGCGCGATGGAGTACCCCGGCCTGGTCGTCTTCCGGGACGAGCTGATCTATCGCTCGGCGGTCACCGACAGCGAGCGCGAGCGCCGGGCCAACGTGATCGCGCACGAGATGGCGCACATGTGGTTCGGCGACCTGGTCACCATGGCCTGGTGGGACGACCTGTGGCTGAACGAGTCGTTCGCCGAGTACCTCGGCACCCGGATCACCGCCGAGGCCACCCGTTTCCCGGACGCCTGGACCACCTTCGCTATGCAGCGCAAATCCTGGGGCCTGCGCGCCGACCAACGCCCGTCGACCCATCCGGTGGCCCCCGCCGAGGTCAAGGACACCGACGAGGCACTTCTCAACTTCGACGGCATCTCGTACGCCAAGGGCGCGGCCGTGCTGAAACAGCTGGTCGCCTGGGTGGGCGACGGGCCGTTCTGGGCGGGGCTCAACGCGCACTTCGCCACGCACGCGTACGGCAACGCCACGCTCGCCGACCTGCTCGGGGCGCTGTCCGAGGCGGGCGGCCGGGACCTGTCCGCCTGGGCCGACGGGTGGCTGCGCCGCGCCCAGGTCAACACGCTACGCACCGAGGTGGCCCGCGACGGCGACCGCTACGCCGAGGTCTGCGTGGCGCAGACCGCCCCGGACGAGGCCCGTACCCTGCGCCCGCACCGGATCGGCATCGGGCTGTACGACCGTTGCCCGGACGGCACCGTGCGCCGGCGGGCCCGGGTCGAGGCCGACATCGACGCCGGCGGCCGCACCGTGATCGCCGAACTGGCCGGCGAAAAGGTGGCCGACCTGCTGCTGCTCAACGACGGTGACCTGACGTACGCGAAGATCCGGCTGGACGACGACTCGGCCGCGGCGGTACCGACCGTGCTGCCGCTGCTCGGCGACTCGCTGGCCCGGGCCGTGCTGTGGGCCGCCACCCTGGACGCCGTGGTGGACGGCGAGCGGCCGGTCGCCGAACTGGTCACCCTGGTGCTCACGGCGCTGCCGGTGGAGACCGAGGTGGTGGTCATCGAGGACGTGCTGCGGGCCACCCGCAGCCTGGTCGACCGCTACGCCACCCCGGAGACCCGCCCGGCCGCCCTGGAACTGGTCGCGCAGGCCACCGACCGGCTGCTCGCCGCCTCCGAACCGGGCGGCTCCCGGCAGCTCGCCGCGGCCCGCGGCCTGATCGGTGCGACCGTCGAGACCACCCGGCTCAAGGACTGGCTGGCCGGCCGGAACGTGCCGGTGGGCCTGGCCATCGATCACGACCTGCGCTGGCTGATCATCTACCGGCTGACCGTGCTGGGCGCGAGCGGGCTCGCCGAGATCGACGCCGAGTTCGACCGTGACCGCAGCTCGACCGGCGAACAGTGGGCGGCCCGCTGCCGGGCCGCGGTGCCGGACGCCGACGCCAAGGCCAAGGCCTGGCAGGCGATCATCGGGGACGCGACGCTGTCCAACCGGCTCACCGAGCTCACCGCGGGCGGTTTCTGGCAGCCCGAACAGCTCGACCTGCTCCGCCCGTACGTGTCGCGATACTTCGCCGAGATGCCCGAGATGATGCGGGTACGCAGCGGGATGAGCGCGGAACGGACGGCCGTCGCCGCGTACCCCGCCGTGATGGTCGAACCGGAGACCCGGCGGCTCGCCGCCGAGCTGTTGTCTCGCGACGACCTTGATCCGATCCTGCGCCGGGTGGTCCAGGACGCCGACGACGATCTCCGCCGGGCGCTTGCCGCTCGTTTTTGACCTTTAGCCCCGCTTTCACCCGATACTCTCGGGCGACGGGGGTGGATGCGTGGAGTGGTCCGAGGAATTGGCCGGCGGTCTGCTTCAGGCCGCCCCGGACGCGATCCTCGTCCTGGACGGGCGCCGCATCGTGCTGGTCAACGACCGCGCCGAGGAACTGTCCGGCCGGCCCCGCGGCGAGCTGCTCGGCAACGACATCGACCTGCTGCTCACCGACGACGCCCGCACCATGCTCCCGGAGCGGCGGCGACGCCTCGACGAGGGCAGGGCCGGGCCGCTCGGCGCGGTGACCACCACCATGCGCCGGCGGGACGGCAGCGAGATCCCGATCGAGTCCTCGGTAGCGCTCGTCGACACGCCGCAGGGCCGGCTCGCCGTCGCGGTGATCCGCGACCTCACCGAGCGGGCCCGCGCCGAACAGGACAAGGCCCGGCTCCGCGCGGAGGCCCAGGTTCACCGCAACCAGCGGCTGGAGAGCCTGGGGCAGCTGGCCGGCGGGATCGCGCACGACTTCAACAACATGCTCGGCGTGATCGTGAACTACGCGAGCTTCGTCATCGAGGAGGCGGAGTCGGCCGAGCCGGACGTCAAGATGATCGCGGCGGACGCCCGCCAGGTCATCCGGGCCGGGGAACGCGGCACCGACCTCACCCACCAGCTGCTCGCCTTCGCCCGCCGCGAGGTGGTGCGCCCCCAGGTGCTCGACCTCAACCGGGCGATCACCGACGTCGAGGAGATGCTGCGGCGCTCGATCGGTGAGCACGTCACGCTGATCTTCCGGCCCTGCCCGGACCTGCCGCCGGTCACCTGCGACCCCGGGCAGATCGAGCAGGTGCTGGTCAACCTCGTGGTCAACGCCCGGGACGCGATGCCGTCCGGCGGCAACCTGGTGATCGACACCGACCGCCACGGCGACCAGGTGCGGCTGCGGGTCTCGGACGCCGGCAAGGGGATGGCGCCCGAGGTGGTCGAGCGGGCGTTCGAGCCGTTCTTCACCACCAAGGCCAGCGGTGAGGGCACCGGGCTGGGCCTGGCCACCGTGTACGGCATCGTCACCCAGGCCGACGGCGAGGTCACCATCGCCTCGGAGCCGGGCCTCGGCACCACCGTCACCGTGCTGCTGCCGGCGGCGTCCTCCGCGGCCGAGGAGGGACCGGTGGCGGCGGCAGCCGTGCCGACCCGGGGGAACGGCGAGACGCTGCTGGTCGTCGAGGACGAGGCCGCGCTGCGTGAGGTGGCCGGGCGGATCCTGTCCGCCGCGGGGTACCAGGTGCTGAGCGCCGACGGCGGGCCGTCGGCGCTGGAGGTGGCGGCGCGACACGAGGGCACGATCGATCTGCTGCTCAGCGACGTGGTGATGCCGGGGATGCTGGGCAAGGACCTGGCCGAGCGGCTGGTCCACATCCGGCCGGACACCCGGGTGCTGTACATGTCGGGGTACGCGCAGCCCGTCCTGCACTCGCAGGGGACGCTGGACCCGGGGGTGGCGCTCCTGGAGAAGCCGTTCACGGCGGATGACCTGCTCTGCGCCGTGCGCAGACGGCTGGACGGTTGATCTCCATCCAACCGCCCCGCTCGCCACCCTTGATCGGACTGAAGCCTATTCTTCGTTGATGTCAGGACGTCGGATCGGGATCATGGGTGGCACGTTCGACCCGATCCATCACGGCCACCTGGTCGCGGCCAGCGAGGTGCAGGCGCGGTTCGACCTGGACGAGGTCGTCTTCGTGCCGACCGGCCACCCGTACGAGAAGGGCAAGGTCTCGCCGGCCGAGGACCGCTACCTCATGACGGTGATCGCCACCGCCTCGAACCCGCGGTTCCACGTGAGCCGGGCCGACATCGACCGGGACGGCCCCACCTACACCATCGACACCCTGCGGGACATGCGCGCGATCTACGGCGCCGAGGCCTCGCTCTACTTCATCACCGGGGCGGACGCGCTCGCCCGCATCCTGAGCTGGAAGGACGCGCTGGAGATGCTCGCCGCGGCGCGCTTCGTCGGGGTCACCCGGCCCGGCTTCGAGCTCTCCGACGACCACCTGCCGAAGGACGCCGTCACGCTGGTGGAGGTGCCGGCCATGGCCATCTCGTCCTCGGACTGCCGGCAGCGGGTCGCGGCCGGCAAGCCGGTGTGGTATCTGGTGCCGGACGGTGTCGTGCAATACATCAACAAGCGAGGCCTCTATCGGGGTTCGGGAAATGTCACACCCGTGTGAGACGCTGGTATCACCAGGAAGCCAACCGAGGGGACCCACTTGCCCGTCACCGAACGCGCTCTTGAACTGGCGATGGCGGCCGCGCAGGCCGCAGCCGACAAGAAGGCGCAGGACATCGTCGTCATCGACGTCGCCGAGCAGCTCGCCATCACCGACGCGTTCGTGATCGCGTCGGCGAGCAATGAGCGACAGGTCGTCGCCATCGTTGACGCCGTCGAGGAAGCCCTGGTCAACCTGCCGGAAAAGGCGAAACCGGTGCGTCGCGAGGGCGAGCGCCAGGGTCGCTGGGTGCTTCTCGACTACGTCGACATCGTGGTGCACATCCAGCATGCCGAGGAGCGGGAGTTCTACGCCCTCGACAAGCTGTGGAAAGACTGCCCGACGATCCCGTTCGTCGATCGCGACATGGTCGACGCTGACGCGTCGGGCATCGCGTGACCCGACTGATCGTCTGGCGCCACGGCAACACCGACTGGAATGCGAGCCACCGCGTCCAGGGCCAGACCGACGTGCCGCTCAACGCACTCGGCCGGCAGCAGGCGGTCGACGCGGCCGAGCTGCTGATCAAGATGCGGCCCGACGTGCTCGTCTCCAGCGACCTGCAACGCGCCGCCGACACGGCCGCCGCGCTGGCCGCCCTCGCCGGGCTCTCCGTCCACCTCGACAAGCGGCTGCGTGAGCGCTATTTCGGCTCCTGGCAGGGCCTCACCATGACCGAGGTGGCCGAGGTCCATCCCCAGGAGCACGCGCGCTGGACGGCCGGCGAGGAGGTCGGCGGCGATGTGGAGAGCCTCGACGACCTGGGTAAGCGGGTCGCCGAGGCCCTGCAGGACGCGGCGGCCATGACCCCGGCCGGCGGGACCGTCGTGGTCACCACGCATGGCGCCGCCGCCCGGCAGGGCATCGGCCATCTGCTCGGCTGGCGGCTGGAGCAGTTGCGTACGCTGCGCGCCCTGCAGAACTGCCATTGGGTCGAGCTGACCCACGACAGCAGGCGCGGCTGGCAGGTGGCCACCTACAACGTGGGCCCGTTCGCCGAACGGCCGGTGCCGCCGCCGGTCTGAATGGGCGGTTCGGCGGTCTGACTGTTGGTGGGCCCGGCGGGCTGGCTCGGCGGTTCCGGCGGTCTGACTGTTGGCGGGTCCGCCGGTCTCACTTGGCAAGTTCATGGGAACCATCGACGATCGGGTACCGTCCAACAATCATGTTCACTCGTGCTGCCTCTGCCGCTCTGCTGCTCCTCCTGATCGCCGGCTGCGCCAACGCCGGCACCCAGGCCGGCGCTCCGGCACCGGCCGCCTCGTCACCGGCCCCCGCCTCGTCCGAGATCGTGGATCTGCCGCTGCCGAGCACCAGCGCCAAGCCGCGCAAGCCGGTGGCCGGCACTCAGACGATCACCGGCACGGTGGCCTCCGGCGTCGAGCCCGGCTGCCTGGTCCTGGAGTCCGGCGGCGCCTCCTACCTGCTGATCTTCGACGACGAGGCGATGCGTTCCGACGCCCCGGCGGGCAAAAAGGTCACCCTGGTCGGGCAGACCGCGCCCGACATGATGTCCACGTGCCAGCAGGGAACCCCGTTCGTCGTCGGGGCAGTCCGGGCAGGCTGACGGTGGCGGTTTGTCCGGCTTGAGCGGCGCTTCCCGCTCATTCGGCTGAACCCACAGGCTCATTTGTCGGCGGTTCGCGCGAACTGATCACTCCCGTGCCTCCCGGCGCCCCTCGATCGGTTACCGTGCCCGCATGCCCGTCGCGGTTGTCACCGACTCCACCGCGTACCTGCCCGCCGAACTCGGCGGCACGTATGACCTCACAGTCGTCCCCCTCACGGTGGTCATCAACGGCGTCGACGGGCTGGAAGGCCTGGAGATCCAGCCGACCGAGGTGGCCCAGGCGTTGCGTGCCCGCCGTTTCGCGGTGAGCACGTCACGCCCGGCGCCGTCCCAGTTCGTCGCCGCCTACCGGCGCCTCCTCGACGCGGGCGCCGACGGGATCGTCTCGGTCCACCTGTCCGCCAAGCTTTCCGGCACGTTCGAGGCGGCCACCCTGGCGGCCGTCGAGGTGGGCGCGCAGGTCCAGGTGGTCGACAGCGGAACCACCGGCATGGGCCTCGGTTTCGCCGCCCTGGCCGCCGCGGCTGCCGCCCGCAAAGGCGGGGACCTGGACGCCGTACGCCGCGTCGCCACCACCCACGCCGAACAGGTGAGCACACTCTTCTACGTCGACACGCTGGAATACCTGCGCCGCGGCGGCCGGATCGGCGCCGCGTCCGCACTGCTCGGCACCGCGCTGTCGGTAAAGCCGATCCTCCACGTGGTCGACGGCGCCATCGTGGTGCGCGACAAGGTGCGCACGGCGGGCCGAGCCCTGGCCCGGCTGGTAGACCTGGCCGTCGAAGCCTCCGGCGACGGCGACGTGGACATCGCCGTGCACCATCTGGAGGCCGCCGACCGCGCGACGGCCTTGGCCGACGCCGTTTCGCTACGCCTCGGCGACCGCCTACGCGACTGCTACATCACCGAGATCGGCGCCGTGGTAGCCGCCCACGTAGGCCCCGGCGTGGCCGGCGTGGTCGTCCACCGCCGCCCCTGAGCCACCCGCCCCTGCGCCACCCGCCCCTGCGCCACCCGCCCATGAGCCACCCGCCCATGAGCCACCCGCCCACCGCGCCCGCGTTACGACACGCCCGCGCCACCGCGTGCCCGCCACCGCGCGGCAGCCGCACCGCCTAGCGGGCCGGCCAGTGCGATGCTGACCAGCGCGGCGGGTCCAAGCCGGGGACCTCGGAGAGGTGTGCGGCCACGTCGGCCCAGGGGCAGATCTCGTCGCCCAGTTGGACCTCGTCCGCCGTCGGCAGCAGGACCGGCTCGTCGCGCTCCCAGATCGCGCGCGTCCGCCAGCCCGATCGGTCCGAGCCGACGAGCAGCAGTTCCGCCGCCGTTCCGGCGAGGGCGCCGGCCTTGGCCTGATGGGCGGCCTCGGCCAGGTGAGCCGTCTGCCGGGTGTACTCCTGAACCGCGAGTACCCGCTCGGCCCGCTGCACAGCACCGTGCAGCGGGTGACCGCGCGGCGCCACGTAGGGCACCGTGCAACCGTCGCCGTCGCCGACGTACGCCATCGGGGTTATCGGTCGTGATGACTTCGCATAGATCTCCTCCGCCTGCGCGAAAAGCCCACGCAGATGATCGCTTCCGTCCGCCGTGACCAGTAGCGTGCCGCGCTCCGGCGCGAACGCCACCGGCACGCCGCCGACCTGTTCGGCGAGCCGCTCGAGCCAGTGTTCGAGCAGCAGGTGCGACGTCCAGTAGGCGTCGCCGTCGTCGACGAACCGAACCACCACCGGCTCGGTCGCCATGCCCTGCAGCACCGCGCCGGACAGGTTTGCCCGGGCGGCCGCGAAGACCTCCTCCGCGCTCACGCCCCAGCCTCCCGGTTGCTCGGGCGTCACGTACGTCATGGTGTCGGGGTGGTCGATCACCACGAACTCGGACAGGAACGGCAGGACCGACCGGCGGAGCTGCGCACCCGGTGTGGCACCGCGCAACACCGGACGCAGCAGCGGCCGCGCTTCCGCCCAGGTACGTGGCAGGCCGTGCGCCGGCAGCAGGCCTGTCACGAACCGGTCGACCCGTTCCCGACGTCTCTTGCCGCGGCCGGCCAGCAGCGGCGCGAGTTCCAGAATGGTCTGCACGTCGTCCCCAGGCGCGGTGAAACGAACCTGGAACGCGTGCCGGTCATAACGCGCGTCGGTGAATCCCGCCCGGCGTAGCCGCCGGATGACCCGGCCGGCCAGTCGTGCCCGGGCAACCCTCCGTAGCAGGCCCACCCGACGCCTTTCTCCCTGATGGCTGCCGACCTTAGCGCAACCCGCCGACAGTTTTCCGCCCCTGGATCACCCGGGCATCGAGATCATCGTCGTCGATCACGTCCGCGTCCAGCCCCGCGGCCCGTACAGCCTGGATCGCGGCCTGCGTCTGGGCCTCGGTGATCTCGGAGAGCAGGATTCCGCCGGGCGCCAACCAGTGCGGTGCACCGGCCGCGACGGCCCGGAAGACGTCGAGGCCGTCGGCGCCGCCGTCCAGGGCGGTGTGCGGCTCGTGGTCCCGGGCCTCGGCCGGGAGCAGCGGGATGTGCCGGGTGGCGACGTAGGGAACGTTCGCCAGGAGGATGGCGATACGGCCGCGGACGGACTGGGGGAGCGGGTCGAACAGATCGCCCTGGTAGACGTTTCGGCCCAGATTGTCCCGTGCGCAGGCCACCGCCACGGGGTCCAGATCGGCGGCGTGCAGGTCGATGCCCGCGGCCCGCCGGCGCACGGCGAGGCCCAGCGCCCCGGAACCGCAACAAAGATCCACCACGGCGGGCGGGCGGTCGGCCGTCTCGGCCTCGGCCGTCGCGACGCGGACCAGAAGCTCACTGCGTACGCGAGGGACAAAGACGCCCGGACGCAGCCGCACGCGAACGCCACAGAAGTCGGCGTAGCCGACGACCTGTTCCAGCGGCTCGCCCAGTGCGCGCCGCGCGACCATGGCGTCGAGCCCCGCCTCGTCGGCCGCCGCCGCGCCGAGCGCGGCGGCCTCTTCCTCGGCGAATACGCAGCCGGCGGCGCGCAGCCGGACCACCGCGGCATCCATCACGGACGCCGGAATGCCTGTTCTCACAAACCGTCCTTTAGCACAGAACTGTTGATCGTTGGAGTTATCCACAATGCGCCCTCGTCCACAGCGGGCGGCGCACGGGGTTCGCGAAATTCCTACGGTGCATGGCGTGCGAGAGCCGAGAGATGCGGACAACGTCGTGGTGGAGCGGCTGCGGTCGGTCCTGGCCGATTCCGTACGCGGGAGCGGCCGTCCCGGACCGGCGGTGAGAAGCCCGGGTGGCACCCAGGTGGGCGATGGGCCGGCGGCGGGCGTCTGGACTACCCCGGCCGTTCCCTCCTCTGCTCCGGCGCTGGCCGAGCTCGCCGCGGTCAGAGAGCCGTTGCGCTGGTCCGACATCATCTCCGCCTGGCCCGACGACGTTGATCTGGAGCCGATCTCGTCTCCGCCGTTCGAAGCCGCTCAGTCCTCCGAAACCGCTCAGCCCTCCGAAACCGCTCAGTCTTCCGAAGCTGCTCAGGCGTCCGAAGCCGTCAGTGAAGCGTCGCCGCCCGCCGGAGCCGAGCCTGTGAACGGCTCGGCCGCCGCCGACGGAATGGCCGGCTTTCCCGCCACGTCGGCGTGGGCCACACCGCCCAAGTCGGTCGATATGCCGGGGCCAGCCGACTGCCGACCTCCGCCGCCGGTGGCCTCCGCCGCTACCGCCGAGGCCAGCATGCCCTCCCCGGGCGAGGGGGACCAACTTTCTTCACATCTGGGAGATCTGATGGACCAGGCGGATCCGTTCCGCGCGAGTGCTCGGCCCGCGCCGGGTGTCTTCCCGGTCGCTGACGGCATCGCCGGCAACGCGTGGCGTCCCCTGTCGCCACCGGCCTGGGTGCTTGCGGACGAGGAGCAGCCGGCAGTTGATCCACGCCCGCCGGCGCCCTGGCCTGACCTGGATGCCGCTCCGGCCTTCGCCTCCGAGGAGGACGACGAGCCGGCCGGGCTGAGTGCGGCTGGGGCCTTCGGCGGGCCGGTCAGCGGCGGCCGCCGGATCGGGCTGCGGGCGTTCGATCCGGGGCGACGTGGCGTCCGGGCGCTGGCCGCGGTGGCCGCCGTGGTCATCGTCGTGGCCGCGCTGCTCGCCTGGCGCGCCCGGCCGCGGGTGGACCCGGTGGCACCGCCGTCGTTCGACGTGGCCGGGTCGGCCGGGGCTTCCCACCGCGAGCAGCCCGACGTGCCGGTGGCGGCGGCGCGGTCGGCCAGTTCCGCGGCGGCCGAGGTGGTGGTCGCGATCGGCGGCAAGGTTCGCAAGCCGGGTCTGGTCCGGCTGCCGTCCGGGGCGCGGGTGGCCGATGCGCTCAGCGCGGCCGGCGGCGCCGAGCCGGGCGTCGATGTCGCGATGCTCAATCTGGCCCGCAAGGTGGTCGACGGCGAACTGATCCTGGTCGGTGTGACGCCACCGCCCGGCACCAACACCGGTCCCGCGGCTCCGGCGGGTGCGGGCGCTCCGGCCGGTGGTGCGCCGGCCGGCGGGCCGGTCAATCTCAACACCGCGACACTCGCCGATCTCGATACGCTGCCCGGAGTCGGGCCGGTTCTGGCGCAGCGCATCCTCGACGCCCGTGACGCGCAGGGCGGGTTCAAGGCGGTCAGCGACCTGCGCAAGGTCGACGGCATCGGGGACGCCCGCTACGAGCAGCTCAAAGACCTGGTGACGGTGTGAACGCGCCGGTCCGCGACCGAGTCGGCGGCCCCGACCTGCGGCTCGCCGGGTTCGCCATCGCTACCTGGCTTTCCGCGTTGTCCGCTCTCCACCTCTCCGCACGCCCGGGTGTGTTGCTCGGCGTCGGTGCTCTCGTGGCGACGGCGGTGATCGCGGGGTGGACCGCCCGGCGCCGCGGCCGTCGGCCGCCACTGGGCCGGTTCGCGGCGATCCGCTGGGTCGGGATGACGGTCCTGCTCGGGGCGGGCTGTGGGGCGATCGCGACCGGGGTGCGGGTCGGCGTTCGCGACGCGGAGCCTCTTGCCGGCCTGGTGAGTGCGCGGCAGCGCGCACAGGTCGAGGTCGTCGTTCGAGACGACCCGCGGGCCTTGCGGGGATCACCGGGGATGCCGCCGACATACCTGGTGGCCGTTGATCTTCTGATGGTCCGTGCCGAGGGGCAGGCGGCCTTGCGGATGTCGGCCCGTGCGCTGGTGCTGGGCAGTCATCGTGGCTGGCGGGATGTGCTGCCGGGACAGCGGGTCGCGGCCACGGGCAAGTTGACGCCACCCCACGGTGGTGACCTGCGGGCCGCGGTGGTCTCCGTGCGGAGTGCGCCTACCTTGCTGGGGCGCCCACCATGGGCTCAACGAGCCGCCGGGGTGCTGCGCGCCGGGCTTCAGCGGGCCTGCGAGCCGCTGCCGGACGACGCCGGCGGGCTGCTGCCCGGCTTGGTCGTGGGCGACACCAGCCGGTTGGACCCGGCCCTGGAGGAGGACTTCCGCACCACCGGGCTGACCCACCTCAATGCCGTCTCCGGGGCCAATGTGGCAATCGTCCTGGGCGTAGTGCTGTTCATCGTGCGGCGCATCCGGGCGGGGCCGGTCGTGATGGCGGTGGTCTGTGCGGTGGCCCTGGTCGGTTTCGTGATTCTCGCGCGGCCGTCGCCGAGCGTGGTGCGGGCGGCGGCCATGGGGGCGATCGGCCTGCTCGCCCTGGCCACCGGGCGGTGGCGGGCGGCGTTGCCGGCGCTCGCGACCGGCGTCGCCGTGCTGGTCCTGATCGACCCGGAACTGGCCGGCGATCCCGGGTTCGCGCTGTCGGTGCTGGCCACGTCCGGGCTGCTGTTGCTGGCGCCCGTGTGGCGCGACGGGCTACGCCGGCGCGGGTGGCCGCCGGGGGCGGCCGAGGCGCTGGCGGTGCCGGCCGCGGCGCAGGTGGCGTGCGGTCCGGTGGTGGCCGGGCTGTCCGGCGCGATCAGTCTGGTCGCGGTGCCGGCGAACCTGCTCGTCGTGCCCGCGATCGCGCCCGCCACGCTGCTCGGGGTGACCGCGGCGGTGTTGTCGCCGGTCTGGCCGGCGGCGGCCGAGTTCGCGGCCTGGCTGGGGCATTGGCCGGTGAAATGGCTGGTGCTGGTGGCGACTTATGGGGCGCGCGTGCCCGCCGGAGCGCTGCCGTGGCCGGGCGGGGCGCTGGGCGCGCTACTGCTTGCCGTGATCACCATCGCGCTGCTGGTCGCGGCGCGGCGGCCGATCGTTCGGCGGTTGGCCGCGGTGGTGGCGGTCGGCGGCATGCTGGGCGCCTTGCCGGTGCGGCTCTTCGCCTCCGGCTGGCCGCCTGCGAACTGGGTGGTGGTGGCGTGCGCCGTCGGGCAGGGCGACGCGATCGTCCTGCCGGCGGGGCCGGGCCGGGCGGTCGTGGTGGACGCCGGGCCGGAACCCAACGCGGTGGACCACTGCCTGCGTCGGCTCGGCGTACGCCAGGTGGTGCTCTTTGTCGCCAGCCACTTCCACGTCGACCACATCGGCGGCGTGACCGGCGTCTTCCGCGGCCGGGACGTGTTGGCCGTGGTGGGACCGGACTGGCCGGAACCACCGGCCGGACGGTCCGCGGTCGAGGCGGCCGCGGGTCGGGTGCCGTTGCATGCCGTCGGCCCGGGCTGGTCCTACACGGTCGGGGAGCTCGGCCTGGCGGTGCTCGGCCCGGTTGAGCCGCAGCACGGCACCAACTCCGATCCGAACAACAATTCGCTGGTGCTGCGCGCCCGGGTGCGGGGCGCGACCGTCCTGCTGCCGGGCGACGCCGAGACCGAGGAGCAGGATGATCTGCTCACTCACCTCGGGCCGGAGGTGATCCGGGCGGACGTTCTCAAGGTCGCCCATCATGGGTCGAGCTTCCAATCGCCGAGGTTCCTGGACGAGATCGATCCGGCCGTGGCGCTCGTGTCGGTGGGCCGGCGAAACGACTACGGGCATCCGAACGCGTCGCTGCTCGCCCGGCTGGCGCGTGGGGGTGCGCGCGTGGTGCGTACCGATCAGTCGGGTGACCTCGCCGCGGTCACCGCGGCGGACGGTCTTGCCGTGGTGGCGCGTGGGGATCCGCCGGAGGCGTAGGAGCGGGTGAGACTCGACACGCCCGGGGTCGCCCGTTCAGGCAGGCTTTACGCTTGACGATCGGGTTCGATGCGTGGTTGTGCGGTCGACGGCCCGGCGCGAGAGACCTGAGCCTGATCGAGCGACTTTGCGACCGTCGCACCATGGCCGGATGCCGATATGTCTGCTTTCGCATTGCGTGATCCATGCTCTTGCGCGGAGGAGTGAGCCGCACAGAAACGTCGGCCCCTCGTGCGACCATGTTGCGCGTGAACACCGCACCTCCCGATCAATTGCTGCTCGTCCAAGGCGACGAGGAACTGCTCGCCGCCCGAGCGATCTCGGCGGCGGTCGATGCGGCGCGGGCCGCCGAGCCCGGTGCCGACGTCCGGGAGTATGAGGCGGGGGCGCTGAGCGCCGGCGAGGTCGCCGAGATGCTGAGCCCGTCGCTGTTCGGGGGCCGACGGGTGCTGGTGATCCGCAGCGGGCAGGATGCTCGCAAGGACCTCATCGCCGCGCTGCTCGCCTATGCGAAGAGTCCCGATCCCGACGTGACACTGATCGTCGCCCATCTCGGCGGAGCCAAGGGCAAGGCGCTGGCCGACGGCCTGCGTTCGGCCGGGGCGACCGTGGTGCCGGTCGCCAAGCTCAAGGGTGATCGGGAGCTGACCGCCTTCATCCGCAACGAGTTCCGCCGGGCCGGCGGCCGGTGCGACGACGTCGCGGCCTCGGCGCTGCTCACCGCGGTCGGCAACGATCTCCGGGAGATCGCGGCGGCGTGCTCGCAGCTGCTCGCCGACACCGACGGCAAGATCACCGAGGCGGTCGTCGCGCGTTACTACCGGGGTCGGGCCGAGGTCAGCGGCTACAACGTGGCTGACGCCGTGATGGTCGGTGACCTGCCGGGTGCGCTTGAGGCGCTCCGCTGGGCGCTGCACACCGGCGTCGACCCGGTGCCGATCGCCGACGCGATCGCCGACGGAGTCCGTACGGTGGCGAAGGTCGCCTCCGCGGGCCGCGGCAACCCGTACCAGATGGCCAGTTCCCTCGGCATGCCGGCCTGGAAGATCCAGCGGGCCCAGGAGCGCACCCGTGGCTGGACGCCGGAGGGCCTGGTCGACGCGATGCGGGCGGCCGCCGACTGCAACGCCGCCGTCAAGGGTGGCGCCGAGGATCGCGGCTACGCGCTGGAGCAGGCCCTCTTCGCGGTCGCCGCGGCCCGCCGCTCGGGCGGTGCGCGATGACTCGGGTCCGCCGCACCGAGCGCCCGCCCGCGCCGCCACACCGGCCGCTCTACGCCCGTCTGCTCCGCCTACGGCATGTGGCGCCCAGCGGCCTGCTCTGCTTCGTCTTCTTCGAGGGCGCCGTCGCGCTCGGCATCCTGCTGGGTCTCGCCGAGTTGGTCAGCTGGTGGGGCGTCCTGGTGCTGCCCGCCACGGTCGCGCTCATGGTCAAGCTGAACGATGTCGTCGCCGGTTCCTTGACCCGGGCGGCGGCGGCCGCCCGGGCGGTGGGCGTCCAGGCGCCGGCGTTGCGACCGGCGGTCCAGCCCGGCGCGGCAGCGACGATCAACCTCGCGGACGACCCGACGACCCGTCTGCCCGGTGTCATCGACCGGGAACGGGGCGCGCCGATCAAGCGGCCGTGGGCCGAGCGCGTGGAGATCCGCCAGCAGTGGCTACGCCAGTCGGCGACCCGGCGCTACGAATAACCGCCCCGGCCGGCACCCGGAAGGGGACCAGGGTCGGCGCAGGCCAGGATCGGGCTGTGCGGTCGCGAGGATCGGTGGGCCGGTTCCCGGGTCGGCTCGCGCCGGACGACGGTCCCTATCGACGGGCCGCTCGTGCCGGACGATGGGCCGCTCCTGCCGGGCGACGGGCCGCTCCTGCCGGACGACGCGCCGGTTCGTGTCGGGCGACGGGCCGCTCCTGCCGGGCGGCGGGTGCTGAGGCTGCCTGGGCATGACGGCAGGGCCACGGTTGTGGCGGGCATGGCGGCCGTGCTGCCTTGGGGCCTTCATCTGCTGTAACAAAGGATGCGGCGAGGCCCAGCGGTGTGCCGCGAACGCGCTGCCGCGACAGCTGGGCGGTTGGCAAACGACGCCGGGCACCGCCGCGGACCGTGAACGGTCCGGCGATGCCCGGGTGTGCTGATGACCGGCCCGCTCGTCGAGCGGGCCACGGCGCGGACCGCCGCGATGCGGCCGCGTCGGATCCTGGCGGATCAGGCAGACAGCGAGGCGACCCGCTTGGCGATGGCCGACTTACGGTTGGCCGCCTGGTTCTTGTGGATGACACCCTTGCTGACAGCCTTGTCCAGCTGACGCGAGGCGTCACGCAGCAGCGTGGTAGCCGTCTCGGCGTTGCCGGCCTCGCTCGCCTCATTGAGCTTGCGGATCACCGTCTTCAGCGACGACTTGACCGACTTGTTGCGCAGCCGGGCCTTCTCGTTCTGCCGGTTGCGCTTGATCTGGGACTTGATGTTCGCCACGCGACAGCCTTGT
>Ga0070668_100001189_pt1 | contig 18442 bp, 9 predicted proteins | sample KBSS43metaG_FD_64661 | JGI IMG/M metagenome (GOLD analysis project Ga0070668, IMG submission 64661) | Switchgrass rhizosphere microbial communities from Kellogg Biological Station, Michigan, USA - KBS S4-3 metaG | ecosystem: Host-associated > Plants > Roots > Rhizosphere > Soil ... | reverse complement strand
CGGTTCCCCGCGCCGGAGAGGCGCGTGTCGTTGAACAGCGCAGCGCCGAGCGCGATGAGCGCGGGCGACGGCGCCGGAGCGTAGTCCGGTGCGAAGGCGGTAGCGTCGAGCGCGCGTAGATCGAATACCGTCGCCGCGTCCGCACGCCACACTCGGCGCAGCGCATAGGAGTGCGCGAGGAGCGGCGCACGCGGCGCCGCAACGGCGCGCGCGGCGGGTCGCGCGTAGTCGGCGATGAGCGCGAGCCGGTCGAGCCGCTCGAAGTCCGGATGCGCGCGGAGGTATTCGCTCGCATCGCGCAGCGTGCGCGCGATGCGATGCCACGCGTCCCCCCGCGCCACCGCCTCGGCTTCCACCGCTTCTCGTATTCCATCGAGGGCCGCCGCTCCTTCGCGCACCGCATCCCGCGAGTCGTCGAGATCCACACCCGCGAGTCCGAGCGTAGTCACGCGCGCCAGCTCGGCCCGCGCGCTCTCGAGCACGGGGAGCGGCGCGACGTCGAGATAGCGGGTCTGGCTCCGCAGGTGGCGGACCTCATCGCGCATCGACAGTGCGAGCGCGCGCGACGAGCTGCGCGCGGCACTGTCGCCGAGCGAGGAGAGAATGGTCTGAAATGCGGCGGGGGAGCCGAGCGGTTGCGGCGGCGCGTCGCCGTCATCGTGTTCGAGCGGACCGTTGAGCGCGTGGGCAATCGTCGGCGAGTAGAGCTGCAGCAGCGATTCGGCCCGCTTGTACGCGAGTCGGGCGTGCCGGAAGGAGCGGCGGTCGAGCGTTGAGGCGAGCGAATCGAGCGACGCATCCAGCGCATCGAGCTGCGCCTCGAACACGATGCGCGCGGGCGTCGCGTCGCGCGTGCGCCAGCCGGCGATGGTGTCGTCGCCGGGGCGAGCGGCGAGCATGGCGAGCGCGGGCCCGGGCGGCTCGCGATGTTCGCGCGCCTGCGAGAGGAGCGTGAGGAGTAGCGCGAAGACGAGCGCGAGCGTGGTGGCGCTCACGGCTTTCGGGAGTGTCGAGTCGGGCGCGGAGATCATGGCGTGAAGAAAAGCGGCCGAGCGTCTCGTGGATTTCGCGCGGGGGTAACGATCGAGTTACGGGGCAACGCTGCGTTCGCACCGCCTCGCCAACCCACGCCTTCCGCGGCCCCTCGAGTCCGATATCTCCCCGGAATTTGGCACCCGAGAAGGTCGATTAGCAGCGGAATCGTGGGATATTATAAAGACACTAACAGCTCACCATCAAGCCAATAAAGCGCCTTTTATTGTGATCGCGCCTTCTGCTTCGCCCTCTCGCTGTTGCAGTCTCCGTTTCTTGTCCGTTCGATCAGTCTGTGTCGCAGTTCCAATGGCCGTTGCCACTCCCTGCACGCTACCCCAGCAGTTCGTGTAACGTCTGGCTCAGATCCTCGTGCCCAAAGGCAAATCCCTCGTCGTCGAGTCGCCGAGGGATGCATCGTTGTCCGTCGAGTGCGATTGATGGTTCGGTGCCGATGATATAGGCGCCGAGCTTCACCGCGAGCGCCGGAGCTGGCGGGCTCCATGGCCGGTGCACTGCGCTGCGGAGCCGCTTCATGAAGGCGGCGTTCGTCTCCGGAACGTGATTCGCGGCGTTGTACGGGCCGCTCATCGGCGTGGTGATCGCGCGCTTGACGATCGACACGAGATCGTCGCGATGGATCCAGCTCATGTACTGGCGTCCGCTGCCGACCGTGCCGCCGAGTCCCCAGCGGGCGAGCGTTGCGAGCATGGGGAGCGCGCCGCCGTCTCGGCCGAGTACGACGCCGAATCGGAGCACGACTCGGCGGGTGTCGGGGGTGAGCGCCGCGCGAAAGGCGGCTTCCCACTGCTCGCAGACATCGGCCATGAAGTCGTTGCCGTGCGGGGCACTCTCGTCGCAGAGAGCATCGCCGGCGTTGCCGTAGATGCCGACGGCGCTCGCCTGCACCCACACGGGCACGGGCGTCACGCTCGCGCCGATCGCGTCGGCGATGGCGCGCACGGAGACGACGCGTGAGGCGATGATCTCGCGTCGATTTTTGTCGGTGTGCCGGCAGTTGATGTTCTTGCCGGTGAGGTTGATGACTGCGGCGGCGCCGTCGAGCTCCGTAGCCCACGGCCCGAAACTGCGCCCGTTCCAGGCGACTTCGCGCACGCCATCCTCTCGCGCGCGGGCTGTCCGCGTGAGCACGACGACGTCGTTTCCTTGCGCGGTGAAATGAGCGGCGAGCGCCGATCCGATGAATCCGCTCCCCCCGGCGATGACGATGCGAGAACTCGACTCAGCGGGCGGTGACGTCATGGTACTCGCGGGAGGGTTGGGATAACTATAGTAACGACAACGGGTTCTAGGCGCGAATGGCAATATGCGCCCGCATTTCCAGTACCGTAGTCATCATACCAAACGCCTGCCCGGCAGTACGGGTTGTTACCTGCCCTTGACGCCAGCCATACATTGGAATCGATTACTGAAATCGTTTACAGCGCACTCTGACGGAGAGACCCCCGCTTGGTGACGATAAAAGATGTTGCACGTGAGGCAGGAGTTTCGGTCGCAACGGTGTCACGCGTGTGGAACGAGGCAGAATTTGTCAGCCCCGAAACCCGCGCGCGCGTCGCCGAGGTGGCCGCGCGACTCGGGTACTCCCCGCACGGCGCCGCGCGCAGTCTCATCACGCGCACGACCCACGCGCTCGGCGTGCTCCTCCCCGATCTCTACGGCGAGTTCTTCTCCGAAATCATCCGCGGCATCGACCACACCGCGCAGGCCGCCGGCTATCACATCCTCGTGTCGAGCTCACACGACTCGAAGGACGAGATCGATGCCGCGCTTCGCTCGATGCGCGGACGCGTGGACGGGCTGATCATCATGTCGCCCGACCTCGAGGCGCGCCGGACGCTGCATTCACTGCAGGGAAGCTTTCCCGTCGTGCTGCTCAACGGTGGCGTCGACACCGACGCGTTCGACACCATCACGATCGAGAATCACGAAGGCGCGCGAGAGATGGTTCGCCATCTCGTCGCGCGAGGACACCGCCGGATCGCGATGATCGGCGGTCCTCAGCGCAACTACGACGCAGCGGAGCGGCTGCGTGGCTACGAGTCGGCGCTGAGGGAGAGCGGAATCGCCATCGATGCATCGTTGCAGATGCGCGGCGACTTCAGTGAGCTCTCTGGACATCGAGCCATGCAGGAGCTGCTCCTCCTCGAGCAGCGCCCGACGGCGATCTTCGCCGCCAACGACTCGATGGCGATCGGCGCGCTCAGCGCGCTGCGCGAGAACGGCCTGCGCGTGCCGGATGACATGGCCGTCGCGGGCTTCGACGACATCCCGCTTGCGCGCTACATGAACCCCCCGCTCTCCACGGTTCACGTCGACATCAGCCAGCTCGGCGAGCGCGCCGCCGCGCTGCTGCTGATGTCGTTGCAGAAAGGCACTCGCTCGCACGAACAGCTCCAGCTTCCCACCACGCTCGTCATTCGCGCGTCGTGCGGAGGGCTAGTCGCTTGATGTACGCTCGACCCGTTCCCCCGTCGTTCGTCCCGCCCGCCACCCGGCACTACTCGGAGGAGAATCACACTATGTCGTTCAGGTTAGACAATACCAGTCGCGTGAGGAATCGCGTGGCCCGAGCGCTTATCTGCTTTGCGCTCGCGGCCGTCGCTTTTCTTCCCGCCGCGCGCGCGAGCGCGCAATCGAATACCGGCGCCATCCGCGGCTACGTTCGCAGCGCCGACGGGCAGCCGATTCCAGATGCGACGGTGACCGCCGTTGACAGTCTCACGAGCATCACGCGCAACGCGCTGACGAACTCGCTGGGCTTCTACTCCTTGAACGGACTTCGCCCCGCGAAGTACACGGTGTCTGCGCGCCGCATTGGATTCGTGCCAACCTCGCACAATGTGCTGCTTCAAATCGGCCAGGTGTTGAGCCGAGACTTTGCCCTCACCGCCGGCGCACAGCAGCTCGCAACTGTGACGGTCACCGGAGCGAACGCTCTCGAAACGCGCTCGTCTGAAGCGGGCACCAACGTCAGCGAGCAGCAGATCACTCAGCTGCCCACGGCGAGCCGTAATTTTCTCGACCTCGCGCTGTTGGCACCTGGCGTGAACGTGAGTCCCGACCGCATCGATGCGACAGGCAAGACGTTCGCTGCCGGCGCGCTTCCGGCCGAGCAGATCAACGTCATCATCGACGGAGCCAGCTACAAGAACGACATCATCACAGGTGGCGTCGCCGGACAGGACGCGAGTCGCGGAAACCCGTTTCCGCGCAATGCGGTCCAGGAGTTTCGCGTCATCACCAACAATTACAAGGCGGAATATCAGAAGGCTTCGAGCGCGATCATCACGGCGCTGACCAAATCCGGCGGCAACACGTGGGAAGGAAGCGCGTTCATCGATTATCAGAACAAGAGCCTCACCACGATCGACACCTTCACCGCGGTGCAGAAGGGAAGCGATCCGAACTTCAAGAAGCCCGACTACTCGCGCTACCTGTTCGGCGGAAGCGCGGGCGGTCCGCTCATCAAGGACAAGCTGTTCTTCTTCGGCTCGTACGAAGGAAACTTCCAGAATCGCCTTGGAACGGTGCGCCTCGATGGCGATCCGTCCTCCTATCCATCAGCGATCGCGGGCTTCGACCTGTCCTCGCACCAGGCTCCGTTTCGCGAAAACCTGGGCTTCGCGAAGCTGACCTACAACATCAACGACAAGCAGTTGTTCGAAGTCACTGGCAATCTGCGCAGGGAGTATGACACGCGCGATTTCGGCGGCCAGTTCAGCAGCAACAGTACGACCTACTCCCAAGCCGACTATCAGAGAAGTGACGTCTACACCGGCATGGCCAAGCACACGTTCTACGGTAGCAACTTCACGAACGAAGCGATGGCCAGCTACCAGTGGTACAGGTGGAACACGCAGCCGCTCAACTATAACGATGTCGCCTTGCAGTACGATGGGATCGGCGATTTCGGCGGCGCGACGACGCTCCAGGATCTGGTGCAGAAGCGACTTTCGCTTCGCGATGACATCACCTTCACTGGGTGGAACTGGGCGGGTTCGCACGTGCTCAAGTTCGGCGTGAACAACGACTTCGATAATTACAACATGAACAAGTCGTTGAACGGCAATCCGAACTTCGAATTCAGCTCGCAGAACAACTACGCGACGCCAATTCAAGCGTTCTTCGGCATCGGAAATGGTGTCGTCGAGCAGAACAACAATCAGTTCGGTGCATATGCACAGGACGATTGGAGCCCGACGTCGCGCCTCACCTTGAATCTCGGCGTGCGCTGGGATGTCGAGACGGGGATGTTCAACCGCAACTACGTGACACCGCAGGCGATTCGCGATTCGCTCTCGATGCCGCAGTACGCGAGCCAGTTCTACGTTCCGGTTGATCCGAATCGCTACTTCACCGACGGCTCGGACCGAAAGCTCTTTCTCGGCGCCGTGCAGCCGCGGTTCGGCTTCTCGTATGCACTCGACGAAGGGGCGAAGACGACCATCTACGGAAGCGCCGGTATTTTCTACGATCGACTGAACTTCAACGCGACGCTCGACGAGACGTATCGTCGCCAGTATCAACAGTACACGTTCCAGTTCCAGGCAAACCCGGGCGACACGCTGAATCCGGCGAAGATTCCCTGGAATCCTTCCTACATGAGCCGAGCGGGCCTGGAAGGACTCATTGCGAATGGTCAGGCGCCGCCGCAGGAAGTGTATCTCGTGCCGAACGACCTTCGGCCGCCGAATTCCAAGCAGTGGTCGCTTGGTCTCCGGCATGACTTCGGTCAGTTCAATGGCTCTGTGAGCTACAACGGATCGCGCGGCTACAATGGCTACAGCTACGAATGGGGCAATGTCGCTTACGACCCCCAGAGGAATGACTGCTGTATCTCGTTCAACATACCGGCGTACTCGAACATCCTCGTCGGCAATGACAACGTGCACAGCTGGTACAAGGCGATGTACCTGAAGGTAGACCGTCCCTACCAGCGAAGTGAGTTGAGCAAGTGGGGCTGGGGCGCCGGTGTGGCGTACACGCTATCGAAGGCCGAGACCGAGGGCGGTGACCTGTTCAGCTTCCCGGCGGTTACCGTCGGAGCAAACGCCCGGCACCCCACCGACACGGATCAGCGGCACGTCATCATCGCCAACTTCATCACGGACATCCCGTATCTCTGGGGGGTTCAGTTCAGCGGGTTGCTCAATGTCGGCTCTGGTTTGCCGTACAACCGGGTCCAATACGTTCCTGTAGCAACCGGGGGAAACTTTCAGGACTTTCTCGGACAGGCACGCACGCCTTGGCAGAAGCAGTTGGATTTGCGACTGTCCAAGACCTTTGTGCAGCTCCACGGAAACGACGTCGCTGTGACGGCATCGATGTTCAACGTCTTCAACACGCAGAATCTCGGCTGCTATGATGGGACGGTGGCGTTTCCCGGCGCGTCAGTCGGCGAAACAACCCCGAACAACAACTACGGCCATGCCGGCTGCGTCGTAACGGATGGACGCCGAGTGCAGTTCGGCGCGACGTACAACTTCAAGTAACATTCTCCAGGGACGAAGGGGCGTCGGCCATCTGGCCGGCGCCTCTTTTTTCCTCGCCGCTAGCTTTTCTTGATTCACATGATGAACAGCAGCCATCGCAATTCCCGCACGCTTCGCGGCGCGCTCTCCGCGCTCGCAATCGCCCTCGCCGCCTGCCAGCCGAGCGACGCAAGCGCGCCACTCCCTCCCGCGCCGCCGCCACCATCACCGCGCGCCGTCGCCTTTCTCGACACGCTCAGCGAGCGCACCTTCCGCTGGTTCTGGGACACGCAGAATCCCACCACGCATCTCGTTCCCGATCGCTGGCCCACGAAGTCGTTCTCAAGCATCGCCGCCGTCGGCTTCGGGCTCAACGCGTACGCGATCGGGGCCGAGCGTGGCTATGTGACGCGCGCCGAGGCGCGTGATCGCACGCTCGCGACGCTGCGCTTTCTGTACGCGCTGCCGCAGGGACCGGCGGCAACAGGCGTCGCCGGTTACAAGGGATTCTTCTACCACTTCCTCGACATGGACACGGGGATGCGGTACAAGGACGTCGAGCTCTCTTCGATCGACACCTCGCTTCTCCTCGGCGGCGTCCTCTTCGCGCAATCGTACTACGACGGCGCGGATCCGGCCGAGGTGTCCATTCGCGCGTACGCGGATTCACTTTATCGGCGCGTCGACTGGACGTGGTTTCAGAATCAGCCGCCACTCGTGTCGATGGGATGGCATCCGGAGAACACGACCTTCAACAGCTATCAGTGGAAGGGACTCGACGAGGGGATGATTCTCTACATTCTCGCGCTTGGCTCTCCTACGCATCCGATCGATAGCACCGCATGGCAGCAGTGGACGAGCACCTATCAGTGGGGCACGTACTATCAGCAGGAACATGTCGGCTTCGCGCCGCTCTTCGGACATCAGTTTTCGCAAGTCTGGATCGACTTCCGCGACATCCAGGACGCGTACATGCGCGGCAAGGGAATCGACTACTTCGAGAATTCGCGCCGGGCGGCCGTCGCGCAACGCGCGTACGCGGCGGACAATCCGAACAAGTGGACAGGCTACGCCGCCAACGTGTGGGGACTCTCGGCGAGCGATGGCCCCTTCGACGGCAACCTCACGATCGCCGGGAAGGCTCGGCACTTTTATAGCTATGCTGCGCGCGGCACCGACTTCACCGAGACGCGCGACGACGGAACGATCTCGCCGATGGCCTCGGGTGGCTCGATCGTCTTCGCGCCCGATCTCGCGATCGATGCGCTCGTCGCGATGCGCGAGAAGTACGGCGACAATCTCTTCCAGCAATACGGCTTCGTCGACGCGTTCAATCCGACACTGTCCGTGAGCGCACCGATCATCGCCGGTCGCATCGTCCCCGGCGTCGGCTGGTTCGACACCGACTACCTCGGCATCGACCAGGGTCCGATGCTCGCGATGCTCGAGAACTACAAGAGCGAGTTGATCTGGAAGAAGATGCGCACCAATCCGTACATCGTGCGCGGGCTGCAGCGCGCCGGATTCACCGGCGGATGGCTCGCCTCCGCTCCGCAGGCGCAGGGCGCGCACTGATGCTGCGCGGGCGCGCGCTCCGAGGTTTGATCGCGGCGTGCGCGCTCACGGCCTGCCGCGGCGCGGAGGCGCGCGAGCAACGCATCACGCTCCGCTTTTGGGCGATGGGTGCCGAAGGAGAGAACGTGCAGGTGCTCGTGCGCGAGTTCGAGCAGCTGCACCCCAACGTCGACGTGCGCGTGCAGCAGATCCCATGGACCGCCGCGCACGAGAAGCTCCTCACCGCCTACGTCGGCAACGTCACGCCCGACCTCGCGCAGCTCGGCAACACCTGGGTGCCCGAGCTTCAGGCGGTGAGCGCGATCCTTCCGCTCGATCAGTACGTCGCGCATTCGCAGGTCGTGAAGTCGTCGCGCGTGTTCCCCGGCATCTGGGAGACGAACATCATCAACGACACGATCTACGCGATTCCATGGTACGTCGACACGCGCGTCCTCTTCTATAGAAAGGACATCCTCGCCGCCGCCGGCTACGACTCGATGCCGCAGACATGGGCCGGGTGGCGCGACGCGATGCTCGCGATTCAGAAGAAGGCCGGCACGCGGCAGTGGGCGATCTTCCTTCCCACGAACGAGTGGATGCAGCCTGTGGTGCTCGGGCTGCAAAATCAGTCGCCGTTATTGAGAGACGGCGGCCGCTTCGGCGCCTTCGAAGAGCCCGCGTTCCGCGGCGCGTTCGAGTTTTACATCAAGCTCTTCCGCGACGGGCTCGCGCCTGTCGCCGGCAACAACGACATCGCGAATCCGTACCAGGAGTTCGCGCGCGGCACCTTCGCGATGTGGATCACGGGGCCCTGGAACATCGGCGAGTTCCGGCGTCGTCTTCCACCCGAGATGCAGAGCTCGTGGGCGACTGCTCCGCTCCCGGGCCCAACCGGCGCGTCCTCTGGCGTGTCCAACGCGGGCGGCTCGAGCCTTGTCGTGTTCAAGGGCTCCGCGCATCCAAAGGAGGCGTGGGAGTTGATCGAGTTTCTCTCGCGCGCAGACATCCAGCGGCGCTTCTACCATCTCACCGGCGACCTCCCCGCGCAAATCGACGCGTGGCAGGACACTTCACTCGTCGGCGACCCCTACCTTGCGGCCTTCTACACGCAGCTGCATCGGGTGCGTCCGACGCCGAAAGTCCCCGAGTGGGAGTTTCTCACCTCGAAGATCATTGAGGTCTCCGAGCGCTCGATCCGCGGTGGACTCTCCACCGATCGCGCACTCACGGAGCTCGATGCGATGGTCATTCGCATTCTCGAGAAGCGGCGCTGGATCCTCTCGCGCGCTGCGCACGCACCTGGCGATACCGCTGCCGCGGTGAAGCTCCGATGACTCGCACGCGCGCGCAGATCGCGGCGAAGACGCCGGAATGGCGGGCAAGTCGTGCGGGATGGCTCTTCATCGCGCCTGCGATCGTGCTCATCGGCGTTTTTTTCTTTCTTCCCGTCGGCGCGTCACTGCTGCTCAGCATCACCGACTTCGATCTCTACGCCATCGCAAATCCTGCGAATGTGCGCCTCGTCGGCACGCGCAACTACACGGAGCTCCTTCAGAATCCGACCTTCTGGCTCGCGCTCAAGAACACCTTCTACTTCGCGCTCATCGGTGGTCCGCTCACCGTCGCCACATCGCTCGGCGCCGCGCTCCTGCTCAACGCGAAGGTCGTGCGCTTCAAGACGCTCTTCCGCACGATCTACTTCCTGCCATTTGTGACGACGCTCGTCGCCGTCGCGATCGTCTGGCGCTACCTCTATCACCCGCAGTACGGCTTTCTAAACTACGCACTCGGTGCCGTCGGCATCCATCCCGTCGACTGGCTCGGCGATCCGCGATGGGCGATGCCCGCGATCATCCTGCTCGCGGTGTGGAAGAATTTCGGCTACAACATGCTGATCTTCATCGCCGGCTTGCAGGCCGTGCCTGAGGATCTGTACGAGGCTGCCGCGCTCGACGGCGCCGGCGCCGTGCGCCAGTTCTGGCACGTCACGCTCCCGAATCTCGCGCCGACCTTCTTCTTCGTGGGTGTCGTCACGATGATCGGCTACTTCCAGCTGTTCGCCGAGCCGTATGTGATGACGACGGGCGGGCCGCTGGGGGCGACGACGAGCCTCGTGCTCTTCATGTACGAGGAAGGATTCCGCTGGTGGCGCCTCGGCGTCGCCGCGTCGATCGCGTTCCTCCTGTTCCTAATCATCCTCGTGTGGACGGCGATCCAGCTTCGCCTCGAGCGGAGGCTTGCCGCGTGAGGCGCGTACGTGTGGGGACGGTGGCGATTTACGCGCTGCTCATTTTCGGCGCGCTGCTGTCGCTCTTTCCGATCTTCTGGATGATCTCGGCCTCCTTCATGCCGACGGGGATGGCGAACACCTTTCCGCCGAGGTTGCTGCCGGATCATCCGACGATGCAGCACTATCGCGATGTGTTCACACGCTTGAGCATGGGCCGCTATCTCATCAATAGTGGGCTGATCGCGATCGTCGTCACCGTGCTGTCGTTGATTGTGAACTCGATGGCGGGGTACGCTTTCGCGAAGCTGCGCTTTCGCGGGCGCGACTCCGTGTTTCGCGCGATGAGTGCGGGGCTCGTGATCCCCGTGCAGGTCGCGATGCTTCCGCTCTTTCTGTTGATGAAGTCACTCGGCTTCATCAACACGTATTGGGGCGTGATCATCCCGAGCATGGCGAGCATCTTCGGGATCTTCCTCATTCGCCAGTACGCGATCTCGATCCCGGACGATCTGCTCGACGCCGCGCGCATCGATGGGGCGAGCGAGGCGCGCATTTATCGCTCGATCGTGCTGCCGACGATTACGCCAATTCTGGCGACGCTCGCGATCTGGACCTTTCTCACGACGTGGAACGACTTCATGTGGCCGCTCATCGTGCTCTCGGATGAGCGCCGCTACACGTTGCCGGTCGCGCTCGCGAGCCTCGTGGGCGAGCACGTGCAGGACACGGAGCTCATGATGGCCGGCTCGGTGCTCACGGTGCTCCCGGTGGTGATCGTCTTTCTCGTGCTGCAGCGCTACTACGTCCAGGGCGTGATGGCCGGGAGCGTGAAGGGGTGAGGCGCCGGCTCGCTGTGGGTGTGGGCATGCTGGGTGCGCTGGCGTTTGGTGCCGGAGCACGCGCGCAGGCGCTGCCGAGCTCCGCGCGCCTGCTCGATGGCTTCGAGACGACTTCCGGATGGAGCGCGCATCCGTCCGATGGCGTGTCGCTCGCCATCTCGGCTGACAGCACCGGCCTGCACGGCCGAGCGATGCGGCTCGAGTTCGATTTTCACGGGCACGGCGGCTACGCGATCGCGCGAAAGAAGTTCGACATCGCGCTCCCGGAGAACTACGCGTTCTCGTATCGCATCCGTGGGGAGGCGCCCAACGAGAACTTCGAGGTGAAGCTGCTCGACTCGACGGGCGACAATGTCTGGTGGAATAACGGCATCAACGTGCGCTTTCCCGAGGAATGGCGCACGGTGACGCTCAAGAAGCGGCACATCACCTTCGCGTGGGGGCCGCAGGGTGGCGGTGAGCTCAAGCAACTCGCGTCGATCGAGCTGTCGATCACGGCGGGGAGCGGCGGCAAGGGGACGGTGTGGATCGACGCGCTGACGTTCACGCCGCTCGAGCCGGTGCGCGCGTACACCGGGACGCCGGTGGCGAGCGCGAGCTCGGCGATTGCCGCGCACGCAGCGGCGCTCGGCGCGGATGGAAAGGCGACGACTTCGTGGACGAGTGAGAACTCCGCGAGCGCGCAGAGCTTCGCGCTCGACTTCGGCGTTACTCGTGAGTATGGCGGCGCGACGATCGACTGGGCGCTGGGGATGGCGGCGACGAGCTACGTGGTCGAGACATCGTTAGACGGCGCGAAGTGGGACAGCGTCTACGCCGTGGATGGCGGAAACGGTGGCCGCGACTGGATCTATCTGCCCGAAGTGGAGTCGCGCTACCTGCGCTTGAGAATTCCGGCGTCGAGCGCACCGCGTGCGTATGGCATCCGTGAGCTCAATGTGATTCCCGTGGAGTGGTCGGCCACGCGCAACGACTTCTTCGCGCACGTTGCTGCGAGCGCGCCCGCCGGGAGCTATCCGAAGTACCTTGGCGGCAAGCAATCATTCTGGACCGTGATCGGCGTGAATGGGGATGACGCCGAAGCGTTGATCAACGAGCAGGGAGCGCTCGAGCCGCATGCGGGTGGGTTCTCGCTCGAGCCCTTTCTTCGTGTTGGCGGGAGGCTCGTGACGTGGCGCGATGCGCGGCAGACGCAGTCGCTCGCGAAGGGCTATTTGCCGATCCCTTCGGTCACGTGGACCGCGGGCGAGTTGAAGCTCGAAGTCACGGCGTTCGCGGCGGGCGCGACGGACTCGTCGTCGCTCTACGCGCGCTATCGCATCACGAACACGGGCAAGGCTGCCGCGAAGCCGACGCTCTATCTCGCGGTGCGGCCCTTCCAGGTAAATCCGAGCTGGCAGTTTCTCGCGACGCAGGGAGGCGATGCGCCGCTCAGGCATATCGCGTGGGAGGACACGCTCCTTCGTGTCAACGATTCGTGGACCATCGTGCCGCTCACCGCACCAGCGGCCGTCGGCGGGTCGACCTTCGACGAAGGCGAAATCATCGAGTCGCTGCGCGCGGGCGCGCTTCCCGCGCGCCACGATGTGCGCGATCCGATGGAGCACGCGTCGGCGGCGATGAGCTGGCCGCTCTCGATCCCGGCTGGCGCGTCACGCGATGTCTACGTTCTCATGCCGATGCACGAGCGCGGTGCTGTCTCTCGCCCCTTCGCGCGCGACGCAGATGCGCGCGCCTTCGCCTCGCGCGCGCTCGAGAGCGTGACGCTGGCGTGGGACTCGACGCTCAATCGCGCATCGATCACACTGCCCCGCTCCGCCGCGCGCGTCTCCGAGACGCTGCGTGCGCAGCTCGCGTACATCCTCATCAACAATCATGGCGCGCAGATCCACCCCGGTGCGCGCTCGTACGCGCGCTCGTGGATCCGCGACGGGTCGATGATCGGCGCCGCGCTGCTTCGCCTCGGTCATCCGGAAGCAGTTCGCGCCTTCCTCGACTGGTACGCGCCTTATCAGTTCCCGAACGGCAAGGTCCCCTGTTGCGTCGACGCGCGCGGCGCCGATCCCGTCCCCGAGAACGACAGCCACGGCGAGCTCGTTTACGCGATCGCCGACTACTTCCGCTACACCGGCGACACCGCGTTTCTCGTGAAGATGTGGCCGCACGTCACCGGCGCCGTCGCGTACATGGATACGCTGCGGGCCGAGCGGCTCACGGCCGAATATCAGAAGGGTGCGGCGCGCGCTTATCGCGGCCTCTTCCCCCAGTCCATCAGTCACGAAGGCTACTCGGCCAAGCCGATGCACTCGTTCTGGGACGACATGTTCGGGCTGCGCGGATACTCGGATGCGGCGTTCATCGCCGAGGTGTTGAACCACACGAGCGAGGCGAAGGACTTCGCCGCGAAGCGCGATACCTTCCGCGCGGACATCATGGCGTCGTACCGCGCGAGCATGGCGCAGCAGCACATCGACTTTCTGCCCGGATCCGTGGAGCTCGGCGACTTCGACGCGACGTCGACCACGGTTGGCGTCTCGCCTGTGGGCGAGCTCGCGTCGCTTCCCGATACGGCGTTGAAGCGCACGTTCGATAAGTATTGGGAAAATTCAATGAAACGACGTATGCCCGCCGCCGTATGGGATGGATACACACCGTACGAGCTGCGCACCGTCGGCACCTTCGTGCGACTCGGCCAAAAGCAGCGCGCGCTCTCGATGCTCGATTTCTTCTTCGAAGGGCAGCGCCCTGCCGCGTGGAGGCAGTGGGCCGAGGTGGTGTGGAGGGATCGGGATACTCCGAAATTCATTGGGGACATGCCGCACACGTGGGTGGGCTCTGATTACATACGCTCGGTGCTCGACATGTTCGCATACGATCGCGCGAGCGACAGCGCGCTCGTGGTGGGCGCGGGGATCGCGGAGGCGTGGGTGCGAGAGGCGCCCGGAGTCAAGGTGCGCGCGCTCGGCACGCCGTACGGGCCCATCGATTTCGACATTCGTGCGTCCGGGCGCACACTCGTAGCACGTTTGGGCGGAGCAGTGCGTATACCATCGGGCGGAATCGTGTTCCGCTCGCCGGTGGACGCGCGGATTACGAGCGCGCGCGTGGATGGCGTCAACGTCACGCCGTCGTCGAATGGAGAGGTGGTGATTCGCCGCCTCCCTGCCAGCATCGCACTGACTTTTTGACTGGAACAATGAACGATACAGCAGCTTCGATCGCGCACGAGCACGAGCTCGCGAACGATCGCTATCGCCTCACGATCTCGGACGACGGCACCGGAAGCTCGCACTATGGAGCACTCGCGATCACGCGTCGTGTGCCCGACCGCACGCGCGAGACCGATGCGTTCGTGCTCTACATCCGTGATCTCGAGAGCGGGGACTTCTGGTCCGCCGGTGCTGAGCCGGTGCGTTGTGCCGGTGACTCGTACGAGGCGATCGCGCGCGAGGGGATCGTCACGCTCGTGCGCGAGCACGATGGTGTTCGCACATCGCTCGAGGTCACGCTCGCGACTGGGTTGCCGTCGGAGGAGCGGCGGTTGACGATCGAGAATGTGAGCGGGCGCGAGCGCCGGCTCGAGGTGACGACGTACGCAGAGCTCGTGCTCAACACTCCGGTGGCGGACGCGTCGCACCCAGCATTCTCGAAGCTCTTCGTGCAGACGGAGTGGAGCGAGGCGAGTCAGGCGCTGCTCGCGATGCGCAGGCTGCGCGCGACGGACGACGAGCCGCTGTGGGTGATCCACACGCTGCGGGGCGTTGGCGGGGCGGCGAAGCTCTCGTACGAGACCGACCGGATGCGCTTCATCGGGCGCGGACGCTCGACGGCGCGACCGAGGTCGCTCGATGCAGGGGCGGCACTGAGCGGGACGACTGGCGCGGTGCTCGATCCGATCCTGAGTTTGCGCACAGCTGTGACACTCGCGAGTGGGGGGAGCGCGGAGATTGTCGCGCTACTCGGCGCAGGGCATACGCGCGAGGAGGTTGTAGCGATCGTCGCGCAGCGAGGAGCACAGGTCGCGCGGGCGCGCGCTACCACCGGAGCGAGCGTCCCTCCCGCCGCGCCCGCCGATCGCTATCGCCCAGCCGGCGCGCCAAAGTCGACGATGGTCGCAAACGCCGATGAAAAGCTCCGCTTCTTCAACGGCTTCGGCGGCTTCTCGGCCGATGGCACCGAGTACGTGATCCGGTTGGATGCGACGCCGAGTGGGTTGAGGTGGCCGCCGATGCCGTGGTCGAATGTGATCGCGAACGAAAACGCGGGGTGCATCGTGACAGGTGCGGGTGCCGTCACGAGCTGGAGCGCGAACAGCAGAGAGAACCGGTTGACGCCGTGGTTCAACGATCCGGTGTCAGATCCGTTCGGCGAAGCGATCTATCTGCGCGACGACGAAAGCGGCGTCTTCTGGTCGCCGCTGCCGGGGCCGACGCCGGCGCCGGCACCGTACGAGGCGCGGCACGGCTTCGGCTACTCGAGCTGGCGTCACACGAGTCACGAGCTCGAGCAGACGACGACCACCTGGTTTCCGCGTCACGACGCGGTGAAGATCGTGCGGCTCAAGTTGCGCAGCACGAGCCTGCGCGCGCGCACGATCACCGTCACAAGCTACGCGCACCTCGTGCTCGGCGGCGTTCCCTGGGCGACGGCTCCTGATGTCGTGACGTCGCTCGACGAAAAAACCGGCGCGATCCTCGCGACGAATCCCTCGCGCGGCGAGTTCTCGAAGCGCGCGGCGTTTGCGACGCTCGTCGCTCCGGCGGGAGCGAGTCAAGTGAGCGCAACTGGCGATCGCACCGCATTCCTCGGGCGCACCGGAAGCGTGAGCGATCCCGCCGCGCTGCACACGGACCGTGCGCTCGATGGCCGCACGGGCGCGGGGCTGGATCCGTGCGCCGCCTTTCGCACGACGCTCACCATCGCGCCTGGAGCCACCGTCGAGATCGTGTTCCTGCTCGGCGAAGCGGAAAGTGAGTCGCGCGCGCACTCGCTGCTCGAGACGTACGCGAACTTCGCCACCATCAACAAATCGCTCGACACCGTTCGCGAGTTCTGGCGCGAGACGCTCGGCGGCGTGCAAATCGAGACGCCGTCGCCCGTACTCGATCTCATGGTGAATGGCTGGCTCGCTTACCAGAATTTGGCGTGCCGAGTGTGGGGGAGGTCGGCGTATTATCAGTCGGGGGGCGCGTTTGGATTTCGCGATCAGCTCCAGGACTCGGCCGCGCTCATGTATCTCGACCCGACGCTCACGCGCGCGCAGATTCTGCTGCACGCGTCGCATCAGTTTATTGAGGGCGACGTGATGCACTGGTGGCATCCGCCCACGAGCAAGGGGATTCGCACAAGATTCTCTGACGATCTGCTCTGGCTCCCGTACATCACCGCGTTCTACGTCGCGAGCACGGGCGACGCAGGCGTGCTCGACGCGGAGGCGCCGTTTCTGACGGGGCCTCAGCTCTTTGGCGACGAGGATGAGCAGTTCATGACGCCCACCGATTCCGGAACGGCGGGGAGCGTGTACGAGCACTGCTGTCGCGCGATCGATCGTTCGCTCACGGCGGGCGTGCACGGAATCCCGCTGATGGGGAGCGGCGACTGGAACGACGGCATGAACCGCGTGGGGCGCGAGGGAAAGGGAGAAAGCGTGTGGCTCGGCTTCTTTCTGTACTCGATCCTCGTCGACTTCATTCCGTTGGCCGAGTCGCGCGGCGATGTCGCGCGTGCCAGAAAATATCTTGAATTCAAGATAAATCTTGGCAACGCGCTCAACGATGCAGGGTGGGACGGCAGCTGGTATCGGCGCGCCTACTATGATGACGGCACGCCACTCGGTACGGCCGCGGGCGACGAGTGCCGCATCGATGCGATCGCGCAGGCGTGGTCCGTGTTGTCGGGCGCGGCGCCCGCAGATCGCGCGGAGATCGCGCTCGATGCGATGGAGCAGCATCTCGTGTCGGAAAAGGAGAAGCTCATCCGGCTGCTGACGCCCGCCTTTGACAAGACGCCGCACGATCCCGGCTACATCAAGGGATATCTTCCCGGCGTGCGCGAGAACGGCGGACAATATACGCACGGCGTGTTATGGGGCGTGCGCGCGCTCGCGGAGATGGGGCGCACGGAGCGCGCGACGAAGCTGCTCGAGATGTTGAGCCCCATCTCGCATGGGCGCACGCCAGAGGAGGTCGACGTCTATCGCGTGGAGCCGTACGTGATCGCGGCGGACGTGTACGGCGTGTCGCCGCACGTGGGGCGCGGCGGGTGGACCTGGTACACCGGGTCAGCCGGCTGGATGTATCGCGTCGCCCTCGAGTCGCTGCTCGGCCTTACTATAGTAGGGGGCGATCGGATGGAGCTCCGACCGTGCGTTCCGGAGAGCTGGCCCGGGTTCAGCGTGCGGATGCGGCTCGCCGACAAGCGGACGCGCTACGAGATCGTGCTGACGCGCGCCGCGAAGGGTGTGAGCGAAACGCAGGTGCACGTGGACGGAGCGGCGGTTGCAAGCGCGGTAGCGGATGGCGCTGCGAGCATCGCGCTGGCGCGCGATGGCGGCGTGCATCTCGTGGAGATCGCGCTCGCGGACGATCTCACGCCGCGCTACGCGCCGGCGAGTACCGCGCCGTGAGAGCGAATGACTTCGGCGTAGAAGCGCGCGCTGGATTTCGGCGTGCGCTCGAGCGTGTCGAAGTCGACGCGCACGATGCCGAAGCGCTTCGCGTATCCCTGCGCCCATTCGAAGTTGTCGAGGAGCGACCAGGCGAAGTAGCCGCGGAGGTCGACGCCCTGCGCGATCGCGTCGTGTGCGGCGCGGAGATGCTCGCGATAGTACCAGACGCGGAGCGGATCGTCGATCACTCCATCGGTGGCAAGCTCGGCGTCGTCGAAGGCAGCGCCGTTCTCGGTGATGTACATCGGGCGGTTGCCGTAGCGCTCCTTGATCCACACGAGCACGCGCGTGAGCGCTTCGGGGAAGACCTCCCAGTCCATCTCCGTGTGGACGTTCTGCGACTGTCGCACGCGCGCGGCGCGGAGCGGATGCTCGCTCGGCGCATCGCGGACGACGTTGCGCGAGTAGTAGTTGATGCCGAGGAAGTCGAAGGGAGTTTGGATGAGCGGCCAGTCGGTGGCGGGGAATTCGGGCCACATGTCGCCGAAGGCTTCGGTGAGCTCGGCCGGATATTCTCCGCGAAAGACAGGGTCGAGATACTGCCGGTTCATGTACGCGTCCGCGCGCGCAGTTGCGGCGATGTCGGCGGCACTGTCCGACGCGGCGTACTTTGGCTCGAGAT
>Ga0070668_100001181_pt1 | contig 18485 bp, 18 predicted proteins | sample KBSS43metaG_FD_64661 | JGI IMG/M metagenome (GOLD analysis project Ga0070668, IMG submission 64661) | Switchgrass rhizosphere microbial communities from Kellogg Biological Station, Michigan, USA - KBS S4-3 metaG | ecosystem: Host-associated > Plants > Roots > Rhizosphere > Soil ... | reverse complement strand
ATGGTACTGCACTCGGGAGGGTGTGGGAGAGTAGGACGCCGCCGGACTCAACATGACAGTAGGGCCCACCCCGACCGGGGTGGGCCCTACTGCTATTTCCGGTAAACAGGTGCGTGGTGCGCGGCGAGAAAGCCGGCGGCCGCTGCCGACCAGGGGAAACGTTCGGCCTGGTGGCGGGCGGCGGCACGACGGGCGCGCTCGGGGTGGGACAGCAGCGTCTGGATCGCGTCGGCGTATGCCGGGCCGTCACCAGGGACCGCCAGACCCGCCTCGCCGATGACCTCGGGTAGGGCACTCTGCGAGCTGACCACCACGGGCGTACCGCTGGCCAGTGACTCCAACGCGGCCAGGCCGAACGTCTCGATCGGGCCGGGCGCGATCGCGACGTCGGCGGTCGCGAGTAGCGCGGCGAGCTGGTCCGGGTCGGTGACGTGGCCCAGGAAACGCACCGGCAGTCCGCGGGCAGCCGCCTCCGATTGCAGCGCCGTGCGCAGCGGGCCGTCGCCCGCCACCACCAGCACCGCGGGCACTCCGGACGCACGTAACCCCGCCAAGGCCGCAATCGAGCGCCGCGGCTTCTTCTCGGGAGCCAACCGGCCACAATGCACCAACAACACCTCGTCGGGAGCCGACCAGCGCCGGCGCATCGCCGGATCCTGGCGGGCCGGCGAGAAGCGGTCCAGGTCGACACCCAGCGGAACCCGCACCACATTGCGGGCGCCGATGCGCTCGAACTCGGCCGCGGCCCATCGGGTCGTACAGACGACGCGGTCATGGTCGGCCGCCGTGCGGGCATTCAGCAGGTCGGCCACCCGGCGGCTGGAATCCGGCCCGAACAGGCGGAACAAACCATCCAGGCTCTCGTGCGAGACCATCATGGACGGGATGTGCCGGCGCCGCGCCCAGCGGCCCAGCCAGCGCAGCGTGCTGCGATCCGAGACTTCGATGCGGTCGGGCCGCACCGAGCGCAGCACCGCGGCCGTGCGCGACCGGTCCAGCAGCACCCGGTAACCGCCGAGGCCGGGCAGGCGCGGGCCGGGCAACGTGATCACGCGACCCTGGTCGGTCTGTTCGTCGGACTCCGACGGGCCGGGGATGATCAGCACCGGTTCGTGGCCGGCCGCCAGGTAGCCGGCGCCCAGCTGGCGGAGCGCGGTCTTCAGGCCCCCCGAACGTGGCATCACAAAGTTTGCCACCCGGACGATCCTCACGCGGCCACCGCCCGGCGCCGGTACCCGCCGACGCCGCGCGCCCCCTCGTAGTGCCCCAGCAACTCGTCCCCCACCGCCTGCCAGCTTCGTCCCTCGATGGCTGCCCGGCCGGCCGCCCCGAACGCCCGCCGGCGCTCGATGTTGCCGACCAGGTCCCGTACGGCCTCGGTGAAACCGTCCGGGCGGAACGGCGGCACCAGATAGCCCGTCCGGCCGTGGTCGACGAGATCCACCGGGCCGCCCGCGTTCGGCGCCACCACCGGCGGGCCGCTGGCCATCGCCTCCTGCACCGCCTGGCCAAATGTCTCATACGGGCTGGTGTGCGCGAAGATGTCGAAGCTCGCGTACAGCTCCGCCAGATCCGCGCCGCGGCGTAGGCCGAGGAAGGTCGCCGCCGGCATTGCCGCACGCAACGTCGATGCCGCTGGTCCGTCGCCCACCACGACGAGCCGTACGCCGGGAAGTCGGCTCACGTCGGTCAGCAGGTCTATCTGCTTCTCGACGGCCAGCCGGCCGACGAAGCCGACCAGCACCTCACCGCCCGGCGCCAGCGCCCGGCGGACCGCCGCACTGCGCCGGCCGGGATGGAACTGCACGTCGTCGACGCCGCGACGCCACAGGTGGACCCGATCGACGCCGTGCGCGTGCAGCGCCGCAGCCGACTGGGGTGCTCGGCCGTCCGCACCACCGAGTGCGCGACACCGTTGACGTCCGGGAGGAGCGACTCCGTTACCAGAGCGACTCGCATGCCGTCACGATGAGCCGCGCCGATGTCCTGGTCTCAAACGTCGGTCAACGATTTCAGGGCGCGCCAATCGACGTACTTGAAATTTGTGCTGACCCGGCCCTGGTCCGGGGTGTTCTCGCCGTCGTGCAGCACGAGCAGGCCCTTCGGGTAGCCGGGCAGCGGCACCGCGGTGACGGCGGCGCCGTCCGAGTGCTGCACGCCGTCGGTGCGGTTGCCGTCGACGACCTGGAAGGTGCCCAGCGGCCGGTTGGTGCGGCGGTCGTACACGAAGAATCGGCTGTCGCCCTGGCTCGACACGATGAGATAGCCCGAGTGCGCGCCGGTCGGGTAAATGGTGGCGCCCTCGACGTCGGCGTGGATGCGGCCGCCGTAGCCGGGGTCGGCGCCGGGCGTACATTCCTCGCTCTCCGGGTCGTAGGTGCCGGGCACGCCGTACTCGGCGACCCGCTCGACCATCCGCGGCACGCCGACGAACCGGTCACCGTCCAGTTTGATCCGCCAGAGCGCGACGTCCTCCTGCGCGGCATAGAGCACGCCCGCCGCGGCGTCCACCACCATGCCCTCGACCTGCGGGTCCTCCCCCGGTTCCCGGCACGGCGTCCAGGTGGCGCCGTTCGGCAGGCGGAACTCTCTGGGCAGGTCGAGCATGTCGGTCACCCGGTAGGTCACCTTGCCGGCCCGCTCCTGCAGGCGGAAGATCCCGAGGCGGGTGGTGTGCCGGCGGCTGACCACGGCGTACCGACCGTACGTCGCCACGCCGTACCCGGTCGCCTGGGTCTCCACCTCCGCCTCGTCGCGGGAGAAGAGCAGCGGCGCGTCGTCGGCGGTGACATCGGTGAGCCGGCCGCTCGCCTCGATCCGGAAGATGCGCAGCCGGTCCAGGCCCCGGTCGGTGACGACGGCCAGGTCTGTGCGCCCGAGCGTGGTGAGATCGACGTTGTTGAAGCGGCCGCCGGGCGGCGGTGTGATCGACTGGACTTCCCGACCGGCCAGGTCGTAGACGCGCAGGCCACCGTTCTTGGCCGTGCCGATGATCCGGCTTCGCGCCCGGTCCGCCCGGTTGATCCAGATTGCCGGGTCGTCGGCGTCGGCGTCCCCGCCCGCCGCGTCGTCGAAGAGGCTCGGCGTCTCGGCATCCGCGGCGATTTCGAGAATGCCGGGTGCCGGCTTGCCGGTGGCCTGCGCTGGTGCGGCGACGACGGTGCTGAGGGCGACAAGGGCAACAATCCCCACGGTACGGCGCATGGCGTCGATTCTGGTGGATCGGTCTGGCGTACGGGTGATTGTGGGTTGAACGGCGGCCGACGACAGCGGCCGATCATCGATTGGCGATAGCCTGAGGCCAAGGGCGGGATGTCGCATGCGTGATGGATGTCGGATCCGGCCCGGTCGGACGGTGTGACCTGGACCATCATTGCGATGATCGCGACGCTCCGGGCGTGGACGTGAGAGCGGTGGCCCGGCATGCTGGGTCAGATCTTGCTGGCGGACTGTGAGGGGTAGTCGCGTGGGAGACGAGCCGGGCAACGGCCGCAGGCGGGCGCGTCGGGTGCTGACGCTGCTGGCACTGACCTTGCCGGCGGCATGCGCCACCGAGCAGCCGACCGAGATGGCCAGTTCGGTGCGGCTGCCCGCCGCCGTGACGAGCAGCGCACCCGCTCCGCTGCTGGCGCCCCCGTCGGCGTCGGCGTCGGCCGCTCCGCCCAGCGTTGCCCCGTCATCGGCGGCGCCCAAGCCGCCGGCCAAGGCGACCACCGAGTCGACCAGGACGAGTTCGCGCGGTGGGCCGGTGCCGTTCAAGCCCGGCAGGGCGATGTTCGGCTCGTACCTCGCCCTCGGCGGCAACTCGCTGTCCCAGAGCCTGTCGCTGCGGCAGCGGCAGCTGGGCCGTGACCACCGCATCGTGCACCGGTTCTATCCCTGGGACGGGTATGTGCCGACCTCGGAGCCGGATGTCGACCGGGACAGCGTGCTGATGGTGTCCTGGCACGGCGCGCAGTGGGGCTCGATCAACGACGGCTCGTCGGACCGCAACATCGCCTCCGTCGCCCGCAAGCTGAAGGGGATGAAACGCCCGATCCTGATGCGCTGGGGCTGGGAGATGAACGGCGACTGGTTCGAGTGGGATGGGTCGCACAACGGCGAGGACCCGGCGAACTACGTCAAGGCCTGGCGTCGCCTGCACCGGATCTTCGACGAGAACGGCGCGGACAACGTGGCCTGGGTGTGGAGCCCCAACTGGAATTCGCACCCGGGCGACTCCTGGAACAAGTTCCAGAAGTATTACCCGGGCGACGCCTATGTCGACTGGGTGGGCGTCTCGGGCTACAACTTCTACGACGAGTCGCCCTCCACGCTGTTCCGCGCGGTGGTGAACGCGTACGGGTCGCGCAAGCCGATCATCCTCAGCGAGACCGCGGCCGTGCAGAACAAGGCTAAGTGGATCAGGCAGTTGTCCTCGTGGGTCAAGGCCACGCCGGCGGTCGGTGCCGTGGTCTGGTTCGATACGGACATCCAGGAGGGTGTGCCGCACAACTTCCGGCCGGACACCGACTCCGAGGCGCTCGCCGCCTACAAGGCGATGGTGAACAGCGCCCGCTTCTCCGGCTGACCCCCTTCGCCCCGGCGGGACTTGACCATCAGGTAAGCACTTGCCTGATGGGAAAGTTGGGCCTATGCTTTCCTGCATGGAAAGTACGTGCCTGAGGGGGAAGCCATGAACACGCCGTACGTCCCACCGGTCGATGCCGAGCTCGCGCTGGCCGAGGTCCGCGCCCGCCGCGAACAGGTCGTCGTCGCCAACCTGGTGCCGTCCTGGTTCTGGCCGGCGATCGGCGGCCTGATCCTGATGTTCGTGGCCGCCGTGGAAAGCGACGTCTGGTGGCTCACGGCGGTGGGCAGCATCGCCTACGTGCTCGGCCTCGCCACCGTGATCCTGCTCGTCGTCCGGCAGGGCAAGGTGCAGGTTCGCACGGACCTGCTGGGGGTGCGCGGCGGGCTGACCATCGCCGGCTTCACCCTGGCCCTGGTCGCGGCCGGCCTGGGGGTCGGCTTCGCGCTCGAGGCGCTCGGCGTGCCGTGGCCGGCCACGATCGCCTGCGTGCCGGTCGCCGCGGGTTTGGTCGTCGGTGGGCCGAGGCTGACCGCTCACCTGCGGCGGCTCATGCTCTCCCGGCCGCTGGCGGGCCCGCGGTGAGCGCCGAGCCACGATTCGACGAGCTGATCCACGCCCCGACCCGGCTGTCGATCGTCAGCCTGCTGGCGGCGACGGAGTGGGCCGACTTCAAATACCTGCGCGACAGCGTGGGATTGTCCGACTCGGCCCTCTCCAAGCAGTTGACCACCCTGGAAGAGGCCGGCTACGTCGACATCCGGAAAAGCTTCGTGGGCAAGCGGCCGCGTACGTCGGTCAAGCTGAGCCCCCAGGGGCAGCGGGCGTTCGCCGCGCACGTCGCCGCCCTGCAGGAGATCGTCGCCCGGTCCGGGATGACGCTCACCCAGTGACCGTCCCGGTCGGTATGGGCCCCCGGTGGCCGGTGGCCTGCCGGATGGCCGAGGCCGCCTCGGCGTGGTGCCGGGCCGTCGCGGAAGCGCCCGCGTCGAGGTGGAGGAGCGCGAGCGCGGTCAGTGCCTCTCCCTCCAGCACCCGGTAGCCGCCGGCCCGGCTGATCGCGAGCGCGTGGTCCGCGTGATGCCTGGCGTCGTGCGGGTTGCCCAGTTCTCGATGGGCGAGCGCCAGGCCGAGATGGCCGTCTGCCTCGATGCCTCGTTCGCCGATGTCGCGGGCGACCGCGACGGCCCGTTCGTGTCGGAGCATCGCTTCGCGGCCGTGACCCATCAGCCGGTGGGTGTTGCCCAGCGTGTTGAGGGTGTTGGCCTCGGACCGCCGGTCGTCGGTTTCCCGGGCCGCGTCGAGGGCCGCGGTGGCCAGTTCGATCGCCTGCCGATGGTCGCCGGTGTCCCGTCGAACCGCGGCGAGACGGTTCAGGGTCTCGCCTTCACAGCGCCGGCTGCCCGTCGCCCGGTCGATGGTGAGCGCCTCGGTCAGGTGCCGGCCGGCTTCGTCGAGGAGCCCCAGGGCATGCAGGCACTCGCCCAGATTGCTCAACCGGATCGATCGGGTGAGCGGGCTCCCCGACGGATCGAGCCGGGCCAGCGCCCGCGCGAACAGGTCGGCGGCCTCCCTCAGCCGGCCGAGGTCTCGATAGATCAACCCGAGGGTGCTGAGGGTGGGCGGGTGGCCGTCGGGCGCACCGAGTTGGCGGTCCAGTTCCAGGGTTTGCCGACATTCCCGCGCCGCGTCGCTGAGCCGGCCGGTCCGCCAGTGGATCACGGCGCGTGCCGTGTGCGCCGCCGCGCGTCCCTCCGGCCAGCCGGCCTGCACGCTCAGGTCCAGCATGCGGTCGGCATGCTCGAGTGCCTCGGCGTACCGGGTGATGTGGGTGTAGACGTCGGTGAGGCTGTACTGCATCATCACCTGTTCGCGTACCGCCCCGGATGACCGCGCGGCGTGCAGGCCGGCGGTGGCGGCAGCGATCCATTCGGTGGCGCCGGCCCGCTGCCAGAGGTGGCTGCGCAACGCGTCGGTGATCAGCCACGCCATGTCGGGCACCCCGGCGGCGGTGGCCTGGGTGGCCGCGGCGATGAGATTGGCGTGCTCGGCGTCGAGCCATTCGGCGGCCCGCTCGACGCTGTCGAATCGGGCGGCCGGCGACGCGTTGCCGGGTGGTGGCAGCCGTAGCTTGTTCGGGTGGCGCAGGCGGTCGGCGGCCACCGCGCCCTGGTGATAGCAGTCGTACAGGCGGCGCACCGCCGCGCCGCGTTCCGCGGCCGAGTCGTCGGCACTGCGCTCGGCGGCGTAGATTCGCAGCAGGTCGTGCAGGCTGTACCGGCCCGCGGAGGGCTGCTCGGCCAGGTGCGCGCCGGCCAGGCGGCGCAACAGTTCGGCCGCGTGTGCGGGCGTCGTGGCCAGGAGCGCCGCGGCGGCCTCCGCGGTGACCTCGCGGCCCGGCACGAGGCTCAACCGGCGGAACAGGGCCCGCGCCTCGTCGGTGAGCGATTGGTAGGACAGGTCGAAGGCCGCCCGGACGGCGGCCTTGCCGTCCCCGTCGCTGGCCAGTGCGGTGAGCCGGTCGCCGTCACGCAACTCGTCGAGGTACTGGGCGACGCTGCGGTGCGGATCGTCATTGATCTTGGCGGCCGCGATTCGCAGGGCCAGCGGCAGGTGCGAACAAGCTCTGCCGAGGGCCGCGGTCGCCGCCGGGTCGACGTCGGTTCGGTCCTCGTCGATGACCCGGCGCAGCAGCACGTCGGTCTCGGCCGGGGTGAGACCGGTCAACGCCAGTCGCCGCGCGCCGTCGCGAGCGACCAGCCCGGTCAGCCGGTCGCGGCTGGTGACCACGACGGCGCAGCCGTGACCGCCGGGCAGTAACGCGCGAACATCGTCGGCGGTGGCCGCGTTGTCCAGCACCACCAGCACCCGCCGATCGGCGAGCAACGAACGATAGAGCGCCGTGGCCTGCTCCGGCGTGCCGGGCACCTGCCCGCCGGTGACTCCGAGGGCGTGCAGCAGATATTCCAGCGCCTCGCCGTCGCGCATCGGCGGCCCGGCCGTGTACCCGCGCAGGTCCAGATACAGCTGACCGTCCGGGAAACGATCCCGGACGCGGTGTGCCCAGTGCACCGTCAAGGCGGTCTTCCCGACCCCGGCCATGCCGCTGATCAGCACCAGCACGCCGGGCGCGGTGTGCTCCCGATCGGCCGGGAAGACCATGCTGTCGAGCAGGTCGAGGTGGCGGGACCGCCCGGTGAAACCCGCCGCGTCCGCCGGAAGCTGAGCCGGAGCCGGCTGCCGGGCGCCGCCGGTGGTGGTCTCGCGGCCGGTGACCGCAGGTGCGGCGCCGCGCCGGGTGCCCGGCACCTGCCCGCGGAGGACACGCAGGTACGCGTCCCGCAGTTCCACGTCCGGTTCGACGCCCAACTGTTCGCTCAGCCGGTCACGCACCTCCGCGAAGAGCCGGATCGCGGCCGCCTGCCGACCCGAGCCGGCCAGGGCGAGCAGCAGCCGGGCGTGCACTCGTTCGTCCAGCGACTCCGCGTCCGCGACGGCGCGCAACTCCGGGACCGCGGCCGCGTGGTGACCCAGGGCCAGCGCGGCGTCGGCGTACGTGAGGGCCGCGGCCACCCGCTCCCCGCTGATCGCCACGGCGGCCGGGTGCTGGCGCACCCGCGGATCGAGGTTGGCCAGCACCGGCCCGCGCCAGCAGCGCAGGGCGGAACCGGCCGACAGGTAGGCGGCCCGCCGATCGCCCGCCGCGGCCGCGTCCCCGGCCTGGGCCGCGAGACTCGCGAAGCGCAGCAGATCGACCTCGACGTCGGTCGCCGCCAGTCGGTAGCCGCCGCGCGACCGCACCACTACCTGGTGCGGTACGACCTGCCGCAGCCGGGCGACGTAGGTGTGCACGAGGCTCAGGGCCGTTCCGGGCGGCATCTCGCCCCACAGCAGATCGACGATCTCGGTGGTCGGCACGGACCGGTTCGGCTGCAGTGCGAGCAGCCCGAACAGGGTGCTCTGCTTGGCCGGCCCGAGGTCGACCGGGTCGTCGCCGACCCGCATCGCGAGCGGGCCGAGCACGTCGATGCGCAGCCCGGACCCGGCGGCCGGCTCGGTCGGCCGGACAGCCCGGGCGCCGGAGCCGGCCGGCGCGTCGGCGTACTCGTCCGGTGCCAGTCCCACGGCGGCGGCCAGCCACCGCATCGATTCCGGTCGGGGCCGGCGGACGCGGTGCTGTTCGATGTCGCGGACCGCGCGCACGCTGAGGCCGGCCCGCTCCGCCAGCTCCGCCTGAGTCAGGCCCGCGGCGATCCGCCGCACGCGGACGAGTTCACCGAAGGCTCTGCCCGGCTCCGTCACGACATGATCTTCTGCGCTTCTCCGCCGGCTGTCACGTGGCGATCTGCCGGTCCTGCCGGTGCTTCCCCGGCGCTGCCCGGAGTGCGGGCCAAAACCGCAGGTCGCGGCGCTCTTTGGGGGCGGGGTCGGTCAAGGTTTCGTCCAGGCGACCGGGCCGGGTCGGCTTCTAGGGTCAGGCGTCATCGAGGACCGGCTGACCAGCCGGTTCCGGGATGGAACGCAAAAGGGAGAAGTTGTGGCAATCCGCAGCACAAGGCGCCGCCGATACGCCATCATCGCGGCCGTGACATCGGCGGCGGCAGCGGTCACGGTGGGTCCACAGTCGGCGGTCTTCGCCGACTCGACCAGCCCGGGTCCCGTCCTCGTGCCGCTCGTGGAATGCATGGTCGTGGACTCGGCAACGCGGGTCAACACCGTGTATTTCGGCTACGAGAACCGCACCAACCGCCGGTTGACCGTGCCGGTCGGCGACTATAACCAGCTCTCGCCCGGCCTGCTGTATCAGGGGCAGCCCGACGTCTTCAATCCCGGCCGCTATCCGCGCGTGGTCGCGGCCGAGTTCGTCCTGGACTTCACCTCCCGGGTCGACTGGGAACTCAACGGCATCACCGTCGCCGCCGACGCCACGACCCCGGTCTGCGCCGCCGGGGAGACCGGCCCGGCCAGCGACCCCGCGCCCACCGAGATGACCCTGAACGGCCTGGTGAACCCCGCCGGAACGGGAACGAAATACGCCTTCGAGTACGGAACGACGCCGGCCCTGGGCCGCTCCACCCCGGCGCAGGACTTCGCCGGCAACCGCCCGGGGCTGGTGCGGGCCGCCGTCACCGGCCTCGTTCCCCAGACCCGCTACTACTACCGGCTGGTCACGACCGACGCGGCGGGTAGCATCGCCGCCGCACGGCTGAGCTTCACCACACCGCGGTCCGAACTCGCGATCAGCACCGGCTCGCTCCCCGCGGCAAGGACCGGCCGGACATACTGCACGACACTCGCCGCGACCGGCGGCCGGACGCCCTACACGTGGCGGGAAGCGGCCGGTTCGCTGCCCGGCGGACTGCACCTGGACCCCCGGACCGGAAAGATCAGCGGCACGCCGCGCCGCGCCGGGACGTCGGTCATCACGTTCCAGGTGAGCGACTCGACAGCCGGCACGAAGCTGACCGCGAGCCGGACGCTGACCCTCACCGTCAACAGCCACTGAGGTCGACAGTGGGGCGGGCTCCGCTCACCGGTGACCGGGGACGACCAGGCCGGTCTCGTACGCCACGATCACCGCCTGCGCGCGGTCGCGCAGGCCGAGCTTGGTGAGCACGTTGCTGACGTGGGTCTTCACGGTGTGGGCGCTGACCACCATGGCGGCGGCGATCTCCGGGTTGGACATACCCTCGGCGAGCATCCGGAGCGTCTCGCGTTCCCGGGCGGTCAGCACGCTCAGCCGGTCCGCGGGCAGCGGACGCGCCGCCTTTCCGGCGGTGAACTGTTCGACCAGCCGCCGGGTCACCGACGGGGCGAGCAGTGACTCGCCGGCGGTGACCACACGTACGGCGTGCACGAGGTCGTCCCGGCGTACGTCCTTGAGCAGGAACCCGCTCGCGCCCGCCCGCAACGCGTCGAAGACGTGGTCGTCCTGGTCGAAGGTGGTCAGCATGACCACCCGGCAGCCGGTCTCGGCGGACACGATCCGGGCGGCCTCGATCCCGTCCATGCCGGGCATCCGGATGTCGAGCAGCACCACGTCGGGCCGGTATTCGCGCGCGGCGGCGACCGCCTGGAAGCCGTCGCCCGCCTCGGCGACCACCTCGATGTCGGGCTGCGCGTCCAGGATCATCGCGAACCCGGCGCGCACCAGTTCCTGGTCGTCGGCGACCACCACCCGGATCACAGCGGCAGCCGCGCGCGCACCGCGAAACCGCGGGGTTCGGGCCCGGCCGACGCGACCCCGCCGCACGCGGCGGCGCGTTCCCGGATGCCGATCAGCCCGTTGCCGCCGCTGGCCGGCCCGGCCTGCCCGCCGCGGCCGTCGTCCCGGATCTCGATCACCAGATCCTCCTCCTGCCAGGTCAGTCGCACGTCGGCGCGGGACGCACCGGCGTGCTTGACGACGTTCGTGAGCGCCTCCTGGACGATCCGGTAGGCGGCGGTGCCGGACTCGGGTGCCAACCGCCGGGGCTCGCCCACGACGTCGTAGCCCACCTCCAGCCCGGCCCCGGACACCTGCCGGACCAGATCGGGCACGTCGTCGATGGTCAATGCCGGGCCGTGCGGGCCCCGGTCGTCCTTGAGGATGTCGAGCATGCGGCGGAGCTGCCCCATCGCATCCCGGCCGGCGTCGGCGATCGCGTCGAACGTGGCGACCGCCCGGTCCGGGTCGTGGCGGGCCACCACCGGCCCGGCCTCGGCCTGCACCACCATGAGGCTGACCGCGTGCGCGAGGATGTCGTGCATGTCCCGGGCGATGCGGGCGCGTTCGCGTTCCGCGGCCCGTTCCGCCTCGATGGCCCGGTCCCGCTCCAGCCGCGCGGCCCGCTCCTCGAGGACCGCGGCGTGCGCATGGCTGCCCGCCGCGGCCCGGCCCAGCGCGTACGCGGTGAGGGACACGACGACGCCGCGCAGCGCGGTGTCGGCCGAGCCCACGGTGAGCAGGCCACCGGCGAGGATGGCGGCGAGCGCGACCCACCGCACCGGGCGAGTCGTCCGTACCGCGAGGGTGTAGAGCGCGATGAGCGGGCCGTACCAGAGCGGCTGGGGGGCGACCGCGTCCACCAGGTCGTACATGCCGCCGAAGGCGTAGCTGACGAAGAGGACCGGCACGGGTGCGCGCCGCCGGACGATCAGGGGCAGCGCCGAGCAGATCGTGGCGACGTATCCCCACCAGTGCCACGGGCCGTCCCGGGTGAGCAGCGGCCAGGTCTGCGCGACGGCGGCGAGGGTCGCGAGCACGACGTCCGACCACGGGGACAGCATCCAGCGGCGCAGCGGCGCGGACGTCGGCAGTGGGAACACGGTGCGCCATGGTGTCATGCGAGGGCGGGCATCCGGCGGGCGAGGGGCGCCAGCGCGGCGAGCATCAGCAGGCCGGCGAGCGGCAGCAGATCCAGCCCGGCCAGCGCGACGCCGACGGCCAGCACCATGGCCACCGGCGTCCAGGCCGACGCGGCGCGCACCACGGCGAGGCGGACGGCCAGCGCGATCAGGCCGAGGTAGAACAATGCCGGCCCGGGGCCGTAGACGACGAGCGCGACGCCCGGGATGTCCTGCACGTCGCCGAACATCTGCCGCATCGCGGCCGTGTCCTCGGCCGCGATCCCCACGACGATGTCGATGGTGAACTGCGCGGCGGCGCAGATCACGCCGGTCACCCCGACCGCGGCGGCGGTGGTGGCGATCGCGCCGCCGCCGGCCATCCGGCGGGCGGCGAGCAACACGACCACAAAGAGGATCAGCGCGGCGAGGAAGGCCAGATGTCCGGCGGTCCACAGGAAGCCGGGACCGCGCGCGCCGTCCAGCCCGTCGGCGAGCCGGAGCAGGCCGTAGCCGACGGTGAGGGCGGGCGCGGCAACAAAAGCGATGCGGGTTGTCTGCATGCCGTCGATCCTCATTCGCCGGGGCCGGTCCGGGCATCGCCGACGTCGGCGATCTCCGGCCTCACCCGTGCGACCGACGGCGGTGGGTGATCAGCTGCCGCTGCCCCGTTCCTTTGCGAGCGCCTCGCGGACGGCGGGGGCGACCTCCCGGCCCCACCTGGCCAGGAGGTCCTGGTCGGGGGCGCCGTGGTCGGGGGCGAACAGGGTGAAGCCGGACGCGCCGTGGTCCAGCACCGCCGCGGTCAGCTCCTCGACCCACTGGCCGGCCGAGCCGCCGAGCCAGCGGCCCTCGCGGTCGCGGGTGGCGGACAGCGGCCGGTCGGTGATCCGTCCGGGGAAGTTGAAGATCGTACGGACCTCGCTCGGATCGCGGCCGACGGACGCCGCCGCCTCGTCGATGACCGGCCGCGACGTTCGGTAGCGCTCGCTGAGCCAGTCGGCCGCGTGGCCGGGGATCCAGCCGTCGGCCACCCGGCCGGTGGCGGCCAGGGATTTGCGGCCGACCGACCCGGTCCACACCGGGGGCGCGGCCACGGGTGTGGGCTCGATCTGGTGCACCTGGTAGTGCCGGCCCTCGTAGGTGACCGGTGCGCCGCCGCCGGACAGCAGCTTGACCAGGACGATCGCCTCCTCGAAGGCGTCCACGGCGGCGGCCGGCGACAGCCGCGGCACGCCCATGTCGGCGATCCGGTCCCAGAGGCCGCCCGCGCCCAGGCCGAGCACGACCCGACCGCCGGACAGCGCCGACAGCGCGGTCACGGTGCGGGCCAGCAGGGGAGCAGGCCGGGTCGGCAGGTTGGTGACGTTGGCGAAGCCGGCTATGCGCTCGGTGCGCCCGAGGATGAAGCCGAGTGCGGCGTACGCGTCCAGGCGCCCGCCGAGGTACGGATGGTCCGACAGGGTGAAGATGTCCAGCCCGTCCCGGTCGGCCTGCTGGGCGAGCCGCAGCAACTCGGGGATGTCACCGATGCTGGGGTGCGTGCCGAAACCGAAGACGACGTCAGGTACGGACATTTTAGGCTCCCGCGCAAATGAGATGCAGTTCGTAGTGCGAACAATAGTAGTTCGTACCACGAACTGCAAACCTCTGGATCAGCGCTCCAGAAAGACGGTGGGTACCTTGTTGTCCGTCACGACGCGGCCGAGCAGGGCGGCGAGCGCGTCCCGCTCCGCCGCGGCGAACCCCGCGGTCAGCTGTTCGACGCGGCGGCAGGTCTCGGTGTAGAACTCGTCGGCAACCTTGGCGCCGTGTCTCGTCAGCGTCACCGTCACGGCGCGCGAGTCGTGCGGGTCCGGTCGGCGCTCGACCAGGCCGTTGCGCTCGGTGCGGTCGACCAGGCCGGTCAGGCTCGACTTGGCCAGGCCCAGCACGGTGCCAAGCTCGCGCATGCCGTACGGCTGCGCCATCAGGACACACAGCAACTGGCCCTGCTGCGGGGTGATGCCCCACTCGCGGGCGGATTCCGCATACACGGCATTGACCAGGAAGGTGGACCGCACCAGCGCCGCCACCACCCCGAGGTGGCCGTCGAAAGGCTTGCTCACCGAGCCAGAATAACAAATTCGCGGCACGAACTATTTGGTCGGCGACAACCGGAGGTCGACGTACGGCACGGTGTCGCCGTCCAGCAGGTACCGGTCGACCTCGACGAAGCCGTGCCGTTCGGCGAAACGCAGACCGTCCTCGTTGGCGGCGAGGACCACCGTCTCGATCACCCGGCCGCCCAGCTCGTACGCCAGGGCCAGGGCGTGGTCGTACATCTGCTCGCCGAAACCCTGGCCGCGGTGTTCCGGGAGGACGCGCACGATCACCGTCGCCGTCTGCGGGTCGTCCGCCGGCGGGCGTACCGTCGAGCAGCCCACGACGACGCCTTCGCGATAGGCGACGTGCAGCCGGTTGCGTCGAGCGCGGGTCCGGATCTCGTCGACCGACAACAGGTGGCTCGGGATGATCAAATTGTGGACGCGCTGCCAGTCGAGGAGAACGGCGTCGTCACCGTCCGGCGTTACCGGCTCGAAGCGAAGGTCGGACATGAGCCCAGCCTAGGCAGTCGGGTGGTGGCCCTCGTCGCGCGTTCGACGCGGCGAGCCATCACGTACGCGTACGGCGACTTGCCGTAGGCCGACTGGAATTCCCGGCTGAGTTGCCCGGCCGGCAGGTGCGCGTCACGGGCCAGCGCCAGGACGTTCAGCGGCTGCCCGTACTCCCGGTCGATCCGGTCGCGGACCCGGCGCAGCCGGGCGAGGTCGCGCAGGCGCTGCGCCGCGGCGAGCGCCCGGCCCCACGAGGGGTGACACATCGCGGACCTCCTTTCGGCTCAGCGAAGTTCCTGGATGCGGACCAGGTTGCCGGCCGGGTCGCGGAAGGCGCAGTCGCGCACGCCGTACGGCTGCTCGGTCGGCTCCTGGACCACCTCGGCGTCGCGGGCCTGCACCTTTGCGAAGGTGCCGTCGAGGTCGCGGGTGGCCAGCTGGATCCAGCCGTAGGTGCCCTTGGCCATCATCTCGGTGATGGTGCGCCGCTCGTCCTCGGTGATCCCGGGGTCGGCGGCCGGCGGGGCCAGCAGGATGGACGTGTCGGGCTGGTTGGCGGGACCGACCACGAGCCAGCGCATCGTGCCGTGGCCGACGTCGCTGCGGACCTCGAAGCCGAGGACGTCGCGGTAGAAGGCCAGGGAGGCATCGGGGTCGACATGCGGTAGGACGCTGGTGTGAATGGTGATGTCCATGATCATCATGCTAGGCGCGCTCGCGGGCTCGCACTTCTCGATTCCTGACGGATCTGCCCGCTTCCGGACGTGCGTCGTTTCGACGCCGGTGATCGGGGAACGCCGTACCGAGGAGCCGGAGGGAGACGCCATGGTGGATCGGATCGCCGACCCGTGGGGTGCCCGCACGCCGTACGGGCAGGGCGAGACCTGGCCGGTCCGGGTCGACACGTTCCTCGACGGCGATCTCACCGAGCAGCAGGTGGACGCCTGGTATCAGAGCGCCTCGATCCTGCACTCCAACGGCGACGCGATGGACATCGCGGTCAAGGACGGGCGGATCGTCGGGGTCCGCGGCCGAGCCACCGACCGGATCAACCACGGCCGCCTCGACCCGAAGGACCTGTACGGCTGGCAGGCCAACAACAGCGGCGACCGGCTCACCCGGCCGTTGGTCCGCGAGGGCGGCCGGCTGGTCGAGGCCGGCTGGGACGACGCGATGGACCGGATCGTCGACCGGTCGCGTGAGCTGCTGGCCGGCCCGGGCGGGTGGGGGCACTTCGGCTTCTACACCTCCGGTCAGCTGTTCCTCGAGGAGTACTACGCGCTCGCCGTGATCGGCAAGGCGGGGATCGGCACCCCGCACATGGACGGCAACACCCGGCTGTGCACCGCGACGGCCGCGGCCGCGATGAAGGCCAGCTTCGGCACGGACGGCCAGCCGGGCTCGTACACCGATGTCGACCACTGCGACGCGATCGCGCTGTGGGGTCACAACGTGGCCGAGACGCAGACCGTCCTGTGGATGCGGATGCTCGACCGCCGCCGCGGGCCGAACCCGCCGGCGATGCTGGCCGTCGATCCGCGGGTGACGCCGGTGACCCGGGAGGCCGACCTCCATCTGCCGGTGCGCGGCGGCACCAACCTGGCGCTCCTGAACGGACTGCTGCGCGAGATCATCCGGCGCGGCTGGTGCGACGACGAGTACGTGGCGCGGCACACGGTCGGCTTCGACGAGCTCTGCCGGGTCGTCGACGGCTACCCGCCGGACCGGGTGGCCGACATCTGCGGCGTGCCCGCCGCCGACGTGGAACGGGCCGCCGAACTGCTCGGCACCTCGCGGCTGCTGCTGTCGACCGTGCTGCAGGGCTTCTACCAGTCCAACCAGGCCACGGCGGCGGCGTGCGCGGTCAACAACCTGCATCTGGTACGCGGCATGCTCGGCCGGCCGGGTGCCGGCATCTACCAGATGAACGGCCAGCCCACCGCGCAGAACACCCGCGAGACCGGCGCCGACGGGGACCTGCCCGGCCTGCGCAACTGGGACAACGAGCAGCACATCGGCCAGCTCGCCGAGCTGTGGAACGTGGAACCCGACACCATCCCGCACTGGGCGCCGCCGACGCACGCCATGCAGATCTTCCGGTACGCCGAGCAGGGTTCGATCAAGCTGCTGTGGATCAGCGCCACGAACCCCGCGGTGTCGCTGCCCGAGCTGGCCCGCATCCGCCGCATCCTGGCCCGGCCGGAGTTGTTCGTCGTGGTGCAGGACGTCTTCCGTACCGAGACCACCGAACTGGCCGACGTGGTGCTGCCCGCCGCCACGTGGGGCGAGAAGCTGGGCACGTTCACCAGCGTCGACCGCACCGTGCACCTGTCCGAGAAGGCGGTCGAACCGCCCGGGGAGGCCCGCGCCGACCTGGACATCTTCCTCGACTACGCCCGGCGGATGGACTTCCGCGACCGGGACGGCAAACCGCTGATCGACTGGACCGGGCCCGAGCAGGTGTTCGAGGCCTGGAAGCGGTGCTCCGCGGGGCGGCCCTGCGACTATGCCGGAATCAGCTACGACAGGTTGCGCGAACGCGGCGGCATCCAATGGCCGTACGGCACCGAGCGGCTCTACTCCGACGGCGCGTTCAACACCGATCCGGACTACTGCGAGACATTCGGCCAGGACCTGGCCACCGGGGCGGAGTTCAGCGAGGCGGAGTACCGCGCCAAGGAGCCGGCCGGCCGCGCGTTCCTGCACGCGGCCGACTATCAGCCGTCGCCCGAGGTGACCAGCGACGAGTATCCGCTGCTGCTGACCACCGGGCGTACCGTCTATCAGTTCCACACCCGGACGAAGACCGGCCGCGCACCGCAACTGAACGCCGCCGCCCCGGACGTCTGGGTGGAGTTGAACGCCGAGGACGCCGCCCGGCTCGGCATCGCCGAGGGTGATCACGTCGGCGTCGCCTCGCCGCGCGGCGGGATCCAGGCCCGGGCCCGGATCGGCCGGATCCGCCCCGGTGCGGTGTTCGTGCCGTTCCACTACGGATACTTCGACGTCCGCGAGGCCCGGGCCGCCAACGAGCTGACCATCACCGCCTGGGACCCGGTCTCCAAACAACCGATCTTCAAGGCGGCCGCCGTACGCGTGGCGAAGCTCGCGGCCGGCGACGGCAGCCCGGCACCGGCACCGACCGTCGGCGGCAGCGCACCCGTCGACGGCACCGTGCGAGCGACGGCCGGCGGCCCCACGGCCGAGGCCACATCCCGGGTCGGGGAGGACTGATGCATCTCGCGCACTACCTCGGACTGCTGCACCGGGCCCAGGTCAACCTCGCCGGCGCGTTCCGCGAGGTCGCCGAGGCGCACGGCGCCGAGCCGGACGTCGCCCACCTGTGCCGGCAGCAGGCCCGGATCTGCGACCGCCACGCCGAGCGCCTCGAGCCGTTCGCCCGTCGGTATGCCGAGGAGGCACCGGACGAGCCCGACCGGCTGCATTCCGAACTGTTCACCGGCACCCGCTCCGGCGGCCTTGGCCTGCTACGTGACCTGCAGGATCTTTATCTCATGGCGGCCGAGTGCGACATCTGCTGGACGATCGTGGGACAGGCCGCCCGCGGCGTCCGCGACCAGGATCTGCTGCGGGTGGTCCAGGCATGCGAGGGCGAGACGGCCATCCAGATGAAGTGGCTGCGTACCCGGATGAAGGCGGCCGCCCCGCAGGCGCTCGTGGTGGCCGGCTGACCGCTCAGGCGACGGTGAGCCGCACCCGCGGGTAGTGGTCGGTCTCGACGGCCGAGAGCGGCAGCGGCCGCGGCAGCGCGCCCCGACCCCGCCGGCGTCGTGGTCTCCGACGGCACCCGGGCGGTCACCGCCGACCGGATCGTGGCCGCCTGCCGGGCGAGGTCGGTCAGGGCGAGCAGGGTGTTGGCGGCGGAATGCCCGGCGCCGACCACCAGGATCCGGCGGCCGGCGAACCGGTCGCGGTCGCGGCCGAGTACGTCCGGCAACGCGGTCTCCAGGTACGCCGCGGCGGCGGTTTCG
>Ga0070668_100001179_pt1 | contig 18500 bp, 20 predicted proteins | sample KBSS43metaG_FD_64661 | JGI IMG/M metagenome (GOLD analysis project Ga0070668, IMG submission 64661) | Switchgrass rhizosphere microbial communities from Kellogg Biological Station, Michigan, USA - KBS S4-3 metaG | ecosystem: Host-associated > Plants > Roots > Rhizosphere > Soil ... | reverse complement strand
GGCCTGAAGGTGCGCCAGTCGAACCTCTGCTCGGAGATCATGCTGCACACCGGCAAGGACCACCTGGGCGCCGAGCGCACCGCGGTCTGCTGCCTGTCGTCGGTCAACGCCGAGAAGTTCCTCGAGTGGCGCGACCACCCGACCTTCATCGAGGACGTCATGCGCTTCCTCGACAACGTGCTGCAGGACTTCATCGACCGCGCCCCGCCCGAGATGAAGCACGCGATCTATGCGGCCATCCGCGAGCGCTCGGTGGGCCTGGGCCTGATGGGCTTCCACTCCTTCCTGCAGGGCCAGAACGTGCCGTTCGAATCGGCCCTGGCGAAGTCCTGGAACATGCGGCTGTTCAAGCACCTGCGCCGCCAGTGCGACGCGGCCTCCCGCACGCTGGCCGCCGAGCGCGGCCCCTGCCCGGACGCGGCCGAGCAGGGGGTGATGGAGCGGTTCAGCCACAAGCTGGCCATCGCGCCCACCGCCTCGATCTCGATCATCTGCGGCGGCACCAGCGCTGGCATCGAGCCGGTGCCGGCCAACATCTACACCCACAAGACCCTGTCCGGCTCCTTCGCCGTCAAGAACCCCTACCTGGAGCGGCTGCTGGCCGAGAAGGGCAAGAACACCGCCGCGGTCTGGGACTCGATCCTGGAGAACGAGGGCTCGGTGCAGCACCTGGACTTCCTCAGCGCCGACGAGAAGGACGTCTACAAGACCGCCTTCGAACTCGACCAGCGCTGGGTCGTGGAGCTGGCCGCCGACCGCACGCCGGACGTCTGCCAGTCGCAGTCGGTGAACATCTTCCTGGCCGGCGACGTGGATAAGTGGGACCTGCACATGCTGCACTGGCAGGCCTGGGAACGGGGCTGCAAGTCGCTCTACTACCTGCGTTCCAAGTCGGTGCAGCGGGCCTCCCACGCCGGCGGCGAGATGGCCGTGGCGATGCGGCTGGGCGAGACGGAGAAGACCGACTACGACGAATGCCTCGCCTGCCAGTGAGCGCCGCAGAACGCCCGCGCAGGCGATCGGAATCGCCCCGCCAGCTTGCAGAGCGATCTTTGCTGGCCGAACGAACGGATTCATGATTCCTCAGGTTCATAGGCTGTAAGAAGCTCACGTCGCCGTTCCATGAGCGGCAAGACGGGACTGGAGGAAGCGATGAAGCCGTGGGCCGTCATGGCCATCGCGGCGGGCTGCCTGGCGGCGACGCCGGCGGCGGCCCAGTCGGCGAAACCGGCGCCAGGCCAGGCGCTGCGCGCCGCCGCCTTCGCGCCTGTGCTACCCGACAATTCCGACTTCAGCCGCCTGATCAAGCACGACGCCTATGTGGCCGGCGAGGGCCCGGCCGCCTGGACGGAAGGCTCGGTCCGGCTGCGCGACCGCCGCAACGCCGTCGACACCCTGCGCGTCTCCGTGGGCGGGGTGATGCGCACGCCGGGCGGAACGCCGCTGAACATCTCGCGCGCCCAGTTCGAAAGCCGCGACTACGAGGTCTCGGTGACCCGCAACTGGCCCGCCGCCGTGCGCGTCGGCGCAGGGCCCTTCGATGTCGACGTCTCGCCCCATGCCGGCGTGGGGATGAGCAGCTACGGCGGCCTCGCCGAAGCCGGCGCCACGTTGCGGATGCGGCCCAGCCGCGACGACGAGGCGGTGGAGCGGCTGCGCGACATGGGCGTCGGCGACGGCGCCCGCTTCGGCGACACCGGCCGCTGGTATCTGTTCATGGCCGCGAGCGGACGGGCCGTCGGGCTGAACATGCTGCGCCGCGACGGCGGCTGGGACCGCGCCGGCTGGACCACCGACCCTTCGAGCGCCCTGGTGGGCGACGCCCAGCTCGGCTTCGGCTGGCGCAAGGGCGCGGTGCAGGGCTCCCTGGGCTATGTCCACCGCGAGGTGAAGGGCGAGCACATGGTCTTCGGCCAGGAGACCAAGAAGGATTCCCTCCTGGCCCTCACCCTCAGCATCAAGCCGGGGGAGTAGGCTCCTCCCAGCCGTCTTCGAACGGGAACCGCTCGGCCCAGAACGCGCCCAGCCGGGGTTCGGCGTCCACCCGCCGCACCACCTCGCCCATACGCGGGGCCACCTCGTAGAACCGCCGCCGCCGCGGGCCCCAGCGGGAGACCACCGTCACATAGAGGTCGAGCACCGAGATCTCATCGCCCAGCAGATAGCGGCCGGGTGAGACCTGCGGCTCCATCTGCGCCCAGCAGTGGGCGATACGCTCGGCGGTCCGCGCCTTGATGACCGCCTCGTGGGACTTGTCCAACGCCAGCCGGCTGGGGTCGTCGCGCACCCAGTAGAGGGCGTAGATCTGCGCGGCGACATAGGCCATCCAGCGCAGGAAGGCCGGCCGCTCGGGGGCGTGCGCGGCCGGCGACAGGCGCCCCTGCGGATGGGCGTCGGCCAGCCAGATGAGGATCGCCGCGCTCTCGGTCATCAGTTCGCCGGAGGGCAGCACCAGGGCCGGGACCTGGCGCATGGGGTTGAGGCCCGCGAGCGCCTCGGCGTCGGCGGGCTTGTCGTAGGGCGCCCGCTCGACCACCTGATAGGGAAGGCCGAGCAGCGTCAGCGCCGCCTCGACCATCACCGAGCCGGAGCCTGCGGCGCCATGGACGACGTAGCGGTCATTCATCGGTTGTCCCCAGGTTCACCCACAAGACTTAGCGGGCATGCGGCAATGTGGCCGCTACATGTTGCGTTAACCGGAGTAGGGTTGGGATCTGTCCGGAGCAAGCTTGCTCGATTCGCCGAGGGATGTTGAACCATGGCCGCCAACCTCCGAGCCCTGCCGGGCCTGCTCACCCCCTCTTTCGCCTACAAGCCGTTCCGCTATCCGTGGGCCTATGAGTTCTGGAAGAAGCAGCAGCAGGTCCACTGGATGCCCGAGGAGATTCCGCTGGGCGAGGACCTCAAGGACTGGGCCTCCAAGCTGAACGACCGCGAGCGCAACCTGCTCACCCAGATCTTCCGGTTCTTCACCCAGTCGGACGTCGAGGTGAACGACAATTACATGGAGCGCTACGCCCGCGTCTTCAAACCCACCGAGATCAAGATGATGCTGGCCTCGTTCTCCAACATGGAGACGATCCACATCGCCGCCTACGCCCTGCTGCTCGAGACCATCGGCATGCCGGACGCGGAGTTCACGGCCTTCCTCGACTACCAGGCCATGCGCGACAAGCACGACTACATGCAGACGTTCGGGGTGGACACCGACGCCGACATCGCCCGCACCCTGGCCATGTTCGGCGGCTTCACCGAGGGGCTGCAGCTGTTCGCCAGCTTCGCCATGCTGATGAACTTCCCGCGCCACAACAAGATGAAGGGCATGGGCCAGATCGTCTCCTGGTCGGTCCGCGACGAGAGCCTGCACTGCGAGGGGATCACCAAGCTCTACCACGCCTTCAACGCCGAGACGAAGGCGGTGACCAAGTCCGTCGCCGACGACATCGTCGACTGCTGCAAGACGGTGGTGGGCCTGGAGGACAAGTTCATCGACCTGGCCTTCGAGGCCGGCGAGATCCAGGGCATGACGCCCGCCGACATCAAGTCCTACATCCGCTTCATCGCCGACTGGCGCCTGCGCCAGCTGGCCCTGCCGGAGGTCTACGGCATCCGCGAGAACCCGCTGCCCTGGCTGCAGTCGATGCTCTCGGGCGTCGAGCACGCCAACTTCTTCGAGGCCCGCTCCACGGAGTACTCCAAGGCCGCCACCCGCGGCCAATGGTACGGCGAGAGCGGCGTCTGGAACGCCTTCGACAAGATGATGGGCAAGCGCGGGGAGGGCGTGGGAGCGGAGGGGTAGGCTCAGAGTTCCCCGTCGATCGTGGTTTGCTGATATCCGCCGACAAGCTCGCGGCCGGTTTCCGAATCGATCATCACCGCAGTCGCCAGCGTTACGCCGTTCTTTATGCGTTTATGCGTCAGGACCATCCAATTGCCTTCCGGGTCCCTTTCAACCGTGTACGGCAGATCGGAGGCGTCGGGATGGCCACGCAAAGCGGCTTCGGCGATCACGAGAGCTTCAGCTTCGGTCCTGACCTTCATGCAGCCTGCTTCGCGCTCGCAGGAACATCGTCAGATGCTTCCTGTCCTTAAAACTCATGGTTGGTGCGAGCCTGCGGCCTTGAGCAAGTCAAGGTCGGCCCGCCCGGCGGGCCGCCGCGCAGCGGTCGCCTGCGGCGAACCTTGAGTTGCGCAAGGCCGCAGGCAGCCATGGCCGCCATGAGATTTAAGGCGGGGCCTGGCCACCGCCCCTTTGGAAGGCCCGTGATCGAGAGGCATCGATGTTCCATATTTGTTCTGGACTTCCGCCTCGATCACCGCTAAGCTTACCCGTCCAGCGTCCGGAGCCGCGACGGGTCTGCGCGGTATACCGGTACACCCCGAACGGTATACCCCCAAGCTGGCCGCTTCGACGATCGCTCCCGCATCAGGTCTTTGAAAGGTTTGAATAAAGGTCTCGATCGCGCCCCGCCTGCAGGGGTAGTCCACCGCCTTACGTGGCTCCCGCGCCGAAGCGGTTCACCCCACCTCCCCCTCGGGCCATCGGATTCACACATCCCCGGCCGGAGGTAATCGCCGGAAACGCCGCCTCTCCACCCGGAATCGGGGGGAGAGGATGGGTGAGGGGCGCTGGCGCCGCGAGACGTGTGAATGCCGTAGCCTCCTCGGGACAGGGGAGGAAGGGCTGTCAAAGCGGCTCACCCACAACCGCCGGCGCCGCGGGCTCGCCCGCCAGGCCGCGGTACGCCAGCCCGGCGATCACCGCGCCGACGATTGGGGCGACCCAGAACAGCCACAGCTGCTGCAGCGCCAGCCCGCCGACGATGATCGCCGGCCCGGTGCTGCGGGCCGGGTTCACCGAGGTGTTGGTCACCGGGATGCTGATCAGGTGGATCAGCGTCAGCGCCAGGCCGATGGCGATCGGCGCGAAGCCCGCCGGCGCGCGGCTGTCGGTGGACCCCAGGATCACCATCAGGAAGCCGAAGGTCAGCACCACCTCGATCGCCAGGCCGGAGGTCAGGCTGTAGCCGCCCGGCGACAGCTCCCCATAGCCGTTCACCGCCAGGCCGTTGGGGGCGAGGGTGAAGCCCGCCTTGCCGCTGGCGACCAGATAGATGAAGCCGGCGGCGATCAGCGCCCCGACCACCTGGGCGACGACGTAGGGCAGGATGTCCTTCGCCGGAAACCGCCCGCCAGCCCAGAGGCCCACGGTGACCGCGGGGTTGAGGTGGCAGCCCGAGATGTGGCCGATGGAATAGGCCATGGTCAGCACGGTCAGGCCGAAGGCCAGCGCCACGCCGGCGAAGGCGATCCCCAGGTCGGGGAAGCCCGCGGCCAGCACGGCGCTGCCGCAGCCGCCCAGCACCAGCCAGAATGTTCCGAACATCTCCGCAAACAGGCGTTTCGGCAACGGCGCCATTCGTCGTCTCCCTTTTCTGCCTGGGGGTTTGTTCCCCCAATGTCGAGAAGTCGACGATCACGCCGTAAGGCGAAGCTGGCAACGTGAAATTGACCGGCCCCTTGGTTGCACCTCCGACGCGCGCGCCCGGCGGACGGGAGCGCTCAGCGCCCCGCCGCCGGCGCCAGCGCGTAGGGGACGATCAGCCCCGCCATCCACAGGAAGCAGACGAGCTGGACCGCGAAGAAGCCGAACCGGACGCCGATGGCCCGGTTGGAGCCGGAAGCCACGTGCGCGGTCGTCTGGCCGATGCGGGCGATGACCACCGCCACGGCCAGCGCATCAAGCGTCGTCGAGGCGGCGCCGACCGCGGCGGCGGCGAGGACGAGGGCGGCGAAGATCGGCAGGTTCTCCACGCAGTTCGCGTGGCTGCGCACGATGCGGCGGTAGGCGGGCGGTCCGTGCGGCTCGTCGCCAGGAAAGCTGCAAAGCTCCGCGCGCCCGGTGAGGATCCGAGACCACCGGTGGACGCCGACGCCTGCGATCAGCACCGCAACCGTCCACACGACGAACGCCAGCAGCGCCAGGATGGGAATGTTCATGTCCGGAGCTCCGCAGCGACCGGCGGCGGGCCGCGCCGCCGGTCGGCCGAATCACGAGAAGGCGACGGCGGTGTCCTTGAGCATGCTGACGCGGGACGGATTGAGCCTGCCGATAGTTTCGAGGAACTTCGGATGGGTCATTCCCGAGCCGATGTAGGTCCACCGGCTGGCCTGATGCCGTTGCGCCAGGAACTGCACGCGCTGATCGTCGCTCAGCGTCCGCCCGGTTGCGGCCTCGAAGGCCGCCATGTCGAAGGCGGCCTGCTGCCTCAAGCCCTCGTCAAAGAAGCCGCCAAGGGCGAGATATCCGTCGATCGCCGCGTCGACGTCGGCGCGCGACATTTCAGCGGCCAGGGTCTCGACCATCAGGGCGTCGAGCTGGGCGTGCTGGTGCTCCTCCATCCAGTGATGCAGCAGGAGGCTCTTGAACAACGGGTCGAGGTCCGGGTCGCCCTCGACGCTGTCCTGGTAGTGCCGCTGGGTCATCCACTCGATCTGCAGGATCAGCAGCGCCACCGACAGCGGGTGGTGCGACAGGACGTGGTCGCCGATCGCCTTGGCGGGGCCGATCACCTCGCACGGCGTCCGGAAGCCCGCGGCGAACAGGGTTTGGAAAGCACGGAACAGGTGGATGTGCTTGGCCTCTTCGCTGGCGAACTCCAGCAGGGCGCGGGCGTGGTAGTCCTCGCCGTTGAGGAACGGACGCGCGTGGTCGAGCACGAACGGAAGGATGAACTCTTCGACGATCCCGAAGATCGACAGATAGGTGTGGCCGCCGATCTGGTTGAGCGTGCGGCGCTCCTTCCCGTTTAGGAAGTCCAGCGGCGTCGTACGCGCAAGGCTTTCGGGCATGAACGGCCTCCCGAAATCCAGGGACTTGCCGCCGACGAGGTCTTCAACGCGCCAAGTGATCCGTTCTGCGCGACCCAGAAGGTCCTTGAAGCTGTATTGGTAGGTCATGGTGAGGCTCCATTACTGGCGCGGTCTGCGCTCAGTTCAGGGCCTCAACCTAGATGCGACGCGCGTCTCGCCGAATGATGGAGCCGCCGAACCTCTTGACCGACACGCCGGAGGCGGCGCGAATCCGCCCATGGACGCGCTTTCCGATGTTCTGAGGGTCGTGGGCCTGACCGGCGGCGTCTTCCTGGACGCCGAGTTCACCGAGCCCTGGTCCGTCGCCGGCAAGGTCGCGCCCGAGCTGTGCCGCCCCTTCATGGTCCAGCCCGAGCGCGTGGTCTGCTTCCACTATGTCTCCGAGGGCGGCTTCCGGCTGCGGCTGGAGGACGGCGCCACGCATGAGGTCCGCGCCGGCGAGGTGGTGATGCTGCCGCGGAACGACCTTCACGTCCTGTCCGGGGCCGCGTCGACGGCGTCGGTGGCGGCCGGTGACCTCATCCAGGCCCCGGGGGCGCTGGGCGTCGCGCGGATCGCGCACGGCGGCGGCGGCGCGCGGACCCGGATGGTCTGCGGCTTCCTGGGCGGAAGCGTCCAGCTCCACCCGATGCTCGACAACCTGCCCGCGGTGATGACCGTGGATCTCGCGTCGCTGCCCACCGGCGATTGGATGGGGCGGACGTTTTCCTATGCCGCCCAGACCCTGGCGGAGGGCGATCCCGGCGCGGCGACGGTGTTGGCCAAGCTGTCCGAGCTGCTTTTCGTGGAGGCGGTGCGCCGATATGTGGCGGGCCTGCCGCCGGAGCGCACCGGCTGGCTGGCCGGGCTCCGCGATCCGGCCGTCGGACGGGCGCTGTCGCTGATGCATGCGCGGCTCGACAAGGACTGGACCACGGATGGCCTGGCGCGGGAGGTGTATGCTTCGCGTTCGGCTTTCGCCGAGCGCTTCACCACCCTCATCGGGGTCCCGCCGATGCGCTACCTGCTCAACTGGCGCATGCAGGTCGCCATGCAGAAGCTGCGGGAGACTCGCGAAAGCGTCGCCCAGGTCGCCTTCGCGGTCGGCTACGAATCCGAGGCCGCTTTCAGCCGGGCCTTTCACCGCGAGGTGGGCCAGCCGCCCGCCGCGTGGCGTCGCCAGCGCGCGGAGGACGGCTGAGGCGCCCGGCCGCGCTCAGCTCCAGGGACCCACGCTCCGCCGCGTCACGGGGACCGCCGTGCCGGCCGCGAGGCGCCGCCGCGGGGGCGAGGCGCGCCCGCCCAGGCGACGTAGCGCCGCCACGCGGTTCGCCGTCGCGGGGTGCGTCGAGAACAGGTTGTCCGCGCCGTGGCCGGAGAGCGGGTTGATGATGAACAGGTGGCTGGTGGCCGGATTGCGCTCGGCGTCGAGGTTGGGAACGCCTCTCGCATAGGCGTCGATCTTCTGCAGGGCCGAGGCCAGCGCGTCGGGGTCGCCGCTGATTTCCGCGCCATGGCGGTCGGCCTCGTACTCGCGCCCGCGGCTGATCGCCATCTGCACCAGGGCCGCGGCGACAGGCGCCAGGACGGCGAGCGCGATCGTGCCGATCAGCCCGGCCGGCCGGTCGCGATCACCCCCGAAGAACAGGCCGATATTGGCCAGCATCGAGACCGCGCCGGCGAGGGTGGCGGTGACGGTCATGGTCAGGGTGTCGCGGTTCCTTACGTGCGCCAGTTCGTGGGCCATCACCCCGCGGACCTCGCGCCGGTCCAACATCTGCAGCAGGCCCGTGGTGGCGGCCACCGCGGCGTGGTTCGGGTCGCGGCCGGTGGCGAAGGCGTTGGGCTGGTCGTTGTCGATCACATGGACCCGGGGCCGGGGCAGGCCCGCCGCGTCGGCCAGCGCATGGACGTCGGCGACGTAATTCCGGATCAGGGCGTTGGGATGCGTCTCGTCCACCGGCTGGGCGCGATAGATGGAGAGCACGACCTTGTCGGCGTTCCAGTAGCTGAAGAGGTTCATGCCTGCGGCCAGCACGAAGGCGATCGCCATGCCGGTGGGACCGCCGATCAGGTATCCCGCGCCGACGAAGACGGCGGTCAGAGCCGCCAGCAGCATGAAGGTGCGAAGGTGGTTGTGCATCTTTCCCATGGTCATCCTGGGGTTCTCGACCCCTTGCGCCATATGGGAATCCGCAGGGTCCGCGTGAAGATCAGGCGGGCGCGCGTTCGGGCTCCGGCGCCTCGATCTGGTCCTCCCACTTGGCCACCACGGCGGCGGCCACGGAGTTGCCCACGACGTTGGTGGCCGAGCGGCCCATGTCCAGCAGCCAGTCGACGGCCAGGATCAACAGCAGGCCCTCTTCCGGCAGCTTGAAGTAGGAGAGGGTTGCCGCGATCACGACGAGCGAGGCGCGCGGCACTCCGGCGATGCCCTTGGAGGTGATCATCAGCAGCAGCAGCATGGTGATCTGCTGGGCGATGGAGAGCTCGACGCCGTAGACCTGGGCGATGAACAGGGTGGCGAAGGTGCAGTACATCATCGACCCGTCCAGATTGAACGAGTAGCCCAGCGGCAGGACGAAGCTCGCCACCCGGCGCGAGACGCCCCACTTCTGCAACTCTTCCAGGGTGCGGGGATAGGCGGCCTCCGACGATGCGGTGGAAAAGGCCAACAGCGCCGGCTGGCGGATCGCAGCCATCAGCTTCAGCGCCCGCGGTCCCACGATCACCACGCAGACGGCGATCAGCAGCGCCCAAAGAATGCCGAGCGACAGGAAGAAGCCGCCGGCGAACTTGGCGTAGGTGCCGACGATCTCCAGCCCGTGGGTGGCGATGGTCGAAGCCAGCGCGGCGAACACCGCCAGCGGCGCTGTCCTCATCACATAGCCGGTCACCTTCAGCATGATCTGCGCGGTCTGGTCGACCACCGCCATCACCGCCGGGGCGCGATCGTCGATCGCCGCCACCGCGGTGCCCACGAAGATCGAGAACACCACGATCTGCAGAATCTCGTTGTTGGCCATGGCTTCGACGATGGAGCGCGGCACGACGTGGACCACGAATTCCTTCAACGTGAACTTCGACATGTCGACGGCGCTGCTGGCGGCGGCGGCGTCGGGCAGCGCCAGCGACAGGCCGGAGCCTGGGTGCAGGAGATGCACCATCACCAGGCCGATGGTCAGGGAGACCACCGAGGCGCTGATGAACCAGCCCATGGTCTTCACGCCCACCCGTCCGATCGCCGCGGCGTCCTCCATGTGAGCGATGCCGGCCACCAGGGTGGAGAACACCAGCGGCGCGATGATCATCTTGATCAGCCGCAGGAACACATCGGTGATGATCGAGAGGTTCAGGGCGACCGCCTTGCCCTGTTCCGGCGACAGGAAGTGGTTGCAGGCCCAGCCCACCGCGATCCCGATGATCATGGCCAGGAACAGCAGGATGGCGAAAAGACGATTCATGCGGTGGTCCCCGGGGTGGCGCGCAAGTTGTCGCTGGGAAGGACGCGTGCGTCCATCCTGGGCGCCCGCGCCGCTTTCGTTTCTGCGATTCTGCTCCGCCGCCTCGAAACCTTCGCCCAGGTCAGCTAGGTTTGCGCATGACACCGCAAGAAGAAGCCGCCGCGATCGTCGAGCGGCTGGCCCTGGAATACGGCCGCAGCGTCGAGGCGCTCCGCTCCGCGCTCAAGACCTTCCTGGCCGGCGGCGCGCCGCCGTCGCCGGAAATGCGCAGCTCCGGGGCCTTCGCCTATCCGCAGCTGCGCCTGGCCTGGCCGCCGGGCAAGCCCTATCCGCGCATCGGCCGGGCCTATGCGCGCATGTCGCAGCCGGGTCACTATGCGGTGACGGTGACGCGGCCGGACCTGTTCCGCGACTATCTGATCGAGCAGCTCACCCTGTTGATCCGCGATTTCGAGGTCGAGCTGGAGGTGGGCCGCTCCCAGCAGGAGATGCCGTTCCCCTACGTGCTGGACGCCGCCGACATCCCGGCCGCGGACATCAGCTCGGTGCAGATCTCACGCTACTTCCCGACCACCGAGCTGGCCCACATCGGCGATGAGATCGCCGACGGCCTGTGGGCCGCGGCCCTGGAGGACGCCCGCCCGCTGGCGCTGTTCGACGGCCTGCGCACGGATTTCTCCCTGGCCCGCCTCACCCACTACATGGGCACGCCGGCCGAGCACGTGCAGCAGTATGTGCTGTTCACCAACTACCATCGCTACGTGGACGAGTTCGTCGCCTGGGCCTGCGCCCAGCTGAAGGCCGGCGGGCCCTACACCGCGCTTTCGGCGGCCGGGCGGGTGCTGGTCACCTCCGACACCCCCAACCCGGAACAGGTGGTGGCCGAGGCGCCCTGGCGGCGCCACCAGATGCCGGCCTACCACCTGATGGCCGAGGGCCGCACTGGCATCACCCTGGTCAACATCGGCGTCGGCCCGTCCAACGCCAAGACCATCACCGACCACATGGCGGTGCTGCGGCCCCAGGCCTGGCTGATGATCGGCCACTGCGGCGGCCTGCGCGGCAGCCAGACCATCGGCGACTATGTGCTGGCCCACGCCTATCTGCGCGACGACCACGTGCTGGATGGCGTGCTGCCGCCGGAGGTGCCGATCCCGCCCATCGCCGAGGTGCAGGTGGCCATGAGCCGCGCCGCCGAGCAGGTCACCGGCGAGTCCGGCGAGATGCTGAAGCGGCGGCTGCGCACCGGCACGGTGGTGACCACCGACGACCGCAACTGGGAGCTGCGGTTCTCCTCCACGGCGCTGCGGTTCAACCAGTCGCGGGCCGTAGCCATCGACATGGAGAGCGCGACGATCGCGGCCCAGGGGTTCCGCTTCCGGGTGCCCTACGGGACGCTGCTGTGCGTGTCCGACAAGCCGCTGCACGGCGAGATCAAGCTGCCCGGCCAGGCCAACACCTTCTACGAGCGCTCCATCGGCCAGCACCTGCAGATCGGCATCGCCACCATGGACCTGCTGCGCAAGGAGGGCCCGGCGCTCCATTCCCGCAAGCTGCGCAGCTTCGACGAGCCGCCGTTCCGCTAGGGCTTGCCCAGGAACCCGGTCACCGCGTCCTCGAAGGCGTCGGTCTGCGGCGTCGCGCCATGCGCGCCGGGAACCCGCATCGCCTTGGCGTTCCCCAGGGCCGCGGCCAACCCCTCGGCTCGTCCGTTGTCGTTGTCCCGGTCGCCGCAGATCACCAGCGTCGGCGTGGTCAGCCGCTTCAGCTCGTCCGGCGAGGTTCGCCCCAGGGACTGCAGCACGCCCAGGATCGCCGGACCCTTCATGCCGCCCCTGGCGAGGGCCTCGGCCATGCGCCGGGCGCCCTCGGTGCTGGCTGCGGCGCCGTGGGCCGCAGCGTCGCGGAACATCTCGTCGCGCGCCGTGACCCCCTCCACGCGGGCGTCGCCCACCCCGCCCAGCACGGCCCGCCCCGGATGCGCGCCGCGCACCAGCATCCGCACCGCCACCAGCGAGCCCATGGAATAGGCCACCAGGTCGTAGGCGCCGACGCCGAGGTCCTGCAGCAGCGCCTCCTGGTCCATGGCCAGGGCGTCCTTGGGATAGGCCCCCGGGCCCTCCGGCGCGTCGGACTGGCCGTGGGCGCGGAAGTCGGGGGCGATCACCCGCCGGCCCTGGGCGACCAGGCGCTGGGCCAGCCCCCAGCGGAACCAGCTCTCGCCCGTGCTGGTGAAGCCGTGCAGCAGCAGGGTCGCGCGGCCCTCGCCGACGATCCGCACGGCCATCTGCGCCCCGTCGAAACCCTTGAACATTCGGACCGGCGGCGTTTCGCGCCCGCACGCGGAGGCGGGGAGGGCGGCCAGGGCGGCGACGGCGCAGCGGCGGGTGATCGGCGTCATTCCGCCATTCTGGAACCAAGGTCCCCAGCGGCCAAGCACGCTCGATTTTTGCGCGCCGGGCCGCTAGATCACCTCCGATGGACCGGCACATCGATTTTGAAGGCGTCGACAATTTCCGCGACTTCGGCGGCTACGCCACCGCCTGCGGCCGCGGCCTCAAGCGCGGCCTGCTCTATCGCAGCGCGCACCACGCGCGGGCGAGCGAGGCGGACCTGACGGCGCTGAAGTCGCTGGGCGTGACGGTGGTGGTGGACCTGCGCCGCACCGTCGAGCGCGAGCGCGAACCGTCCCGGCGCTGGGCCGAGTTCGCCGCCGAGGTGATCGAGAATGACCTGGACGGCGCGGAGGTGGACTGGGCGGCGAGCCTCGGCGCCTCGGACCTCAGCGCGCGCTGGTTCCGCGAGGACGGGATCGAGTTCTACCGGAAGGCCGTGCACGCGCCGCGCTACGTCGAGCTGTTCGCCCGTTACTTCCAGGCCCTGGCGCGGGCGGAGGGTCCGGTGCTGGTGCATTGCGCCGCCGGCAAGGACCGCACTGGCATGATCTGTGCGCTCACCCATCACCTGGCGGGCGTCAGCCACGAGGACATGATCGCCGACTACCTGCTCACCAACGACCCGGTGCGGATCGCCCGCCGGGTCAGGGGCCTCGCGACCTATATCGCCGAGCATGCCGGGCGTGCGCCCGACGAGGCGGCGGTGCGGGTCGCCCTGTCGGCGGATGTGGCCTACCTGGAGGCCGCGTTCGCGGCGATGGCCGCCACGCACGGGTCGATCGACGGCTATGTGGAAGAAGTGCTGGGCGTCGACGCGGCCTTGCGCGCCCGCATTCTCGACCGCATCCTGGGCTGACGGGGCGCTAACGAAGCGCGCCCGCCACGGCCTCCAGAACCATGACGGGCGCTTCAGGGGACAGGACTCTCCGCAAAGAGCCTGATCGCAAAATTGCGCCGCTGGGCCGATAAAGCCTAATCACCAGCGCGTGTTACACGGAGGGGTGATGAACAGCTTCCAGCCGCCGCGGCGGATTCTCATGGGGCCCGGGCCCTCCGACGTGAGCCCGCGGGTGCTGGCCGCGCTCGCCCGGCCGACCATCGGCCACCTGGACCCGGTCTTTCAGGCCCTGATGGAGGAGATCAAGGCCGGCCTCGCCCGCCTGATGAACGCTCCGGGCTACGCCTGCGTGCCGCTGCCGGCCCCGGGCACGGCGGGCATGGAGGCGGCGATCATGAACCTGCTCCAGCCAGGCGAGCGGGCGGTGATCGCGGTGAACGGAGCCTTCGGCGGCCGGATGGCCGACATGGCCGGGCGCGCCGGCGCCGAGGTCGTCACCGTCGACCATGACTGGGGCCAGCCGGTGGACGTGGCCCGCGTCGAGGCGGCGCTGGCGGACAAGCCCGCCAAGGTGCTGGCCTTCGTTCACGCCGAGACCTCCACCGGCGCGCGCAGCGACGCCGGCTCGTTGTGCGCCGCCGCCCGCCGCCATGGGGCGCTCTCCATCGTCGACTGCGTGACGTCCCTGGGCGGGATCCCCGTGGACGCCGCCGGCTGGGACGCCGACGTGGTCTATTCCGGGACCCAGAAATGCCTGTCGGTCCCGCCGGGCCTGTCGCCGATCGCGCTCAGTCCCAGGGCCCAGGCGGCGATCGCCGCCCGGACCGAGAAGCCGCGCAACTGGCTGTTCGATTTCCAGCTGCTGATGAGCTACTGGGGCGGCGAGGGCGGACGCAGCTACCACCACACCGCCCCGATCAACGCCCTCTACGGCCTGCACGAGGGCCTCGTCGCCCTGTTCGAGGAGGGCCAGCAGGCGGCGATCGTGCGTCATGCGCGGACCCACGCGGCGCTGGCGGCGGGCCTGGGGGCCGCGGGGCTCCAGTTCCTGGTCGCCGAGCCGCACCGGCTGCCGCAGCTGAACGCCGTGCGCGTGCCGGAAGGTGTCGACGAGGCCGCCGTGCGGGCCCATGTGCTGGCCGCCTGGGACCTGGAGATCGGCGCCGGTCTCGGCCCGCTGAAGGGCAAGGTGTGGCGGATCGGCCTGATGGGCGCCTCGGCCACCGCCTGGCATGTGCGCCTGTGCCTCACCGCCCTCTGCGATGCGCTGGCGGCCCAGGGGTTCGCGGCCGACGGCAGGGCGGCGCTGGCCGCCGCCGAGGCGAGGCTGGCGCAGGACGCCTGAGGTGATCGGCCTCGACGATCGCGGCCTGACCCTGGGCGATGGCCTGTTCGAGACCCTGCTGGCGCTGGACGGCGCGCTCCAGGCCGCCCCCGAGCACCTGGCGCGGATGGTCCAGGGCTGCGCCGTCATCGGCCTTCCGCCGCCCGATCCCGACCAGGCACTGAGCCTGATGCAGGCGGCGATCACCACCGCGGGGCTGCAGTCCGGCCGTGCGGCGGTGCGCCTGACGCTCACGGCCGGCCCCGGCGGGCGCGGCCTGGAGCGGCCCCCGACGCCCGTTCCGAGGCTGTTCGCCACCGCGGCCCCGTCCCCGCTCGCCGAGGGGCCGGCCCGGCTTGCGGTCAGCGCCGTCCGCCGCAACGCCGGCTCCCCGGCCTCACGGTTGAAGACGCTCTCCTACCTCGACAATGTCCTGGCCCGCCGGCAGGCTCGGGCGGCGGGGGCCGACGAGGCCCTGATGCTGAACGGGGCCGGGGAGGTGGCCTGCGCGTCGGCCGCCAACCTCTTCTGGCTGCAGGATGGGCGGCTCCACACCCCGGCGCTCGACTGCGGCGTGCTGGCCGGCGTGACGCGGGCGAAGGTGATGGCCGCGGCGGGGCGGCGCGGACTTGCGGTGGTCGAGGCCCATGCGGGGCTGGAGGCCCTGGCCGCGGCCGAGGGCCTGTTCCTCACCAACAGCCTGATCGGCGTGCGCCCCGTCGCCAGCCTGGATGGGCGGCCGCTGGCTGCGGCGGACCTCGTGGCGTTGTTGCGGGGCGAGGTGGGCTGAGCTGGCGCTACGGCGGGCAGTCGGCGCAGGCGATCTGGTCGGCGCGGCGCGGGCGCAGGTAGAAGGTCTCGGAGAAGCGCAGGGTCCGCGGGATGATCTTCTTGAGCGGCGTGTCATAGGTGTAGATCACGTCGGACATGATCACGCTCTCGTTCGCGGCCAACAGGTTGGCCGGGAAGGGGGACGGGATCGAGTTCGGGGCGAGCTTGGGGAGCGCCGAGCCCTGGACCTTGCTCCAGATCACCCTGGGAGTGGCGCCGGCGTCGGCCCGTACGCTGGAAATCCGGATGGTCAGGCCGCTGGTGGAAAAGGGGGCCACCACCGCCTTGCCGATGTAGAGCACCTGGTCGAGATCGGCGCTGGTCATGGCCGCCGGCGACTGGGCCACGAGGTCGCCCACCGCGGAGGCCGCGTGGCTGGCCCGGCGTTCGGCCATCATCGCCAGGGTCAGCTCCGCCAGGCCCATGTAGAGCAGGATCATGATCGGCGCGATGAAGGCGAACTCGACGGCCGAGACGCCCCGCTGGTCGCGCAGGAACCGCGTGAGGCGCCCGGCGGCGCGGCGGGGATCGGCCGGTGCGTCGGTCATCCGTTCTGCCCCCCGAGGACGCATTGCGCGCCCACCGGCGTATTGTTGTTGAAGGGCTCGGTGCGGAACGCCGCCGCGGACGAGAGCATCCGCTTGCCGGTGCCGGACCCCATGTTCTGCAGGGCGCTGTTCAGGAGCGGCGTGAACAGGTTCCACGTGTAGTAGGTCCGCACCAGGACGATGTCGGTCGGCTGGCTGGACGACCAGCATGTGGAGTTGACGTTGAAGGTCGAGGCGTCGTAGCCGCCGAGCGACGACATGCCCGCATAGTCGTTGATGGCGAAGGTCCTGACGTCGACGTAGAGGTTCGACAGGCACGGCGTGGAAAGCCAGCTCATCCGGGCGCAGACCAGGTCGCGGAAGTCCTTCTTGGTGTTCCCCGCGCTCGTCTGGAATTCGCCGGTGCGGATCTTGCGCGCCGCTGATTCCGTCGCCGCCTCCAGGGTGGTGGAGGCGGTGAACACCAGCGCCAGTTCGACGATGCCGAACAGCAGCAGCAGGAACGGGAAGGCGACGAACGCGAATTCCACGGCCACAGCCCCGCGCCGGGCGCGGGCGAACCGTCGGACGAAGGGGGGCCGCAAGTTTATGCGCGCCATGGCGACGGTCTCCTTGAGCGTCGCCGGCAGCTTAGCCGGTCAGCCCTAATCGACGCTTAAGGCGTCGCCGCGGACTCGGGGGCCGCGGACGCCTGGGTTTCGTCGCCGCTGATCCGCTCGCAGCGCTCGCCGCAGGCGTAGGAGCGCAGTTCGCCGCCCCGGTAGAAGCTGATCCCCGGCTCCGGTCCAGAGACCACGATCTGGCGGTTGAGGATCAGCCGACCGGCCTGGTCCATCACCAGGAGGTTGGTCACCCCGTAGGACTTGCCCAGCACCACGAGGCTGCGCCCGTCGAGCACATTGACGTCCGCGATGGCGGGATTGCCGATCACCACGTCCCGCGCCGGAGCCGACAGCCGCACCGGGGCGCTCTGGTTCATCCGGACTGTGAGGGTCTCCACGGCGGCCGCGGGAAAGGCGACGGCGAGAGCGGCCGCGACGATGAGGGCAGTTCGGCGCATGGGGGCGCTCCGGTTGTTCGATCGCGAGGGTGCGGCGCAATGGTCAAGAAAGGCTGAATACGTCGCCGACTCGCGCGCGTGTGAGAATCATCATGTCAAATCGGCGAATTCGACCGGAATCCGCCTCATGGTTAATCGATCATAATAGTAAACCCGAGTATACCATAGAAAAGTCCAAGAAAAAACGCTAGATTTACTTGCCATTAAGCCAAGTCGCGGAAAGTACGCTCCTAGATTGGGGGCGAACCCCAGGCAGGCATGCCGATCCAGGGCTGCCTGTTTAGATAAATGGAGACCGAGAAATGACGAAGTTCATGACGCGATTCGTCAGGGACGAGTCTGGCGCGACGGCGATCGAGTACGGACTCATCGCGGCGCTGATTGCTGTGGTGTTGCTCAGCGCTCTGCAACTTCTCGGTGGGAAGATCGGCGGCACGTTCAACAGCGTTAGCAGCAACATGCCGTAGTCGAGGATGCGACGGCGTAGTTGTCGCTGTTGATTTGTACTCAGGATCAGGACTGAAAGGATTACTCAAATGACCAAGTTTCTCTCGCGTTTCGTTAAGGACGAATCCGGCGCCACGGCCATCGAATATGGCCTGATCGCCGCCCTCATCGCCCTGGTGCTGGTCGGCGCGCTGACCACCCTGGGCCCCAAGATCGGCGGCACCTTCAACAAGGTGGCGAGCAACATGCCGTAAGCCTGACGGCTTAAGGCGAACTCGGGCCGCGGCGCGACAGCGCCGCGGCCCTTTTCGTTTCAGGCGGCGACAACGCTCTGTTCACGCGTTCCGGCCATCCTTCGGCCGCCCGTCGCGCTCCAGGCCAACGATTTGCGGAGCGTGTCCGCTTCCCAGTGAGCGGACAAGCTCTCGAGGTTCGCATGCTCCACGCCCTGCAATACGCGCTTATCCTGATCTTCCCCGCCCTCGTCGCCGTGGGCGGGTTGCGCGACCTGACCAGCTTCATCATCCCCAACTGGATCTCCCTGGCGCTGGCGGGGGCCTTCGTTCCGGCCGCCCTGGCGCTCGGCCTGCCGGGGCAGCAGATCGCCCTGTGCGCGGGGGTCGGCGCAGGGGCGCTGGTGATCGGCATGGGCCTGTTCGCGGCGGGCTGGATCGGCGGCGGCGACGCCAAGCTGTTCGCCGCCGCAGCCCTGTGGCTCGGCTGGCCCGCCTGCCTCAGCT
>Ga0070668_100001177_pt1 | contig 18504 bp, 18 predicted proteins | sample KBSS43metaG_FD_64661 | JGI IMG/M metagenome (GOLD analysis project Ga0070668, IMG submission 64661) | Switchgrass rhizosphere microbial communities from Kellogg Biological Station, Michigan, USA - KBS S4-3 metaG | ecosystem: Host-associated > Plants > Roots > Rhizosphere > Soil ... | reverse complement strand
AAGCGATCGAAGTAGGCGTTGGCATAAAGCCCATAGAAGCACGCGGCGGATACGGCGCCATAGGGCAGGGTCCAGCTTTGCCCGCCCCAGGTGCGTGCCGGCATCGAGCGGCCTCCGCCGATAATGCCGGCGTGGGGCACTTCCGCGCGGGCACTTGCCTGGGCGACTGTCCTGAAGACTAGCACGTGCCGGCAAAGTCCGCTCGCGATGGCGGCGATCGCGGCGAAGATCGGACCCATGTGGGCGTGCCCCTCGGTCGACGACAGCACCCAGCGCGGCTTGATCCCGAGCGCGATCATCGCTTCGGTGGAGCCGACGGGCGAACTGCCGTCGCCATTGGCTACCAGGCCGGGATAGGTCGCCAGTCCATCGATGTCCGAAAGCTGCAAGCCGGCGTCAGCCAAGGCCGCCAGGCAGGCGTCCGTCGTAAGCTCGCAGGCACTCTTGTGCGATGGCCGGGCCACTTCGGACTGGCCTGCACCGGCGATGCAAACCTGGCGCTCGGGATAGGTTTCGACCTCGATCATGCTGCGGGTTCGAACAAGGGATAGGCGACATCGGCCACGGTGGCGAAGCGGACCCTTACTTTCATTCGGGCCTTCACGTCTTCTGGCGGGATGCCGACGACATTGGAAAGGACGTAGAGGTTGCGCTGTTCGGCCAGTTCGATCGCGGCAAAGACGTAAGGTACCTGCATGCCGGGCAGCCAAGGCTGGTGATTGACGGTGAAGGTGGCGACGATGCCTTCGCCGCTGACCGCCTTCGGTACCAGCGGAGCCTGGCAGGTCACACAGCGTGGGACGGGTGGGTGGACATAAACCTGGCAGACGTCGCAATGAGCGATCAACAAATCTCCGTTCAGTCCGCCCGTCCAGAAGGGGCGATTAAGTTGGTCCATCCCCGGCAGCATCTCCGGCGCGGCAGGTGAGACTTCAGACACGGCATTCGAACTCCATTATGGGGACCCGTCAGTCACCCGCCGTGTCGCATCGGCGCGACTGGCGCGGAGCCGGCGCTCCTCGATATCTTCGCCCACGATGCTCCTCGCCGCGAGCAGGCCGGTGAGGACAGCGAAAGGTGCAAAAACGAGCAGTGAGAGCATGCCCCATGCCAGCGATCCGGTGGCGGTGCTGACCTTACCGGTCATGTACGGGCCGATCGAAGTGGCGAAGGTCAATATCACCATCGCATTCACCGCCGATGCCGTCCCGCGCATCCTCGACAAGGTGAGATCCTGGATCAATGCGCCGACCGGTGCCCCATTGCTGTGGGCGAACAGACAGAAGAGGCCGTAGCTGATGAAGTAGGCCAGCGTGGAATTCGCTGTCATCATGCCGAGCAACGCTGGTATCGGCAGCAGCAGACTGAGGAGATTGATCCAGATCGGCGCCCGTCTGTCGCGGCGCTTCCACCAGTCGGCCACGATTCCTCCCCCGAGGCCGCCGATGACCGACGTCACCACCGTCGTGGAGCCCATATAAAGGCCGACTTCCAGCGCCGGCAGCTTTAATTCCCTAATCGCAAAGGGAGCGGCCCAGAGCTGCACGGTCGTCGTCACCACCGCGACAAGTGCCGTTGAACACATGATGAGACGAAATGAACGATCGCCGAAGGTGAGAGCGAAAACACCGGGATCGCGCAGGGAAATTCCCTGCGCCCAGCTTGCAAGGGCATAGATGCTGAGGCTTACTGCCAACCATTGATACCAGTCGCCGCTGGCAAGGCTGAGCACGAGAACGCCTGTCGCTAACGCGCCTGCAATGGCAAGGTTTCGCCCCACCGCGCTGCTGCCACCTGTACGTGCCAGTTCTATCAAGTTGAACAGCGGAATTACGATCAGGAACTCGCGGGCGAGGCCTCCCGACGACTTTGCGGCAGCAGCGGCAGACCTGCGCGCCGGTTCGCGAAGGCATGCGATCAGAACTGCCAGCACCAGGCCCGGCACGGCGGCCATGATGAAAGCGGCTTGCCATGGCCGGACGACACAAGCCCCCTCGAAAAGGAAGTTTGAGCACATCGATCCCCAATGGGTGACGATATACCCGCCACCGACGAACGCTCCCCCGATGCCGAAGTAGGCGCCTGCGAAGTAGACCCCGAGGGCCGTGGACCGCACTCGGGCGGGAAAGTATTCGCTGATAAGCGAATGGCTGCAAGGATTGGCGACCGCTTCGCCCAAGCCCACACCGATGCGCGCGCCTGCGAATTTGCCGAAGCTCCCGGCTCCGCCCGCCAGGCCCGTCATGGCGGACCACCAAGCGAGACCCAGCGCCATCAGCTTGGTTCGGCTGACATGATCCGATATTCGCCCCACCGGGATGCCAACGACGCCGAACAGCAGGGAAAAGGCCGTTCCGAAAATGAAGCCGAGTTCCGCATCCGTGAGATTGAGATCGACTTTGACGTACTCGGCAGTGACCGACATCAAAAAGCGATCGAAATAGTTGAAGAAGTTGGCAAACGTCATCAATGTCAGGGCGATGCATGCATAGCGTAGGCTTATCGGCCGACCGTTGATGTCAAGCGGACAAGGCCTATCAGTTTCGGTGGCAAGGCCACCTGACCCGACAGCGTTATGCACTGTTCCGCTCCTGTCCTTAATGAATTTTATTTTATTGTATTACTTTGCCGAAAGGAGTTCAGTCGGCAAGATCTGCTGGCTGCGGTACGCCTAGCATTTTGGCGACCTTCCTGGTGAAAATGTTGTTGTTGCGATTGGAAGCCGGCGGGGACACCTCGCGTAGCTCGCAGCGCCGCGTCATCAGCACGCCCAACTGGAATCCGGCGAATATCTCGAACCAGAGCAGGTCCCGCGCTGCATGTCCACTGACGCTCTCCCAAAGCGCGATCGTGTCGGCCCGTGATCCCATACCTTCGAGCCGTTCAAGCCCGATCTCTTCACTGTAGAGGTCGTCAAAGAAAAGCCACCAGCCCAGATCGCGCATCGGGCCACCCAGCGAGGCCTGCTCCCAGTCGATGACGGCGGACAGGCCGAAGTTGTGCCCGAATACCATGTTTCCTATGCGCGCGTCGCCCCATGACAGGCCTGGCGAGATAGCTTTCGGCCGGTGCGCCTTGAGCCATTGTAGCACATCTTCCAAAAATGGGGCGTGTTTCCCACCCTTTGCCCAATGAAAGGAGGTTACCTGCTCGGCAAAGTCGGCGGCGGGTCCGTCCGACGGCCGCGTGGTCCACAAATAGCTGAACGCGCCGACATCGAGGGTATGAATGCGGCCGAGTTCCTCGACTGCTGCGCGCCACGCAAGGTTGCGCTGCGTGGGCGAGGCATCGGCGAGAAAACCGGTCCGGTTATAGGGGGGAGACGAAACCGGCACCTTGCCCTCGGCCCGCGTCATGATGAAGAAGGCGCGTCCCAGCCAGCTTTCGTCCGCCTCAAAATAGAGCGGCGCTGGAACCTTTACCCCCTGACCCTGAAGGAGGCCGAGCAGGGCGAATTGACGGGAAAAATTGACCTCCCGGAACAGGCGATAGTCGCCCGGCTCGATGCGCAGCACAAGGTTGTGCATCGCGCGTCCCCGTCCGTCCGACAAGTCCGCGACGACTTCGAACAATATTGTCTCGTTCGACCCGCCGGCGCCGACTGGACGCGACAGCAGGCCGATCTCGGGCGCGCTGCCGGGCACTGTCGCTTCAAACCAGCGCAACAGCGTGTCCGCCGTCTGCGCTAGGCTGCGGGCTTCCTCTCCGGGCCGCCGCGGTGCGCCGGCCACGTCTTCGTCCCCGTCGTTGTGGCCGTTCCACACTGGCTTCTCTGCGGCTGTCGCGGCTCCTATCGCGGTCATTTCAGTCGAGCCGGACGGTCAGGTGGGATACGCCGCGTAGTTCCGGCGAGCCGCTGATGCGGGGGGGCTCGAAATCGGGATCGAACCGGATGTTGGGAAAATTATCGAGCAAGGCATTGATCGCCACGGTCATCTCCGCCTGGGCTACGAACATCCCGAGGCAGGTGTGCGCGCCGCCCGCGAAGCCGAGATGGCGCTGGATCGGCCGGAACAGGTCATAGCGCTCCGGGTTTTCCCAGCGCTGCGGATCACGATTGCCTGCCCCCAAGCAGAGGTCGACAACGGATCCCTTGGGGATCTCGACGCCCCCAAGCGCAGTGTCGCGCGTAACCAGACGATGGAAGATCGGCAGCGTCGTGTTCCATCGCAGCGATTCGTGCAGCGCCTTGTCGATGAGGCTACGATCAGTCCGCACGGCTTCCAGCTGTTCGCGATCGGACAGCAGGGCCACCAGGGTAATGCCCAACTGGCGGAACGTGGTCCCCCCCCCCGCAGTCAGCACGACGCGGCAGAATCCGAAGATCTCCTCTTCGTCCAGGCGGGCGATCGCCCCATCCTCATCGCGGAACTCGGAGTGAAGCAGCATGCTGATCAGGTCGTCGCGCGGCTCTGTTTGCCGGTTCGACACTTCCTGACGCAGCGTGCCGACGATGAATTCGTCGGCCCGCTGGCGCTCCTCCGGTGAGGCTTCGGGTTCCATGTTGGTCAGCAGGGCGCGGCGGAATTCGACCGCGATCGAGTCGTCCATGCCAAAAGCGCGCGTGATCGTGTGCATCGGCAGGCGCGCGCAGAGCGTCTTCGAAAGATCCACCGATCGATGCTTCGAAAGCACCTGCATCAGCTCGCCGACGATGTCCTGGATCCACGAATCGGCCCACCATTCCATCGCCCGCTTCTTGGTGAACTGCGTTTGGACGATGTTCCGGTAGCGTCGGTGTTCCTCGCCGCCCATGTGCAGGATCGAGCGACCCAGCTGCATCGCCGGAAAATATTCCCCGTAGATGTCAGAGGAGAATAGCTCGTTGTCGAGCAAAGCTGCCTGGCAATGCTGGAAGCTTAATACCGTGAAGTGCTCGCGATCCCTCGTGAAGCGGCCGGCCGGCGGCGCCTCGCCAAGAAGTTCGACGGCATGGCCGCGCCACACGGGCGAGCGGTCGTAGTATTCCGCCCAGATCGGATAGGGATCGTCGATGATCAGCCGGCCCTTGCGCCGTGCCTCGCCGACGATGTCGAACATGTCTTCTGCGACTTCGTTGCGGTTTTCGAAGATTGTCGTGTCCAACGGGTTTCTCCGATCGTTGCGAGGTTTGAAGGATGTCGCGGATTCAGCGGGCTACGTAGCCCCCGTCCACGGGCAGATTGACGCCGGTGATGTTGCCGGCGGCATCGGATGCGAGAAACAGGGCTGCCTGGGCCGTGTCCTCGGGTGCGATGGGTTTGCCGAGCGGATGAAGCTGACGGTAGAGCTCGAGCTCGCCTTCCGTCGCCAGATTCTCCCGCGGACCGTCGCTCTTACCGAAGTTTGTCGCCATGCCGGCCGGGCAGACCGAATTGACTCTTATACCCTTGCCGGCATATTCGACAGCTAGGCCTCGCGTGAGCTGGTTGACCGCGCCTTTCGTCGCGCCGTAGACTACGCCTCCCCAACCCACCATGCCGGCGACGGAACTGGTGTTGACGATGACCCCGCCGTCACCCTGTTGTAGGAAGCGGGTGATCGCGGCACGACAGCCATAAAGCGTGCCGAGGAAATTGATTGAGACCAGCTTGGCGATGTCGCCATTGTCGTAGTCCACGAAGGTCTTGCCGCGACCCACCGCGGCGCTGGCGATGCCGGCGTTGTTGTACATGATGTCGATGCAGCCAAAGCGCGACACCGCGGCTTCCACCGCGGCATCGACCTGCGCGGCGTCCGATACGTCGCAGCTCACCCATCCGGCATCGCCGCCGCCCGCCTCGATTTCGGTGGCGGTGGAGGTGGCCCAGTCGGAGTTAATATCCGCGCAAAGCACTTTTGCCCCATGCTGCGCGAACAGCCGCGCTGCCGCGCGTCCGACGCCGGAACCGGCGCCGGTGATGACCGCGATTTTGCCCGAAAGATCGATCATGCGCTGAAATTCACCACCTGGAGGTTCTGATATACGCGCAGGCCCTCGATGCCGCGTTCCCGGCCCAGGCCGCTCGCGCCCCAGCCGCCGAAGGAGACGTGGCCGCTCATGACGCTGCCGTTCACGTTCACTGTGCCGGCCTTGATGCGCCGGGCCATGTCCATGGCGAGGCGGACATCGCCGCCGGCGACGTGAGCCGACAGCCCGAATTCGCTGTCGTTCGCGACCGCGACCGCTTCCTCGGGCGTGCTGTAGCCCATCACCGTGATGACGGGCCCGAAAATCTCGTTCTGCGCCACCGGATTGGAGTTGTCGGCGATGTCGATCACCGTGGGTTCGAAGAAATATCCTCTGTCGAGGTGGTCCGGCCGTTTGCCGCCGGTCACGATCTTCCCGCCCTTTTCGACCGCGAGGGCGACGAATTTGGCGCAGCGGTCGCGCTGCGCGGCGCTGATGACCGGCCCCATCTGGGTATTGGGATCGCTGGGATCGCCGATCCTGATGTTGCGGAACAGCTCCCGGATCTCCTCGAGCACCTGCGCCTTGCGGCTTTCCGGGACGAGGACACGCGTCGCCAGCGCACAGCCCTGGCCGGCCAGCGACAGGCACACGGCCGCGGCTGCGCCGGCGGCAAGGTGCGCCCGGTCTTCGAGGTATATCTGCGCCGACTTGCCGCCGAGTTCGAGTTGGAGGCGCTTCATCGTGCCGGCGGCCTGAGCCATCACCAGCTTGCCGACCTGGGTCGATCCGGTGAAGCCGACCATGTCCACCCGCGGGTCGGTCGTCAGGAGGATGGCGCCGGCGTCACCCGTCTCCGGAAGCACATGAAAGACGCCGCGCGGAATGCCTGCAGCATCCGCCGCCTGGCTGATCATCAGGGCCGTGATAGGCGCGAGGGGGCTCGGCCGCAGGATAACCGAATTGCCCGCGAGCAGTGCCGGCACCACTTTCCACATTGAGAGAAAAAGGGGGAAGTTGTATGCCGAAATCGCCGCGACGACGCCGACGGGTTCATAGCGGCGGATGCTCTGTACCACGCCGCCGGCGGGCGTGATGCGGCTGGCGATCGGCAGGCCGCCATCCTCCTCCTCGGGGATGTGCCGGAACATCTCGACGAATTCGCGCGGCCCGTTGATTGGGGCGCTGACCTGCACGCCCATTGCAAGGGCATTGCGGGGGCAGCCGACCTCGCGAACCAGCGTGTCGCGGAGGACCGTTTCGTGTTCCGCGAGCAGGTCGATCATGCGCGTGACGGTCGCGGCGCGCTCTTCACGGCTTTTCCCGGCCCATATGCGCCGGTCGGCCGCGTCACGCGCTGCGGCTAACGCCCTTTCGAAATCCTCACGGCCGGCAGCGCTGACGCGTGCGAAGATATTCTCGTTTCCCGGATCGATGATGTCGATCACCTCGTCAGAAGCCGTCAGCTCGCCGTCGCAATAGAACGGGATCGGTCGATCGAGAGAGGCGACGAGATGGTTTTGGTCGATCTTCATGATGGTCCTATCGGGGCGAGTTCTCTTTCGCGGATTTCAGCCGTCCAGGCGAACCAGTTGCTTGCCGATCCCGCCTTCCGCGAAGACACTTTCAAATGCTTCGGGGGCTTGTTCGAGGCCTTCGGAGACGATCTCAGGCAGGTGCAGGCGGCCCGCTTCGATCAGCGGCACGACATGATCAAGGAAGCTCTGCGGCCGGCCCTGCAGCGCCGTGCTGAACGCCCGCAGCTCCAACTGTCGTCCCATCATGGCTTCCAGGAAGGGCTCGAGAGCCAAAGGCTCGGCCGGGCGATCCAGGCGATTGTACTGCGCCATCAGCCCGCAGATCAGGATGAGCCCGCTCCGCGCAAGGCGGGCGGCCACTTCGGCGAGCATGGGCCCCCCGACGTTGTCGAAATAGACGTCGTAGGGGTGAATGCCGTCGAGCTGGGACAGAAACCCCGGATCACTCCGGTCGATCGCGGCATCGATCCCAATTTCTTCGATCAGATAGGCGCAGCGGTCGCGGCCGTTAGCTATCCCGGTCACGTGCATTCCGGCCGCCTTGGCAAGCTGCGCTGCGATGCTCCCCACCGCGCCCGCGGCGCCGCTGATCACCAACTTCCGCGCCGAGGGACGCGCCCGTCTGGCGATTTCGAGGCCGGTGAAAGCGGTGAACCCGGGCAACCCGAGCAGGCCGAGCGCCGCCTGAGGAGGCAGACCCCGGGTATTGATCGCCTTGCAGGAACTGGCCGGTATTGTCGCATAGTCCTGCCAGGGAAACCGCCCTTCGACGAGCGTTCGCACGGGAAAGGCGGAATCCGCGGACTTCACGACCTCACCCACGGCCGGTCCCGTGACCGGATCTCCGACTGGCAACGGCGGCAAGGCGCCGCCGAGCGGATCGGCGCTGATGCGAATGCGGATGAGAGGATCGAGCGAGAGCCAGCGAACCCGCACGAGCAATTCGCCGGGCTGAAGCGTGGCCAGCGGCACAGACCGGAGACTCATCTGATCGGCACGGAATTGTCCGTACGGCCGCTCGCACAGCACAATCTGGCGGGTCACGGAAGGGATGCTCACCAAGAGCCGCTTTCCGATTTGTCGGCGCGAAGATCGGCGATGGGCCGAGCGATGAAGCTCACGTTGGGCGAGCCCAGTGCGGCGCTGCGAGGCATTTGCGAAGTGCCCATGCGCGAACTGGCCTCGCGAACGATGGCATGAACGTCTTCACCTTCAAGATCATAGATGGAGAGCGTGCGATACTCGATCGCACTCCCGTCCATGAGGGAACCCACTTCGAAAAGGCGAGCCCGTTCGATACCTGGAACGCGGAGCAGATCGGGCAGGTGCTGTTCGACGAGCCAGTCTACCAACTCACCTTCCATGCCGGCGGTCGCGCGGGCAACGACGACCATTTTCGCGCGCTCCACTCCATCCTCCTATTGTCATTTTTTCGAACGACGTTCGCGGCAACCTCGCCATATGGCGGTTTAGGAAGCCGTTCGGTCGTCGAATCTAGCTGCATCGATTCAGGTCGTGGGTCCAATATCAATTGATTGTGCTATGATATCATTCTGATCATGATCAATGGGCGGGGACCTTCCGTTATAATTCGGGCCCTTGTTCCTTGATTTGCTGGGATACGGTCTCGAGCAGGCGTCTTAACGGGACAGGTGAATTGCTGCGCCAGACGGCGCACAGGCCGATCGATGCACTGGCTGGAAGGTCATCGACCGGTTTCAATACCACGCCGGGATATCCGAGAGGCGCTGCGCGACGCGCGACGAGGGTAATGCCCAAGCCCACGGCAACCATCTTCAGCCGCGAATGGTCGAAAGTCGCCTCATGTTCAATGTTCAGCCGTGCGCCCGCATCGCGAAACACGAGGTTTATTCCCGCCCGATAATCGGGCCGAGCCTCTTCGGGGACCAGGATCATCGGTTCGCCGTCGAGGTCGGCGACGGAGATCCGTTCCTTGCGGGCAAGCGGATGGGCTTCGGGTATGGCGGCGAGTTGGGCGGTACGTTCGAGCAGGCGAATGACGAGACCCCGCCTGGCATCCGAGGGTTCTGGTATGAAGGCTACGTCCACTTGCCCTGTGAGCAAGGCCGCGATCAGCGTCTGCGATGTCCCTTCGATAAGCTTCGTGGCGATATTGGTGCTGATTGCCCGCACGCAGCGCATCGCGGCGGGGACGTGCTCGCTCAGCGCGCTGGGTGTGAAACCGATCGCGATGGTGCTCAATCCGATTTCGTTGGCATCGATCACCCGCTTGCGGGCCAAGTCCACTAGTTGGAGAATCTCGGGCGCGTATTGCATCAGCGCGTCACCGGCCGGCGTCAGCGAAACGCCGCGCCTAGCGCGAATGAACAGCGGACAGCCCAGGGAATTTTCCAGGCGCTGAATGGATTGGCTCAGCGGCGGCTGAGCCATCCCGAGCCGCTCCGACGCGCGCCCGAAATGGAGTTCCTCGGCAACAGCGACGAAATGCCTCAGATGCTGCAGATTCATGCCCTTCATACTCCTGTCCCCACTTTTTAGGACCGCAATGATATCTACAAGGGCAAAAATGATATTGGACTGTATATTCCGAGCCGTGGAAATTGCCAAGGACAGAGGCAGCACGCCTCGTCGCGAGCGATCGGTGGGGGAGAAGGTATGTTTGAATTGTCTCGTGCGTCACGACCCGTGATCGCCATTTCAGCCTGCTAGCAAAATGGCGAGTGGCCGGATCGTCCTGATTGTCGGGGCAACGGGAAGCATCGGGCGGGCGGTGTGCGGATCGCTGGCAGCGGCGAACGCCGTCGTCGTGGGTGCGGGGCGTACGATGCCGACGGAGGAAGAGGGCGCCGACCTTCCCGGCGGCTTTGTCCATTGCGACGCGACCGATTACGCGAGCGTTGAAGACATGCTAGCGGCAGTGGTGCGGTGGCATGGCGCCATCGACGGCGTCATCGACTGCACGAGCGTGCGAAAGGGCAAAGCGGCAGGATTGCTGGAAAGCCTCGATCCGGGCGCATTTGCCTCGGCTGTCAGCTCGGCGATCGTGCCCTTGCTGAACATCTGCCACGCCTCGCTGCCGCATTTGCGTGCCCGTCGAGGCTTCCTGATCACCCTCGCGTCGGATGTCGGAAAGGTGGCGGGGCCGGCGCAGTCTATCATCGCCGCGACCCAAGCGGCTCGAATGATGTTCGTGCGATCGCTCGCCAGCGAAATCGCGCGCGACGGCGTTCGGATCAACTGCGTTTCGACCTCGTTCGTAGCTGATACCGAGGTCTACAGAGAGACCCTCGCGGGCCCGCGCGGCCATCGCGTCGAAGCCGCGGCCAAACGTGCGGGACTGGGGCTGCCCAACGCGGGCGAACTGGCCGCACTGATGAGGACTCTGGCTTCAAAGGATATGGCGCGCATCACTGGCCAGATCATCAGTATCAACGGCGGCCTCAGCACGTAAATCTCTGCCAACAGAGAAAGGTAAACGATGGCACAACCTCTCAAGGGTATCAAAGTGGTCGAAGTCGCAATGTGGGCGTTCGTCCCTTCGGCTGGCGCCATCCTTGCCGATCTCGGCGCGGATGTCATCAAGATCGAGGCCCCGACTGGCGACCCCATGCGAGCGCTAACCAGCGGCGGCCTAGCGCCCGGTGCACACGGCTTCACTCTTTCGTGGGAGCTCTATAATCGCGGCAAGCGCAGCATGACGCTGGACCTCGGCCTGCCGGGCGCTACCGACGTTCTGCACAAGCTGCTCGAGGACGCCGATGTCTTCCTAACCAACCTGTTGCCTCCCGCTCGCAGGCGGCTGGGGATTGACGTCGACAATATTCGTGCCCGACACAAGGATATCATCTACGCTGTCGGCAGTGGTGCCGGGCCTCGCGGACCCGACGGCGAGAAGGGCGGATACGACGCCATTACCTTCTGGGCGCGAGGCAGCGTAGCCGCGAGCGTGACGCCGTCCGACGCGGCCTATCCGCTGCAGATGCCCTCAGCCGCCTATGGAGACTGCACCAGTGGTGCGATTTTCGCCGGCGCGATCAGCGCGGCAATCGCCGGGCGCGCGATGGGCAACGGCAGTTCGGTTGTGGACGTATCACTGCTCAACTCAAGCATGTGGGTGATGCAGCGCAGCATTGCCGCAGCCGCGTTGGTCGGGCAGGACCCCCCGCGCGGGGGTCCGCGCAACGGCACGCCCAACCCCCTCGTCAATAACTACCGGACAGCCGACGATCGTTTCGTGGCGCTCTGCATGCTGCAAAGCCAGCGCTATTGGGAGGAATTCTGCCGGGCAATCGGCCATGCCGACCTGGCGGAGGATCCCCGATTTACGACGGCGGAAGATCGCGAAGCCCATCGCGACGAATGCGTGGCGCAGCTGGATGAGATCTTCGCGACGGAACCGCTCGCCGTCTGGCGTGAGAGGCTGGCGCTGCAGGAGGGTCAGTGGGATGTCGTTCAAAAGCCGAGCGAATTGCTGACCGACCCGCAGGTCGTCGCCAATGGCTATGTCCAATCTGTCGATTACCGTGACGGCCGGTCGCTAAAGATGGTGTCCAGCCCGATGCAGTTCGACCGTCAGCCACCCGTCTCCGGTCCCGCTCCAGCTCTTGGCGCACATAGCGAGGAAATCCTGCAGTCGCTCGGTTACGACGAAGAGGCGATCCTCGACATGAAAATTGCGGGCATGGTGTTCTAGTGGGGGGCTACGAGGACCCGGCCAATAGCATGTGAATGTCAATATAACTCCTTTTAATATTATACTTCCACGTAAAGTCCGGCGATCTATGGACAAGATCATGTCGACGGAGAAATTTCATGACTGAGATCGGCTCGATCAGCAAAGATGACGGAAGATCGCGCAATTCACATCGCCTGTCCGCCGATGAAAGAGAGGCTGATGACTTACCGGAACTGTCGCCGGATTTCAATAATTTCGGATTCAGGCGAGCTCTCGCAACTTTCGTCACGGGTATAACCGTCGTCGGTATCCGTATCATTGCCGACGGTGCACCGCGGCTTGTCGGGCTGACCGTCAGTTCATTCAATTCCGTTTCGCTGGAACCGCCACTAGTCCTGTGGAGCATGAAACGGACCAATCCCAACATCGATGGCGTGGCCCGGGCGACGCATTTCACCGTAAATGTCCTGACCAATGCGCAGGAAAGGCTGTGCACCCATTTCGCTCAGCCGCTGGCCGATCGCTTCGATGGCATCGCGCACAAGATCAGTCCGCACGGCGCGCCATATCTGGAACAAAGCGCGGCAGTTTTTGAATGCGGACTGGAGCAAGTGATCGACGGCGGCGATCACCTGATCTTTCTGGGTCGGGTGCTGCGCATTCTCCATCGGGGAGGGGTGCCTCTGCTCTATCGAGATGGTCGTCGTGTCGAACTCACCGGCGCCGCGATAAAGAGCGAGGCACCATAGACGGGCTGGCCGGCTCCTGCGATGAATCGGCGGCGAGAAAAGCAAGGCCGCCGTCAACGAAAAGAGTCGTCCCCGTGACGAACGATCCCGCGTTAGAAGCGAGGTAGACAACTGCGCCGGCGACGTCTTGGGGTTCGCCCAGGCGCCCGAGCGGCGGCATCGTGGGTTGCCTGGGGTCCCCGGCGGGGGATCCGGCCCGGATCAGCCCTGGCGATACGCAGTTCACACGGATGCGGCTAGGCGCGAGTTCCTCCGCCAGGCATCGGGCCATGTGGGCTACGCCGGCCTTGGCGACCGAATAGGCCATTGTATTCGGGTTTGCGACATGCCCGGCAAGGGAGCCGATCAGGATGATGCTGCCGCCGCCGCGTGCCGTCATCGAAACGCGCATGGCTTGGCAAAGGCGGAAGTTACTGTGGATATTGGCCTGCAGAATCTGGTCGAACAAGGCGGGCGGTGTTTGCGCGGACGGTCCTCTGAACTTGGGAACGGTCGCGTTGCAGATCAGGATATCCACGCCGCCGAAGCGCTCGGATGAAGCGCGGGCCAGATGATCGATGGAATCGAAATCTTCGATATCGCACGCGATACCAGTCGCGATTCCGGAAGGCGCTACCGCCCGGGCGTTCATCGCCTCGGCAATGCGATCGCAGCACGCCTGGTTCCTGCTCGAGATCACGACGCGCGCGCCATGAGCGGCTAGTTGCTCGGCGATGGACAGGCCGATGCCACGGGTGGCGCCGGTCACGACGGCGTTGAGTGAAGAGAGGTCGAATAACATCGGATCATCCTCCTCCCGGCGCAGAGACCGTTTCACAGCCGGTGTACATGGTGGCAGCCGACGGCCAGGACAACATCGCCTGGGGGCGGACTTTTGCTTCCGTTCTTCACCTCGAAGCGGCGCCGGCACCGATCCCCGTTGTCGAAGTCGACAATGCCTCAAGACCAGCTCCAGCGGCAATCCGTGATATTTGGTCGATATCGTAACTCTGGAAAAGGATATTGGACGAGCGATTTACTGTCGTGGATCGTCGGACAAACAAAAACGTGCGGATGCGCTCATAGAGCCGCTCCGCATGAAAGGCGCCGAGCAAATCGGCGTCTGCAACGCGAGGAGGGGATTTGATGAAAAGGCAGGAATCGTGCGCCTCAATGGCGATCGCTGCGGTGCTTTCCTTCGCAGGCGCATCGCATGCGCATGCCCAGGAGACTGCCGGGACTCCGGCTTCCGCAAGTTCAGTCGATAATGAATCGAGCCCCGGAAGCAACGATATCGTCGTGACGGCGCAGCGCCGTGCAGAACGGCTGCAAGACGTGCCTTTCGCGGTTTCCGCCTTTTCGGATGAAGCTCTAGATAACGCGCAGATCACCAACACGAAGGACCTGCAAAATGTCACCCCCGGGCTGAACTTTACCCAGGCCGCTTTCGGCCCCGCGCCGCTCATTCGTGGCATAGGGTCCCGTGGCGCCCAGATCGGCGATGAAGCGGTCGTCCCGCAATACGTCGACGGGGTGTATCAGTCTTTCCTGTTCGGCCAGATCAACGATTTCAACAATATTGAGCGTGTCGAGGTCCTGAAGGGGCCGCAGAGCGCGCTTTACGGCCGAAATGCCGTCGGCGGAGCGATCAACATCATCACCCGGACGCCCCAGACCGATCCGTCGATCGAAGCAACCTTAGCATACGGCAGGTTCAATGACCGGCGCATAGATATCTATGCGACGGGCGGTTTCGGGCCCATCGCCTCCGACATCGCGTTTCATTTTCGGAAAGATGATGGATACCTGCGAAACATCTCCCAGAATGCACGTTCCGCCTATACACGGAACCTCGGCATCCGCTCTAAGACGGTCTTCTCGCCATCCGACCGTTTCGATTTCACCCTTGTACTGGGCCATAGCAACACAACCGACGCCGTTGCGACGGGCAATTTCGCACTCAACGGAAACAGCGTGGGCCGCCGCCAGTTTCCGGCCTTGTTCTTGCCCACCAGGCGTTATGAAATCGCGCAATCCGGCCGCCCCGATGTCAGGATCAAGCAGTACAGCGCTTCGCTGAAGTCCGAATACCACGGCGACGATTTCGAAATCGTGTCGATAAGCGGATTCTCGAAAGCGCGGCTGAAAGGACAGAATGATACGGACGCCACGCCTGCACCGGTCGCTTATCCCGAGTTCATCTATAAAGACGAATCTTTCATCCAAGAGATCTACGCTTCGCTTCATGCGGCCGACAGCCTTCAGGCGATAATCGGCGGCGTCTATTTTTACGATCTGGCGCGCAACACACCATCGCAGTCGGGGGCGACCAACGCACTCGGACAAAACGTGACGACATCGATCTTCTCGCGCGTCGTCACGAACTCGTTCGCTGTTTACGGACAGATCGAATATGAAATTGTGCCGAAACTGCGTATAATCGCGGCAGGGAGGTATACGAACGAGCATAAGGATTTTGAGACCCGGTTGGAATCGTTTAACATGACTACGCTGGTCACTAGCACTACTGCCCCGCCGCCCGCCGAAAAATCATGGTCGAAATTTAACCCGTCGGCGACGCTGCAATTCGAGCCCAATTCGACGCTGCAATTTTATGCTCGCGCCGCCAACGGATTCAAATCGGGTATTTTCAACTCCGCGGGGGTGAATACCACGCCGGTCAATCCGCAGACCGCCTGGCAGTACGAGCTCGGGGCAAAGGCCTCGATTTCGCGTCAGTTGGCGATAAACTTGGCGGTTTATAAATCGCGCGAAAAGGGCGTCCAGATTGCCGCGCGCGACCCGATCACGGGCGCGACGTTCCTGCAGAACGCCGCCTCAACCAAGAATACCGGTGCGGAAATCGAAATCCAGGCGCAGCCAATTCCCGGGTTCACGGTGCAGGCCGGTGCAGCTTACAGCCGGGCCAAGTTCGACGAGTTTCCGGCCGCCTCGGCCACCATTCCCCAGACGGCGGTCAATCCCGTGCCTGCCACTGCCTGCATATTGGGAAGCGGTCCGCCGCTGGGCGGAAACCGGACGGTGATCTGCGATGTTTCTGGAAACCCGGTTCCCCGCACGCCCCGTTTCACGTTCTCACTAAATCCGGCCTATAGGTTTGCGCTCGGTGGGGGAGAGGTAACGCTTTCTGGCAGCTACTATCGGCAAAGCAGTTACTATTGGGACGTCCTCAAGCGGGTTCGCGAGCCCGCCTATTCCATGGTCAACGCACGGGCAGCCTGGGCTCCGAATTCAAATCTCGAGTTCGCCTTGTGGGGTCGCAACCTGTCGAACGCCCACCCGTTCATCAGCTTCGCGTCGTCCGCCACCGCCGACAACGTCATCGTTGCGCGGCCACGAACATACGGCGTCGAGGTTCAATTCAAGTTCTGATCGCTGAGAAGGGGGTATGCTGGGGCACACCCTCTCCGGCCGATCCGCCATGGTCAGGAAGCGCCCGAGGAAGCTCTCGACGAAGCGGCTTTGCATCGGCTTGGCTGGGCCTAATGTGACTCCCTGATTTTCCTCCAAGTGCGATTCAGAGTTGGGCCGTGATGGAAAGACGGACGATGAAGCGATCGAGGTTCGGGTGCCTCGCCGCCGCCAGTCAGCTCGGGTCCGGACCCATAACGGGGTTTCCGCGGTGAGGGGTTGCGATTCATTGCCTCCGGCGAGGAGGCGGTGAGATGTCTGATTTCTTTTGGTTTTCCGATGCGCAGTGGGAGCGGATCGCACCGTTGTTGCCAAACGATGTTCGCAACAAGAAGCGTGTCGATGACCGCCGGGTGTCGAGCGGGATCGTCCATGCATTGCGCTGTGGCGGGCGCTGAGCCTATTGCGCGGATGTCTACGGGCCGAAGAAAACGCTCTACAATCGCTTCGTGCGCTGGTCCGAGCGCGGCATCTGGGAAGGGATTTTCAGCGCGTTGGCCGGCGCAGCCGATGTTCCCGACCGGTTGTTCATCGACAGCAGTTGCATCAAGGTCCACCGCTGCGCGGGCCGAGGAAAAGGGGGCCTTGGCTCATGGTATCGGCCGCACCAAGGGCGGACGCAACACCCAGCTCCGCGCGGTCTGCGATGCAAAAGGCCGTCCCGTCGTCCTGCTCCTGACACCGGGGAACGTCCACGATTGCAAGGTCGCAAAGCGCTGTATCAAGGCGACGCCGCCATCGGCCGAACTCGTGGCCGACAAAGGCTTTGACAGCCAGGCCTTGCGCGAGCGGCTCGGCGAGCGAGGCACCAAGGTCGTCATCCCGCCGCGCAGACCGCAAAACCCAATATGCCTTTGACAAGGTCATCTACGAACAGCGCAACGTCATCGAGGGCATGTTCTGCCGCTTGAGGGACTGGCGGCGGATCGCCACACGCTTCGACCGCAACCTCAAGAATTTCATGAGCGCCGTCGCCCTCGCCGCAGCCATCATCTGGTGGTTGTGAGTCCGCACCCGAGTCATCTGGAATTGAAGTAAGCTACATTGTATGCTGCGTCTGGTGATAGGAGCGCAGCATGGCCAACGTAGGCGGCCGGACCGACAGAGCCTCTGGTATTGGAGCCAGAGGAGCGGGAATATTTAGAGCGGCAGGTCCGTCGTCGACGGGTGGCGCGCTCGATGTCGGAACGATACCGGATCATCCTGCGCTGCGCTGACGGCATCCATAGCAAGGTCGTGGCCGCTGAGTTGGGCGTGCACGAGCACACGGTTGGCAAGTGGCGCCGACGCTTCCTGAAGGATCGTATTGAAGGCCTGCTGGATGAAGCTCGGCCGGGCAGGCCAAGAACGATCGAGGATGATCAGGTCGCCGCGGTGATCGAGCGAACTCTGCGATCGAAGCCGGCGGATGCGACCCATTGGTCGATCCGCTCGATGGCGGGTGTGACCGGCTTTTCCCATACGACGACCCGGCGGATATGGACGGCCTTCGGGCTGCAACCGCACCGCTCGGAGACATTCAAGCTGTCGAGCGATCCGCTGTTCGTCGAAGGTGCGCGACATCGTCGGGCTTTATCTGTCGCCACCCAACCGCGCCCTCGTGCTCAGCGTCGATGAGAAGAGTCAGATCCAGGCGCTCGACCGCGAGCAGCCGATCCTGCCGATGATGCCCGGCGTGCCCGAGCGCCGCACCCACAGCTATGTCCGCCACGGCACGACATCGCTGTTCGCCGCGCTCGACATCGCCTCGGGTTTCGTGATCGGCAAATGCTAGAAGCGCCATCGGGCGGCCGAGTTTCTCGACTTCCTCAAGCAGATTGACGCGCAGGTGCCGCCCAATCTCGAAATCCACATCGTCATGGACAATTACGCGACCCACAAGACTGCGCTGGTCCGAGCATGGCTCGCCCGCCGACCGCACTACCATGTCCATTTCACGCCAACGTCGGCGTCGTGGATCAACCAGATCGAGCGCTGGTTTGCCGAACTCACCCGCAAGCAGCTGCGTCGCGGTGTTCACACCTCCACCAGCCAGCTCGAGCAGGACATCCACTCCTTCATCGAGCGGCACAATGAAAACCCGAAACCCTACCGATGGACAAAGTCAGCCGACGAGATCCTCACCTCGGTCAAGCGCTTCTGCCAAACCGGAGAGCGTACGTTATGTGGCGAACTTTAGATTCAGATGACTAGTTCGTTGCGCTACTTTAACTCCTCGCCTCAGGTAGTCCGCCTCGTGGTGATGATCTACGTCCGCTTCCCACGGTAGCTGCGGAACGT
>Ga0070668_100001175_pt1 | contig 18515 bp, 14 predicted proteins | sample KBSS43metaG_FD_64661 | JGI IMG/M metagenome (GOLD analysis project Ga0070668, IMG submission 64661) | Switchgrass rhizosphere microbial communities from Kellogg Biological Station, Michigan, USA - KBS S4-3 metaG | ecosystem: Host-associated > Plants > Roots > Rhizosphere > Soil ... | reverse complement strand
CTCGGCTCACGCTGGTGCGGCATCGCCGCGGTCGCCCTGTTGGCCATGATCCTTCCATTGACATTGCTGGTGATTCGCCGACTGACCGGAGTGGACTGGCTGATCACGCCGGTCTCGTGGGCGGCGCAGCCCGAGGTCTGGGTGATCGAGCGGTCCGCGGATCTGCTGCTGCACCACGGAACCCCGTACGTCGACGTCACCGCGCTCGGCCGGCCGCCCGTGGTAAACGATTACACGCCGTACGGCCCGGTGATGGCCCTCTTCGGCCTGCCGCGGGCGCTGTTCGGCGGCACCCCGCTGACCGACGCGCTCACCGACGCCCGCTGGATGTTCGCCCTGGCCGCCTGCGCGTGCGTCCTGGGCACGCTGAAGCTGCTGAAGTGGCCGAAGGTGCCGGTCGGCGCCGCGCAGCTCGCGATGGCCTGCCCGCTCACCGCGCTCACCTGGGCCGTCGCAGGTCCAGACCTCGCGATCGTCGGCCTGCTGGTGCTCGCGTGCGCGCTCGCCGCCACCGGGCGGGTCGCCTGGTCGGGCGTGGTGCTGGCACTGGTCGTCAGCGCGAAGCTCATCGTGGCGCCCGCCGCCGCGGTCCTGGCGGTGTTCGTGCTGGTACGGCGCGGAAAGGGACTGGACTGGACCGCGCTGGCCCGGTTCGCGGCGGCCTTGGTGGCCACGACGGCCGCGCTGCACCTGCCCGTGTACCTGGTGGATCCGGCGGCGTTCGTCGAGCACGTCTTCCGGTTCCCCCTCGGGATGGGCGCCGTGCGGTCGCCCGCGGCCAGCCCGTTGCCGGGCCACCTGATCGCCGAGACCGGCGCGATCGGCCAGGTGGCCGCGTTCGCGCTGGTCGGCGCCGCGGCCGTGGCCATGCTGGTCTGGCTGGCGCGCCGGCCCCCCGCGAACGGCTCCGACGCACTGCTGCGCGTCGCCGTCGGACTCGGCGCCTTGATCCTGCTCACCCCGGCCACCCGCTACGGCTACCTGGTGTACCCCCTGGTCCTGCTCGGGGCCCACCTGACGTTCCGCGTGGCCGAAGATCCCACTGCGCCCCCCGCGCAGCAGCCCGCGACTACTTCTTCTTGACCCGGGTGGCCCCGCCGCGCCCCCGCAGCTGGACCCCGGACTCCGACAGCACCCGGTGCACGAACCCGTAGGACCGCCCCGTCGACTCCGCGAGCGCCCGGATGCTCGAGCCCTTCTCGTATTTCTTCTTCAGGTCAGCGGCCAGCTTGTCGCGCGTGTTGCCGGTGATCCGCGCGCCTTTCTTGAGATCAGCCACGTCGATCGCCTTCCCGCCGAGAGTGTTCTGGGCCACATATCGGCCCCTGCCGGGGCAATGATCGAACACTGAGCGCCGGATTGCCAGACGACAGCCGCAAAACGACCGAAATTGCGATCACATTGGGCCATTCCAGTGCCTGACGGGGAGTGATCTTGCACCCGAATGGACGCACGCTCACGCAAGCTGGACAAGTTCCAGGTAGTCCGGAGACCAATGGTCCTCGGTGCCGTCGGGCAGCAGGATGACCCGCTCGGGCTCCAGCGCCTCGACCGCGCCGGGGTCGTGCGTCACCAGGACGACGGCGCCGGCGAAGCTGCGCAAGGCGTCCAGGACCTGGGCCCGGCTGGCCGGATCGAGGTTGTTCGTGGGCTCGTCGAGCAGCAAGACGTTGGCAGCGCTGGACACCAGGCCGGCCAGCGCGAGCCGGGTCTTCTCGCCGCCGGAAAGCGTGCCGGCCGGCTGGTCGAGTTGTTCCCCGGTGAAGAGGAACGAGCCGAGCAGGTTCCGCAACTCCTGCGCGCCGGTGTCCGGAGCGAGATGTCGGATGTTTTCCCACACCGACGCATCATGATCAAGAGTTTCGTGTTCCTGTGCGTAATAGCCCAAACGCATTCCGTGACCCGGAACGACCGAACCGGTGTCCGGGGTTTCCATTCCGCCGAGCAGTCGCAGCAATGTCGTCTTTCCCGCGCCGTTCAGCCCGAGCACGACGACCTTCGACCCGCGGTCGATCGCGAGATCGACGCCGGTGAAGATTTCCAGCGAGCCGTAGGACTTCGAGAGCTCCTCGGCGGTGAGCGGGGTCCGGCCGCAGGGCGCGGGCTCGGGGAACTTGATCCGGGCGACCTTGTCGGCGTGGCGGGTGTCCTCGAGCGCGGACAGCATCTGCTCGGCGCGGCGGGCCATGTTCTTGGCCGCCACGGCCTTCGTCGCCTTCGCCCCGAGCTTCGCGGCCTGCTGCTGCAGCGCGGACGCCTTCTTCTCGGCGTTGGCGCGCTCGCGGCGACGCCGCTTCTCGTCGGTGGCGCGCGCGTCGAGGTAGCGCTGCCAGCCCATGTTGTACAGGTCGAGCTCGGCGCGGGTGGCGTCGAGGAACCAGACCTTGTTGACCACGTCGGCCAGCAGCTCGACGTCGTGGCTGATCACGACCAGCCCGCCGTCGTGCTGCTTGAGGAACCCGCGCAGCCAGTTGATCGAGTCGGCGTCGAGGTGGTTGGTCGGCTCGTCGAGCAGCAGGATCGTCTCGGACTTGCCGCCCGCGCCCGCCTCGGCCGCGGCGAACAGGATCCGCGCCAGCTCGACGCGGCGGCGCTGGCCACCGGAAAGCGTTCCCAGCGTCTGGGCGAGCACGCGGTCGGCGAGGCCGAGGTTCGAGCAGATCCGCGCGGCTTCACTCTCGGCGGCGTACCCGCCCTGCGAGGAGAACCGCTCTTCGAGCCGGGCGTAGCGGTTGATGGCCTTGTCGCGCGCGGCGTCGTCGACGAGCTCGGCCATCGAGGCCTGCGCCTTCTCCATGTCGCGCATCAGCTTGTCCAGACCTCGCGCGGACAGCACACGGTCCTTCGCGGTGACCGAAAGATCACCTTCGCGCGGGTCCTGCGGCAGGTAGCCGAGCTCGCCGGTGCGGCGGACCTCGCCCGCGTGCGGCTCGCCCTCGCCGGCGAGGACCTTCAGCGAGGTGGTCTTGCCCGCGCCGTTGCGGCCGACGAGGCCGATGCGGTCGCCGGACTGGATGCGGATGCTGACGCCGTCGAGCAGGATGCGCGAACCCGCGCGCAGCTCAAGGCCGGTGGCCGTGATCAAGGAAACTCCCGTGGACGGGGGTGAACGGAGGACAGCGTCGGACAACCGGTCGGGGTCGACCGGCGGCGGCGTCACTCCAGCTGGATATCCACGGAGACCAGTGTACGGGCCAGGGTCCAGTGATTTTCCCCGACGTGGGCGGACTCACCCGTCGCGCACCGTGACCTGCACCGACAGCGCGCGCACGGCAGCTTCGTCGAGGACGGCGCGGCTCGGCTCGCCGACCTCCAGCACCCGCGGCTCCGCCCGGGCGAACAGCGGGGCCAGCCGACGGTCCTCGCGCAGCTCGTCGAGGGCCCGCCGGTCGCCGCCGAGGACCACCGCGTCCACTTCGGACAGCCGGGGCACGAGCACCTCGAAGACGTCCCGCGCCGCCGCCTGCAGCGCGTGGCGCGCCTGTCCTTCGCGACGCCGGGCGAAGCGCTGCTGCGACCACCCGCCCGCCGCGGACCGGCCGTGCACGAGGTGCCGGCCGGTGCGGGACAGCTCGACCCGGCCGCCGCGGGCGATCCCGACGCTGTGGCCGCCGAGCCGGACCAGCACGAGCGCGATCCGCCGCGGGATCAGCGCGTGCGCGACGAGCGCGTCGACCGAGCCCGCTTCCGCCGGTCCGAAAGGGACGGTGGCGGTCGCGGTGGCGCCGTCGGCCGCGGTCACCCGGAGTTCCTCGGCCGTGGCTTCGGTGGCGGCGACCCCGCCGTGGCTCGAGGAGAACCGCTCGAACCAGCCGGCCAGCCGTTCCGGCGGCACCTCGACCGCGCGCCCGCCGCCCGCGACCTGCCGTGCCTTCGCCATGGGGAAACGGTACGGGGCCGCCGCGTTTCCGCGACGGCCCCGTACTCACTGGTTGGTTACATCGGGTGCACCGGTCCGTTGTTCGTGGCACCCCGCACGTTCGCCGGCCGGTCGGCCGCCGCGGGCTGCACGAACCCGTTGATGTGCAGGGCGACCGCGCGGATCGAACCGACGTCGCCGCCGGCCGCGTCGACCACCGAGAACGTCCAGGTGCCGTCGGCGGCCGAGCCGATCAGGCCACCCAGCGCGCTCGTCGGCTTCCAGGTGCCGGTGAACGGCGCGTTGGCCGAGGTCACCGTGCTGAACGCAGCCGCGGCGTCGTCGGCGAAGACGACCTTGCACAGGTTCTTGCCGGAACCGCCGTTGCGCTGGAACACCGTCGCCTTCGCCCCGGACGGCGCGGTCAGCGTGCCGACCAGGTCACCGACGTAGGAGTGGTTGAACCCCACCGTCGTCGACGTCGGGTCGGTGCTGCAGGTGGTGCCGTCCACGGAGAACGTCACCTTGGCCGCGCGGCCGACGCCGGTGACCGGGATGGTCACCGAGGCCCCGACCGGGCTGTTGTCCGGCACCGCCACCGGCGCGCCGGCGTAGGCGAAGTCCTGCGTCACCGGCGACGGGGTGCCGACCGGCAGCGAGAACGTCGACGTCGTCGGCGAGTGCGCGCCGGCGAAGGAGACGCGGGCGTTCAGCACCACCGGCACGCCGAGCTGCTGGGTCGCCGGGACGGTGATGGTGAAGTCGTTGACACCGGTCTGGCCCGGGCTGATGGTGCCGTAGCTCTTGGCCCGCGGCGCCACGGTGACGCCGGGGGTCGGGCTGGTGAGCACGACGCTGGTGGACACGGCGGTGCCGTCACCGTCGTTGGTCACCGGCAGGGTCACCTTGGCGGTGTCGCCCGGGTCGAGCGAAGAGCCGCCGTCGGCCGGGGTGACCGTCGGCTGCTTGGCCACCACGAGGGGCTGCGGGCTGGCGCCGGTGTAGGCCAGCACCTTGTCCGCGAGGATGACGCCGGCCCCGGTGAAGTTGTCGTTGCCCGGCTTTTCGATGTCGATGGCGGTGTTGATCAGCGCTTCCCGTACGTCCGCCGGCGGCAGGCCGGGGTTGCCGGACAGCACGAGCGCGGCGATCGCGGCCGCGTGCGGAGCGGCGGCCGAGGTGCCGAAGAACGGGTTGAACCCGGTCACGCTGGTCGTGACGCCGTCGGCGGCGGTGATCTCCGGCTTGTTCCGGACCTCGCCACCGGTCGAGGACACGTTGCCCGGGGTGATGGGCGTGCCGTCGGCCTCGTAGAACACGCGGCGCGGGCCGTCGGAGGTGAACCGCTCGGCCTTGGTGGCACCGCTGAACGCGCCCGGGTACGGGCCGGCCGGGTTGGCCGGGTCACCCGGCTCGAGCAGCCGGCCGAACGCCTTGGCCGCCGGGGCCGCCGCGACGCTGAAGGCGTCCCGCGCGGCCGAGTGGCCGACCGTCACGCCCGGGGTGTTGTAGGCCTTGAGGCCGTCCGCCGAGTCGGAGAACCGGCCCCGCAGCGCCGAAAGCGACAGGTAGCGGTTCGCGCCCGAGAACTTCACGATGGCCAGCCGCAGCCCGGTCCCGCCGAAGGTCGGCGTCGTGACGCGCTCGTACGGGTCCTGGGTGCCGGTCTGGACGTCCTGGCTGAAGCTGACGACCGCGCCCGCGGAGTTGAGCAGGTAGAGGTCGTAGTCGTTCGCGGACGCGCCGAGCGGGTCCGACCAGTGCAGCGTCACCGGCACGCCGGCCGAGGACGCGTTCGAGATCGGCTCGTAGATCTGGTTGCCCGCCGCGCCGGCGAAGTTGTGCGCGGTGCCGGCGAACTTGCCGACCGACTTGCCGGAGTCGACGAAGTCGCCTTCCCAGTGCGCGGCGGTGCCGCTGGCGACGTTGCCCTCGTTGCCCGCCGAGGAGAAGTACAGCGCGCCGTCGGCGGTCACGTCGTTCACGGCCTGGGCGATGATCCAGTCCTGGAACGGCGATTCCTTGAAGTAGATGACGTCGTCGACGATGACGTCGCAGTGCGACTCGAAGCGCAGCTTGCGGATGTTGTCCGCGAAGCCGGCGTCCGAGTTGAACGCCGTCGCGAAGCCGAGCGCGGCGTTGGGCGCGAGGTCGTGGACGATCTCGAGCATCGCGGTGCCCTCGTCGCCCTCACCCTCCTCACCGGGGATGACGTCGACGTTCGCCGGAAGCTCGCCCTTGGCCTGCGAGGCCGCCAGGGAGTCCACGCCGTCGGACAGCGCGCACGCCTTGACGCCGACGCCGGTGACGCCGAACTGCTGGCGGGCGATGTCGGCGTTGTGCGCGCGGTCGCCTTCGCTGGTCAGCGTCGCGGCCGCGGCGGCGCTGCGTTGCTGGGACTTGCTCGCCAGGGCCTTCTGCAGCTCACCGGCGATGCGGTCGGCCTTCTGCTGCTTGGTTTCGGCGGACTTGCCCGGCGTCGCGGGCGTGGCCCGTTCCCGGGCGGTCATCGCCTGGTCGGCCTGCTCGACGCGCTTGACGTCACCGCGGGCGGCGATCTCGCCGACCTTGTCCAGCGGCAGTTCGGCGCGGACGCTGGCGTAGCGGTCGGACACCGCGCGGATGCCCGCTCCGGCCTTGGTGAGCCCGGCGATGAGGTCCGGCGAGACCTTGCTCGCGCGGATGTCGACCAGGACGGTCCCGGTCGCGGAGACGGTGGCCCCAGACTGCAACGCGTTCAGCTGCTTCTCCACGCCCTTTTCGGCGACGAGCAGCTTGCTGTCCACTTTGGACTCAGTGGCGGTGCGGCCCGCCTTGACCGCCTGCAGGGCGGCGATCTGCTGTTGTGCGACTTCGGTGAAGGCGTCCGGTGTGGACGCGGTGGCGGCCCCCGCGACGGGCGGGGACACGAGGCCGAGCGCGGCGAGCAGTGCCGCGGCTCCGGCGGTGAGCAGAGTGGATCTCGATCTCGTGGAACGGGTACGACGCACGGGCGCCCTCCGAATCTCCAGGCGCGTGCCCCGACTCACGCTGACCGAATGCCGGTGATCACCGACAGGAACCAGCTAAGTCCCGGGTGTTCTCCGTAAACATCAGCCGTTCGAGTGACAAAGGACAGATAATTTCCCGAACCGGCCACAGGTCGTAGGCCGTTCAGCGCAACCGGGTGCCGGTCACCGGACAGTCATAGGACAAACGAGTCCGACCACGGTTGCGCGGCCCGTCCCGACAGGGCGTCCAGGAGAGTCACGGCCTGCTTGTCCGTCAGCGAGGCCACGAAGTCGACCACCGCCCGGCCGCGGGCGAGACCGCGCACCGCGTCCGCCCCGGTCACCGGTTCCCCGGTCGCGCCGACCAGCAACTCCGGCGCCGACCGCGCCAGCTCGGTGTACTCGGCACGGGCCAGCTCGACGAGGTCGTGCAGCCGTCGCGGCAGGCGGGACAGCTCGTCGCGGTCGAGCAGCCACGCGTCGAGCGCGTCGACCAGGCTCGACACCACGCCGGCCTGCCCGCGCTGGTGCAGCGCGAGGTCGGGGCGCAGCAGCACGAACCGGCGGTGCACGAACTTCAGCACCTGGACCTCGTGCCACTGGGCGGGCCGCAGCGAGACGTGGCCGCTGCGGGTGGACGGCGAGGCGAGCACGAACACGCCGTCGACCAGCCGCGCGGTCCAGTTGGCGGAGAACGCCGCCGTCGCCTGCTCCGCCTCGATCGAGCCGTCGAACTCCGCGGCGAGCAGGCCGTCGACCAGCTCCGCGTGCACCCGCGCGACGGCGGCGGCGAACGCGTCGTCGTCGACGATCCACGCGTCCTTGGCGTGCATGCGGCGGCGGAGGCGTTCCAGCGACCGGCCGGGGCGGCGCAGGCCCGCGTGCAGGGTTTCGCCGTCCAGCGCGGCGAGTTCGCCGGCGTGCTGGAGCCACTCCCCCAGTTCCGCCGCGACCGGCGCGTGCTGCAGCACGCCGATGCGGTGGAAGTCCTGGAGGTCGTGGATGGCGTAGGCGATGTCGTCGGCAGTGTCCATCACGGACGCTTCGACGGTCTGCTGCCAGCTTTCGACGCGGCCCGCGAACACCGCGCGGGCCTGCTCGAAGTCGTCGAGTTCGGTGGCGTAGGCGGAGAACTTGCCGGCGCCGGTGCCGGGCGCCTCGCCCGGCTCGGCGGCGCCGCGCGGCGGGACGGCCATCTCGGACGGGTGCGGCGCGGGGTGGTGCAGCCGCAGCCACGGGTACTTGAGGACCGCGGCGCGCACGGCCGCGGTGAGGTCGAGCCCGATCGCCGACGGCCCGCGCACGTCGGTCGTGGTGAGGATCCGGAACGTCTGCGCGTTGCCCTCGAAGCCGTCGGCGAGGCCGAAGCGGTGCCGGGCGATGCGGTCGAGCGTCTGCTCCCCGAGGTGCCCGAACGGCGGGTGCCCGAGATCGTGGGCGAGCGCGGCGGCCTCGGCGACGTCCGGGTCGCAGCCGCCCAGCTTGGCGGCGATGTCGGCGTCGGTCCCGGTGGTGATCCGCTCGGCGATGGCGCGGGCGACCTGCGCCACCTTCAGGCTGTGGGTGAGCCGGTTGTGCAGCAGCCCGGCGCCACCGGCGCTGACCACCTGCGTGACCCCGCCGAGCCGGGCGAAGAACGGCGACGCGGCGATCCGGTCGCGGTCGATCCGGAACGGACTGGTCGCCAGGTCGGTGAACCCGCCGACGTTCGCCACGGGGTCACGCCGTGCCGCCCGCGGGTCGGTGTGCTCGCTGCCCTGATCCATGCGCCCGACCTTATCCGCCACCCCCGGACCTCACCTGCCCGGCGGCCGAGCCCGCGTCGTCCGGCTGAGTACGCGTGTCGTCCCCACAATCACGCGCGTCGACTCCTCAATCACGAGTGATGCCCTTCCCATCACGGGTGATGCCCGCCGGATCACGCGAGATGCCGTTCGGCTCGTATGTGCCGAGAGGCCACACCGTGACCAGGAAGGCATCTGGCGTGATGGGAAGGGCATCACGTGTGATCAGAGGGTCGACACGGCGGTTCAGGCCTCCGGCGGGGTCGTGTACGCCTTCAGCGTGCGGTCGGCCGCCGCCCGGGCCTTGGCCGGGTCCGCGCCGGCGGCGACGTCGGCTTCGTACCAAGCCTCGTTCGAAGCGGTCATGAACCGGATGCCGTCCGGCGACATCATCCAGGCCATCGCCGCCTCCGGGTCGACGGCCGTGCCCGGCGCGGCCAGGTGCAGGGCCAGGCCGACCAGCGCCCCGTCCCAGCCGATGCCGACCGCGCCCGGGCCGAACTCGTCCCAGCGCTCGTCGACGTGCGCGACGTGCTCCAGCTCGAACCGCGCGCCCTCGCCCTCCGGCGTGAGCCGCACCTCGATCCAGCTGACGTTGCCGCCGAACTCCCACGTCGCGGCGAAGCTCTTCGGCGGGTCGCAGCGCTCGACCGTGCCGCCCGCGTTGCCCTCCAGCTGGTACTTGCCGCCGATCTTCAGCTCGCCGCTGACCGGCAGGAACCAGCGCGGGATGCGCTCGGGGTTCGTGCAGGCGTCCCACAGGTCGTCGACGTCGGTGTCGTAGACCTGGCTGATGGTCAGGACGCGGGCCTCCTTCCCTTCGACCACCCGGTCGCCGAGTGTCCGGCGGACGGCGCTGATCTGGTGGCTGACGTCGATCACGGAGGGTCTCCTTCGGTGAGGCGCCGCGCGCGCTTGCCGCGGGCGATTTCGGTGGCCAGTGCGTCCAGTGGCGGTGTCCAGTACCGGCGGAACCGGTCGAGCCAGACGTCGACGTCGCGCAGCGGGGCGTGCCCGACCGCGTACAGCCGCCGCGTCCCGTCCTGGCGGACGACCGCGAAGCCGTTGTCGCGCAACACTTTCAGGTGCTGCGACACGGCGGGCTGCGAGATGCCGAACTCGGCCCGGATCACCTCGGTCACCGCGCCGGCGGCCTGCTCGCCGTCGGCCAGCAGCTCGAGGATCCGGCGCCGGACCGGGTCGCCGAGGACGTCGAACGCGTGCACCCGGCCAAACTACAAGCGCCTACTTATATAAGTCAACACTGAAACAGAGTTACTCCGAAGTGGGTAACGGTGATGAACATCAGTCGACATCGGTTTCCTTCGGCCCGGTGACCCGCGACGATCGGGGCGTGAAGTCGCCACGCGCGGTCCGCTTCGCCTTCCAGCCGCTGTACAGCCTCCACACGGGAGGCGTCGTGGCTCACGAAGCGCTGGCCAGGCCAGGCCACGGAACCGTCCCCGAGCTGCTCACGCAGGCACGCCGCGAAGGCAGGCTCGCCGAAGCCGACCTCGGGCTCGCCGTCGCCGCCGTCCGGCAGGACGCCGAAAGCCCGAGCGCACTACCGCTGCACCTGAACATCTCCGCCCGCACCCTCGCCGCGCCGCAGGCGATGTTCGACGACCTCCTGGCCGAGCTCGGCGACGCCGGGCGCCGCACCCGCGACGTCGTCCTCGAGATCGGCCCGCCGTTCGCGCCACTGCCTGCCGACCGCGCGCTCGCCGGGATGCGGGCGCTCACCGAGCTCGGCTTCCGGCTCGCGCTCGACGGCCTCGGCCGCGGCGACCTGCCGCTGCGCCTGCTCGTCGAGGCGCCGGTCGACCTGGTCAAGCTCGACCGCACCGTGCTGCGCGGGCTGCCGGACGACCAGGCCGCGGTCGCCGTCGTCGAAGCGCTGCTGCACTACACGAACCGCACCGGGACGCGGCTGGTCGCGACCGGGCTGGAGACCGACACGCAGCTCGACGCCGTCCGCGGGCTCGGCGTCCGGATCGGCCAGGGCAACCTCCTGGAACCGCCCACCGCCGCCGGCCCCGCCCCGGCACTGCTCCCCCGGGGCCGCACCGCGGCCGTGCAGGCGGTGGCGCCGTGCGTCGGCGACTTCCTCCGCCCGGCCACGACGCTGCCGGAAACCGCGACGTGCGACGCAGTCCGCGAAGTGCTCGCGGCGGCCGACGCGCCCTCGGGCGTGGTCGGGGTGGACGAGCTGAACCGGCCGCGCTGGTCGGTCGACCGGACGCGGTTCCTGGTGGCGGTCACCGGCCCGTACGGCCACGCGCTGCACGCGAAGCGCCCGGCGGCCCGGCTCGCCGACACCCCGCACACGATCGAGGCCCGGGCCGGCGCGATGGAGTTCCTGGAGCTGGTCACCGACGCCGACTGGAGCCGCACCGGCGACGACGTCGTCGTGGTCGACGAACTGGGCCGCTGCCTCGGCGTCGTGCTGGTGACGGAGGTGGTGCGCGGCGTCGCGGAGGCGAAGGTCGAGGCCGCGGCGGCGCTGAACCCGCTCACCCGGCTGCCGGGCAGCGACACGGTCGCGCGCGACGTCGCCCGCCGGATCACCATCGGCGAGCCGTTCGTGGCCGCGTGGCTGGACATCGACGCGTTCAAGACGGTCAACGACACGGCGGGCTTCGCCGCGGGCGACAACCTGATCCGCGAGCTGGGCGCGGCGCTGACCGCGCAGTCCGGCGGCCTCCGCCGGATGAAGGTGAGCCACGTCGGCGGCGACGACTTCCTCATCGTCTGCGACGTCGACGAGATCGCGACCGTGGCGGGCGCCCTCCTGGACCGCCACTGGGCGGCCGACGGCCTGCCGGTGACGGTGTCACTGGCGACGCTGGTCTGCGCGAGCGGCGCGATCCGGTCGTACCAGGAGGTTTCCCGGCTGCTCGCGCCGTTGAAGAAGCGCGCGAAGGCGGTGCCCGGGTCGAGCTGGGTGCTCGGCCGCCCGGGCGCAGACCGGGTGGAGGTGCTGCGCGGCATCGGCACCCGAGGCCTCCAGGCGGCCGTCGGCTGACGCGGTGACCGGCCACGTCGGCCGGGCTCGCGGGCCGGCCATCGCCCCGTGCGCCCGGCCGGTGCCAAACGCCCCAATGTGGCGTTGGGTGCGTCCAACGCACCCAATGTGGCGTTCGGTGCGTCCAACGCACCCAACGCCACATTGGGGCGCATGAGCCGGGCGCCACCGCACGTCGCGAAGCCGCCCGTCGGGCCACCGCAGCCTGTCCCCTCACTGCCAGTCGAGGCTGAGCTGTGCCTGGATCGCCGCGGCCGCCCAAGCCGTGTACTCCTCGTGCCGCCAGCCGCACACGCCCGTCAGGTGGTCGTAAGCGTCGTGCGAGGTGAGCAGGCCGAGCGCGTCGGCCAAGCGGCCGGGATCGCCGGCCGAGGGCGCCAAGCCGGCCGCCTCGAGCCGGGCCACGACCTCCTCACGCCGGGCCACCGCCAGCTCCGCGCGAACCGCCGCCACCGCCGGGTCGGCCATCGCCGCGGTCGTGAACGCGCGCCAGATCGGCAGGGATCCGCGCAAGCCGTCGGCGAGGCGCTCGACCACCGCCGGCAGGTCCGCCGGCCCGGCCGCGCCCACCAGTGCGTCCAGGTTCACCGCGTCCGGGCTGCCCGCGAAGCCGTCCCGGAACGCGGCGAGCAGCAGGTCGGCCTTGCGCCCGGCCTGCGTCACGGTCTCGAGGCTCACCCCGGCCGCGGCGGCGATCTGCCGCACGCTCGTGCCCGCGTAGCCGCGCTCGGCGAACAGCCGCCCCGCCGTCGCCACCACGTGCTCCCGGGTGCGCCGGGCGCGGGCCTCGCGCACCGGTGACTCGTAGCGGCGCCGCGCGCCCTCGGCTTCCGGTATGTTCACCAGTACAGTGTATCGGCCAATTCAGGAGGCGCCATGTCCCGGGTACTCGTCTGCGTGCAGCCCGCACGCGGCCACGTCGGGCCGACCAAGCCGATCGTCGCGGCCCTCCGAGCCGCCGGGCACGAGGTCGCCGTCGTCACCGGGGCGCGCTACCGGAAGACGTTCGAGCAGCTGGGCGCCGAGGTGCGCGTGCTGCCGCCGGAAGCCGACTTCGACGAGACCGACCTCGACGGCTCCATCCCGGGCCGCGCCGGCCTGCACGGACTGAAGCTCGCCCGGTTCGAGCTGACCCACTTCGTCCGTGCGATGCCCGCTCAGCTGAGCGTCATGGACGGCGAGGTCGACGTCGTCCTGTGCGACCCGCTGTTCATGGCCGGCTTGACGCTGGTGCGCCGCGAGCACCGGCCGCGCGTGCTGGTGCTGGGGTTCCTGCCGTTCATGCCCCCGGTGCCGACCGGCCCACCACCGAAGACACCGGCCGACCGCCTTCGCGGCGCGGTCCTCAAAACGCTCGCCCCGTGGGTGCTCGGGCCGGCGCAGCAGCGCGCCCGCGATCTGCTGGGCGAAGACCCCGGCATGCTGTTCACGGACTGGCCGCTGCGCAGCGACGGCGTGCTGCAGATGACCTGCCCGAGCTTCGAATACCCCCGCGCCGGAGCGCCGCTGCACTTCATCGGGCCGACGACGGTCAGCGGCGCGGGCGAGCACCCGCTGCCGCCGTGGTGGGACGACCTCGACGGCTCCCGGCCGGTCGTGCACGTGACCCAGGGGACCGTGGCGAACGACGACCTCGGCCGGCTCGTCGAGCCCGCGATCGCCGCGCTGGCCGACGAAAACGTGCTGGTCGTCGCGACGACGTGCGGCGGCAGGCTGCGGCCGGGCCCGTTGCCGGGCAACGTCCGGGTGGCCGATTTCCTGCCCTACGACGAGCTGCTGCCCCGGTGCGCCGCGATGGTCACCAACGGCGGGTACGGCGGCGTCAACCACGCCCTCCGCTACGGCGTGCCCCTGGTCGTCGTCGGAGCCAGCGAGGACAAGCGCGAGGTCGCCGCCCGGGTCACCTGGTCCGGGGCGGGGATCGGCCGCGCCCGCGGCTCGGCCGCGCCACGGGCGCTGCGGCGGGACGTCCTCGCCGTCCTGGCCGAGCCGCGTTACCGGGACCGGGCGCGGGAGCTGGCCGCCGAGATGGCCGCCGGGCCGTCGATGGACGAAGTGGTGAAGCTGATCACGGCCGGCTGAACACTCACGAACCCTGTGCCGCCAGGTAGCCCGCGAAGCGCTCGTCGACCTCCTCGGGCGTGAGGCCGAAGTCCTCCAGGCGGTAGCGGTGCACCGGCTTCCGCTCCCCCGTCCGGCTGGCCTCGTGCACCGCGGTCATCGCCGCCCGCGCTTCGGGCGTCAACGTCAGTCCGAAGTGGTCGTACACAGTGGACACCGTGCCGATCGGGTCGGCGACGAAGTCCTCGTACCGGACGTCGCAGAACTGCGCCGGATTGTGGCGCGCGCGAGCCCAGCCGAACTCGTCGGCCCCGCGGGCCCACAGGTCGAGCTGGGAACGGCCGATCACCTCGCCGCGGAACTTCGCGGACCAGCCGTCCGCGGCCTTCTCGGCCAGGCTGCACATCGAAGCCATGATCGTGCTCGGCGCGCGGTGGGTCTGGATCACCAGCGCGTCCGGGTACGCCGCCATCAGCGCGTCCAACGCGAAGAGGTGGCTCGGGTTCTTGAGCACCCACCGCTTGCGCGCGTCCGGCAGCCCGATCAGCTGCAGGTTCCGCCGGTGCCGCGCGTACGCGTCCGTCCAGTCCTGCTTGGCGAGCCAGCGCGAATAGCGCGGCAGGTGCGCGAGGCATTCGAAGGAGACCGACCGCATGGACTGGCGCAGCAGCTGCCAGCACTCCTCCACCTGGTCGGCGGACATGTGGTGCACACCCATGAACTCCGGGTGCTCGACGTGGTGACGTTCGTAGCCCGCCTGGATGCCCCGGAACACCGGGTTCTCCGCCCACGTCTCGCGCGGCGGACGCGGCTGCGGGACCTCGGCGAGCCACACTTCCAGCCCCTGGTGCGCCGGGTCCTCGGTGAGCAGCCGGTGCAGCGCGGTCGTGCCGGTGCGGGGCAGGCCGGTCACGAAGATCGGCCGCCGCACGGGAACGTCCGCGGACGACGGGTGCTGCTTCCACCCCGTCTCGCTGAGCAGCCGCGCCACGAGCGCGCCGCGCAGGAACGCCCGGTGCACCTTGTTGCCGAACGGCGTGAGCGCCGCGTCGGCCTCGTACGACTCGAGCAGCACGCTCAGGCCTTCGACGTACTCGTCGGCGCCGAAGTCGTCGAGCCCGGTGAGCTTCGACGCCGAGGCGTGCAGGTCCTCGACGGTGCCGACGTCTTCCCGGCCGGGGAGCATGGATCCTCCTAGTGGTGGTACTCGCCGCCGTTGACGTCGAGGCACTGCCCGGTGATCGCGCGCGCCATCGGCGAGGCGAGGAACACCACGGCGTCGGCGATCTCGTCGGGTTCCGGCAGCTTGCGCAGGTCTATTGTGGACGCGGTTTCGGCGTAGACCTCTTCGGGCGTGATGCCGCGTTCCTTGGCCAGGTAGGCGAAGTACCACTTGAGGTTCGGCGCCCAGATGTAGCCGGGCGCCACGGTGTTGACCCGCACGCCATCCGGCCCGAGTTCGCTCGCGAGGCTCTGGGAGAGCGACAGCAGCACCGACTTCGCCATCTTGTAGGCGCCGAAAGTGCGCCGTGAATGCCGCAGGACCGCGGAGTTGATCATCACCAGCGAGCCCTTGCTCTCCTTGAGCGCGGGGAGGAACAGCCGCGTCAACCGGAGCACGGAGATCCCGGCGGTCTCGAAGCCCGCGCGGACGGCATCGAGGTCCACAGTGGCCAGATCGGTCAACGGCGGGACGGCGAAGGCGTTGTGCACCACCGTGTCCACCCGGCCGAAGGCTTCGACCGCCTCGCTCACCAGGTTCGCGGCGGAGTCGGCGTCGTCGATGTCGGTGCGGATCGCGACGGCCCGGCGCCCGAGGTCGGTGACCTCCTTGGCGACCTCGCTCAGCCGTGACTCGGTGCGCGCGGCGAGCACGACGTCCGCTCCGGCCAGCGCGCTGCGCACGGCGATCGACCGGCCGAGCCCCGGGCCGATGCCCGAGACCACGACCACCTTGCCCTGCAACAGGTTTTCCACGCTCACCCCAGCATCCGGGCGGCGACGGCGTCCTGCCGGGCCGCGATCCTCGCCGCCCATTCCCCGGGCGTCACCCGCGCCTGTTCGTAGTACGGCAGCCGGTCGGGCAGTTCGTCCGCCTTGACCACCTCGACGACCGGGCCGTCGTCCGGCCCGAGGTCGCGGGCGAGCCGCTGCCAGCGGATCTGCACGTACCCGCGGTCGTGGCCGGTGCGCTCCAGCCAGTTCGCCACGCCGGGGTCGCGTTCACCGATCACGAACCGGATCTTGCCGTCGGGGTCGACGCGCGCCTGGTCGGCGGTGAGGCTCGTCTGGTGGTTGATGTAGTCGAGCGAGACGTACCAGAGGCTGCCGAGCTGGATGCCCTGGTACGGCGCGTCCGCGCAGCGCGGCACGGTGACGATCATCGCCTCTTCGTCGCCCAGCTCGTAGTGGCCGGCCGACGAGAACTGCGTGGTCAGCCCGCCCGGCGTCGACCGCGGCTCGGTCATCGTGTTGACCGGCAGGTCGTAGTAGAACCACTTCGGGAAGGCCAGGAACGTGTTGAGCCTGCTCAGCAGGATCTTCCCGGTGACGCCGTAGCGCTTGGCCAGCGCCGCCCGGTCCGGCACGGGCGGCGCCTGCCCCGCCGTGTCGACGCACTGGATGCGGATCTCGCCGCGCCGCTCGGTCGCCCAGTCGCTGTAGACCTCGCGGACCACGAGCATCGACGAGCCCTGACCCAGGGTGAAGTAGTTCGGCCCCGGGTTCTCCTTTGCCGGGCCGAAGCGCAGCTCGAACCGCCCGTCCGGGCCGATCTCGATCGCGCGGTCGTCGAACGCGGCGAGGCTGTCGGGCACCTCGACGGGCGAGTAGTCGCCGTTGAGGACCTGGAAGCTCAGGTCGGCGGTGGTCCCGCGGACGCCGGTGACCAGGTACTCGCGGTCGTCGCGGATGTTCGCGTTGAAGTACAGCGTGTCCGGGTTGTCCAGGCCCATCTTCGTGTACGGGCCGGTGGACGCGGTGAAGTACGGGAAGTCGCGCTGGTAGGCCCAGGCCATCTGCAGCGACGCCCGGATGCTCCCGGCGAGGTAGTCGTAGCCCTCCAGGAGGTCCTGCTCGGTCTTCACGTGCGGCGCCCCGGCGAGCAGCTTCTCGGCCTCGACGATGGCGTCGGCGAACGACCGGGTCAGCGAGAACTCGTTCTCGATCATGCCGGTACGGCCCAGCGGTTGGCGATCAGCCGGAAGCCCGGGACGCTGTCGAAGGACATCATCGTTTCGTAGGTCCGGACGTACCCGATGTGCGAGATCCGCCAGGCGCCGTCGCTCTCGCGGCGGTAGGTGTCTTCGTAGAACGCGGCACCTTCGATGATCATCTTGTGCTCGGGCACGATCACCCTGTCGGTGAACGACCACCGCCCGGTCGCGGTGTCGCCGTCGACGTCGATCTCGGGCTGAGCCGCGTGATGCACGGTGATGATGCCGTTGCCGAGGCTCTGGGTGAGGAATTCGACGATGGCGTCGCGGCCTTCGAACTGCTTCCCGTCACCCCCGACCGCGTGGGTCCCGTAGTCGGCCGTGGCGTCGGCGGTGAAGGTGTCGGCCACCTCGTCCCACAGCTTCAGGTCCACCCCGCGCAGGTACCGGTACTTCAGCCGCTTGATCTCTTCGAGTACGACCAGGTCCATGCACACAGGGTCCCGCACCGCTTGACCAAAGACAAGAACATGTTCTACTTTTTTCGAGTGTCCGTGACCTCGTACGAGCTATCGCACCTGGCCGCGCTCGAAGCGGAGGCCGTGCACGTCTTCCGTGAGGTCGCGGCGACCTTCGAGCGCCCCGTCCTGCTGTTCTCCGGCGGCAAGGACTCGGTGGTGATGCTGCACGCCGCCGCGAAGGCGTTCTGGCCGGCGCCCCTGCCGTTCCCCGTGCTGCACGTCGACACCGGCCACAACTTCGACGAAGTGCTCCGGTTCCGCGACGAGACCGTCGCCACGCTCGGGCTGCGGCTGCTGGTCGCGAGCGTGCAGGACGACATCGACGCCGGCCGCGTCGTCGAGGAGACCGGCCCGGGAGCCAGCCGCAACCGGCTGCAGACGGTCACCCTGCTGCGCGCGATCCGCGAGGGCGGCTTCGACGCCGTGTTCGGCGGCGCGCGCCGCGACGAGGAGAAGGCCCGCGCGAAGGAGCGCGTGTTCAGCTTCCGCGACGAGCACGGCCAGTGGGACCCGCGGGCGCAGCGCCCGGAGCTGTGGAACCTCTACAACGGGCGGCACCGGCGCGGCGAGCACATCCGCGTCTTCCCGCTGTCGAACTGGACCGAGCTGGACATCTGGCAGTACATCCGCGACGAGCGGATCGCGCTGCCGCCGCTGTACTACGCGCACCGACGTCCGGTGGTGCAGCGCGACGGGATGCTGCTCGCGGCAACCCGGTTCCTGTCGCTCGTGGACGGCGAAACGCCGTACGAGGCGACCGTGCGCTTCCGGACCGTCGGCGACGCCACGTGCACCGGCTGCGTCGAGTCGTCGGCGGCGACACCGTCCGAAGTGGTCACCGAGGTGGCCGCCACCCGCGTCACCGAACGCGGCGCGACGCGCGCCGACGACCGGATTTCCGAAGCAGGCATGGAAGACCGCAAGCGAGAGGGCTACTTCTGATGCAGCTGCTGAGGATCGCCACCGCGGGCAGCGTGGACGACGGGAAGTCCACGCTGATCGGGCGGCTGCTGTTCGACTCGAAGGCGATCTTCACCGACCAGCTCGCCGCCGTCGAGCGCGCGAGCCGTGCACGCGGTGAGGACTACCCGGACCTCGCGCTGCTCACCGACGGCCTGCG
>Ga0070668_100001174_pt1 | contig 18537 bp, 16 predicted proteins | sample KBSS43metaG_FD_64661 | JGI IMG/M metagenome (GOLD analysis project Ga0070668, IMG submission 64661) | Switchgrass rhizosphere microbial communities from Kellogg Biological Station, Michigan, USA - KBS S4-3 metaG | ecosystem: Host-associated > Plants > Roots > Rhizosphere > Soil ... | reverse complement strand
CGAAGTCGAGGTCGGACAGGACCGGGTCGAGCATCAACTCGGCGACGGCCCGAGCGGACTGCATGGGCAGGCGCTTGCGGCCCGGTTCGCCGTGAATGCCTACGCCCACTTCGATTTCGGTGTCCGACAACTCGAATGTCGGGTGGCCGACCGCGGGCACCGTGCACGACGTCAGCGCGACGCCCATGCTGCGCGATGCCGCGTTGGCCCGCCGGGCGACGTCGGCCACGTCCGCGAGGCTGCGGCCTTGGTCGGCCGCGGCGCCGGCGATCTTCTCGACCAGCACGGTGGCACCGACGCCGCGCCTGCCGGCGGTGTAGGTGCTGTCCTGCACTGCGACGTCGTCGTCGACGAGCACCGACTCCACCGTGATGCCTTCGGCATCGGCCAGTTCGGCGGCCATTTCGAAGTTCATCACGTCGCCGGTGTAGTTCTTCACGACGTGCAACACGCCCGCGCCGCCGTCGACGTTCTTGGTCGCCTCCAGCATCTGGTCGGGCACCGGGGAGGTGAAGACCTCACCGGCGCAGGCGGCGTCGAGCATGCCGCGCCCGACGAAGCCGCCGTGCAGCGGCTCGTGCCCGGACCCGCCGCCCGAGATCAGGCCGACCTTGCCGGCGACCGGCGCGTCTCCGCGGTAGATGATGCGGTTGGTGTGGTCGACGCGGAGCTCGGGGTGGGCCATGGCGACACCGCGCAGGGCCTCACTGATGACGTCGGCCGGGTCGTTGATGAGTTTCTTCATGGGACGGCTCCTCAGGCTGCGGCGGTGGTCTGGGTGGTGGGGGTGGGGGTGGCCTGCTCCGACTCGACGGCGGCCGCGTCGGCGCGGGTGTGGGAGATCGCGACGTAGGTGAGTGCGGCGAGTGCGCCGGCCAGGAACTCGGCGGCCAGGTAGACCGGCAGTTGACCCCACGACACGGAGCCGCCGGCGAGCTGTTGGACGAGCATCGGGCCGAACGTGCGCGCGGGGTTGATCGACGCGCCCGTGGTGGGTGCGACGGGAATGATCGCGGCGAACACGACCAGTCCGATGGCGACGCCGGCGAACCCGGCGGAGGCCTTGCGGTGTATCACTCCGAAGACGGTGAACACGAGAATGAAGGTACCCACGAATTCGGCGAAGAAGGCCTGTACTGGACTCACGTTCGCCGCATAGGTGGCGACGCCAAGGCCGGCGTCGCGGGCGGCCGTGCCGAGCACCCCGATGATGGCGGCCGCGCCGATGATTGCGCCGACGGCCTGGGCGGCGATGTAGGCCGGCACCCGAGACCACGGGAACTTGCCGGTGACGGCCAGCCCCAGGGTGACGGCGGGGTTGATGTGGTTGCCGGAGATGTGTCCGAGCGCGTAGACGGTGGCCACGACCACGGTGGCGAAGGCGAACGAGATCATGCCCAGGTCGGCCATCGTGAACGGCGCATCGCCGTTGACGATGATCGTCGCGGGAACGGACCCCACCCCGACGAACACCAGGAACGCCGTGCCGACCACTTCGGCGGCGAGTTTCTGGATGATTGACGGCTCGTCCATGCTGCTCTCCCTTGAGTCATGTTCGTGTTGCTGTTCGTGCGTAAGTCGACTATCTCGGATCGCATTCGACATTATCGAATGTGATCTGGACCATACGCTTATGCTTCGATGGCCACAAGGGTGAATGTGGTGCTTTCCGACAGAGAGGCGGGACGGGATGATCCAGGCCGTGGACCGCGCGCTGCGCATCCTGACCGTGCTGCAGGGTGGCCGTCGGATGAGCCTCGGTGAGATCGCCGCCGCGATCGACCTCGCCCCGTCCACCGTGCACGGGTTGGTGCGCACGCTGCTGGCCCACGGCATGGTGGCCCAGGAACTCGATTCGGCTCGATACCGGCTCGGCCCGGCAACGCTGCGGCTGGGCAACGTGTACCTGGACACCCTCGAATTGCGCTCGCGCGTGGCAATTTGGGCCGAGGGACTCGCGCGCAGGACCGGCTGCGCGGTGCGCACCGGTGTGCTCCTGTTCGACGAGGTCGTGGTGGTCGCCCACGAGCCCCGACCGGACGGCACCCGTCAGATGCCCGAGGTCGGGATCGTCATCCCCGCGCACGCCAGCGCGCTGGGCAAGGCGCTGCTCGCCTTCGGGTCGGACTTCAAGGCCGATGAATTGCGCAGCATGACCGGCGAGACGATCACCGACCCAGCCGTGCTGGCCGGTCAGCTGGAACAAGTCCGAACGACCGGGATCGCCACCGAGGTCGAGGAGGCGGTGCTGGGTGAATGCGCAGTGGCGGCACCGGTTTTCGACTCCTCCGACGAGGCCACGGGAGCGGTCGGTTTGGTCGTGCCGGCCGCGCGCTGGCCGTTGGCGTCCGATGCCGTCGACGCACTGCGCGACACGGCCCGCACCGTCTCGCGCGAACTGGGTGCGCCGGTGTGGCCACCCCGGCGGTATCACTGACGCCTGAGCCTCACGGCCTGACTTCGTGCCGACTCAGGATCGACACCCGGTTGAACGAGTTGATGGCGATCGCCACCCAGATGACCGCGGAGAGTTCGTCGTCGGTCAATATCGCTCGGGCACGGGCGTATTCGCGTTCGGCGGTGTCGTGGTCGGGCAGCGTCGTGGTGAGTTCGGCCAACCGCAGCGCGGCTTGCTCGCGCTCGTCGAACAGTTCGGTGTCGCGCCAGACGGACAGCGTGGCGAGCTGCTTGTCGGTGACGCCGGCTGCCACGGCACGACGGTGGTGGGTCTCGAGGCAGGTGGGACAGCCGTTGAGCTGGGAGACGCGAACGTTGACGAGCTCGACGAGGGTCCGCGACAAGGCGGCCTCCTTGGCGGTGGTGGCAACGGCCGTGGACACGCCGATGAGCGCCTTGTAGGCCGACGGCGTCTGCTTGTCGATGTGAACGTGTTCGGTGGGCATGCGCCGCCTTTCGCGGTAGGGCCTGCTCGATCGTAGCCAGCCGTGGCAAGGTGAAGGCATGGCTCTGATGGACAAGACCGGCGCGGCAGCGACGGTGCGCAAGGAGGCCGATCGGTTCACTGTCGCCGTCGAGCGAAAACCCGTGGGGCTCACCGAGTTCGTCGACCGGGGCGAGCAGCGGATCTTTCCGCACACGCAGGTGGACGACGCATTCGAAGGACGCGGCCTTGCCAGCATCGTCATCGGCGAGGCGCTGGCGGAGACCAAGGCCGAGGGCTTGCGCATCGTGCCGGTGTGTCCAACTGTCGCCGCGTACGTCGAGAAGCACCCGGAATACGCCGACGTCGTGGACAAACCGACGTTGAAGATCCTGGAGTCACTGCGACGAGGTTGAGCTGCCTGCGCGCTCGAGAAGGACTCCTCTAGTTGCCCGCCTCGTAGCGAAAACTGCTGCCGAATCCGGACACAAGCGGGACGTGCTGGCGCTTTTCGCTACGAGGCGGGCAATTCGAGGTCGACCTACGACGCGGAGACGACCCCTACTCGTTGTCGCCGCCGGTCGAAACGGTCGCGTCGAGTTGCGAGACGTCGACCGCATCGCGCGCCGCCGGCCACACCCAGTCGCGGACCTCGGGGATGTCGTCGCCGTGTTCGCGGGTGTACTCGCGCGCGGCGATCCGCTTGTCGACCATCCGCTGGCGCAAGGTCGCGCAAGTCGACTGAAGGAACGGCACGTGGTCGATCACGTCGATCACCAGGTGGTAGCGGTCCAGGTCGTTGAGCATCACCATGTCGAACGGTGTCGTGGTGGTGCCCTCCTCCTTGTAGCCGCGGACGTGCAAGTTCTCGTTGCCGGTGCGGCGGTACGTGAGCCGGTGTATCAACCACGGGTACCCGTGATAGGCGAAGATGACTGGTTTGTCGCGCGTGAACAGCATGTCGAACTCGCGGCTGGACAGCCCGTGCGGGTGTTCCTTCTCGTCCTGCAGCCGCATCAGGTCGACGACGTTGATGAAGCGGATCTTCAAGTCGGGCAGGTGCGTCCGCAACAGGTCGACGGCCGCGAGCCCCTCGAGGGTGGGAACGTCGCCGCACGTCGCGATCACCACGTCCGGGTCCTCGCCGAGCACCTCGTTGCCCGCCCACTCCCAAATGCCCAGTCCCCGTGTGCAATGCGCGATGGCGTCGTCCATGCAGAGGAAATTCGGGCTGGGTTGCTTGCCCGCCACCACCACGTTGACGTACTGCCGTGACCGCAGGCAGTGGTCGTAGGTGGACAACAGCGTGTTGGCGTCCGGCGGCAGGTACACCCGCACCACCTCGGCGCGCTTGTTGACGACGTGGTCGATGAACCCCGGATCCTGGTGGCTGAACCCGTTGTGGTCCTGACGCCAAACATGGCTGGACAGAAGGTAGTTCAAGCTAGCCACGGGTCGACGCCACGGAATGTGATTGGTCACCTTGAGCCACTTGGCGTGCTGGTTGACCATCGAGTCGATGATGTGGATGAACGCCTCGTAGCAGTTGAACAGCCCGTGCCGACCGGTCAGGAGGTAGCCCTCTAGCCAGCCCTGGCACTGATGCTCCGACAGCATCTCGACGACCCGACCCGCACGCGCCAGGTGATCGTCGACCTCGGGGCCGAAGAATTCGGCGTTCCACTGCTTGTCGGTGGCGTCGAACACCGATTGCAAACGGTTGGAAGCGGTTTCGTCGGGACCGAAGATACGGAAGTTGTCCGGGTTCAGCCGGATCACGTCGGTCAGCCACTGGCCAAGCACGCGGGTGGCCTCGGCGATCGGCGCGCCGGGAACCACGACGTCGACGCCGTACTTGCGAAAGTCGGGCAGCCGCAGGTCCTTCAGCAGCAGCCCGCCATTGGTGTGCGGGTTCGCGCTCATCCGCAGTTCGCCGGCGGGGGCCAGCGCGGCGATGTCGGGAATCAGCGCGCCTTGCTCGTCGAACAGTTCGTCGGCGCGGTAGGACGCCAGCCACTCGGCGAGCACCTGCAGATGCTCCGGGGTGTCGCGCGCACTCGCGAGCGGCACCTGGTGCGCGCGCCACGAGCCCGTCGTCTTCTTGCCGTCGATGTACGCCGGGCCCGTCCACCCCTTCGGGGTGCGGAACACGATCATGGGCCACTTCGGCCGCTGTTCGTCGCCCTGAGCCGCCTCGGTCTTGAGTTCGGCGATCTCGTCGAGCACTTCATCGAGCAACCGGGCGAACCGGCGGTGCGCGTCGGCGTGGTCGGCGGCATCGGGGTCGTCGGCCACCTCGAAGAAGTACGGGGTGTGACCGTAGCCTTCCATCAGGCTGCACAGTTCGTCGGCCGGAATACGGTCCAGCACAGTCGGATTGGCGATCTTGTAACCGTTGAGGTGCAGGATCGGCAGCACCACGCCGTCCTTGGCCGGGTTGGTGAACTTGTTCGAGTGCCAGCTGGTGGCCAACGCTCCGGTCTCGGCCTCACCGTCACCCACCACCGCCGCGACGAGCAGGTCGGGGTTGTCGAACGCCGCTCCGTACGCGTGGGACAGGGCGTAGCCGAGTTCGCCGCCTTCGTGGATCGACCCCGGCGTCTCCGGCGCCACGTGCGACGGAATCCCGCCGGGGAAGGAGAACTGCTTGAACAGCCGGCTGAGGCCTTCGGCGTCGGGCGTGATGTCGGAGTACACCTCCGAGTAGGTGCCGTCGAGGTAGGCATTCGCGACCAGACCGGGTCCGCCGTGGCCGGGCCCGGTGATGAAGATCGTCGACTGCGAGCGCTCCGCGATCGCGCGGTTGAGATGCGCGTAGAGGAAGTTCAGCCCTGGCGTCGTACCCCAGTGGCCCAGCAGGCGAGGCTTGACGTCGTCGCGGGACAACGGAGTGCGCAGCAGCGGATTGCTCAGCAGATAGATCTGCCCCACCGAGAGGTAGTTGGCGGCACGCCACCAGCCGTCGAGTCTGGCGATGGTCTCGTCACTGATTTCAGCGCCGCCGGAGGGGCGCCACGCGGCGGGGCTTTGTGCTGTCAGGGACTCGGAGAAGGCGGTATCGACCACCTTCACCATCGTAGGCTCGGCGCCGGCCCCGCACCGACTGGCCGAACGAACGTTCACCAGACCTTTAGATGGGTAACACTGAGTCCATGACCGAGCCCGGTGCCACCCGCGTTGCGGTCTACCTCGACTTCGACAACATCGTGATCTCGCGGTACGACCAGGTGAATGGACGCAATTCGTTCCAGAAGGACAAGGCCGGCGGGCTGGACCCGGAGAAGCTGACGCGGGCGACGGTCGACGTCGGCGCGATCATCGACTTCGCCTCGTCGTTCGGGACGCTGGTGCTCACCCGCGCCTACGCCGACTGGTCCACCGACGTCAACGCCGACTACCGCGGGCAACTGGTGGCGCGCGCCGTCGACCTGGTGCAGCTGTTCCCCGCGGCGGCGTACGGCAAGAACGGTGCCGACATCCGGCTGGCGGTCGACGCCGTCGAGGACATGTTCCGCCTGCCCGACCTGACCCACGTGGTGATCGTGGCGGGCGACTCGGACTACATCGCACTGGCGCAGCGCTGCAAGCGGCTGGGGCGGTACGTCGTCGGGATCGGCGTCGCGGGCGCATCGAGCCGGGCGCTGGCGTCGGCGTGCGACGAGTTCGTCATCTACGACTCGCTGCCGGGCGTTCCGGAGTTCGAGCCCGATCCGGTGCCGGCAAAGAAGGCCGAACCGAAGGCCCGCCGCGCCAAGGGTGACCAGGACGACGCCGAAGCCCCGGATCCGCAGGCCGCGGCCACGGCGCTACTGCAGCGGGCCCTGCAGATCGGGTTGGAGAAGGACGACGCCGACTGGCTGCACAACTCGCAGGTGAAGGCTCAGATGAAGCGGATGGACCCGTCGTTCAGCGAGAAGGCGTTGGGGTTCAAGTCGTTTAGCGACTTCCTCCGGTCGCGCACCGACGTCGTCGAGCTGGACGAGAGTTCGACGACGCGGATGGTGCGGCTGAAGTGAGGGCCGCCCAAGCTGTGCAACGGCCGTGAGTTTGCCGTACGTCGCCAAGTCGGCACATCAGGGGACGCGCTGTGCCTGAACGGCTAGTGCGGTTGAAGTAGCGACGCTCGGAGTCACCTTGGGATTGCCCGCCTCGTAGCGAAACTCGCCGAGAAGGCGAACACGATTTCGCTACGAGGCGGGCACTTCAAGACATGCTCCAGCCGTGACGTTCCATCGGCGTCATGGGATTGGCAGCTTCAGCACCCGAAAGTTGAGCTCGTCCAGGACGTAGACGTTGCCCCGCGCGTCCACGGCCACGTCCGACGGTCCGTACGTGTGCGTGCGCAAGGCGCACGGGTTCTTGGCCGGGCACGTAGAGGTTGCGTTGGACGCCTTGGCGGTTTCTTGCAAGCCGCAGACGGTCAGAGGAGTTCCTCGCGCAGCGCCGCGGCGAACGCATCGACGTCGGCCTCGGTCGTGTCGAAGGCGCACATCCACCGCACCTCGCCCGTCGCCGGGTCCCAGTCGTAGAACCGGAAATGTTCGCGGAGCCGGTCGGCGACACCGGGCGGAAGGATCGCGAAGACGGCGTTCGATTGCGTCTGCTGCGTGATCGTCACGCCGGGCAAGCCGTCCACGGCTTCGCGCAGCCGGGTGGCCATCGCGTTCGCGTGGCCGGCGGAACGCAGAAAGAGCTCGTCGGTCAGGATCGCGATCAGCTGAGCGGAGACGAATCGCATCTTGCTGGCGAGCTGCATGTTGAACTTCCGCAGATACGGAAGGCCCTCGCACGCCGCGGGATTCAGCACCACGACGGCCTCACCGAAGATCAGGCCGTTCTTGGTTCCGCCGAACGACAGCACGTCGACGCCGGCATCGGTCGTGAACTCGCGGAAGCCGGCCCGCAGGTGAGCCGCCGCGTTCGAGAGCCTCGCCCCGTCCATGTGCAGCGCCATGCCACGCTCGTGCGCGTGCTCGGCGATGGCCCGTACCTCGGCGGCGGTGTACGCCGTGCCGAGTTCGGTGGTCTGAGTGATCGACACCGCGAGCGGTTGGGCCCGATGTTCGTCGCCCCAGCCCCAGGCCTCGCGGTCGACGAGCTCGGGCGTGAGCTTGCCGTCGGGCGTCGCCACGGTGAGCAGCTTCAGCCCCGCGACGCGCTCGGGGGCGGCGTTCTCGTCGGTGTGGATGTGCGCGGTCTGCGTACAGATCACCGCACCCCAGCGCGGCAGCATCGACTGCAGGCTGAGCACGTTGGCCCCGGTGCCGTTGAAGACGGGGAACACCTCGATGCCTGCGCCGAAGTGCTCGGCCATGACCGTCTGCAGCCGGGTCGTGTAGACGTCCTCGCCGTAGGCGACCTGGTGTCCCTCATTCGCCGCCGCGAGGGCGGCGAGCACCTCGGGGTGGATGCCCGCGTAATTGTCGCTCGCGAATCCGCGGTATTCGGGATCGTGCAGGCGCGGGGCGTGGTCGAAGCCGTTGGTCACGGCATCCAGTCTTCCGGAATGACGGCGTCGCATCCGACGTGGCATCGGACCCCGACGGTCTCGACACGGTCACAGATGAATACCAAGCGATGCATCACTGATCACAACAGCCACACCGATCACTATCGTCACAGCAATCAACTGCTGGCGTCGAACTGACGTCCTGCCCCCTAGATGAGGTGTGACATGTCGCGGCGTCCACGAATCACATCGTTGTCGATGGCATCGGCGACCGTGATCGGATTCTGCGTGGCCATCGGCGTCGCGCCCTCAGCGAGCGCCGAACCCTGCGAGGGCGCCGCCGCACAAGCCCAGCCGTCGCCCACTCAAGCCTTCGAGATCCCCAGCCCGTCCAAGCTCGCGCCGTTCAACCGCCCGATCGGCCACAAGCCCGTCGGCGCCAACGACGCATCGCCGCTGCCCAAACTGGGACTGTTGCCCGCGCTGCTCAAGGCGCTCACTCCACCTCCGAAATCGGCGCCGGTACGACAGCAAGCGGCGGTGGTGCCGCAGCCGAATCCCGTGCCGCAACAAGCGCCCGCGGCCGTCCCCGAAGCCGCCCCCGCGCCGGTGCCCAACAACCCGCCGGGCACGTCGATCGTCGGATGGGTCACCGGACCCGACAGCCCGAACCAAACCATCCAGCGCTTCGCCATCACCGGGACCGACCTCGGAATCATGTGGGACAACGGCGATCCCGCGAACCATCAGGTGCTGATGGCGTTCGGCGACACCAACGGGTTCTGTGGCATCCCCGGCAAGCAATGGCGCTACAACGCGCTGATGCGCAGCCAAGACGGGTCGCTGTCCAAGACGGTCGCCGTGCCAGATGGCGTGGTAGGCAACAAGTATTCGGGCTCACCGGTATGGCGACCGGGCATCTCCAAGCAGATCATCAACAGCATCGGGCAAGCGCCGGACGAGACCGGCATCATCCCGACGGCGGGCGTCGCCGTGGGCCGCAACCAGTACCTCAACTTCATGTCGATCAGGGACTGGAACAGCCCGGGCTCGTGGTCGACCAACTTCTCGGCGATCGCGGTGTCGCAGGACAACGGTGAGACCTGGGGCGTCTACCCCGGGACCATCCGCCCACCCTCCGGGGGCAACGAGAACTTCCAGATGGGCGCGTTCCTCAAGCCCGGGCCCGGCGACCAGTACCTGTACACGTTCGGGACGCCCAACGGGCGCGGCGGTTCGGCGTACGTGGCGCGCGTGGCCCCCAACTTCGTGCCGGACCTGTCCAAGTACGAGTACTGGAACGGCGACAGCCAAGCCTGGGTGGCGGCCAACCCAGCGGCCGCGACGCCGGTGATCCCTGGCCCGGTCAGCGAGATGTCGGCCCAGTACAACACCTATCTCAAGCAGTACCTGGCGCTCTACGGCAACGGTGCCAACGACATCGTGATGAGGACGGCGCCGACCCCGCAGGGACCGTGGAGTCCCGAGCAACTGCTCGTGCCGTCCATGCAGATTCCTGGCGGCGTCTACGCGCCGTACCTGCACCCGTGGTCGACGGGCAAGGAGTTGTACTACAACCTCTCACTGTGGTCGGCGTACAACGTGATGTTGATGAAGACGGTGCTGCCCTAGCGGGCGAATCGGCTAGATCAGATTCTTGCGTACCAAATACCAGTAGTGACGTCCCAGCGCCGTCAGCTCGCAGGGTTTGCTATCCCACGCCGCATGCCACATGTGCTTTACGCCGACTGGTCGCACCAGATTCACTCGCGCGTAGGACTGCAGTACCGCGAACACCTTGGTCTTGTCCGGGTCCGGTGGCGGTATCGAGGGGTCGGCCGCCTGGCAACCACACCGTTCGGGCTCATAGGCCGGATCGAGTTGGATTTGGTGTTCAGGCCTCGGAAAGTGCGTTGCGAGTTCGCGGAGGTCATCGACGACAATGGGCGGCAGCGTCTTTCGCAGCGACACGAACCTCTTCACGTTGGTCTTGAAGACCGGTCGCTGGCTCCACGTGAGGGACTGATCGATGTGTGCATAGACGCCACCCAGGGTGACGTCGCCGACCAGATTCGCCGCCGCACCATTGAGGGCGTCGACGAGCAGACCGGTAAAGAGGCCAGAACCGTTCTCCTCGAAGGCGCGCTGCTCGGCGGTGGAAGCCGTGAGGACGGTGACACCGTCGGCAAGTTCGACCATGTTCGTCTCGGTGGGCCTGGCGCCAGCGGCACCGCCGTGGCAACTGTCGAGCATGATGACCTTGTGGTTGGCATTCGAGGAATTCGCGAAGGTCATCACTTCGGATAGGGCCAGCCCATCGTCGCCGCTCTCACTGTCACTGGCACACAAGAATCCTCCGGTGTCCTCGACGTAGCCGTGTCCGGCGAAGTAGAACAGCGCAATCTCTGCAGTCTCTGTGTCGTTGGCGAAGAGCGCTCTCACGGAATCCTTGAGATGTCTCTTCGTGATCGCCGTCGCCTCATCGGTGGCGACTAGCATCTCCGGTGCAAGGAAGTTGATTTCGCGATCGACGTCGCCGTGGTGTGCGATCGCCTCGTGAACCGCATGCGCATCGTTGGCGCAACCCTGGAGATGCCCAATGTGCGGGTAGTGATCGATTCCTACGATTAGCGCTCTACGCATACTCAATTCCCCCCGCGATCGACCTGCGTCGCTCCTCACACTCTATTCAGAAGCTGGTCCGTCGTGGCCATATTTCCGCTCCCACGGCCAGGTCATCAACGCCCAGACGATGGCGACGATCGCGATCTCGGCGAACAGGTACACCGGCCACGGCCCCAAGAAGTCGAGCACCGAGGCGATGGGGGGTTTCCGGTTGAGATAGCCGTAGTTGGTGCCCGCGATGACGTTGAAGGTGAACGTGAAGGCCGCCCAGATCAGGATCGTGACGACCGCGAAGCGGTAGCTGCGCCACGTCGGTCGCATCCCGCGCCCCCACGTGAGATAGACCGCGGACCACACGACGAGCAGGTGCAGCGCGAAGAACGAGAGGAACGAACGGTCGGGAAAGTCCGGACCGTCGACGTCGGGCGTGAGCAACGCCTGTGAACTGAGCACGAGGCCCCAGTAGTAAGCGATCGCGTAGGCCCAATGTCGTTGCGTCCACAGCGCATAAGCCACCGTCACTTCCGCGATGTCGCACAGCTGCAGCGGCACCGCCGTCGCGATCGTCGGATGGAACAGCTTGTAGATCAGGGTGGCACCGAAGACCGCCAGCAGCGCGCCCGCCATGACGCGGCTGAAGCGCTGGGCCTGCGCCTCCGTCTGGCGGCGTCCGAGCCAGACCAAGGCGGCGGCGCCGACGACGAACAGCGCGAGCACCGTCACGTGTGATGGGCCGAACGCCGAGAACTCACGTGCCGCAGACAACACGTTCATCACCTCCCTCGCCCGTCGACCCTATTGCCGTACGACGTTGCGGCGGAGGACTTGGCGGATTCTTGGCGACGGACTGCACTACACCGGCCCTACCGTCGCGCCCGCACGACGGACGCCACGCGACGCGCCGCGTCGGCCGGGTCCTCGTGCTCCCAGACCCGCACGCTGACCCACCCGGCGGCCTCCAGCCGGGCATCGGTGTCCCGGTCCCGCGTCCGGTTGCCGGAGACCTTGTCCGCCCAGAACTTCGCGTTGGCCGCCGCGACGGTGTGGTGCTCCGGGCAGCCGTGCCAGAAGCACCCGTCGAGGAACACCGCCACCCTGGCCGTCGGGAACACCAGATCAGCGGTGCGACGCAACCCGGCCAGCGGTTTGGCCCCCACGCGGTAGCGCAGCCCGAGCGCGTGCACCGCAGAGCGCAGCGCGAGCTCCGGCTTCGTGTCCCGGCTCTTGTTCGACTGCATGCGCGCTCGCGCCTCGGGTGACGACGCCCACGACTCGGCCACCCGTCAAGCCTAGAACCGTCGCCGCCGCCTCGACGGGCATCAAGAATTCGCCAAGCGCCGTGGCTCAGAGTCGTCTCATGACTTCCAGGCAGAAGGTGGCCAGCACCCTGGCGTCCTACCCCGCCACGGTGACGCTGCACCAGACCCAGTGGATCCGCTGGGCGGAGCTGGTCGGGGCCGTCGTGCCCTTCGCGCTCGGCCTGTACTCGGCCTTCGAACAGGTGGGCGTGGGACTGGCCTTGGCGGGGGTCGCCGCGGTCATGATCGCGCTCGCTGTGCGCGACCTGCGCCGACGCCGCTCACTCACGTTGGACACCAACGGATTTCGCATCTCCAGCGGCAGCAAGCACGCCGACTACCCATGGTCGGACGTTCAGCACTTTCGCGAGGCTGGCGACGGCGAACTGTTCGCCGTGGGATTCGACCTCGTCTCGGTCGCCGAAGAGGCAGACGCGGGTGCCGACTACTACTACCTGCGGCTGTGCCACGGCTACGGGCTGCGCGGCACCGACCTGCTCGCGCTCCTCACACAATGGCACGCCAAGGCGCTCGGGCTGACCAACCCGAAGCGTGACTCGCACACGTCCGCCGACTGACTACGCCCCGGGAATGCGCACGCGAAACGCCGCGGGCCACTCCTTGCCGTCCACCAGGAACTCCTCACCGCCGACGTAGGCGATGCCACTGAGCACTTGCCTGATCGACCGATCCCCGAATTGCCACAGTCCCGACATGTCGGCGACGAGGTTGATCTTCCCCGACGCCGGGTCGATGCGGGCGATCTCGTCGCCCGGCCACAAGCTCCCCCAGACCTGACCGCCCACGCACTCCAGTTCGTTGAGCCCGGTCACGGCCTGCCCGTCGCGGGTGACGGTGACGCCGCCGGTCTCGGCGAAGGTCGCGGGGTCGTGGAAGTGGAGCCGGCCGGTTCCGTCGCTGCGGATCAGCCGGTCGCCGTCGCGGCACAACCCCCAGCCCTGCCCCGACACCGGAACTTCCCGTAGCGGCGTGAAGGTGGCCTTGTCCCACTCGATCGCGACGCCGTCTTTGTAGGTCAGCTGCCAGATCCGATCGCCGACGACGGTGATGCCCTCACCGAAGTAGTTCGACGGCAACGGAACCGAGCGCCGCACAGCGCCGGTGTTCGGGTCGAGCTCACGCAACTGCGACTTGCCCACCTCGCCGGTGGCTTCGTAGAGCGTGTCGGGGCCGTCGAACTCGAATCCCTCTGTGTAGGCGCCGGGGTCGTGCGGCACCTCCGCGAGCACCGTCGGCTCCACGACGGTCACCTCGCCCGACGACGGGTCGGCGCGGGCCTGCAGCGGGGTGGCCCCGAGGATCGAACCCGCTGCGATGAGTGCCGCTGCGCTGGCGCCGCCGAGCCGTCGTGGAAACACCACACGATTTCTACCCGTTCGCACCGCCGGCGGGAAACCTCAGGCGTTGCGCGGCACGCCGCCGCAGGTGCCCGACGTTCGGGACCGGGCAAAATACGATCGACGGGTGACCGAGCCGTCGCGGGTCCCGCTGAGCGATCGGGCCAGCGCCGCCGCTGGGTTCGAGCGCTTCCGCACCCGCAACGGCAGCTACGAACGCATCCTGACCGAACGCGGCGGCAGGCACATCGGGAGCGTGCTCGCCGGGTATTCCGGCAGTGACGCGCGGCCTACCTGCGCCGACGAAGCCGAACGCGCCTGGCTCCAGAACCGGACGCCGCCGCCCTGCGGAGTGTCGCGGGACGCCGTGCGGGCCGTCGACCTGTTCTCGGGCTGCGGCGGGCTGTCGATCGGGCTGGCCGAGGCTGCCCGCGCACTGAACCGGCCGTTCGAACCGGTACTCGCCGTCGACGTCGATCCGATCGCCTCGGCGACCTACGCCGCGAACTTCCCCACCGCGGTCGCCCGCTGCGACGACGTCGCGGCCGTGCTACCCGGCGAGGTGGGCACACGACTGACGCCCGCCGAACGCTTGTTGGCCAAGCAGCACCGGGACGTCGACGTCCTCGTCGGCGGCCCACCGTGTCAGGGACACAGCGACTTCAACAACCGCACCCGACACCGCGACCACAAGAACGCGCTCTACTCGACGATGGTCCGCGCCGCGGAAGTGCTTGAGCCCGCGCACATTCTGATCGAAAACGTGCCAGGTGCGCTCAACGACCGCGGGTCGGTCGTCCAGCGCACCGCCGACGCGCTCGACGAGCTCGGCTACCGCGTGTCCGTCGGCGTGATCGACCTCAGCACGCTCGGCGTCCCGCAACGCCGCCGCAGGCTGGTGCTGATGGCCAGCCTCACGCACGCGGTCACCCCAGCGGACGTCACCGCGCGCCACGCCCGGCGTCCGCGCGACGTGGCGTGGGCGTTCCAGGACCTCGAGACCATGACGGAGGCGCGACGCACCAGCCTGGTCGACGCCGTCGCGCAGTCCGCTCCGACGACGCGCCGACGCATCGACTACCTCTTCGACAACGGGCTGGCCGACCTGCCCGACAGCGAGCGCCCGGCCTGCCACGCCAACGGTGGGCACAGTTACAAGGCCATCTACGGACGGCTCGCGTGGGACAAGCCGTCGCAGACCATCACCACCGGCTTCTACAGCATGTGCATGGGCCGCTACGTTCATCCGAGCCGCAGGCGCACCATCACCGCGCACGAAGCCGCACGGCTGCAATACATTCCGGACTGGTTCTCGTTCGCTCGCGTTCGGCAGCGCACCGCGCTGGCACAGATGATCGGCAACGCGGTGCCGTCGCGATTGAGCTACGCCGTCGCGCTCGAATGGCTGCGGTGAAGGTCGCGGGGCTGTTCGCCGGCATCGGGGGCCTCGAGCTCGGCATGTCGACCAGCGGACACCACGCACAGCTGCTCGTCGAGAACTCGCCCGCCGCCATGCACGTGCTGCGCCGCCGCTTCCCCGACACCAAGATCGAGGCCGACGTCCGCGACCTGGCCGCGCTGCCCCGCGGCACCGACCTGGTCGTCGCCGGCTTCCCATGCCAGGACCTCAGCAGCGTGGGCCGCAAGGTCGGAATCGACGGTGCGCGAAGCAGTCTCGTCGGCGAGGTGCTCCGGCTACTACGGAGAGCCGACGTGCCGTGGGTGGTGTTGGAGAACGTGCCGTTCCTGATGTCGCTGGCGCGGGGAGCGGCGCTGGGGCTGATCACCGAGGCGCTGACCGAGCTCGGCTACCGGTGGGCGTACCGTGTGGTGGACACCAACGCCTTCGGCCTTCCGCAGCGGCGCAACCGGTGGTACCTGGTGGCCAGCCGGGTCGGCGATCCGCGCGACGTGCTGCTGGCCGATGACTGCGAAAAGCCCCTGCCTGCAGTGGATTACCCCGACGTGGCGTGCGGCTTCTACTGGACCGAGGGCATGCGGTCGTTCGGCTGGGGCGTGGACTGCGTGCCGCCGATCAAGTGCGGCTCGTCGGTGGGCGTCGCCTCTCCCCCGGCGATCCGACTGCCATCGGGCGACTACGTCACGCCGGAGCTGCGAGATGCCGAGCGGCTGCAGGGTTTTCCCGAGGACTGGACCGCGCCGGCCGAGGAGGTCGCCAAGCCGGGCGAACGCTGGCGGATGGTGGGCAACTCAGTGAGCACGCCGGTGGCGGCGTGGATCGGGCGGCGACTGTCGAAATCGGGCCACTATGACGGGTCGGGTGACCAGCCGTGGGCGGGCCCGAAGTGGCCGCGGCGGGCGGCGTGGGCCGACCTCGACGGCGTCGTGCACGCCGCGGACGTCGGCCCGTGGCCGGAATGGCAGGCACGGAAACCGTTGGCGGACTTCCTCGCATACCCCGGCAAGCCGCTGTCGGTGCGCGCGGTATCGGGCTTCTTGAGCCGCACCCGCAAGGGCACGCTGCGGTTTCCCGCCGGCTTCCTCGACGAGTTGACCGCCTACGCGCAGCGCTGCGCCTGAGTGCCGCGACGCCTCAGGCCATCGTCAGCGCGCGCTGCTGACGGTCGGTCAGCTGGTGCCGCAACTGCGTCAATGCCTTGCGCGGCAACATGAAGTGCGGGTAGGCGTAGAACAGCGCGGTGCTCGCGTAGACGAACGTCATCGAGTAGCGGTCGGTCGTGACGGGCGCCATCACCCGGTGCAGCACCCGCGACGTGTCGGCGTACACCGCCGTGAGGCGCGGGCCGGTGAGTTGCCGCCGTTCGCTCGGCGGAACGACCTCGTCGATGACGGTGGCGGCGGGTGCGCCACGCCGGAACGACACGGCACGCATCGCACGTTCGGTGCTGCGCCGGTCGAGGCACTCGAACGGTCCCGACGCAACGTCGACGTCGCTGAGATAGACGATGACCTTTAGCATGCGACGGTCTTCGTGGTCGGTGTGCCAATGGCGCAGCACGTCGTCGTGACGGTCCGATGCGTATGGCCGCTCACGCTTTACTTCGATGCCGAGGTAGCGGACGGGAAGCCCGATGTAGCACTCCGCAAGGTCCAGAAGTTCGGGCTGTAGACCCCAGGCGAAAACGGTTGGGTCCGTGGCGTGTTCCGCCGGCGAGATGCGTAGGCACGATTCTCGCGACTCGATGCGCCGCAGCCGCTCGACGAAGTGGTCGGCGCTCGCGAGCACGTCATCTGGTGGCCGGAACGACCTCGACGCGACGCACGACCGATCCAGCTCGGCGACGAGGTCGGCGTCGGCCGCGGGAATCGTCGGGAGGCTGTGGGTGTGCCGCGCCCGCCGGTTGTCATAGCGGGCGTCGGTCCACTGTCGCACGGCCGGCGACATCGCCAAGGACCGCACAGTCAATGCACGCGTCCTCGCCAGCGCCCGGTATGTCCGCGAGAGCAGCCCGACACCCTTCACTAAGACCACTTTCCTATCGGAGGGTCACCAGCTAACTGCGCTGGCGCCCGCCCTTGCCATTCCGTCGTGCTCAAATGACCGCCGCGTGCGGGAAGTCTCCGAGCCGAGGCGAAATCATCGTACCCGTCAATCGATCTTGATGGGCAGTCACGATTGCGACACGGAATACGTTCCCTCACAGCGCGTTTGCTCGCTGTGAGGCCGGCACTTGCCGCGGCTCATAGCACGCTCTTAGCGCCCTCAAAGGTTGATCCGCAAGCTAGTCCGACCGCTTCCGTCGCCGAGTGAGTCACCCCTGCTGCAGGCGGTTTGCCGCGAGTCAATGCATATATTGTCGCAGCAGTCAATTGAGGCTGGCCGAAGCGGTGTTTTCGATCGAAAGGAGGCTGTTCGTTGGTAGCTGACGGATACACGCGCGAACCACGCCGACCCTTGGACGTCACGTGAAACACGCCGTTACGGTTACGACGAGTGCGATCCTCCAACGGACTATCGCAACGTTCCGGGTGTTCGCCGAATCCTTGCCCGCCGTCGCTCGACAGTTCCACGTTCGACCCAGGTCAATTCTTCGAAAACCCGAACACGGGGTAGTCGCGGCCGACATCATCGTGAATGTTCGCGCGCACGTTCACGGGGAGGGCAACGCGCATGGCGATTCCACGGTGGGAAAACGTTGAAACAGGGCCGCTCGGCGAGCGCATGATCCGATTCCTGGAGCGCTATCCGAAGGCCGACGAAATCTACATCACCAGCGCCAAGGACGGTGACCACGGCCCGACGTCGCACCATTACGGATTGTCGTACCAGGGCTCACCCACGGCCGCGATCGACATCGGTGCCGGAGGCTTTCCCGCGGGCTCGGCGAAGATGCGCGACGTCGCCCGCTGGCTGTACGACAACTTCGCCGACTACACCGTCGAGCTCATACACACGACGCCGTTTCAAGACGACGACGGCTTCTACGTCAAGAACCAGGTGCGCAATCCGGGCGGGAGCGTCTACGGGGAACCCACCAAGAGCGCACATCTCAACCACGTGCACTGGGCCATGTCTGCCGACCTGATGACGGCGCTGGAGCGGGCGGCAGGCCCTGCGCCACTGCGCGACGTCGCGGTCGCGCACCGCAGCCGTGGTGCGCGTGACGGAATTGCCCTGTCACCCAACGAGACAGAACAAGCCGAACTGCTCGAACTGCTTGCCGCCCTCGGGCCGCTGACGCGGCGGATCGAGGACCTACTCGCGCGTGACGACGGTGCCGGCCCTGCGGGCAGCGACTACTGGAATCTGGGCTCGCGGGCGGGATTCAGCGTCACCCGGGGCCTCGACGAGGCCATCGGTCCGGACGTCCACGAACGGCGCGGCAGGTACATCAGTGGCCGACGAACGGCGCCGCCCTCGGCACGGGCGCTCCCCCGGACTCGCGGGGTAGACGCCCGTCCCGAGGCGGCCGCGCGCGGCCTCGAACCGATCAACCCGGGACC
>Ga0070668_100001170_pt1 | contig 18552 bp, 17 predicted proteins | sample KBSS43metaG_FD_64661 | JGI IMG/M metagenome (GOLD analysis project Ga0070668, IMG submission 64661) | Switchgrass rhizosphere microbial communities from Kellogg Biological Station, Michigan, USA - KBS S4-3 metaG | ecosystem: Host-associated > Plants > Roots > Rhizosphere > Soil ... | reverse complement strand
TGAAAAATCATGGGCCGCACCCCGTCGGAAAAAGTGCGCGCGGAGCGACGATGAGGGTGTGACGGAACCTCGGGTACGACCGGACCCGGCCTTCGCGCTGCTCGGGCTGTACGAAACGGCCCTGCCGGAGGTCTACGGGTACCTGCTGTCCCGGTGCGGTGACCGCACGCTCGCCGAGGAACTCACTTCCGAGACGTTCCTCGGGGCGGTCGCCGCCTGTCGCAAGGAGTACGCACCTCCAGTGAGCACCGGGTGGCTGATCGGCGTCGCCCGGCACAAGCTCGCCGACCACTGGCGGCGCAGAGAACGGGAAGAACGCGGGCTGCGGCTGGTGCACGACAGTGCGCCGGACGTCGAGGACCCGTGGGACGAGCAGCTCGACGCCCTGCGCGCGAGACAGGTGCTCGAGTCACTCGGGCCGCACCACCGGGCCGCGCTGACCCTGCGGTACGTCGACGGCCTCGGCGTGCCCGAAGTCGCCGCCCACCTGGGGCGCAGCGTGCACGCCACCGAGGCGTTGCTCGTGCGGGCCCGTGCCGCGTTCCGCCGTGCTTACGAAGAGAAGGAGGGTCGCGATGCCTGAGCCTTTCGACGCGCTTCGCCGTCCCTCCGAGCGGGTCCACCCCGACCCGGACTTCGCCGCCGAACTGCGCGACAACCTGCGTCGCGTCATCTTGAACGGAGCCGATATGACCACCACGGAAGCGCCGGCGACCAGCGCCGAACTGCGCTCGCTGACGCCGTACCTCGCGGTGTCCGATGCCCGGGCCGCGCTCGACTTCTACGTCGAGGTCTTCGGCGCGGTGCGGCGCGCCGAACCGATCCTGATGGACGACGGCCGCATCGGGCACGCCGAGCTGGCCATCGGCGACGCCGTGCTGATGCTGGCCGAGGAGTACCCCGAGATCGGGCACGTCGCCGCGAGTGAGGGTGGCGCTTCGGTGCGGGTCGAGGTGCCGGACGCCGACGCCAGCGTGACGCGCGCGCTGGAGCTGGGCGCGACGCTGATCCGCGCGGTGAGCGACTCGCCGTACGGCCGGGGCGGCTCGTTCCGCGACCCGTTCGGCCAGCGCTGGCTGGTGTCCCAGGCCACGCCGAAGCCGTCGGTCTCGCCGAAGCCGGGCGAAGCCATGTACTTCACGTTCCAGGTCCCGGAAGCCGAGCCCGCGAAGACGTTCTACGGCGCGGTGCTGGGCTGGGAGTTCACGCCGGGCTCGGTGTCCGACGCGTGGAGCTTCTCGGGCCCCGGCCTCGAGGGCGGCTTGTGGGCCGGGGACCGCCAGGTCGGCTGGAAGCTGATGTACGCGGTGGACGACCTGGAAGCGGCTCGGACGCGGGTTCGCGAGCAGGGCGGCCGGGCGGGTGCGGTCGAGAACCACCCGTACGGCACCACGGCCGACTGCACGGACAACCAGGGCATCGAGTTCTGGCTCTGGGAACGGCCGAGCTAACGGCCCGCGGCGTAACCCTGCATGCCGCGCGCGTTGGCCGCCGCGTGCAGCAAAGAGCCGCTCCGGGAGACCGCCGCCAGCCGGCCCAGCTCCCAGTCGCCCGCGTCCACGATCTCGTGGCCGCGGGCGCGCAGGGCGTCCAAAGTGGACGCACCCAGGCGCGACTCCACCACCAGCTCGCGCGGGTTCCACGAGCGCGGGTAGAACGAACTCGGGAACGCCGTCGTGTGCCAGGCCGGTGCGTCGATCGACTCCTGCAGGTTGAGCCCGCCGTAGACGTGGGCGAGCCAGAAGCACAGCTGCCACTGGTCCTGCTGGTCGCCGCCCGGGGTGCCGAAGGCGAGCGTCGGGACGCCGTCGCGCAGGGCCAGGGACGGCGACAGCGTGATCCGCGGGCGCTTGCGTGGCGCCAGCGAATTCGGCAGGCCCTGCTCCAGCCAGAACATCTGCCCGCGCGAATCCAGGCAGAAGCCCAGCGACGGGATGGTCGGGCTGGACTGCAGCCAGCCACCGGACGGGGTGAGCGAGACCAGGTTGCCCGCCGCGTCGACGACGTCGAGGTGGACCGTGTCGCCGCGGGTCCGGCCCTGGGGGCCGACCGTCGGCTCGCCCGTCGCGCCGCCCTCGACGCGAATGCCCTGCAGCGAGTCCAGGATCGCCGGGAGCCGCGCCGGACCACGCGCGTCACCTGGGCGGAGGTCGGGCGACGCCGTGTCGGTGATCAAAGCGCGCCGGGAATCGGTGTACGACGTCGACAGCAGCACGTCCAGGGGGACGTCGGTGTCGCCGTACCACGCCTCGCGGTCCGCGAAGGCCAGCTTCGCCGCTTCGACCGCCAAGTGCACCGTGCGTTCCGAGGGCACGCCGTCCACATAGGACAACTCGTCGCGGAAGCCGTGCATCAGCAGCGCCTGTTGCAACAGGGCCGGGCCCTGCGTCCAGCCGCCCATCTTGACCAGGCGCCAGTCGCCGACGTCGGCGAACGCCGGTTCCTCGTACGACGCGGACCAGGACGCCAGGTCGTCGCCGGTCAGCAGGCCCGCGTGGTCGCGGCCGGAGTCGTCGCGGAACGCCTGGCGGCTGAACGCGTCGATCGCTTCGGCGACGAATCCCTGTGACCAGGCACGACGACCGGCGTCGAGCTGGGCTTCGCGGCCCGGGACGGCTTCCGCCTCCCGCAGCAGCCGTTCCCAGGTGTCCGCCAGCGCCGGGTTCCGGTGCAGGCCGGACGCCGGCTTGCCGTCCGGCAGCCACACCTCGGCCGACGTCGGCCAGTGCTCGACGAACAGCCGCTCGACGGCGCGGATCGTGTCCCCGACCCGCGAAACCAGCGGGACGCCGTTGCGCGCGTAGCCGATCGCGTACTTCAGCACCTCGCGAAGCGGCTTCGTGCCGTAGTCACGAAGCAGCATGAGCCAGCCGTCCCAGGCGCCGGGGACGGTCGCCGGGAGCAGGCCGCTGCCCGGGATCAGATCCAATCCCAACGACGCGAAATGCGACGGCGTGGCCCCCGCGGGCGACGGGCCCTGGCTCGCCAGTGCCCGCGGGGTCGGGTCGTCCGCCGTCACGAAGAGGCCGGGCACCTGGCCCGCCGGGCCGCACAGGTGCGGCTCGGCGACCTGCAGGACGAACCCGGCCGCGACCGCCGCGTCGAACGCGTTGCCGCCGTCTTCCAGCACCGCCATCCCGGTGGCCGAGGCCAGCCAGTGCGTCGATGCCACCATCCCGAAGGTGCCGGCCAGCTCCGGCCTCGTCGTGAACATGCCCCGATAGTACGCAAAGCTAAGGAACTTACCAGGCAGCGCTTACCAAGACGCCGGCCGACGCCGTTCCGGCTCGTACGGCTGCGTGATGATTTCCATCCCGTTCCCGCCGGGATCGAGGAAATAGACGCCACGGCCGCCGTGGTTGTGGTTGATTTCGCCGACCTGCTTTCCCATCGGATCGGCGTGGTAGGTCACGCCCGTTTCGACGAGCCGCGCGAAGACGGCGTCGAAGTCGTCTTCCGGGATCAGGAAGCAGTAGTGCTGCAGGCGAAGGTCCTCTTCGGGGATGGTCGCGAAGTCCAGTCGGACGCCGTTGCGCATCTCGACCGGGATGAACGGACCCCATTCCTCCCCGACTTCAAGGCCGAGCAGGTTCGCCAGGAATTCGGCGGATTCCCGGTTGTTCCGGGACGGGACGATCAGATGGTTCAATTCAACGGAAACGGATACTGACACGGTTGAAATGCCTCCGGGGCACTCCCGCCACCTCCATGCCTCACCCAGCCGGTGACCGACACGCGATGCCGTACCGATCACTCTAGCCAAGCGGCGAGCGTCAGGAAACCTTGATTCGCGCCGCCGCCCGCGGCCGCCCCACACCCTGCCAGGACAGCCCCGCGTCGACGATCACCCGCGGGTCCAGCAGGTTGCGCGTGTCGACGACGTCGATGCCGTCCATCAGCTCGGCCATCGCGGCCCAGTCGAGGTGCTTGAACTCGGCCCATTCGGTCAGCACGACGACGGCGTCCGCGTCCTTCGCGACCTGGTAGGCGTCGTCCACGACGGTCATCCCGTCGATCCCGCCGTCGATGGCCGGGTCGTAGGCGACCAGCTCGGCGCCCAGCGCGCACAGCACCGAGGCCACGGCGAGCGCGGGCGAGTCGCGCAGGTCGTTGGTGCCCGCCTTGAACGCCAGGCCCAGCACGCCGATCCGGGCGCCGGCCAGCGTGCCGCCGACCGCGCCGGCGATCTTCGCGACGATCCGGTCGCGCTGGGCGATGTTCTCGTCGATCGCCGAGGTCAGCATCTTGAAGTCGTAGTTCACCGACTCGGCCACCTTGACCAGCGCGCTGGTGTCCTTCGGCAGGCACGAGCCGCCCCAGCCGGGGCCCGGCTTGAGGAACGTCCGGCCGATCCGGCGGTCGTAGCCCATGCCCTCGGTGACCAGGGAGATGTCCGCGCCCAGGCGTTCGCACAGCTCGGCGATCGAGTTGACGTAGGACAGCTTCAGCGCGAGGTAGCAGTTCGCGGCGTACTTCACCAGTTCCGCGCTCGCCGCGTCGGCGACGACGACCGGCGCCGCGAGCTCGGCGTACAGCTCGCCGACCCGGCGCGCGGCGGCGAGGTCGTCCGAGCCGACGACGATCCGGTCCGGCCCCAGGAAGTCCGCGACGGCGGTGCCTTCGCGGAGGAACTCGGGGTTCGACACCACCGGCACGTCGGTCCGGCCGAGCATCTCCTGGATCCGCTTCGCCGTGCCGACCGGCACGGTCGACTTGGTGACCAGCGCGCAGCCGGCGGGCAGGACGTCGCCGATCTCGGCGACCACCGCCTCGACCGCGCGCAGGTCCGCGGAGCCGCCCGCCCCCATCGGCGTCGGCACGCAGAGGAACACCGCCTCGGCGTCGCGGACCGCGTCCCGCGCCCCGACGACGAACTGGAGCCTGCCCGCCGCGACCCCGCGCGCGACCAGGTCGGCCAGCCCCGGTTCGAGGATGTCCACGCGGCCGGCGCGCAGCCGGGACACCTTCGCGCGGTCGACGTCCACGCAGGTGACGAAATGGCCGAGACCCGCGAGGCAGGCCCCCGTGGTCAAGCCGACGTAACCGGTTCCCACCACCACGATCCGAGCTGCCGTCATGGTGCTGAAGGTGACAGCCGGACGTGACCACCGCGCTAACGGAAACAGTCGCGCCCGGGAGCGGTGAGCGAAGACACGAATCACCGGTGCGAACGAGCGTTAACCTGGGTCCGGAGTCCGAGCAGCAGGCCACGAAGGGAACGGCACAGATGCAGATCACCGACACCGCGGCGCTCGTCACCGGGGGCGCGTCCGGCCTCGGCGGAGCGACGGCGAAGGCGCTCGCGGTCAAGGGCGCCCGGGTGTTCGCGCTCGACCTCGCGTCGTCGATCGAGAAGGCGGAGCAGGTCGACGGCATCACCTACGTCGAGGCCGACGTCACCGACGTCGAGCAGGTCGAGGCCGCCGTCGCGCAGGCTTCCGGATCCGGCGTGCCGCTGCGGACCGTCGTGAACTGCGCCGGCATCGGGCCGTCCGCGCGGATCCTGTCCAAGAAGGGCCGCCACGACCTCGCGCTGTACGCGAAGGTCATCCAGATCAACCTGATCGGCACGTTCAACGTCCTGACCGTCGCGGCCGAGGCGATCGCGAAGACCGAACCCCTCGCCGACGACGCCCGCGGCGTCATCATCAACACCGCGTCCATCGCCGCCTTCGACGGCCAGATCGGGCAGGTCGCCTACTCGTCGTCCAAGGGCGGCGTCGTCGGTATGACCCTCCCCGCGGCCCGCGACCTCGCCTCGCACGGCATCCGCGTGCTGACCATCGCGCCGGGCATCGTCGACACCCCGATGCTCGCGACCGTCGGCGACGAGTTCCGCGCGTCGCTCGCCGCCGGCGTCCCGTTCCCGAAGCGCCTTGCGCGGCCGGACGAGTACGCGCAGCTCGCGCTGTCGCTCATCGACCACGACTACCTGAACGGCGAGGTCGTCCGGATGGACGGCTCGCTGCGGATGGCCCCGCGCTGACCGCTCCGCCGGGGCACGCTGTGTGCCCCGGCGGTCGTGCTCAGCGGGTCAGGCGGACTTCCAGGCCGATGCCGTCGGCGGTGACCGAGCAGCCGCCGAACGCGCTTTCCGCGGCCATCGCCTCGAACTGCGCGGCCGTGAACGCCCGGCGCCGCAGCCAGCCGAGCGTCTGCCGCACGGTGAAGCCGCTGACCGCCCCGAGGTTCATCCCGGCGACGTCGCGGCTGATCTCCGCGCCGGTGGCCTCGTGGTTGAGGTCGTGGATCACCGCGAACCCGCCGGGCCGCAGCACCCGGTGCATCTCGTTCAGCGCCGCCACCGGCTGCCGGAAGTTCTTGAACGCGGCCTGGCAGATCACGAAGTCGAACGACTCGTCGCCGAACGGCGCCCGGGTGATGTCGCCCTGCCGGAAGCCGACGTCGACACCGGCGCGGCGGGCCTCTTCGAGCGCGATTTCGACCATCGTGTGACTGATGTCCAGGCCGGTGACGTGGTAGCCGCGTTTCGCGAGCTCCACGGCGAAGAAGCCGGGGCCGGGCGCGACCTCCAGGATCTCGGCGCCGTCCGCCAGCCCGGCGGTGACTTCGGCCGCCTGCCGCCGGTACTGCGCGAGCTGCGCCTCGGTGCCCCGGTTCTTGGCGTACCAGCGGGCCTGGAAGCCCTCCATCTCGGGCACTCTGTGCTTGCGGGTCGTTTCCATGGGATTACTGCCTCTCCACGAACTCCCCCAGGTCGTCCGGGAATTCGCCGGTTTCGTGAAAGCGCCGCCAGGCATCGATGCCCGGCAGGGCGCCGGTGGTCAGTTCCTCGAGGAAGCCGCGCGCCCAGCGCGCCTCGGCCTCCGCCATCGCGATGTCGTACTCGACCTCCACCAGGAACAGCCGCGGCATCAACGGCCGCAGCTGCTCCAGGGCCGCCCGCTGCGCCTCGACGTGGTCGCCGAGCTGCGCGAGCCGCTGCCGCAGCAGGCTGATCGCCTGGTCGGGGCCGAGAACGCCGATCATCGACAGCCCGGACCGGAACCGCGGCGGTTCCTTCTCGACCGTGCCGACAAGTTCGCGGACCCAGTCCTCGAACTCCTCGCGCCCGGCCGGGGTGATCCGGTAGACGGTCCGCTCGGGCCGCCCGCCGTCCTTGACGCTCTCGACGGCCTCCAGGAAGCCGTGCTTTTCCAGGTTCGCGACGACCGTGTAGAGCGAGCCCCACTTGATCGGCATGTCGGCGTCCTTGCCGCGTTCCTTCAGCACGGACGCCATTTCGTACGGGTGCATCGCGCGTTCCAGCGCGACGGACAGCACGGCCAGGCCCAGCATGCTGCCGACCTTCCGCTTCTTCAAACGGACTCCTCGTTCACGAGTACTCGTAGACGAGTATACGCAAGACGCGCCAGCAGACAAGTGTCTTAGTCGACGAACTACTCAGAGATCGAACATGTACGGGACTTCGGTCTGCGCCCCCGCGCTGATCCACTCGCGCAACGCCCGCGTCGCGAGGACGTCGTCCTCGTTGTAGCGCAGCAGCCGCTCGCGCTGGGTGTCGTCCGGCGTTTCGCCGTCCATGCCCACGGCGTCGCGGTACCAGCGCATCGACGCCTCGCCGCCCGCCTCGGGGTCGCGCCACGAGAACCCGGCGGCCGGGGCGATCACCTTCAGCCCCTTGCCGTGGGAGCACAGGAACTGGTCGGTGACGCTGCGGAAGAGGTCGACCCACTCGTCCGAGTCCACAAAGGACTGGATCTCCTTCTTCGCCGGCACGCCGGGGTGGTCGCCGAAGCGCTCGACGGAGCCGAAGAGCCAGCGGTTCTCGGCGAGCGCGTTGTAGCAGTAGGCGCGGAAGGTCAGGCCGGCCGCTTCGGTGCGCTCGCGGACGTCGGTGAGCCAGGCCCAGAAGTCGGCGAAGGACCGGGCTTCGTCGTCGGTCGGCAGCGGATCCCACGTCGCGAAGGCGCGGTAGCCCTGCGGAAGACCGATGTCGGCGCCGCTCAGCAGGCAGCCCCAGAGGTAGGCGCCGGCGTCGCCGAAGCTCTCCATGTCGACGTCGACCTCGACGTCGGCGCGCGGCACCTCCACCTTCTCGACGCGGCGGACGAGGGTGAGGTCGGCCAGCCAGGCGCGGGCGAGCACGACCGCGTCCGGGAACGTGACGCCCGTCCAGTTCACCGCCGGCGACTCGCCCGCCGGGTCGAGCGCCGCCAGCTTGTCCACAGTGGACACGCCGACGCGGCGCAGCTCCATCGCGTCCTCGCCGCGGACGACGAGGCTGACGTCGCGGGTCTCGGTGAGCACGGCCGCGCACGTCGGCCACCACGGGCAGCGGCGGCACTCCAGCACGCGCGACGGCTCGGCCAGCGGCTCCTCACCGTTCGCGGCCGCGGTGGCGATGGCGAGCCGGTCGGCGAACCGGGCCTGGTACTCGGTGAGCGCGCTGCGGCCGCCGGGCCAGGTGCCCGCCGTGAGGTCGTGCCAGACGACGACGTCGGCGTCGAGGCCGATCACGCCGCCGAGCATGAGGCCTTCGTCGGCCTGCCCGAGCGTCTGCAGCATGCGGCGGATGTGCACGAGCCGGAACTGGTCGCGCGGCTGCGACCGGACCTTGCGGCGGTCGTCGGCCGCGCGGTGCGCCGGGTCGAGGTCGGTCAGCTCGGTGACGATCGCGCCGCTGCCGCGGTCGGTGATGCGGTGGCGCACCACGAGCACCGGGACGTACCCGCGGCCGGTGCGGACGAGCAGGTCGATCCCGCCGCGCCGGTGCCCGGCCGGGTCGACCGGCAGCAGCGCGCCCCAGATGTAGCTCGCTCCGGCGGCGAAGGCCTGCGCGGTGAGCTCGACGCGGTCGGCGGCCGGGAGGTCGCGGCCGATCTTCACCCAGTGGCCGGGGTTGGCCGCCATCAGCCGGCTGACGATGTCCTCGCGGTGGGCGGCGGCGTCGTCGATCCGCTGCTGCGCCGTCGGGTCCGGCGGCGAGAGCGGGACCTCGCGCATCATCGGATCGTGTTCCAGGTGCACCCGCCGACGGCAACGGCTGACCGCTCCCGCGTCGAGTACCACCTCGCCCTTCATGGAGATCACTCTAGATTCCCACCGCCGAGCCGACATGCCCGCCACCCGGGCGACCAGTAAGTTCGACCTCGACACGTCGCAGGAGGTGCCATGGCGCGCAAGGCCAAGGTCGAGGGTGAAGCCAGGTTCACCCCCAAGAAGGCGAAGAACGCGATCGCGGTGGCGAAGGTGCTCGGCCCGGCCATGATCCCCGTGGTCGCGCCGTACGCGGTCCGCGCGGCGGGCGTCGCGCGAGAGGCGTACGACCGCTACCAGGCGCGCAAGCTGGGCGTTTCGGTCGACAAGCTGGGCGACTACACCGGCCGCGGCGCGGCCCTGCACGCCCGGATCGCGGGGCTGGCCGACGGCTGCCGCGACCTCGAGAAGTCTTCGAAAGCTTCGGCGGCGGACAAGGAGTTCGCGCGGGACGGGCTGGGGACATTGGAGCAGCTGTCGGCGACGGTCCGCGCCGCGGAGCGGATGCCGGCGGCACGCCGGAAGTCGGCCCACCGGGCGGTGGCCGGCGAGCTGGAGCGGCTGGAAGGCCAGCTGCTGCACCGGCTGGGGATCTGACCCCGCCACTTTCACGTGAAAGTGCGGCCCTCGGGACGTAGCTTTCACGTGAAAGTGGCGGGTGGGTTACTTCACGAAGCCCTTCTTGACCATCCAGTCGTGGGCCACCTTGCCCGCGTCCTGGCCGTCGACGTCGACCTGCTTGCAGAGCTCGATCATCTGCTCGTTGGTGATCGCCGCGCTGACCGCTTCCAGCGGGCCGCGGAGATCCGGGTGCGCCTTGATGAACTCCGTGCGCAGCGTCGCGACGGCGTTGTACTGGGGGAACGCTTTCTTGTCGTCCTCGAGCACCCGCAGGTTCAGGCCCGAAATCCGGCCGTCGGTCGTGAAGACCTCACCCACCGGGCAGGTTCCGCTCGCCACCGCCGAATAGATGGTGCCGATGCCGAAGTTCTTCACCGTCGGGCTCTGGAAGCCGTACGCCTTGACCGCGGCCGGGAAGCCGTCCTGGCGGCTGGTGAACTCCGTCTCCAGGCAGAACACCGCCTGGTCCGGCTTCTGCTTGATGAACGCCGCCAGATCGGACGTCGTCTTCAGGTTGTTCTGCGCGCCGTACGCCTCGGTGACGGCGAACGCGTACTGGTCGTTCAGCGGCGAGTAGTTCAGCCACGTGACGCCGAACTTCTCCTCGTCCGCCTTGGCCGTCGCTTCGTACTGAGCCTTCTCGCCGCCGGGGACCGGGAGCTCGTTGCCCTGGTAGTTGATCCAGCCGGTGCCGGTGTACTCCCACGTGACGTCCGTCTGGCCGGACAGCAGCGCCTGGCGCGACGAGTTGGAGCCCTTGATGTCGGACAGGTCGACCACGTCCGCGCCCGCCGCGGTCAACGCCATCTCGGCCATGTACGCCAGGATGATGTTCTCGGTGAAGTCCTTCGACCCCACCGTGACCTTGAGCCCCTGCAGCGATGGGATCGGCTGGATCGTGCCCGGCCGGATGTCGTAGGGCACGGCCTGGTTGACGGTCAGCCCGCACGAGGAAAGCGTCACGCCCAGCAGTGCCACGCAGAACAGTCGCCGGAGTTTCATCGCAGCCCCTTCGGTCCGAAGAACTGTTCGGCGACCGCGCCCAGCCAGTCCACCAGCAACGCCAGCGCGACGGCCAGCACCGAGCCGGTGACCAGCACCGGGGTCAGGTTCAGCTTGTAGCCGGTGTCGATGAGCAGCCCGAACCCGCCCGCGTTGACGAACATGCCGAACGTCGCCGTGCCGACCGCCAGCACCAGGGAGGTGCGCAGGCCGGCCAGGATCAGCGGGACGGCCAGCGGAAGCTCGACCCGCCACAGCACCGCGGACGCCGACATCCCGATGCCACGGCCCGCGTCGATCAGCGCCGGGTCCACCTGCTGGATGCCGACCATCGTGTTCCGCAGCACCGGCAGCAGCGAGTAGAACGCCAGCGGCAGCGCGGCCACCCAGATCCCGCCGGTCGCGCCGGTGACGATGAACCACAGCACCAGCACGCCCAGCGCCGGCGCGGCCTGGCCGATGTTCGCGATCGCCAGGAAGATCGGCGCCAGGAAACGCGCCCACGGCCGCGTCACGATCACGCCGAGCGGCACCGCGACCAGCACGACGATCGCCGTCACCACGAGCGTCATCAGCAGGTGGTCCCACAGCGCCGTGAACAAGGTGGGCGCGTTGAGCGTCTCCTTCTCCGTCGCGGTCAGCCCGCTGGAGAACACCGAGACCAGCGTGACCGCGACGATCACCAGCACGACCGCGGGCTGCGCGAAGAGCCGGACGCGTTCCGCGCGTTTGGAGCCGGACTCGGTACTGAACCCGGTATCGACGGCAGCCGTCATGCGGACACCTCCTCACCGTTGGTGTGCTCGTCCCGCAGCTGCTGGATGGTCGCGATCACGGTGTCCAGCTGGATGGTGCCCGCGTACTCGCCGCGCGCGCCGGTGACCGGCACCGACCCGCCCTCGGCGAGCATCGCCTCGAGCGCGTCCTGCAGCGTCGACTGCAGGCTGACGACGTCGCGCAACGGCCTGCCGAGGTTGGCCAGCGAAGACGCCGAGGTGAGCTCACGGGTGTGCACCCACCGCGTGGGGCGGCGGCGCGCGTCCAGCACGAGCGCGAAGTGCTTGCGCGACTTCTCGAGCTTCTCCCGGACCGACGCGGGCGACTCGTCGACCGTCACGGTGAGCGCGTCCTGCTGGAGTTCGACGTCACGGACGCGCAGCAGCGTCAGCTGCTTCAGGGACGCGCCCGCGCCGACGAACCCGGCGACCGTGTCGTCGGCCGGGTTGGCCAGGATCGCTTCGGGCGTGTCGTACTGCAGGATCGACGACTGGTTGCCGAGCACCGCGATCTTGTCGCCGAGCTTCACGGCCTCGTCGAAGTCGTGCGTGACGAACACGATGGTCTTCTTCAGCTCGGTCTGCAGCCGCAGCAGCTCGTCCTGCAGGTTGCCGCGGGTGATCGGGTCGACCGCGCCGAACGGCTCGTCCATCAGCAGCACCGGCGGGTCCGCGGCGAGCGCCCGCGCCACGCCGACGCGTTGCTGCTGCCCGCCGGAGAGCTGGCGCGGGAAGCGGTCGCGGAAGTCGGCCGGGTCGAGCCCGACCAGGTCCATCATCTCCTCGACCCGGTCGTTGACCTTCTTCTTGTCCCAGCCGAGCAGGCCCGGCACCACCGCGATGTTCTGCGCGACGGTGAAGTGCGGGAACAGCCCCGCCTGCTGGATGGCGTAGCCGATCCGGCGGCGCAGGGTGTCGACGTCCAGCTTGAGCGCGTCGTCGCCGCCGATGGTGATCCGGCCGGACGTCGGCTCGATCAGCCGGTTGATCATCCGCATCGTGGTGGTCTTGCCGCAGCCGGACGGGCCGACGAAGACGACGATCTTGCCGGCGGGCACGACCATCGAAAAGTTGTCGACGGCCGCCTCGCGGGTCCCGGGGTACCGCTTGGTCACGTTCTCCAGTTCGATTTCGACGCCGGAGACTTCCTCGTTCTCAGCCACGGACACCCCTAGAGATGGTGAAGCGCTTGATCAGGACGTAGACGCCGTCGAGGAGCAGGGCGAGGATGACCACCCCGACCGTGCCGGTGACGGCTTGGTTCAGGGAGTTCGTGCTCCCCGCGTTCGTGAGCCCGGAAAAGACCTCGGCGCCGAAGCCCGGCCCCTTCGCGTAGGCGGAGATCACCGCGATGCCCATCAGCATCTGCGTCGCGACCCGCATGCCGGCGAGGATCGCCGGCCAGGCCAGCCGCAACTCGACGCGGGTGAGCACGCCGAACCGGCTCATGCCGATGCCGCGTGCGGCGTCGGTGATCGCCGGGTCGACGCCGTCGAGCCCGACAATGGTGTTCCGGACGATCGGCAGGAGGCCGTACAGCACCAGCGCGATGACGGCGGTCGTCGGACCGAGCCCGGAGATCGGGATCAGCAGCCCCAGGAGGGCGAACGACGGAACCGTCAAGATCGTGCTCGCCAGGGCGGTGGCCACCGCCGAGCCGATCGGGCTGCGGTAGACCGCGACCCCGATCAGCACGCCGAGAACCGCCGCCAGGATCGTGCACTGCACCACCAAGCTGGTGTGCAGGTAGGCCTCCAACCACAACTTGCTCGCCCGGTCCGAGATGTACTCGAAGAGATTCATCCGTGTCCGCACTCCCGCCCGCGTCCGTTGAGACTCACCCGAACGGGCTAGCTCCTGACCGACGGCTCAGTACCCACCGTGCGACGAAGCCAAACCCCTGTTCCCTGCCTCGGTGATTCCGACACCGTTCCGCATCCGGCCGTGATCGGCAACAAGTGCTCTGAACCGATCTGGTAAGAAAGCCGTGAACTCCGTGTGTGCTCACTTGACGGGATCCGGCGATCACCCGTCGGGGCGTCGCTTAGGCTGCTCGTCATGAACGCTCCGGCACGGCGACCCGCCGCGCTCGGGGCTACCCGCGGCGCATTGCTCGCCGTGAGTGCGGCAGTGCTTTCCGTGACCGCGCACTGGCTCGCCGACGGCGGGCTGCCCGACCCGGCGATGACCGCGCTGCTCACCGGTCTGTTCGGCTGGACCGCGACGGCGCTCACCCGCAAGGCACGCGGAGCGGTCGCCACGGTCGCCCTGCTGGGCGTCGCCCAGCTGGTCATGCACCTGCTGCTCACCACGCTCGCCGGTCACGGCACGCACGCGGCGCCCGGCAGCACCGGGCTCGACATGGTCCTCGCGCACGCCATCGCGACCGTGCTGACCGCGCTCCTGCTCGCCCGCGCGGACGCGACCCTGCTCACGGTGCTGGCCGTGCTGCGCGCGTTCCTGCCGCGGCTGCTCACCCCGCTGCCGGTGTCCGGGTCGCCGGTTCGCGCGCTCGTCCCGGCCCGCACCGCCGGGCCGGACCACCTCGTCGGCGTCGACCTGCGCCGGATCCGCGGGCGGCGCGGCCCGCCCGCCCACTCCTGAAACCCAGCTCGTCCCCCGAACAGCGAACCCCCGAGTTCGCTGCCCTTTCTTGAGTTCATCAGGAGTGAACCCATGTCCCAGCACGTCTTCAAGCGCGCCGGTTTCCTCGCCGCGACCATCGGTGTCGCCGGCCTCCTCGGCACGGGCGTCGCGTCCGCGCACGTCACCGCCAACGTCTACGGCCCGCAGCCCACGAAGGGCGGCTACGCGGCCATCGTCTTCCGCGTGCCGAGCGAGGAGAAGGCCCCCCTCACGACCACGAAGGTCACCGTCGACTTCAAGGCGGACTACGGCATCGGCTCGGTGCGGACCAAGCCGCTCCCCGGCTGGACCGCCGACGTCGTCAAGTCGAAGCTGCCCGCGCCGATCACCAAGGACAACGGCACCCAGATCACCGAAGCCGTCACCGCGGTGACCTGGACCGCGCAGCCGGGCAGCGAGCTCAAGGCCACCGACTACCAGGAGTTCTCGGTCAGCTTCGGCCCCCTGCCGACCAACGTCGACCAGGTGGAATTCCCGGCCCACCAGACCTACAGCGACGGTAAGGTCGTCGACTGGACCCAGCCGACGCCGGCGAACGGCGAGGAGCCGGAGCACCCGTCGCCGGTCGTCAAGCTGGCGGCGAAGACCGAAGGCGACGAGCACGCCGCGATGGCGTCGACCACCGGCGAGCACACCGAGGCCGCCGCGGCGGCGTCCGACAGCACGGCCCGCTGGCTCGGCGGGGCCGGTCTGCTCGTCGGTGCCATCGGCCTCGGCGTCGGGGCCGGCGCGACCATTCGTGCCCGCAAGGCCACGGCCAAGTCGGGAGGCACCAACTAGATGCGGAACGCGCTCGTCGCGCTGGCGTTGACGGTGGTGGCCGTGCTCGGCACGGCCACCCCGGCGCTGGCGCACAACGTGCTGATCTCTTCGGACCCGGCGAACGGCGTGTCCATCGCCGCCGGCCCGCCGAAGCTCAGCCTGACCTTCGACCAGTACGTGCAGGGCGCGGACGTCAACCAGATCGCGGTGACCGGACCCGGCGGCGGCCAGTGGGCCGAAGGACCGATCAGCGTGGTCGACAACGTCATCAGCGCGCCCCTGCGGCCGCTCGGGCCGGCCGGGAAGTACACCGTCGGCTATCGCGTGCTGTCCGCGGACGGCCACCCCGTGACCGGCGAGCTGACCTTCACCCTCACCAGCGCGGGCACCGGCACGCCGGCGACCGTCGACGCGGCGAAGTCGCCGGGCGGCTCCTCGCAGGCGGCCCCGCAGTCGTCGTCGACCGGGGTGCCGATCTGGGTCTGGATCGCCGGCGCGATCGTGCTGCTGGCGATCGGGCTGACCGTCGCCCTGCGCGCGGGCGGCAACGCCGGCCAAGAGAATCCAGCAGAGAAGAAGTAAGGGCGATGACCCAGGCCGAGACCACCACGACGGTCCGCTACTCGACGCTGCTCTGCGTCGTGACGGCGGGCCTGCTCGGCGCCTTCATCGGTGTCGCGCTCACCGCCACCACCCCGGTCCCCGGCGTGGCGCAGCCCGGCGCGGTGGTTTCGGCCGGCATCCCCATCGTGCGGGTCCTGCTCGACCTCGCCGCGGTCACCACGATCGGGCTCGCGCTGCTGTCCGTGCTCGTCGGCTACGACCGGCCGAAGCTCACCGAGCCGGTGATGCGGCTGGCGCGGCCGGCCGGCGTCGCGGCCGCGCTCGTCTGGGCCACGGCCGCCGTCGTCGCGCTGATCCTGCAGACCGCGGAGTTCAAGCCGGGCTCGTCGACGCTCTCGGCGGGCGACATCGGCGACTACATCGCCGCCGTCGGCGCCGGGAAGGCGCTCGTCATCGTCGCCGCGCTCGCGCTCGTCCACGCCGGGATCGGCGCGCTGGCGCTGCGCTTCGGCGAGAAGGTGCCCGCCGAGGTCCGCGTCGGGCTCGGCCTGTTCGCGCTGCTGCCGCTGCCGGTCACCGGGCACGCGTCGAACTGGAGCTACCACGACTACACGATGATCTCGATGGAGCTGCACGTGATGAGCGCCGTCGCCTGGACCGGCGGCCTCGGCGCGATGACCGTGCTCCTCGTGGCGAACCGGACGCTGCTGGCGCACGCGCTGCCCCGGTTCTCGAAGCTCGCGACGCTCTGCCTGGTCCTCTCCGCGGCGACCGGCCTGTTCAACGGCCTCGTCGAGATCTCGCTCAACCCGACCATCGGGTTCTGGGCGGCGATCTTCACGACGCCGTACGGGCAGCTGCTCGTCCTGAAGCTCGCGTGCACCGGCGTGATCGCCTTGCTCGGCGCGCACGTCCGCTGGCGGCTGCTGCCGCAGATCGTCCGGCACAACCGGACCGCGCTCGCCGCGTGGGCGACGCTGGAGCTGACCGTCATGGGATTGGCGTTCGGTTTCGCGGTCGTGCTGACGCGGGCACCGGTCGTCGCGTCCTGAAACGTCGTCCGCGCAGGTAGCACCCGGTATGAAGTCACCGCGAGTAGCTGCAAATTGCGCATTGGGATGACTGGTGATCCATTGGAAGTGACTGGTGGGGCAGAACTTTCTACCCAGAGCAGACCGCCATTCGGATGCGCCGAACGGTCGTTTGCAGCAGGCGAATGCACGTGCAGAATGTGGCGTCGGTCACATGAAGTGACAGGTGAAGGTCAACGGTAACGCGTCCACCGCGTGTCCGTCCGGCCGTTCCGGAGATCGTCCAGCCGCCGGTACAGCTCGGGCCGCACCTGCGGCCGGCTGCGCAGGATCGGCAGCACGCTGGTCGTCAGCTTCAGCTCGCGGATCGCCCGGAGCACCGCGAACCCGGACCACGACGTCACGTCGAAGCCGTACTCCGCGGCGAACGTCCGGTAGCGCACCGCCGGATCCCCGAACCGCTCACCGCCGACGGCCAGCGGCGTCAGGTCCCATTCCGGCGGGCCGACGCACGAGGAGTCGAAGTCGCAGAGCACCGGCCCGTCCGGACCGGGGATGACGTTGCCGGGATAGGCGTCACCGTGCACCAGGCCCCTGGGCAGCGGAAACTCCAGCTCGGCCAGCGCGGCTTCGAGCTCGGCGCAGCGGTCGAGCAGGAAGACGCGGTCGGCGTCGCTGATCTCCTCGGCGTCGGACACCCTGGCCCGCACCGCGGCGAACGGCGCCCACTCGGCGAGACCGTCCGGCGCGGGCAGCGCGTGCACCTGGCGCAGCAGCCGGGCCAGGTCGGCGGACGTCGCCGGGCGGCCGATGCTCGGCACCTGGTGCCACACGGTCACCAGGTGCCCGCCGACCTCCAGCGGCTGTTCGACGTCGCCGAGGAGCCGGATCGCGGGAACGCCGTGGTGTTCGAAGTGCCGGGCCACGCGCACGACCGTGCCGACCCGGTGCCGCAGCCGCGTCGAGCCGACGATCCGGACCACGAAAGGGGCCGTGACCAGCGCGTACACCGCGTTGTTGGTGAACCGCAGCAGCCGCGCGCCCGCCGGGTCGAGACCCAGCAGCGCGCAGGTCCCGGCCAGCACGCCGCGCAGTTTCCCGGAGGTGAACCGGCCGTCCAAGACCGCGCCGGCGCCGTCGGCGTTATGCGGCGTAGAAAGCGTTGAGGCGATCGGCGAGGTCACGGGCGTCGGCGTTGTTGCGGCGGCGCTCCGCCTCGTCCTGCAGAGGCCGCATGCGGTCCTTGACGCGCTCGGACTTGATGCCCTCGGCGCAGTCGATGGCCTTGCCGCCGACCTTGGCGCCGTGGTCGAGGTCGCCGTCCAGCAGGTGGTTGGTGGCGAGCGCGCTCAGCATGAACGTCTTGGAACGGGCCATTTCGTCGTCGTAGGACTCGACGGCCTTGGTCAGCGCGGGGATCGCGTACTTGGTGTGCTCCGCGTTCTTCTGCGCGAGCACCGTGTGGACGGTGCCGACCATGGCGTAGACGTCGGTCTCGGTGAAGAACTTGACCCACGATTCGGCTTCGGCCAGGTTGGCGCGCTCGAACTCGTCCTTGCTCCGGCCGAGCAGCTTCACCGCCTGCTCCTCGTTGCCCATCATCGCGTAGGCCCACGCCTCGTTGGCGCACAGCACCGAAACCGCCAGCTCGGAGCCGGATTCCTGGGCGGCGATCTGGCCGAGCTGGAACAGCTTCAGCGCGTCGTTCGGGGCGTCCTGGTGCAGGTAGACGCGGCCCATGCGGTAGAGCACATTGGCCACCAGCGGGTGGTTCTCGCCCTGCTTGGCCAGGTCCAGCGCGTTCGCGAAGTGGCCGCGGGCGGAGTCCATCAGCCCGGTGTCGAAGGAGGTCCAGCCGGCCAGCGAGTGGAGGTCGGCGAGCGCCACGTAGAGCCGGTTCTTCACCAGGTCGGTGCCGTTCGACTCCAGCATCTGCTGTCCCCAGGACAGCTGCGCCACGACGGCGTCGCGGCAGAACCCGCCGCCGTACTGGTAGTCCAGGGCGCGGAGCGCGCGCGTCGCGGCCTCCACCTGGCGCACGTCGGTCATGCCGATGCGCCCGGGAGCCGGCGTCCGCGCCGGTCCCGCCGACCACGTGCCCGATTCCGGACCGAACACCGCCGCACCCATCGTGACCTGGGCGGCGTGCG
>Ga0070668_100001168_pt1 | contig 18563 bp, 15 predicted proteins | sample KBSS43metaG_FD_64661 | JGI IMG/M metagenome (GOLD analysis project Ga0070668, IMG submission 64661) | Switchgrass rhizosphere microbial communities from Kellogg Biological Station, Michigan, USA - KBS S4-3 metaG | ecosystem: Host-associated > Plants > Roots > Rhizosphere > Soil ... | reverse complement strand
CGGTGTGTTCAGCGCAGCCGGTCGATCTGGCGCGGCCGGCAGATGGCGCTGACCGTCCGGGTCAGCCAGACGTGGGTCGAGTTGCCCGGCGGCTGGCGGCTCGCCGGCAATCAGTTCAGCTCGCTCGGTGGCGCCTGACCTCGGCGCTGCTTGTTTCCCGCAGCTTGTTTCCCGCAGCCGGCGGGCGGCTGACGCTGCCGTGGCGGGTCGTGACTCGACTTGCCCACGCTCGCGGTCCATCCTTGCCGTCCTGACCGAGCGGTTCGCGCTGCCGTTCGACGACGCGCGGCTGGCGATGGACCGCGTCATGGGCGGAGTCGTTCGCGCCGCCTCCGGCAACCCGGCGAACGAGCCGGACCCGGTCAAGGACCCGCTGGCGTGGACGTCCTACCGGCTCGAACTCGGGCTGCCGGTCGACGACGAAGCGCCGGAGCCGACCGCCGGGCAACGAGCGTCCGCGGAGGCGCTCCTGGAGCGGGCGAGGCGCGGCGAAATGTCACGCCTTCGTCGGCCGCGCGATGATCGAGTCGGCCCGCTGCATCCAGCGCAACGGCGATCCCGGCCGAGCAGCCACACACGCCGAGGCGGTGGTGGCCGACTTCAGTGTTCTGCTCGATCAGTTCGAGGCCGACGCTCCGTTCGACGAGCACGTCATCGCCCTTGAGTACCTGATGCCGCCGTCGACCTCATCATCGAGACGGGTGGAGGTTCCGCCGAGCTCGACGCCCTCCGCGTGCGGACCGAGCAGGTGCTGGCCCGCGCGGTTGCGGACTGAGCGCGGCCGCATCTCGCTTCCCGGTCGCGGAGTGAATCCCAGGTCGAGCCGGGAGGCGGCGGTGGGCTGACTTCCGCGGTTGGGTGATGGCTGTGCGGAGTGGGAGGTCGTTTTGCCGTTTTTCGGTGGTGGGGCTGACATCCGCGGTCGGGTGGCGGCCTCCGTTCTTGGTGGCGGGGCCGACCTCCGTGGTCGGGTGGCGGGCTGTGCGCGATGAGACGGCATTCGCCGTGCGCACGGGCCCCGCGCGTCGACGAAGCGCGACGGGTGGGGCTGGCTTGCTCCGGGCGCGTCCGTTGTGATGTTCGGAGCTCAACCGGCCGCGTGTAGCCGGGCGTAGTGGTCGCGCAGCAGGTCGGTGCCCCAGTCGTCGCGCAGGTGTCGCCAGACGGAGTGGGCGTGGTTGGCGTGATCCTGGGTGTTGTCGTACTCGATGAGGAACAGCGGCGCGCGCACGCAGTAGTAGTGACCATGGCCGGCCGCGGTCGGCCCCGCCCATGCGAACCGGACCAGGTCGAGGCCCGCCGCCTCGGTTTCCCGCCAGCACGCCTCCGCATACGGAGCGGGCGCTCGGTGCAGATAGCGCCGGACCAACCGGTCGAGCACCTGCTGCTGCGCGGGGCGGAGCAGGTCACGGCCGATGCCCTCGGGCAGCAGCATCGGGTCGGCCACCGGGTCGGCGCGGGTGAGGATGTCGGCGGGCGCGACGTCGGCGCTGATCCCCAAGGTACGTTGATCGGGGTCGAAGCCCGTGGCGAGTTCCCGGGCCAGATCCTCCTCGGGGCCGAGGAGCCGGCGGCCCGCGTGCGGCCCCGATGGAATGACAGCCGGTTCGGTGCCGATGAAATGCGGCGTGAAGGTGGTGCCGCCCGCCGCCACCATGACGTGCACGGCCAGGTGGTGGCCGTTGACGCGCCAGCCCCAGGGCCCGTCGCCATCCGGGTCGCCGAGCACGCGCAGCCAATAACGGTCGCCGCGGGGTGGCGAGCCGCTCACCAGTTCCCGCCGCACCCGCTCCACCTCGACGGCACCCATGGCGAGCCCGGCGCCGTCGGCCGAGCGGAGCAGGTCGATCGCGAGGGCATGCTGGGCGGCGGTGAGATCCTCCATCGGCAGGCCGGGACGGTTGCCCGGCAGATAGGTCCACTGCCGCAGGCCGGGGTCGCCGAGCTCGCCGCGGACCAGGTGGCGTTGCCGCTCGTCAAGGCTCGCGAGCAAGGCCCGCGCACATCGGCGGGCGTCATTCCCGGTGGTTGTCACGCGGTCCTCCCGGGGAGCGTTCGCTTGCGCTGTCGCTGGTCAGATTCTAGCTGATTCGCTCGGCCCGCACCGACCCTCGACCCGGTCGCCTCGCGGGCAAGGGATATGCGAAGGGAATGTGTTTGAGGGCTCGGGATCCGAGGTCGGTAGCGTCGGATGATTCGTCGATCACGGGCGATTGTCGATTTCGCGGTATTTGGACGAAGGCATAATATCGGCGTCACTGAGAGCGGCCGACGTGCGCCGATCCGGGTTCTCGATAATTCGGCGAGAATTGTCACGCAGCGGTCAGTCGGATGCGTAAGTGCTCCTCCCTCCGAGTTGTTCGTCCTACCTGGCGGATGGCGGGGCAGGTGCTCCTCATGGCGTCGGTCGAACTCCGCGCGAGCCGGCGCCCTTGCTCGCGACACAACGCGTCGGGAGCGGAGTAGGAGCGCCGGAGCGATGCTGTCGGGTCGCGAGGTGCGGTCAATTCAGCCGAACGGAATGGCTGAAGCTGTCGCATGCGGTAATTGTGCCGCATCCTCGTGAACAATTCCAGGTCGGACCGTTCTCTGATCATGCCAAAATCTGTTCCGATAAAGGATTTCGGCGTGCCGATGTTTGGATGCGCGCCACCGTCGTTCCCGCTACTATTCAACCCAGGCGCAACGGCCGTGACGTGAGCTATGGTATCGGTCGGCATCAGCCATGCGTCCGCCGTCCGAAATGGTGGGCGTGCAATTCGGTGTGCTCGTGGGGTGGGGCCGCCGGCGCGGGTCGGTGGCTGACGGATGAGCGGGGGAAGGGTGATCGGGGTGACCGAAGCTCGGGGCAGCGGCGGCGAGGCTGGCGGCGGCAAGGGCAGCAGCGGCAAGGCCGGCGGCGGCGGGGGCGGGCGTGGCGAGCGGGTGGAGGTGGGGCTGCGGGCCGTGGAAGACGCTGACCTTGATGTGTTCTTCGAGCACCAGCGGGATACCGAGGCGACCGGCATGGCGGCGGTCGACGCCCGCGACAAGGACCAGTTCGCGGCGCATTGGGTGCGGGTGCGGGCCAACGAAACCGCGGTGCTGCGCACGATCGTGGCGGGTGGTGCGGTGGCGGGCAACGTCGTCAGCTGGGTGCAGGACGGGCAGCGTCTGCTCGGCTACTGGGTGGGGCGAGAGTACTGGGGCCGTGGCATTGCCACGGCGGCGCTTGCGCAGTTTGTGCGGCAGCTGCCGACCCGGCCGCTCTGGGCCCATGTCGCGACGCACAACGCCGGCTCGATCCGGGTCCTGGAGAAGGCCGGGTTCCGGCGCGATCGCGAGCAGGAGGCCGCGATGCCCGGGCCCGAGGACGGCATCGAGGAGTTCGTCTTCCGGTTGGATGCGTAGCCTTGTGGGGCGAAGATCCCACCCGGGTCGAACAGGGAGGCCTCCGGCGTGCCGCACAGTGACGAACAACCGGTCCTGGACCGGATCCGGCAGGGTCTGATCTACACCGAGTCGGAGGCATCGTTTCAGGACTCTCGGCGGCGCACCGATCTGATCTTCGAGTACAACCACACGCCGCCCGGTGACGCCGAGCGGCGCAGGGCGTTGCTCGGCGCCATCCTCGGGTCGGTGGGGGAGCGTACGGTGCTGCTCTCGCCCTTCCACGCCGGATTCGGCAGCAATGTCCACATCGGTGACGACTTCTTCGGAAATGTCAGTATTACCTTCGTCGATGATGTCGACATCCGCATCGGTGACGGCGTCATGATCGCGCCCAGCGTGACGCTGACGACCACGGGACACCCGGTGCATCCGGCGCGCCGGGTCGACTTCGCGCGGTTCTCCGAGCCGATCGTGATCGAGGACAAGGTCTGGATCGGCAGCAACGCCGTGGTCCTGCCCGGCGTCCGGATCGGCTACGGCTCGGTCATCGGCGCGGGCAGCGTGGTCAGCCGCGACATCCCGCCGATGGTGGTCGCCGTCGGCGCGCCCTGCCGGGTGCTCCGCCCGGTCACCGACGACGATCTGACGACTCGGACCGTCGTCGGCGGCCGTCCCTGACCGTCGTCCCCATCGGGCGAGTCGGAACTCCCCACCTCTCTCGGCGGGCCCGGGTGTGGGGCCGGCGCGTGCCCGCACGCGCCGGCCGAGGGGTTTCTACAGCGGCTTGCGCGCGACGAAGGCGGTCGCGCCCGCCCGGGTGAGATAGATGCCGTTGTCGCTGGGGCTGTCGGGCGCCATCAACGTTTCGCCCGGGTAGTTGAGCGACTCCAGGATGAAGGCGGCACCGCCCCGGGTCGACCTGGCGCAGAAGGTGACGTCCGCGTCGAACAGCTGGGTGCCGTCGCGGTGGTGCAGTCGCAGGATCCAGTTCTGGTGCCGGAGGTAGTAGCCCGGGTAACCGACGGACTCGAACGAGACGCACTCCGGGTTGGCTAATCCCTTCCGGACAACGAAGCTGGTGTCCAGCTTCTGCCGCGTGCTGCTGCCCGCGCCGACCCGGTTGACCACCGCCCGGAACTGCTCGGAGGTCACCCGCGTGCCGGATTTCCCGTAGATCTCCAGGCCGATCGTCGCGTTCGTGACCAGGGCGGACGTCGCGACGGGGGCGCCCTTGGTCGGTGTCGGGCCGTGGCCGGCCGACTTGCTCGGCGACGCGCCGGGCCCGCGGCCGGGCTGGCCGGGCCGGCCCCCGGCGACGGCCGGCTCGCGCGGGAAGCCGGCGATCGGCGGCAGCGAACCGTACGACGGCGACGGCAGCAGGGACACCGGCGCCGAGGGCAGGGGCAGCACGGGCAGCACCATCCGGTCGGCCGGTGGGGTCATCGGCGTCTGGTCGTTGAAGTCGACCAGGGCGAAGACCAGGGCCACCGCGGTGGCACCGGCGGCGATGCCGGCCAGGGCCAGGGTGCGGCGGCGCGGCTCCCGGGCGCCGGAGGCGCGGGGTAAGCCGGAGGACACGCCGCCGCGTCGCGACGACGGGCGCGTCGCTCGGACGGCCGGGGGGTCGAGCGGACCGGCGGCATCGCGATATTGGGGGATCCACCCGCCGACTCGCAGGCCGTCGCGCTTATCATCTTCGGGCATCATGGATCCGTTCGCGCTGGCGGCTGTTAAGTCTCCCCTAAGGGTTCGAAAGGGCATTGTGGCGGCGAAAGCCGCAAATGGCAAGAGTCAGACTTAAGGCTTGGCTAACTCCGACCGATCATCGGATCCCCCGGGTTGGATCGAACTTCGCGCCGGTGGCGTCCGTACTTCCGGTCGACGGCATCTCAGCCGGACCGACGGCCGCACCGAGGAGGCGACGCGATGGACGGGTCCGCTCCGAGTGAACTCCACGCCGGCGACCGCAGCGCAAGCCCGGCAGAAGAACATACCTCCGAGTGGCCGCGGATCTCCGACTACTGGCCGGACGGGACCGGCCCGGCCCCGGCGGCCGTCCCCGAGCGGGTCGGCGACCCGATCTACTGGCCGGACCGGGCCGGCCAGATCTCGGCGGCCGTCCCCGAGCAGGCCGGTGACCCGCTCGGCGAGTCCACCGCGTCGCAGCCCGTCGTCTACGCCGGCAACCCCCCGCCGCAGCCCGTCGTCCACGCCGGCGACCCTCCGCCGTACGCGGGCACCCCGGACGAGCCCGGCCCGACCCGCTTGATCAGCCCGCCGCCTCCGCCGCGGCGGTCCGGGCTGCGGCTGGCCGTCGCCGGGGTGAGCGCCGGGGTCTTCCTCGGCGTCAGCGTGCTCGTGCTCACCCGGCTGGTCTCCGGCCCCGACGAGCCGCCCAGTGTGCAGGTCCAGGAGGCGGCTCCGCCCGTACAGGAGGCACCCGAGGTGGTGCCGCCGGCGCCGAACCCGCCGGTGTCGATCGAGCCGTCGCCCGGCGGCAGCGCGCGGCCGACCGCGACCGGCCAGGCCGCCCCGCCGTTCACCGAGGGCACCTTCGACCTGGTCAGCGATGTCGTCGAGCTCAACCTCGCCTACGGCCGCCCGGCCGGCGGCGTGGTGCAGGCCCGCACCCCGGCCGGCAGCGGCATCACCGCGCGCGCCGAGGTCGAGGGCAGCACGGTCAAGCTTTCCGCCAAGCCCAACGGACGCAAGGGCCCGGCCCGGATCGACGTCCTGCTCGACGAGCGGGTCGCCTGGACCTTGCGGACCTCGGAGGGGGCGACCCGGCTCAAATTCGACCTGGTCGGCGGCAAAGTGCGCGGCATCTCCCTGGGCGGCGGCGCGACCAGCATCGACCTGGCCCTGCCCAAGCAGGCCGAGGAGATCCCGATCCGGATGTCCGGCGGCGTGAACGCCTGGCGGATCCGCACCGAGGAGCGGGTGCCGGTGCGGGTCCGGATCCGCCGCGGGGCCGGCGAGGTGGTGCTCTACGGCGACCGGGACAACGGCGTGCAGCGCGGCGAGGTACTGAGCGCCGGCGACGGCGGCCAGGGCCGCCTGGACATCGACGCGGTGGCCGGCCTCGGCAAGCTGACCGTCAGCACCACCTGATCGCGGCGCTTGACCTGGAGCGCGCTCCAGGTCATAGCGTCGGATTCATGCAGACGGTTGAATTGGGCCGCACCGGCCAGCAGATCAGTCATCTCGCCCTCGGCGCCATGCAGATGGGAAACGCGACCAGCGAGGAGGATTCGGTCCGGATCCTCGACCGCTATCTGGACGCCGGGGGATCCTTCATCGACACCGCCGACTGCTATGAGTGGTGGGCGCGGCGGGACAGCCGGGGCGGGGAGAGCGAGGACCTCCTCGGCCGGTGGATGCGCTCCGGAAACCGGCGCGACCGTGTCTTCCTGGCCACCAAGGGCAGCGCCCTGCCGGCGTACTCGCCCGACCTCTGGGCCGCCGACGGGACGGCGAACTGGGATCTCGCCCGGCGCACCTTCGCCGGCGCCGGCGCGGACACCCTGCGGCACGCGCTGGACGGCAGCCTGCGCCGGCTGGCTACCGACCACGTCGATCTCTACTACGTGCACGTCGACGACCGGCAGACCCCGCTGGAGGAGACCCTCGAGGCCCTGGCCGGGCTGGTCCAGGCCGGTAAGGTGCGGTACCTGGGCTGGTCCAACGTGCGCACCTGGCGGCTCGAACGGATCCGCCGGCTGTGCGTGCAGAACGGCTGGCCGCTGCCGGTCGCGGTGCAGCAGCAGCACACCTACCTGCGGCCGAAGGCCGGCTTCGACGGCGCGTCGATCGTCGGCCCGGAACAGGCCGACTACCTGCGCGAGCACGACGACCAGACGCTGGTCGCCTACTCGCCGATCCTCAAGGGTGTCTACGACGACGCCGGCAAGCGGGGCGGTCACTGGGCGATGGCCTCGTACGCGGGCCCGGACGCCGACGCCCGGGCCGCCGTGCTCACCGAGATGGCGGCCGACCTGCGGGTGACGCCGAACCAGCTGGTCCTCGCCTGGCTGCTGCACCAGACCGCGCCGCGGGTGGTGCCGCTGATCGGGCCGCGCACCCCGCGGCAGCTCGAGGACGCCCTGCCCGCGCTGGACGTCAAGCTCACCGACGAGCAGCTGGCCCGGCTCGACGAGGCGGGCGCCTGACGCGATGGTTCCCCGGCGGGCGGCCGCCGGGGAACCGTCACGTCACTGGAAGCGCAGCGCGATCCAGTCGGCCACCGCCTGCGCCGAGGCGGTGACGGCGCTGTCGTGCGTGCCGTTCTCGATCTCCAGGTAGGTGTGCCCGGCCGGGAGGCGCTCACGCAGCTCGTCGGTGAGGAACTTCGGCACGGACTGGTCCGCGGTGCCCTGCACGATCATGACGGGTGCGGTCAGCGGGGTCTGCACCGGCTCGTCGTACTGCACGAGTTTGGCCACCCAGGACGCCGGCAGCCGCCCGCTGGTCAGCAGCTGGCCGCCGGTCAGCCCGGCGTACGCGGCCAGGATCTCCTCGAGGCAACCGCTCTGCAGCACCGGCAGCCGCTGCTGCGCCTGCGTACCCAGCACGGCGGTGGGGTCGAAGGACGGCTCGACGGCGTTCAGCCCGTACAGGCCCATCACCAGATAGCCCTGGCCGGGTGTGCCGGGGATCAGCGCGGCGAGCTGCTCGATGCCGGAGACCGGCGCGATGCTGGCGGTGCCGCGCAGCACCAGGTTGCCGTCGTACCCCGTGGCCATCTGGTTGGCGAAGAGGGCGCCCTGCCCGCCCTGCGAGTGGCCGTCGATCACATAGTCGGTGGTCAGCGACGGGTCGAGGCTGCGAGCGGCCCGGACGCTGTCGATCATCGACCGGGCCTCGGCCGCACCGATCAGATACGGGTGCGGCTGCGGGGTGCCCAGGCCCGGGTAGTCCGGGGCGGCCACGGTCCAGCCGCGGCGGAGCAGCTCGGCCACGGCGTCGCGGGCTTCCGCCCAGAAGACCGCCTGATTGGTCGAGGGGGTGCACTGGTCGGCCAGGCCGGTGGTGCCGTGCCCCCAGACCACGACCCGGTGCTTCCTGTTGGTCTTCGGGGTGAGCACCAGGCCGGTGCCGGTGGTGTCGGCACCGGTGACGTTGGTGGTGGCGTACTCGATGCGTTGGCCGTTCGCGAGCGGCTGGAGCTCGGCGGGCAGGGTCGCGGTGGTCGAGCTCAGGACGGATCCTGGCGTGGCGGCGGCGGCCGGTGACCCGGTCGCGACGGCGCCGCCGAGGCCGGCCAGCACGACGGCCATGAGACGGGCGATTGTTCGCATGCGCACTCCATTCCCGTGATGTCCGAAAATGCGGATTCTCAGACTAGGCGCGGCGGAGTGCGGACGGATTGGCCTTCCCGGACAAAGGACCTGGTTCATTCGAATACTGGTCAGGGGCGCCGAGTCGTGCAGTTCCCCCGCACCGGTGACCGCGGTGACCGATAGGGGACACGAAAACCCTGCTATCGACGTACGCCGAGAGTGCGCAACGCCGTATTGACCAAATGTTCACGGAGCGCGTCGTCGTCCAGCCGGATCAGGTCGGGGTCGATGCCCGCGACGATCAGGCCACCGCTGACCATCGCCACGGCCACCCGGGTGGCGTCGTCCGGGTCGGGGCCGGTGAGCAGCCGGTTGATCCGCTCGACCGAACGAACCGCGGGCTCCCGGCGGATCAGCCGCGCCACCGACGGGTCGAAGCTGAACACGGCCGACAGGCGCCGGTGCTCGACGACCAGGCCGACCACGCCGGCCAGGACGGCCCGCACCTGGGCGCCCCGGCCGCGCCTGGCCTCCGCCTCGTCGGCGATCTGGTCGAGCCGGTCCAGCGCCGGGTTGATCACCGCCTGGACGATCTCGTCCTTGGTCGGGAACTGGTGGTAGACGGCGGCCTTGGTGACCCCGAGCCGGTCCGCGATCATCTGCAGCGAGGTGCCGTTGACGCCGTGCTCCGCGAACAGCGCCAGGGCGGCGTCGAGCACCCGCTCGCGAGCCGTCCCGGCCGGCCGGATGTCCTGCATGCCTCTCCTCGGGTCGTCCTCGGGATGCTATCGGCCCGCAGCCCCCTCGTGATCCGCCAGATAGGCCCTCGGCCTGGTCACCGGTTCCAGGGCCACCGGTCCGGCTCGGCGCCGCCGGCGGCCGCGAACGCCGCCTCGACCTGGTCGCGGCCGGCGCCCGCGGCGAGGGCCGCCCACAGCAGGATGCGGGCCTTGACCGGGTCGAGGAAGCCGGCCGAGATCAGGCCGCGGCCGAGCAGGTCCCGCTCCGAGCCGGGGAAGCCGTACATGCCGGCGAGCACCGACCCCGACCCGGTCCGGCTGGCCAGCACGACCGGCATCCGGCGCGCGAGGTCCTGCAGCGCCGGCACGAGATCCCGCGGGGCGTGGCCGGCCCCGAAACCGGCGACCACGACGCCGTCGACGCGTTCGGCGAGGCCGGCCAGCAGCACGCCGTCGTCGCCGAGGGTGAGCGTCAGCAGGGCGACCCGGGGACGGCGGTCGCTCGCGGCGGGCGGCAGCACGGTGCGGCGGGGGAGGAGGCTGACCAGCCGCGGCCGGCCCTCCACCAGATAGCCGAGCGGGCCGCCGTCCGGCGACTGGAACGTCGAGCCGGCCGTGGTGTGGGTCTTGCGGACCCGGCGGGCCGCGTGGATCTCGTCCGCGAGGACGACCAGGCAGCCCAGATCGCGGGTGGCGGGGCTGGCCGCGGTCTGCACGGCGGCGAGCAGGTTGGCCGGGCCGTCGGCGCCGGCCAGCGAGGGGTTGCGCATCGCGCCGGTCACCACCACGGGCTGCGGCCCGGCGTGCCGCAGGTCGAGCAGGTACGCGGTCTCCTCGATGGTGTCGGTGCCCTGCACGACCACGACGCCGTCGACGCCGGCCGCGAGCCGGTCCGCGATCAGCGCCCCGGCCGCGGTCACGTCGTCGAACGACAGCGACGCGCCGGGCAGGTTGCGGAAGTCGACGGCCTGCACGGTGACATCGTCGGCGGCCGGCCACGGCACGGCGGCCAGCAGGTCGGCGGGGGACAGGGCCGGGGTGGCGCCGCCGCCGGCGGCGGCGGTCATCGCGATCGTGCCGCCCAGGCCGACCACCAGGACGACGCTCATCGCGGTGCCTCCTCGGCGAGGCCGCGGCCGGCCGGGTGCCGCTCGGTGCCGGCGGTCATCGCGGTGCCCCGATCGCGAGCCGGTCGGTGGTCTGCGCGGCGAGGAACTCCAGGTCGGGCTCCCGGCCCAGGCCGGGGACCGCCGGCACGTCGACGAGGCCGCCGGTGTTGACGACCGGTTCGGTGGTGATGTCGCGGGCGTAGTACTTGTCCGAGCCGGACACGTCCGACGGCAACGTGAACCCGGGCAGCGCGCTGATCGCCAGCGACGCGGCCCGCCCGATGCCGAACTCGTACATGCCGCCGCACCAGATCGGCAGGCCGGCATCGAACGCCCGGCGGTGGGCCGCCAGCGCCGCCGTCAGGCCGCCCATCCGGGAAACCTTGATGTTGAGGATCCGCAGCGCGCCCAGGTGCAGGGCGGTCGCCAGGTCGTCCAGCTCCTCGATCGACTCGTCGAGGCAGATCGGAGTGTCGATGCGTTGCTGCAGCGCGGCGTGCGCGAGCAGGGCGCGCGGCGCGAACGGCTGCTCGATCATGAGCAGGCCGAAGCCGTCGAGCCGGACCAGCACATCGCCGTCGTCCTCGGTGTACGCGCCGTTCGCGTCGACATGCAGCGGCACCGCGGGGAAAGCGGCGCGGACCGCGCGCACCGGCTCGACGTCCCAACCGGGTGCGATCTTGAGCTTGAGCCGCCGGTAGCCCTCGCCGACCCGCTGCTCGGCGTGCGCGAGCAGCTCGTCCACGGTCGGCTCGATCCCGAGCGACACACCCACCTCGACCTGCGTCCGGGTGCCGCCCAGCGCCGCGGCCAGCGAGACACCCCGGACCGAGGCGAACAGTGCCCAGGCGGCCATGTCGAAACCGGCCCGGGCGAAGTGGTTGCCGCGCACCCGGGCCAGCACCGCCGCCAGTTCGGCCGGATGTTCCCAGCTCACCGACCGGGCCAGCGGTGCCAGGTGGTCGCGGGCCACCGCCCAGCAGCTCGCCACCGTCTCGGCGGAGAAGAACGGGCCGCTCGGCGAGGCGATCTCGCCCCAGCCGGTCGCGCCGTCCGACGCGGTGAGCTTGACCAGGATGTGCTCCAGGAAGTCCTTGGAGTGTGAGCTGGTCCGCATGGTCCGCACCAGGGGCAGGCGCACCCGGTGCAGCTCGACGCCTTCGATCCGGGTCATCGTCCCTCCGCGTAGAGATGGAGTTCGGCCGCCAGGGCGTCGCGTTCGTGCAGGCGGCGGCCGGCGCCCTTGGAACTGGCGATGGTCAGCGTGGCAAGCAGATGCAGGGCGAGCACGACCGAGGTGGGCGAGTTCGCGTACGACGCGCTGGCCGCCCCGAGCACGATCCGGGTGCCGGCGATCGGCGTCAGCGGCGCGTCCTCGGCGTCGGTGATCAGCACGAGTTCGCCGCCGTGCCGCACGTACGCCGAGGCGACGTCGACGGTCTCCCGCCGATACCGTTCCAGCGAGATCGCCACCAGCACGTCGCCCTGCCGGATGTCGCTGAGCACGTCGAGCGGCCGTACGGTGGCGCCGTCCACCAGTTGCACGCCGGAGAGCCCGGCGCCGAGGTCGGCGGCGAGCAGCGTGGCGTAGCTGAGCGACTTGCCGGAACCGAGCACGTAGCGGCGCCGGCCGGAGACGATCCGGGCGGCGGCCCGCTCGATCGCGTCGTGCTCGGCCGCCCAGGCGAGGGCCTTGTCGAACTCGGTCCGCTGCTGTTCCAGCACGCGCTGCTTGAGCACCCGCGCGGAACGCCGCTGGACGTTGCGATCGAAGCGCTCGGCGGGCGTCGAGGTCACGGCGTGCCCCGTTCGAAGGTGTAGGCGGCCCGGTCGTCCTGCCGGTCGACCCCGACGAGCCGGCCGCCCGCCGCGAACTCGGCGATCAGATCCCGGCGGAGCCGGTCGCGGTCGGCGGGCGCGGTGGCGGCTTCGTCGCCGGTCGCGGGGGCGGTCACCGTACGGCCGGCGCGTGCCCGGCCGGGCGGGCCGGCCAGGTCCCAGCTGATCAGCACGCGGTCGGTGCCCCCGCCGTAGTAGTCGGGCAGGAACCGGATGCCGGTGGCGGCCAGCACGGCGAGATTGAAGTGCGCGTTGCGCAGCGCGTACGGATCGAAGGTCCACCGCATCGTGCGCGCGCCGGTGTACCGTGCCACCGCGGCCTGAGCCTGCTTGAGCAGCCGCCCGACGCCGGTGCCCTGCGCCCGCGGGTCGACCACCGCGGCCTGCGAATAGTGGTAGATCTCGCCCTGGTCGACCGCGGTGAAGCCGAAGCAGAATCCGACCAGTGCGCCGGCCGGGTCGAACGCGCCGATCACCGAGCCGGAGTTGGCGCGCAGCCCGGCGAGCAGGCGCGGGCTCAGCCCGTACGCCGGATCGGTGTAGCCGAAGACCGACCGGTAGAGCGCCGCGGCGGCCGTGAACTCGGCCGTCCCGACCAGCTCGCGCACTGTGACGCCGTCCGTCATCAACCACCCTCCCCGACAAGTTAGCAACCGTATAACTGTGATCCTGCCGCCGATGACGCTCGTTGACAACGCATAGTGGAAATCTTAGCGTTCACATATGTCGACGATCGAGGCTCTGCACCGGTACGTGCTGCACGAGTCGCCGACCGGTGACCGGCGGCTGCTGGACGCGCTCGCCGAGGTCCTCGAGGCGGACGCCGCCGCGGCCGGGTTCGACACCGCCCGCGAGCCGCACCCGACCGGCGACCACCTGGTGTGGACCCTCCCGGCCACCCGTCCGGGCGGCGCCCCGGTGCTGCTGCTCAGCCACTACGACACGGTCTGGCCGGCCGGCACCCTGGCCGGGCTGCCCTGGTCGGTCGACGGCGACACGATCCGCGGACCCGGCGTCTACGACACCAAGGCCGGCCTCGCCGCGCTGCTCGCCGCGGTGCGCCGGGTGTGCGCCGGCGCGGCCACGCATCCGGAACTGCGGGTGATCGTGGTCGCCGACGAGGAGACCGGCTCCCCGACCGCGGGTGACCTGGTGCGCGCCGAGGCCGGCCGGGCGCGCGCGGTGCTCGGCCTGGAACCGCCGCACCCCGGCGGCGACCTCAAGACCGGCCGGCGCGGCAGCACCCGGGCCCGGATCGAGGTCGGCGGCGTGGCGGCGCACGCCGCGCTCGACCCGGATTCCGGCGTCAACGCCATCGACGAACTGGTCGACCAGCTGCTGCGGGTGCGGGAGCTGACCGCCGGCCGTCCGGTGCTGGTCAACACCGGCACAGTGGCCGGCGGCGGGCGCACCAACGTGGTCGCCGACCGGGCACACGCCGACCTCGGGCTGCGCTTCACCGACGCCGAGAACGAGGACGCCGTGCTGGCCGGCCTGCAGGAGTTGCGGCCGGTGCGGGCCGCCGCCACGGTCACCACCCGGCTGCTGTCGCGCCGCCCGGCCTGGCAACCGCACGACGCCGGGGCAGAGCTGCTGGCGCACCTGGTGCGGGTCGCCGCCGGCATCGGCCAGACCCTCGACGGCCGGCCCGCCGACGGCGCCGCCGACACCAACACCGCGGGCGCGCTCGGCCGCCCCACGGTCGACGGGCTCGCCCCGCGCGGCGGCGGCGCACACGCCCGTACGGAATGGGTGTCGGCGCAAGGCATCGCCGAGCGCACCGACCTGCTCGCCGCCGTCATCACGTCGTGGCGCGACGCGGCCTGACCGCGCGGCCGCCGGTGCTGTGCGTGACGTCCCGTCCGGATCTGCCGCGGACCGTCCCGCCGCCCGGCGCACCGGGCTCGATCCGGCAGGGGCTGCGCCGCGATCCCGGGCGAGGTGCATAGGTGATGCTGGAGGCGATCGCGGTTCTCGCCGCCGGCTTCTGGGCCGGGATGATCAATGTGGTGGTCGGCTCGGGCACGCTCGTGACGTTCCCGACGCTGCTGCTGTTCGGTTACCCGCCGCTGGTCGCGAACGTGTCCAACAACATCGGCCTGGTCGGCGGCGGCATCACCGGCACCGTCGGCTACCGGCGCGAACTGGCCGGGCACGGGCCGGCGCTGCGCCGCCTGCTGCCCGCGTCGGTGCTCGGCGGCAGCACCGGCGCGGTGTTGCTGCTGGTGCTGCCGGCCGACGCGTTCCGGATGATCGTCCCCGCACTGATCGCCGTCGGCCTGGTCATGGTCGTGTGGGGGCCGGCGCTGCAACGGCGCGCCCGCCGGGGCACCGGCCCGGACCTGGCGACCATGTCACCGCGGCGGCTCGCGGTCGTGGTGGCGGGCATCTACCTGCTCGGCATCTACGGCGGCTACTTCGGCGCCGCGCAGGGCGTGCTGATCGTCGGCCTGATGAGCGCGCTGACCGCCGAGGGCCTCCAGTCGATCACCGGCCTGAAGAACCTGCTCACCACGGCCGTGAACGCGGTCGCCGCGATCGCGTTCCTGATCCTGTCGCCCGAGTCGGTCGACTGGACCGCGGTGGCCCTGATCGCGGCCGGCGCGACGCTCGGCGGCGTGGCCGGCGCCCGCTTCGGCCGGCGGCTGTCACCGCTGCTGATGCGCACCCTGATCGTCGTGGTCGGTCTGGCCGCCATCGTGCGCATGCTCTTCTTCGGCTGAGCACGCGGCCACTGGTGTCGTGCGTGACGGCCCCGCGGCGGGCCTTCATTCGGGGCTCATTCGTCAGCGCGGGCGGTGACCCAGGCGGCCAATTGGGTCCGGCTGGTGAAACCGAGCTTGGTCATGACGTTCTGCACGTGTGATTCGGCGGTGCGCACCGAGACGACCAGGCGTGCGGCGATCTCGCGGTTGGTGAGTCCGCTGCCGACGAGGTCGGCCACCTGGCGCTCGCGGCGAGTCAGCGGGTCGCCGGCGGGTTTGGTTCGCGAGCGTGGGCTGGTGACGACGTACCCGACGAGGGCGTCCAGGTCCATGGCGCGGCCCTGGCGCAGGGCCGTCTCGTACCGGCCGGCGCCGAGAAGGCTCCGCGCGTGCTGTGCGGCGCGCTGGTACTCGCCGGAGTGAAACGGCGAACCGGACGGCCGCAGCCTGTACGACTGCTGCAGTTGTTCGACGGCGCCGAGCAGACGGGCGGCCCGTTCCCCGTCGCCGAGGTCCGCGTGTGCGCCGGCCAGCTGCTCAAAACACATGATCAAGCCGTAGACGTCGTGGAATTGGTGCTTGGTCTCGATCGCGGTGGTCAGGTGTCGCACCGCGCCGGTGGCGTCGTCGTTGCCGCGCAGCGCCACCCCGACGAAGTAGTGCACATAGGATCGTTGCCAGCGTTCGCCGAGACGCTCGCAGAGCTGCTCGCAGAGCGGCGCGAGCGCGAGCGCGGCATCGAGGTCGCCGCGCATCACCAGGGTGACGCCCAGCATCGGCTGGGTGCGCAGCAGGCCGAGGTCGACGTGGTCCAGGCTGTGGTAGTAGGACAGGGTTTGCTGCATGAGTGCGATGGCCGGGTCGAAGTCGCCGCGGATCGCGAGCGTCAGCGCGCGGGCGTCGTCGGCGTACGCCGCCAACTGCAGGTCGCCGGCGGCCACCGCGTCGGCGTGACACTGCGCGGCAAGTTCGTCGGCGATCTCCAGGTCGCTCATGCTGCCCGCGACGAACGCGCAGGCCCACAACGCCCACCGGCGCGGCCGGCCGCCGCCACCACGGTTGAGTGCCCGGTCGAGGTAGTAGCGGCCCTCCCGCAGGAAACCGCACGCGACCCAGAAGAACCACAACCGTGACGCCAGCTCCTGCGCCGCGGCCACCTCGGTCGGCTCGCGCAGGCAATACTCCATCGCCACCTGCAGGTTGGCGCTCCCGGGTCAGTGTCCGCGCCCACCGCAGCTGGTCCGGGCCGGTCCAGGCGGCCTCCGCACGGGTGGCCAGGGACGCATAGTGGTCCCGGTGCCGCCGGCTCGTCTGCTCGTGTTCGGGCAACTCGGCCAGCCGGTCGGCGCCGTACTCCCGCAGCGTCTCCAACATCCGGTACCGGGTGCCGGCCGGGTCGTCGTCCTCGCGGATCAGGATGGACTTGTGGACCAGGGCGGTGAGCAGGCCGGCGAGGTAGCCGGGGACGGCCTCGTCCTCGGCACACACGTGTTCGACCGCGTCCAGGTCGAAACCCGCGGCGAACACCGACAACCGGGCCCACAGCCGCCGCTCCGCGCGGGTGCACAGGTCATGGCTCCAGTCGATGCAGCTACGCAGGGTCTGTTGCCGGTCGGGGACGGTATGCCGGCCGCGGTTGAGCAGGGCCAGCCGGCCGGCCGGCCGGTCGCGGATCTGGGCGGGTGAGAGCACCCGCAGCCAGGCGACGGCCAGCTCGATGGCCAGCGGCAGGCCCTCCACGAGGCGGCAGATCTGCACCACCGATGCCGCGTTGGTCTCGGTGAGCTCGAAGCCGCGCAGCACCGCCGACGCTCGCTGGGTGAACAGTGCGACGGCATCCGAGCGCAGCAGTTCGGCCCGGTCGACCTGGCGGAGCGGATCGGGGGTGGACAGCGACGGCACCCGCGTGACAGTTTCCCCGCCGATGTCCAGCGGTTCCCGGCTCGTGGCCAGGACCCGCAGGTCGCCGGCGGCCCGCAACACCCGGTCGGTGAGCTTCGCGACCGCGTCCACCAGATGTTCGCAGTTGTCCAGCACGATCAGCAGATGGCGGCCGGCCAGCTGCTCCGCCAGTACTTCGGCCGGTGGACGGCCCGGTTGTTCGGTCAGGCCGAATGTGGCGGCGACGGTTTGGGCGAGCAACGACTCGTCGCGAAGCCGATCCAGCTGCACCAACCAGACGCCGTCGGGAAAGGCGTGACCGGCCTGCCGGGCGACCGACAACGCGAGGCGGGTCTTGCCGACCCCGCCCATCCCGGCCAGGGTCACCAGGCGGGACGCCGACAGCAACCGTCTCACCCGGGCGATGTCGCCGCGGCGACCCACGAAGCTCGTCGGCTCCGTCGGTAGGTTGCCCGTCTTGTGCTGCGCCCGTTGCGGCATGGTCCGGTGGCGCCGTTATCGGCCGGCGGCGGAGGCCGCGGTTCGGTGGCGGATCCGGGGCTCCATCAGCCCTGCGTGGCAGGCGACGCGGACGGCAGACCCGGCGCACTCGCCTCGATGCCGGGCACGGGGCGGCGTGCCGGCAGGCCGGCGGCGACCGCGAGCAGCCCGACGACCGCCACGACGGCGAGGTAGACGCCGGGTGCGACGGGCGAGCCGGTCGCCGACACCAGCCAGGTCGACACGTACGGGGCGGTGCTGCCGAACATGGTGAGACCGACGTTGAACGCCACCGCCAGCGCGGTGAACCGGATCGCCACCGGGAACAACGTCAGGGCCAGTACGCTGCCCACCGTGTAGGTGGCGCCGATGAAGATCGCCCAGATGCCCTGCCCGACCAGCGCCGCGGTCAGCGTGTGCGATTCGGTGATCAGCAGAAACCCCGGTACGACGGTGACCGCGATGCCCGCCATGATCGCGATAGCCACCCGGCGGAGCGGGAACTTGTCGACCAGATATCCGCCGGCCAGGGTGGACACCGCCTGCAGCAGGATCGCCACCAGGTTCGCGGTGAACGCGTCCGCCGGCGACAGGCCGGCCACCTGGATGAGGTAGGTCGGCAGGAAACCGGCCAGCAGGAACCCGCCCACGGCGGACGCGGCGGTCCACCCGGCCAGCACGAGCATTCCCCGCTTCGCGGTGCCGATGGCGCGCGACAGCGGAGCGCTTCCCTGCCGGGCCAGTTCTCCCAGCGCGACGAACGCCGGGCTGTCCAGCAGCCGGGTACGCAGATACAGCCCCACCAGCCCGATCGGCGCCGCCGCGAGGAATGCCGCCCGCCAGCCCCACCCGGCCAGGTCGGCCGGTGGCAACGCGCTGGCCAGGACCAGCGCCACCACGGCAGCGGTGGCCCCACCCAGGTTGCCGGCCACGTTGTTGATCGCGACCGTGCGCCCCTGCCGGCCCGCCGGCGCGTACTCCATGAGCAGCAGCTGTGCACCGGGTATCTCCGCGCTGACCGACAGCCCCTGCAGGATCCGGCAGACCAGCAGCAGTGCGGGCGCGAGCACCCCCACCTGGGCGTAGGTCGGCAGCAGCCCGAACGCCGTCGTGGCCACCGTCATCAGCAGCAGCGAC
>Ga0070668_100001166_pt1 | contig 18577 bp, 17 predicted proteins | sample KBSS43metaG_FD_64661 | JGI IMG/M metagenome (GOLD analysis project Ga0070668, IMG submission 64661) | Switchgrass rhizosphere microbial communities from Kellogg Biological Station, Michigan, USA - KBS S4-3 metaG | ecosystem: Host-associated > Plants > Roots > Rhizosphere > Soil ... | reverse complement strand
CGGACTGCCTCGAGGCCTTCGAGCACGGTGATGGATCCGGCACCGTACTCCTGCTTGTTCTCTGCCACCCTCGGCCACTTTCTCGCACCAGACCCCGGAAGGGCCCCGCACGGGGACGGCGGGCATGCCGGCGGCCGGCGGGCACGGTGAGTCACAGACAACCCGCGGGGAGGAGCGGACCACCGGTGGAACCGTGCGCGCCGGTCGCCGCGGCATGCCCGCGGATCGTGATCGGCTGGAAAAACCGCGTAGCGTGACGACAGCGACAAGGCCGCTGTCGTCGAGCTGAGTTTTCCCGGTCTCCGTCGATTCTACTCCGCCGGAGCGCGTTGGCGAGGCTCCGGCACCCCGTCCGGGTGCCTCAGATTGCCGTAGCCGGATCGGAGCCGCCACCCACGTCTCCCCCTACACGGAAAGCCCGCCTCCCGCAATGGCAACTGATCCGGCTGCCGATCGCTGGGGCGCGCCTTCCGGCCGCCGCCGCCACGCGCTGCGACACTGCCTCCCAACGGGAGGGGATTGTGTCGTAACCTCTGCCCGCGCGGGCCGGTCGACCGGCCGGACGGTCGCGAGCAGGTCGAGGAGGGGTGGCCCCCATGGCGCACGACAAGGGGCTGGATAACGTCGCGGTGCACTGGCCGCGGACGAACCAGTACTACGACCCGGTAGCTCCCGCCGAGTTCGTCGACTTCGGGGCGATCGCCGACGCCCCGGAGATCGCGGCGCCCACCGGAGCTCTGGCGCTGCACATCGCCAAGACCGGCACGGTGCGCGCGACGGCGTACACGGAGCTGGTCGATCTTCTACTCGGCCTGGACGGGGTGCTCTACGCCACCGACGCCGCGGCCGAGGACGAGGACCCGGTGATCGACCCGGACGGCTGCGCCTGGATCGCCGGCGGCCTGGAACGCTTCGTCGAGGGCCATGAGCGGCTCGGCGACCTGGTCACCTTCGACACGGTGGCGGAGGTGATGCGGACCGCGGTGGCCGGCGGCCGCCTGCCGGAGCAGCAGCTGCGGTGGCTCGACCAGCGCCTGGCCGCCCTGCGCGACGACGCGGGCAACGCGCCACACTGGAGCTTCGCCCGCTCCGAACTGGCCATCCTGGCGGGCTTCTACCGCCGCTGCGCCGACCGCGGCTTCGCCGTCTTCGCCGACTACTGAAGACCGAAATCAGGCTGTCGTAGCTGGGTGGGTGATACGGACCGCTGCTCCCGCCGAGGGCAGGGCCGGTCCGAGCTGGCCGCTGGCGCGTCCATAACGCTCAGCCCACCCCTGCGACCTGCGTAAATGGTTGCGCTCACCCCAAAGCCACAGGCAGCGCCCGAGCACAGCTCAACCGTAAGTGTCTCGGGGGCCTCGGCCCTGGACGCGGCGGGGGCCCCGGCTCCATGACGGTGCCGCGGGGCCGTGGATGTTGAGCCGGGTGACGACGTTGTGGCCCACCTCGGCGGCGATGCTCTTGAGCAGGCGGGCGGTCAGCAGTCGCAGCTGGGTGGCCCAGGCGGTGGACTCGGCCTCGACGGTGAGCACGCCGGCGTCGAGCTTGACCGGGCGGCTGTGCTTGGCGATGTCCGAGCCGACGACCTTTTCCCAGGCGCCGAAGACGGTCGCCTCGGCGCGCGGCCGCTCCCAGCCGCGGGCCTTCATCAGGCGCTGCAGCACGTCGCCGAACAGCTGCGGGTCACGCGGGTCGGGGCCCGGGCCGGAGTAGCCGCGGGGGCGCTTGCCGGTGCCCTCGCCACTGCGCCGGCGCGGGTTCGCGGCGGCCGCACGCCGTTTGGCCAGAGCCGCGTCGAGCACCGCTCGCGCCAACTCCGGGCCGGAAGCCTCCTCAGCGCCTCCCTGAGCCGTCGAATCACCGCCACCCAAGGTCGCCCCAGCATCGACCCCCGCAGGGGCCTCAGCGGGCTCACCGGGGCCCCGGTGATCGTCCTTCGGCTGAACGCCGGACCTGTCCGGGCTCGGGTGCTCGCCCACCGGGGACCCGCCGGCGGCCGCTCGGTCACTTGCGCCGCGCGTGCCGGCCCGGCCGGCTTCAGGCTGATCGCTCGCGCCGCGCGGCCGGGGACCGCCGGCGGTCGGCTGACCGCTCCGGTCGCGCGCCGCGGGCGGGTGATCGTCCTCGGCGGCCGCCCCGGGCCAGTCGTCGGTCAGCTCCGACCAGTCGCCGGCCGGCGGGCGGCCGTGGCGTTGTCCACCGGCCTGTGGAAAAAATCGCTCGGCGGTGGACGGCGGGTCGGGGCGGTCGTCGCGATTGGCCGGCGGCCGGCGTTCGCGGGACAGGTCGCCTGGCTCAGTGGACACGGGTCACCGCGCCGGTCGTGACGTCGAAGCGGGTGCCGCGCAGCGTGGCCGGCACGTCGTCCGGGACGGCGCAGGTCACCAGCAGCTGCGCCGCGTCCGAGACGAGGGCGGCGAGCCGGTCGCGCCGGCCGGCGTCCAGCTCGGCGAAGACGTCGTCGAGGACCAGCACCGGTTCGATGCCGTCGGAGCGCAGCAGGTCGTAGGCGGCCAGCCGCAGCGCCAGGGCGAACGACCAGGACTCGCCGTGGCTCGCGTAGCCCTTGGCGGGCAGGTCGCCGAGGACCAGCGTGAGGTCGTCGCGGTGCGGCCCGACCAGGGTGACGCCGCGTTCGATCTCGGCGGTCCGCCGGTCCTCAAGGGCGGCGAGCAGGGCCTGCTCAAGACCGCTCCGGTCGGCCACGAGGGCGTCGCCCAGGGCCGACGTGTACGTGATCGTGGCCTGTCCGCGACCGGCCGCCACCGCGTCGTACGCCTTGGTGAGATGGGGCCCGAGAGCCGCCACCAGTTCGAGCCGGCCGGCCAGCAACTCGGCGCCGTGCCGGGCGAGATGCTGGTCCCAGACCATGAGGGTGGACAGGTCGGTGTTGCGGCTTCCGCCGACCTTGCGGGTGAGGTACGCCGTGCGCAGCAACGCGTTGCGCTGCTTGATCACCCGGTCGTAGTCGGCTCGCACACCCGCGTATCGGGGCTGGCGGGCGACCAGCAGGTCGTCCAGGTAGCGGCGTCGTTCGGCCGGGTCGCCGCGGACCAACTCAAGATCCTCGGGGGCGAAGAGCACCATCCGCAGCGCGCCCAGGACCTCCCGCGGGCGCCGCACCGGCGAGCGGTTCAGCCGGGCCCGGTTGGCCTTGCCGGGCACGATCTCCAGCTCGACCAGGAGTTCCCGGCCATCGTGGACGATCGCGCACCGGATCACCGCGGACGTGGCACCGGCGCGCACCAACGGGGCGTCGGTGGCCACCCGGTGACTGTCCAGTGTGGCCACATAGCCGAGCGCCTCGATCAGGTTGGTCTTGCCCATGCCGTTCTGCCCGACCAGCACGGACACGCCCGGGTCGAGGTCGACCGCCACCCGCTCGTACGAGCGGAAATCGGTCAGCTCGACCCGGCGTACGTGCATTTTGTCGGTTTCCCTTGCGGTGCGGCGAAGCCGCCTAGGCGGCTCAGCTGATGACGGCGTGGCCGCCGAACTGCTGGCGCAGCGCGGCAACCGCCTTCATGGCGGGCGAGTCGGGCTGGCGGGACTCGAACCGGGCGAACAGGGACGACGCGATCACATGCACCGGAACGGCCAGCCGGACCCCCTCGTCGACCGTCCACCGGCCCTCGCCGGTGTCCTCGGCGTAGCCCTTGAGCTTGGCCAGCTCGGGGTCGCCGTCGAGGGCCCGGTCGAGCAGGTCGAGCAGCCACGACTTGACGACGCTGCCCTCCCGCCAGCTCTTGATGATGCCGGGCACGTTGTCCACGTACTCGGACGCCTCGAGCAGCTCGTAGCCCTCGGCGAAGGCCTGCATCATGCCGTACTCGATGCCGTTGTGGACCATCTTGGCGTAGTGGCCGGCGCCGACCGGGCCGGCGTGCACGAAACCGTACGGGCCCTCGGGCTTGAGCGCCTGGAAGATCGGCATCGCGAGCTCGACGTACTTGGCCTCGCCGCCGACCATCAGCGCGTAGCCGTTCTTGTGGCCCCAGACGCCGCCGGAGACACCGGCGTCCAGGTAACCGATGCCCTTGGTGGCGAGCCGCTCGGCCCGCGGCTTGTCGTCGGTGAACTTGGAGTTGCCGCCATCGATGATCAGATCGCCCTCGGACAGCAGATCGGCGAGCTGGTCGATCGTGCTCTCGGTGATCTCGCCGGCCGGGACCATGGTCCAGACCACTCGGGGCGCGGACAGCTTAGCCACCATCTCGGTGAGGCTGGTGACGTCCGCGATGTCCTGGTTGCGGTCGTATCCGATGACTTCGTGCCCGGCACCGCGGATACGTTCCCGCATGTTGCCGCCCATCCGGCCGAGACCGACAAGGCCAAGCTGCATGGTGTTCCCCCTAGATGTGCGTCTCTCTCACGCTCAGTATCAGCGCGTTACCCGGATCGGCATGATCAGATAGCGGTAACCGGGCACGATTTCGCCGTTTTCGCCTGCGGGGGAGATCACAGCCGGTTTGAAGGCGTCGACGAACGAGAGCACCGCGGTGGGGGCACCCAGGTTCTGCAGGCCGTCGATCAGGTACTGCGGGTTGAAACCGATGGTCAGCGCCTCACCGGTGAAGGTGGCCTCCATGGCCTCGCTGGCCCGCGCCTCCTCCGTCCCGCCGGCCTCGACGACCAGGCCGTCCTCGCTGAAGCTCAGCAGCACCGGGGTGGTGCGCTCGGCCACCAGCGCGACCCGGCGGACGACCTCGACGAGAGCGGCCACGGTCACCCGGGCCTCGGCGTTGTGGCTGGTCGGGAACAGCGAGCGGACCGGCGGGTAGTTGGCGCCGTCGAGCAGCCGGCTCGTGGTACGGCGGGTGCCGCCGGCGAAGCCGATCATGCCCTCGCCCGCGTTGCCCTGGGCCAGCGCGAGGGTCACCGAGCCGCCGAGCGGGCCCAGCGTCTTGGCGGTGTCGTTCAGCGTCTTCGCCGGGACCAGCGCGTTCAGGCTGATGTCCGGGTCGTCGGGGTTCCACTCCATCTCGCGCATGGCGAGCCGGTAGCGGTCGGTGGCGAGCATCGCCATGGTCGAGCCGTTCAGCTCGAGGCGCACCCCGGTCATCATCGGCAGCGTCTCGTCGCGGCCGGCGGCGATCGCCACCTGAGCGACCGCGGCGGCGAACCCGGCCGCGTCGACCGTGCCGGCGCTGGACGGCATCTCCGGCAGGGTCGGGTAGTCCTCCACCGGCATGGTCGGCAGCGTGAACCGCGCACTGCCGCAGACCAGCTCGAGGTGGGCACCGACCGCGGCGATGTCGACCGGCTTGGCCGGCAGCGCCTTGGTGATCTCGGCGAGCAGCCGGCCGGAGACCAGGGCCGCGCCGTCGGCGTCCGCCTGCACCTCGACGCTCACCTGGCTGGACACCTCATAGTCGAAGCCGGAAACCTCCAGCCGGCCGTCGGTGACTCGCAGCATGACGCCGGCGAGCACCGGCACCGACGGCCGGCTGGGCAGGCTCTTGGCCGTCCACGCCACGGCGTCGGCGAGTGCGTCTCGCTCCACCCGGAACTTCATGCTGTCCTCCGCGTCGCTTCCTCAGTCGGGTCCGTAGGTCCCCACGAAACTTTATTGCGCGCAGCGAGCTCGTGCGGCCCCGGGCCCCGGTGCTGCGAAGTGAGCCGGAGGAGGCGCGGGCCGCGAGCGGCTCATCCACACCTTCCCCAACGCCGAAGATTTCTTTTTGTTGTCTTAGAAAAATCTCTAGTCGTCTTCATCGGGGCTGTGCACACTGTGGAGAACTCACGTTAGTGCTGGTCAGAGAGTTATCCACCGGTGATTCACATGTGGGCAACCAGGGTATAAACCCGGGTCTGGGTCCACAGTCGTCGACCCGACGGCGGTTGTCCACCGTTGTCCACCGGCTATCCACCGGATATCCACGGGGTTTGTCCCCTGCCCTGTGTACAGCGTTGGGACGCTACCGGCTCGTCGTCCCCAGAACCTTCAACAGGAAATCCACACTCTTCCACAGGCCGTGGACAACTATGTGACGCAGAGTGTCTGTCCACATCGATTTCCCCAGGGCTCGTCCACATCTGTGTGCTTCGGGCGGAGGAGTTGTCCACCGCTGGGGATAAACCCCTGTGAACGCCTGTGAATTGGTGTGGAAAACGTTGGCACGAAACTGTCTCGTCCTGACGTTGACAAACCGGCTCTGGGGGTGCCTCGGGCGGCTGCCGTCGGCCGAGGCTCGGAACGGGCAGCTTGGGGATTGTGGGCAGCGGTTGGTTGGGGACAAGCCGCGTTTGCTCGTCCGCCGCTGTCCACAAGTCGGCATAAAACCGACGAATCGCGCGTGCATTGCCCACAATCGCCGCTCCAAGCTGTGGAGAACCGGTGGACCACTTGGGGATAACGGCCGGCCGCCCACGAGGCCTCAGTCCCTATGCACAGGGCGGCCGGCACTGCCATGCGAGGCTCGCTGGCCGGATGCCCCACACCGACGCGGGTATATCGGGCTTGGCTCGGCCGCTGTGGGGATGCGCGGGTGCCTGTCGGCGGTTGTGGGGAGGGAACGGCGGAGAGGTGCATCGGGTGCTCGGCCCGGATGTGCGGCGAACCTGAAGTCGGGCGGGCGGCGGATTTGCTCACCGGGGGTGTGGGACTAAAGGGTGCTGCGTGGTGTTGTCAGCGGGAGTAGGCAGCTCAGCCCGGCGGCAGACCGCGGGCGTAGGCAACGACGGCCCGTCCAACGGCACTCGGGAGGCGTCCCGCTGCGGTTGTGGACTCGACGAGGCGTACCTCTCGAATTTGGGTTTGCTGGTGTGGCTGCCGCACAGGCTCAGGTGTTTTGTTTGATGCGGTTGGTCAGCTCGGCGATCTGGTTGTAGAGCGACCGGCGCTCGGCCATGTGTTGGCGGATCTTGCGGTCGGCGTGCATGACCGTGGTGTGGTCGCGGCCGCCGAAAGCCTGTCCGATCCTGGGCAGCGAGAGGTCGGTGAGTTCGCGACAGAGATACATGGCGACCTGGCGGGCGTTGACCAGAACTCGGCTGCGGGAGTGGCCGCGGAGATCTTCCAGCGAGACGCCGAAGTAGTCGGCGGTGGAGACCATGATCTGGTCGGCGGTGATCTCGGGGCCGGCGCCGTCCGGCATGAAGTCGCGCAGGACTTCCTCGGCGAGGGACAGCTGCACCGCGGACCTGGTGAGGCTGGCGAAGGCGGTGACCCGGATAAGGGCGCCTTCGAGTTCGCGGATCGAGTTGGACACCCGGGACGCGATGAACTCGAGGACGTCGTCGGGCGCGTACATCCGTTCCTGGGCGGCCTTTTTCTGCAGGATCGCGATGCGCGTCTCGAGGTCGGGCGGCTGGATGTCGGCGAGCAGGCCCCACTCGAAGCGCGTGCGCATGCGGTCTTCGAGCGTGGCCAGCTGGCGCGGCGAGCGGTCCGAGCTGATCACGATCTGTTTGTTGGCGTTGTGCAGCGTGTTGAAGGTGTGGAAGAACTCCTCCTGCGTGCGCTCGCGGTTTTCCAGGAACTGGATGTCGTCGATCAGCAGGATGTCGACGTCGCGGTAGCGCCGCTGGAACGCCTGGGTCTTGTCGTCCCGCAGGCTGTTGATGAAGTCGTTGGTGAACTCTTCGGTGGAGACATATCGCACACTGCGGGCGTGGCCCAGCGTCGTGGCGTAGTGGCCGATGGCGTGCAGGAGGTGGGTTTTCCCCAGTCCGGAGCTGCCGTAGATGAACAGCGGGTTGTACGCCTTGGCGGGCGACTCGGCGACGGCGACCGCGGCGGCGTGCGCGAAGCGGTTGGACGAGCCGATGACGAACGTCTCGAACATGTATTTCGGGTTGAGCCGGTTGCCGTCGTTGGTGCCGCGCGGGTTGCTGGCCGGGCGGATGTCCATCGGCTGCCGGCCGGGGCCGTTGTCGCCGCCGCCGCGCATCGGCATCGGGTCGTCGCGCCGGTCGGCGCCGATCAGCGTCGGGTGTTCGTCCGTGCGGCGCTGGTTGTCGCGCGGGTCGTTCTGCCCGCGGATCTCCGGCACCTTCTCGTTGGCGTGCGCCATCGGGGCCGCGCCCCGGCCCATCGGCGGGGGCGGTGGCTGCATCGGCACCGGGCTGGTGGGCGGATGCGGCATCGGGTCGGCGAACAGCGCCTCCTGGCCGCCGCGGGCGAGAGGCACACCCCGGGGGTACGCGGGGGGCGGCGCGACCTGCTGTGCGGAACCGTTCGGATACGGGTCGTAGGCCGGCGGCTCGGACTGGCGCGGCGGCTCCGCGTAATGCCGGGGCTGTGGCTCGGCGCGGTCGTCCGCGGGCGACTCGACCGGCGTGCCGTAGACCGTGCCGGGGAGTCCGGTGCCGTCCTCCGGGGGCTTGACGGTGACGGCGACCTGGATCGGCCGGTTCAACCGGCGGCTCAGCGCCTCGGTGATCGCCGGCCGCAGGCGCGACTCGATCACGTCCCGGGTGAACGCGTCCGGGACGGCGAGCAGCGCCGTGTCCTCGACGATGGCGCGCAGCTTGGTCAGCTGCAGATAGGCGCGCTGCTGGCGCGACGAGATCTCGTCGGCCAGTTCGTCCAGCGTCGCCTTCCACACACCGCCCAGGTCGACCTGATCGGCCACCGCCGCGCCACCCCCATCGCCACCGACCCCCGGTGGACCTTGTCCGGCCTTACCGCCCTGCCCGTCGTGCCCGTCGGCACCCGACGGTTCCCCCCAATCCAGCACCACATTTAACGTGCTGAAGACGCTCGGCGCCACCGGCTGTCCACAGGTTATCCACAACCTGTGCACTCACTGGCGGTCGCTCCCCGGCCGGATGGTCGGCAGACTTACCGGAGCCTGAAACGGCGCGGTTGAACAGGCTCACCGTGCCGAACGATTCACCTGCTTGTCTGGTTTTGGCCGATTCGTCGAGGTATGCGAACAGTGCTGGTGACCAGCAAACGGGCACGCTAACAGCGACGTCGCTCCGGCTTCAACTCTTGTGTCGGCGGCCAAGCGCTCGACCGCAGGAAAAGCTTCACTAAGCGCGCAGAAAGACGAGGCTACCCGCTTGAAGATCGCGTTGTCGGCGTGCCGACCGGGGAGAAGGTTGACCGGCGAGGGCGCCCTGCGTAGGGTCGAGCGGTTGCTCCGCCGCGTTCTGCTAAAGTGGCGTCTTGCAGCTTTGATGCCCCCTGGATGTAGTACGAAGACGGAGTTTTGACGTGAGCAAGCGCACCTACCAGCCGAACAACCGCCGGCGCGCCAAGACCCACGGCTTCCGGCTGCGCATGCGCACCCGTGCCGGGCGTGCCATCCTGGCCAACCGCCGCTCCAAGGGCCGCGACAAGCTGTCGGCCTGAGCCGACGTCTGTCGGGCCGGATGCCCAGGTAATCGTGCTGGCCGCGGCGCAACGACTGCGGCGTAGCGCGGACTTCGCCGCAGCGATCCGCGGTGGCCGACGGGCAGGACGGGGCACGGTCGTCGTACATCTGCTTCTCGAGGAGCCGGCGCAAGCCTCCACGGCACGCGCCGGCTTCGTCGTGTCCAAGGCAGTGGGCAACGCGGTGGTCCGCAACCGGGTCCGGCGGCGGCTGCGACACCTGGTACGGCCGGTGCTCGCCGAGCTTCCGGGCGGCTCGACGCTGGTGGTCCGGGCGTTGCCCGCGGCGGCCGGAGCGTCGTTCGGGGACCTCTCCGGTGATCTCGAGGCCGCCGTGGCCGCGGCTCGCAAGCCCCGGCGGCAGCGATGAGCGTGCTCGCCCGTGTGCTGACCGCGCTGGTCGTCGCGTACCGTCGTTATGTGAGTCCGGTGTTGCCGGCCCGCTGTCGGTTCTATCCCTCGTGCAGCGCGTACGCCCAGGAGGCGCTGGCGCGACACGGCGCCGTGCGAGGGACGGGTCTAGCGGTCTGGCGGCTCCTGCGCTGCCACCCTTTCCACCCTGGCGGGTATGACCCGGTGCCTGACCCGATCCGTCACCGTCCTGCCGATGTGACTGGAGCCTGAATTGAGTCTCGACTGGATCTACTACGCCATCTCGTGGATCCTTCTGCGCTGGCACGCCCTGTGGGACTTCATCGGAATCCCCGAGGGCCGGTTCCTCGGCACCAACTGGTCCTGGGTGCTCGCCATCGTCTTCCTGGTGGTGACCGTCCGGGTCATCCTGTTCCCGGTCTTCGTCAAGCAGATCAAGAGCCAGCGGGCGATGCAGGCGCTGCAGCCCAAGGTCAAGGAGCTGCAGGAGAAGCACAAGGGTGACCGGGAGACGCTCCAGAAAGAAATGATGGAGCTCTACCGGGTGGAGAAGGCCAACCCGCTGATGGGCTGCCTTCCGATGTTCCTGCAGGTCCCGGTCTTCCTCGGCCTGTTCCACGTGCTGCGCCGGCTCCACCCGGACAACACGCTGACGAGTTTGTACGGCTGGACCGCCGAGCAGTTCCGGGACGCCACCCACTCGTCGCTGTTCACCGCGCCGCTGGCCTCGAAGTTCGGCTCCACCGCCAGCGAGCTGGCCGCGCAGGGCGCGAACGGGACGACCGTCAAGGTCATTGCCGGCGTCCTGGTCCTGATCATGATGGGCACCACGTACCTGACCAGCCGCCAGATGATCCTCAAGACCGGCTGGGCCGAGGACCCGCAGCAGAAGATGATCCAGCGCCTGATGCTGTACGGCATCCCGCTGTCCCTGCTCGTCTCCGGCTCCCTCTTCCCGATCGGTGTGATCATCTACTGGGTCACGAACAACCTGTTCACCCTGGCCCAGCAGCAGTGGGTGCTGCGCAAGTTCCCGCCGCCGCAGATGGCCGGCCGGACCGGGTCGACGGCCCGCCCGTCGAGCACCCCGGCCAAGACCACCAAGGCCGCCAACCCGGCCGGTGGCAACGCCCCGAAGAGCCCGGTGCAGCCCGGTCGCAGCGGTGGCCTGTTCGGCCGCAAGAACCAGCCCGAGCCGCAGACCCCGGTCGTGGACACCAAGGCGCTCGCCCCCAAGCCGGGTGCCAAACCGGTGAATCCCAAGAAGGGCGCCCGGCCGGCGAGCAAACCCAAGGGATGATCGCAGCTCGGACCCCGTGCCCAGGGGTTCGAGCGCTCCCCTTGCAGAGACCTCCCCACGCCGGCACTCGTTGCACGCCGGCGCGGGAAACAGCGGACCGAGCAGGTCCGGCCCGAGTGAGTACGGAGATGAGACCGTGACCGACACCAGCACGCCCGACTCGTCGGTTTCCGCGGAGTCCCCGGCCGAGGTGGAAACCTCGACCGAACCCGCCGAGGAGACGAAGAAGTCGGAAAACGTCGCCTCCGACGGTGACCTGTTCCGCCAAAGCGAAATCGCTGCCGACTACGTCGAGGGTCTGCTGGACATCCTCGACTACGACGGTGACATCGACGAGCTCGTGTCGGCGGGCCGCCCGATGGTCGAGGTGGTCGGCGGCCGGCTGCAGCCGCTCGTCGGCCAGCGCGGCGCCACGCTGGAGGCGCTGCAGGAACTCACCCGCCTGGCGATCTTCCGGGCGACCGGCTCGCCGAGCCGGCTGCTGCTCGACATCGGCGGCTACCGGGCCGCGCGGCGCAAGGAACTGGGCGCCGTCGCCCGCAACGCCGTGGAAAAGGTGAAGGAGCACGGCGACGCGGTGCGGCTCGAGCCGATGTCGGCGTTCGAGCGCAAGTGCGTGCACGACGTGGTGAATGCGATTCCCGGCGTGCAGAGCGAGTCCGAGGGTGTGGAGCCCAACCGGCGCATCGTGGTTCGTGCGGCCGACTGACTATGACTGACCCACGCTCCGGCGCGGGTGACCACGGCCCGGGCGAATCGTCGCCCGGGCCGTCGTCATTCCGGCCGCGTCGTCCTATCGCGTTTCCTGGCCGGTCGGGGTTGGCGAAGAAGCGGGCCCGGGCCGAGTCGTCCGCTGATGAGCCGGCCGAGTCGTCGCCTGTTGATTCGTCCGACGCCGGGAATTCCGAGCCGGCGGTCGGGTCGGTCTCTGCTGGGCCGGATATGGGTGAGCCGCCGGCCGAGATTGCCGAGGTGGCCGCCCGGGTCTTCGGGGATCGGTTGGCGTTGGCTGGCGAGTACGCCAGGTTGCTGGTTACCGAGGGAGTGGTGCGCGGGCTGATCGGTCCGCGGGAGGCGCCGCGGATCTGGGAACGGCATCTCGTCAACTGTGCGGTTATGTCCGAGATCATCCCTATCGGCGCTTCGGTCGTTGACGTGGGGTCTGGTGCCGGTTTGCCCGGTATCGTGCTGGCAGTGGCTCGGCCTGATCTACGGATCACCCTGGTCGAGCCGCTGGCACGACGAACCGCGTTCCTGTCGGAAGCGGTGACCAGCCTCGGCCTCGCGGCGACCGTCACGGTCGTCCGGGGCCGCGCCGAGGACGTCGTCGACGGGCCCCCCGCCGGCGCCGACGTCGTCACGGCGCGGGCGGTCGCCCCGCTCGACCGGCTTGCGGGCTGGTGCCTCCCGCTGGTCCGCAGCGGCGGACGGCTGCTGGCCCTCAAGGGCTCCTCGGCCGCCGACGAGGTCGCGGAACACCGGGTGGCGATCGACCGGCTCGGCGGTGCGGATCCGGTCCTCCGGCTATGCGGGGAAGGCCTGATCGACCCGCCTACGACGGTCGTGGAGATCGTCAAGGAGCGGAGCGTCGTGTCGCCGAAGGAGAAGCCGAAGCCGCCCAAGCGGGCGGCCGGCTCGGGGCGCGACGCGGGCGGCAGAGCCGGCGGGCGCGGCTCCGGACGAGGGAGAGCGCGGAGGGGATAGATGTCCAGGCGGGGCGCACGGAAGCGAAACGCGAAAGCCAAGCGTCCCGACCTGGTGTCACCGGCGCCGCCACGAGAGGTTCCCGAACCGCGTGCGGAGGGAGCCGGGCGACCCGCCGAGGGCGATTCGCGGGGGTCCGCCGGAGGGCGCTCCGATGCGGAACTCCGCGCTGGGGTGGGGCCGCGGTCTGGTGCCGAGCGTGGCCGTGGGGTGGAGTCGCGGTCTGGTGCGGAACTCCGTGCTGGGGTGGAGTCGCGGCCTGGTGCCGAGCGTGGCCGTGGGGTGGAGTCGCGCTCAGGCGCCACGGTTCGCTCTTCTGCCGGAGGTGCTGGGCCGGCGCACAAATCTCCGCTTGCCGCTGAGATGCGGCCCCGAGCCGCTGGGCGCCCTAGCCCTCGTCCCGGTGGCCGTGGATCTTCCGGCTCGCCGTCGGTGATCTCTGCCCCGGTGGTCGCTCCGCGGGATGCCGCGGCGTCGCCGATCCCCATTCCGCATGCCTTGGCCTCTCCCGCCGCGACGTCATACGAGAGCGGGCCCATCCGTGGTGGCGCTTCCTGTTCCCGTACCGAAATGGAGATCTCGGGACCGACGCCCGCCGGAGCCGATTCGGGGACATCGGGGGCCGACGACGGCGTCGAGCGGGTCCCTGAGTCGTCCGAACGGGAAGAGATCGGGGCGGCGTTGCGGCTTGTTGCGGGCGTGATGGTGTTCGCGGTGCCGACAGGCGATGATCTGTCTGGATTGGATCCGACTCAAGGGGTGGTCGGCCGTGGCGAGGCTGGCTCGACGGCCGTAGGCTGGCCGGGCGTCGATTGTGCGGACCGGTCGTCTGGCGCCGGAGTGCACGATCCGTCGACGGACCCGTTCCTCACTAACAGGGATAAAACGGTGCATGAGTACGGTGTTTCACGTGAAACCGAGTCGTCTCTCGGGCCCGATCGTTCCTCGGGAGTGGGTGTCGGCGGGTCGAGTGGCGCACATAACACCGGGGAACAGGGTGTGCCGACGCCGCGTGTAGGGGACGGCTATCGCCCGCCGGCGCCAACCGGGCAGGTCTACGGCACCCCCGTCTCGCAGCCCGAGGAGTCGCGCCGGCCCGCTCCCGCGCCGCGCTCGGCCCCGCCGGCTGTCGCTTCGTCCCCCGTGCCCGTTTCGGCGGCGCCCGTGTCCGCGTCGCCATCCTCCGGAGCCCCGGCCGCCCCGGCGTTCGCGCCGGACGAACACGTTTCACGTGAAACGCCGAGCCAGGATGAAGACGATCCGCCGCTAGCCATGGAAGCGTTGCGAGCTGTGCAGATCCTCAACCCGAGCGGCGAGATCACCATGCCGCGTCCGGATCACCCGAGGGTGCTCTGCGTCGCGAACCAGAAGGGCGGCGTCGGAAAGACCACCACGACCGTGAATCTCGCGGTGGCCCTGGCGCTGCACGGCAACCGGGTGCTCGTCGTCGACCTCGACCCGCAGGGCAACGCCTCCACCGGCCTCAACGTGCCCCACCACGCCGGGATCCCCGACGTGTATGACTGCCTGATCGACAACGTACCGCTGTCCGAGGTGGCGCAGCCGGTCGAGGGCATTCCGAACCTTTGGTGCGTACCCGCCACGATCGACCTCGCCGGCGCCGAGATCGAGCTGGTTTCGGTGGTGGCTCGCGAGTCTCGGCTCGCCCGGGCTATCGCCGCGCATCCCGAGAAGTTCGACTACGTCTTCATCGACTGCCCGCCGTCGCTCGGCCTGCTGACGGTCAACGCGCTCTGCGCGGCGCAGGAGGTACTGATCCCGATCCAGTGCGAGTACTACGCACTGGAGGGGCTCAACCAGCTGATCAACAACATCAATCTCGTACGGCAGCATCTGAACCCGACGCTCGACGTCTCCACGATCCTGCTGACCATGTACGACCGGCGCACGCGGCTGGCCGACGCGGTCGAGCAGGACGTGCGCAACCACTTCGGGAGCAAGGTGTTGAACGCCGTCATCCCCCGCAACGTCCGAGTGTCGGAGGCTCCAAGCTACGGCCAATCCGTGATGACCTACGATCCGGGATCAAGAGGCGCGACCAGCTACTTCGAGGCCGCCCTGGAGATCGCGATGCGTGGCGTCAACACGGGAGGCACCGCATGAAGAACCGTCCACGGGGCGGCCTGGGCCGCGGCCTGGGCGCGCTGATTCCGACGGCTCCCGCCGTTGAATCCTCCCCGCCGGGAGCGCCGGCGACTCCGCCTCCGGCCGCCGAGCCGGCCGCGCACATCATCGCCGCTCCCCCTCCGGCGCCGTCGCCCAACGATCTTGCTCCGGTCCCCGGAGCGCGTTTCGCCGAGCTGTCGGTGGCCGCCATCGAGCCGAACGCCAAGCAGCCGCGGCACGTCTTCGACGAGGAAGCGCTCGACGAGCTGAAGACCTCGATCCAGGAGGTCGGCTTTCTCCAGCCCATCGTCGTACGCGAGATGGCTGACGGCCGCTACGAGTTGGTCATGGGTGAGCGCCGGTGGCGCGCGGCTCAGGCGATCGGTCGTGAGACGATCCCGGCCATCGTTCGCGAGACCCGTGACGATGCGATGCTGCGGGACGCCCTGCTCGAGAACATCCATCGCGCCAACCTGAATCCGCTCGAAGAGGCGGCCGCCTATCAGCAGCTGCTCGACGAGTTCGGCGCCACGCATGAGGAGTTGGCCAAGCGGATCGGCCGCAGCCGGCCGCAGATCTCCAACACGATTCGGCTCCTCAACCTGCCCGCCCCCGTGCAGCGTCGGGTCGCCGCCGGTGTGCTGTCGGCCGGACACGCGAGGGCGTTGCTTGGGCTCGACGACGGCGAAGCCCAGGAGAAGCTGGCGCTGAGGATCGTGGCGGAAGGGTTGTCGGTGCGGGCCACCGAGGAACTCGTGTCCCTCGCCGTGTCTGATGGTCCGGCGAAGAAGGCGGCGCCCACCCGCCGGGCGAAGGTTCATGCCCCCGCCCTGAACGATCTCGCTGAGCGGTTGTCCGATCGCTTCGACACGCGGGTGAAGGTCGACATCGGGCGGAACAAGGGGAAGATCACGATCGAGTTCGCGACCGTGGACGACCTGGAGCGGATCGTGGGGATGATCGGAGTGGACGAGGAAGGCAGCGGGGGCGACGAGTAGGCGCCTCTTTGTTGGGAAAGGCACGTGGTCAATCACGTGCCTTTTTCATGTCCGTCGAAAGGGGAGCGAAATGCGTCCTCGGCCGGTTCTGTCAGAGCCATTCTCCTGAGATTTCGGACGCCGCCGAATTCCGACCCTCCAGCAAATCTGCTGCCTGTAAAGTCCGTTTCTCGCCCCGCTGCTCTTCGTTCTCGCCTGGCGGCCTATGATCGATCAGCCCTATGTAGTGCTGATGATGCAGGAACTTCGGGGTTGACGAGCCCCGCGGTAAGGAGAAGCTTGTGGCCATCGAACGACCGGACCCGCCACGGAACGCCGACGAGCGCGAGACACTGCGGGTCTTCTTGGATTTCCACCGAGCGACCCTGGCCATGAAGTGCGACGGGCTCTCCGACGAGGAACTGAAAAAACAGTCGATGTCGCCGTCGACGCTGTCGCTGCTGGGCCTCGTCCGGCACATGGCCGAGGTTGAGCGCGCCTGGTTCCGGCGGGTGATCGCGGGCGAGGACGTGCCGTTGGTGTGGTCGGCGGATGGCGACTATCAGGTGGCGTACGACGCGGCGGCGGCCGACGGGTCCGAGGCGTTCGACGCCTGGCAGACAGAGGTCGAACACTCACGCCGGATCGAGGCGGAGGCGGAGTCGCTCGATGTTATGGGTCATCAGGCGCGGTGGGGCGAGGACGTGTCGTTGCGCTTCGTGATGCTGCACATGATCCACGAGTACGCGCGGCACAATGGGCACGCCGACTTTCTGCGGGAGGGCGTGGACGGGACGGTCGGAGCCTGACGCTCCTTGCGGGCATCGCGGCGCTGATCCACGCCGGCTATTCCCAGCAGCCATCCTTGTTGGGAGGACGACAAGATTTCCGACTCCGCCGTGAGTAACGGCGGAGGATGCGCGGGCTGCTCCCCTCCACGGCAGCTGCAACCAGGCGGCGTGTTTCACGTGAAACGGCGCCGTCGGCTCGGTCGGGGACCTCAATGAGGCTGCCGTGGATCGGCAAGGTCCTTCCTTCCTTTCGAATGGCTTGGTGTTCCTAACCCTGCTGGGGCGCTGCTTCTCATCGCATTCTGCTGGCGCCGCCCGCGGGAACGCTGCCTGTGTCGGTCTCCTGCCCGATCCTGACCAAGGCTGCGAGTAGATCTGACTGGCGGCAATCGTGCCGGCGGCCGCCCGGCTTATGTCGAACCCGATCGGATCGCCGATGGGTGATCGCAAGCCCTCGAGTCCGTCTCGGCGATTCCGCTGGACCCCTTCTGGCCTGCCGTAGCGCACGGACCGGTGAGCGACAGTGCGACGGCCGAGGAACGCAGGTCGTTATCCGGCTTCCGAAGTTGGTTCGTGACGCATCACGTGAGCCAGCTCGCGGGAGTGCTCCGCCAGCTCTGGCTAACCGGACGGTGCCGACCTGGGAACGAGGCGAGGCTAAGGCGTCCGTGAGATTGCCGCGAGCGAGGCGCCCGAGGGGTGGGTCCAGCCCGCCAGTACGTCTTGGCCGTCAAGGATGGCGGGGCAGTAGAAATGCATGATCGCCGACGCCGACGCCGACGCCGACGCCGACGCCGACGCCGACGCCGACGCCGACGCCGACGCCGACGCCGACGCCGACGCCGACGCCGACGCGCGAGCCACCAGCGCGCCCACCCTCTGCGAGCTCACATCGGCATCTCCGACGTCCACCGACGCGGCGTTACACAAGCGCGCCCCCGGACACAGCCGGGCCCCTCGGTCTTCCACCTGGCGAGCCATCAGACAGCAGCGTCAGACTTACTGATCACCACGACCCGGGGGTCCCATCGCGAAGCCAGCCCAATCTCTCGGATCTCACGCAATCGCCACGTCTGGTCGCAGATGCCGCTGCTGTGCTCCTCCGGGGCGTCCAACGCCAGGCGCGACGGCCTGCGGGGGAGTCTTAAGTGCGTTTGGAAGACTGCCGGACACCGTTGACCGAAGCCAGCATTTCCCGTCGGCGGCAAGATCACGTACAGCCGAAATCCCGAGAGAATCGCTCTGACAGAACCTTCTGGTCTTCCCGCACGAGGTGCTCGGCCGAAACCCGCCCTGCGGTCTTTGTCGCCCTCACGCAAATCCTGTCATCGCCTCACTGACAAAGTGGTCCGGCGCGCCTGGCCGCGAACGCGATGCCTGACACAGGCGGAGGGCGGTGGAGCTTGCCGTCGCCGAACTTCTCGCCTCAGTCTTTGACCTACGAGCGGCGGCCAGAGCGACCGGCCGGCGCGCTGACCTACGCCACCGCGTCGCTCACTCTGGTCGGCCTCATTTGATGCGGTCCCCCGCTCGCCGTCGTACGGCCAACGACCATCGCTCAATCGCCTGGCCGCGCGAGGGCGCCGACTCCCCATTCCGACGCCATGTTTCACGTGAAACGGGCCCTTCGACACCCTTGCTTAAAACGGTGAGCTTTGCGCGCTGAGCCGCCATCGGTCAGCGGGGTCCAAGGTTCGTCGGGGCCGCCGCCCTCGCGGCCTCTGGTCCCCCAAGGTGCAGTCCGGCTGAGACAATGCAAACCGGGGATGCCGCCGCTTTGGATCTCCAGCGCTCCCGGCCTCTGTCGCTCAGTCGCACTCGTCGCTTCAGCCGGCGGCCCCCACCCATGCCCGATCTGCCGCGTGCTGCGCTGCCGCGCCTTCGCCCCTTCAATCGCCGCGTCCGCCCCTCGGCTTTCGCCCCTCGGCTTTCGCCCCTCGGCTTTCGCCCCTCGGCTTTCGCCCCTCGGCTTTCGCCCCTCGGC
>Ga0070668_100001165_pt1 | contig 18582 bp, 20 predicted proteins | sample KBSS43metaG_FD_64661 | JGI IMG/M metagenome (GOLD analysis project Ga0070668, IMG submission 64661) | Switchgrass rhizosphere microbial communities from Kellogg Biological Station, Michigan, USA - KBS S4-3 metaG | ecosystem: Host-associated > Plants > Roots > Rhizosphere > Soil ... | reverse complement strand
CGCCGTCGAACTCGAAGCCCGCCGCGGTCGCCGAGGCGGGCAACACCACGGGGAACGGCGTCCGGGACTTCCCCCGCTCGCCACCCGCTTCGACCGCGCCCAGGGTGCTCACCCTCAGGGTGCGGGCCGGGACCTGCCGGTTGTCGACGAGGTCGGGGTAGGCACGGGCCTGCGTCTTCCCCGGCCGCTGGTAGTCCGGTTCCCGGGTGCAGACGATCACCCGGTCGCCCCGGCGGCCCATGACCACCTGGTAGTCGTGTTCTTCCACCAGCGGTCCCGGCCGGTAGGCCGCGGCATCCGGGATGACTTCCTCGGCGTCGGCGAGACAGTCGCCCAGCGCCCGCCCAGCCGGGGAGGTGCGGTCGGCCGGTTCCGGGCGATCGGTCACCGAGAGCAAGGGCGCCGGCGCGGCCGGCAGGTCCACGGTCCGGGGCGGGCTCGACCCGGCGTCGGTGAGCGCGAGCCGCGTCCGGTCCGCAGCGGTGCGGGTGAGCACGACGAACTGGTGGCTGACCGGCGAGACCTCGAGGTCGTTCCCGCTCTCCGAGCGGAGCGTCACCGCCGAAAAGCTCGCCTTCGGCCAAGCCGGGTCCAGCACGCCGCCGACCAGCCCGGTCGCGCTGTGCAGCAGCAGTCCGGACCGGCTGCCCGGCGCGTAGGCGGGCGTGGCTCCCGGGTCCGACAGGGTCACGGTCGTCCCGGTCGTCTCGCAGAACATCGGCTTGCCCGCGGCGGTGGCCGCGACCACGGCGTCCTCGCCCTGCTCTTCGGTGAACAGCGGGACCCAGTCCGCGCGCGGCGGCACCCGATCGGTCTTGCCCGCCGCCTGGACCGCGGCCCAGCAGCGGTCCAGGGACGAGGTCGCGAGCTTGGCGTCGAGCGTCAGCCCGCCGGTGACCGCGGGTGGCACCTCGGCAGGCTGCCGCAGCTGTCGTGTCACGACGACCGCGCCCACGGCCAGGACCAGCACCGCGGCCGCGACGGCGTACCAGACGTGCCTCGACCGGCGTGGCTTCGCGATGCCTTCACGGACTTCGGCGCGCAGCCGGTCGCGGACGTCGTCCGGCAGCGCACGCCGCGGCGGGAGTCCTCGCAGGTCGTCGCTCATTTCTCCTCCAGCAGGGAACGCAGCCGGGCGCGGGCCCGGGACAGGTGGGAGCGGACGGTGACCTCCGCGACGGTCAGCAGCGCGGCCGCGTCGGCGATGCTCAGGTCCCCGAGCAGGCAGAGTTCGACGACTTCACGCTGCGCCTTCGGCAGCGCCCGCACGGCCTCGACGACCTGCCGCAGCCGCTGTTCGCCGTCGATCTGCTCGGCCACCGCGTCGGCGTGGTCGGACACCACCGGCGGGTCCTGGATCTTCCGCAGCAGCCGCAACCGCCGCCGCGCGCCGCGGTACTCGTCACGCGCGGCGTTGCCCGCCACCGTGTAGAGCCACGGCAGGGCGCTGTCCCGCACCAGCGTGACGTCGGCGCGGCGGCGCCAGGCGGTCAGGAACGTCGTGGACGTCAGGTCTTCGGCGGCGGCCCACGACCCGGTCAGGCGGTAGGCGTGGTTCCAGACGGCCTCGGCGTGCCGCTCGAAGAGCGCGGCGAACGCGCTTTCGTCGCCAGTGGCGGCTCGTCCCCACAGGTCACGATCACCGCGCACCGATTCCCCCGGCCCGGTCAGCTCAATGGTCACACCGGCTAGTGGCCGGCCGCCTCACCGTTGTTGTGAGGCCGATCGGATTCCCTCGCGAAGTACGTCTGGTCGAGGTCGAACTCGTGCTTGCTGCGCTCGAACACGGCCTCGGCCTCGAACCGCGTGTGGTGGAACCGCAGGCCGCCGATCGAGGAGGTCCGCGCGAACCTGGCCACGCCGCGAAACTGGGCCCAGGAGAAGAAGGCGCCGCCGTCGAACGCCGACCGGTCGAAGTTGGCCAGTGCGGCGAACTCGGTGCCGTAGAACCCCACCCGCTGGTCGAAGGTGGTCTTCTGCATGTGCACCGCGCCGACGAACCGGGCGTGGCTGAAGTCGGCTGCCCGCACGTGGCAGTCGCTGAGCCGGAAGTCGACCAGTGCCGCGCGTTGCAGGTCGATCGACATTCCCGGCCAGAACGCGGGGTCGTCGCGGCGTAGGTGCGTCCGCAGCAGTTCCTGCGCGGCGAGCCGAACCTGCAGCTCGGCGGCGTCGTAATCGGACGGCTTCTGCTTGCGCTGCACCGCGTCGGCGCCGCGGATGCCCTCCTTGGGGCCGTCGAAGGGCATCCGCAGGTAGGCGCACAGCACGTTCACGATCGTCTGGCGCTGCTTCGGGTTGTCCTGCCCGAGCCGCTCGAGCGCGTACAGCCCGCCGAGCCGGACCGGCGCCTTGTCGCTGCCGAGCTGCTCGACGGCCTTCGTGTACAGCTCGGTGACCCGCCGCTCCTCCAGGTCCCGCTCGGTCACGCCCGCGACGCGGGTCGTCTCGGCCAGCTGCAGCTCGAGCGTGCGCTGGCGGCGCGTCGCCAGCCACAGCGCGAACACCCCGCCCGCGCCCGCGCCGACGCCGAACGCCGTCTTGACCGCGTCGATCCGCACCGGCGCGTCGGGGCGGCCGGACCAGGCCAGGAACAGCCAGAGCAGCCCGCCGGTGACGGCCGCGACCACGACGGCGGTCACGGCGATCCACCGCCACTTCAGGACCGGCAACGCTAGACGGCGCCGTACTGGCGGTCACCCGCGTCGCCCAGGCCCGGGACGATGAAGCCCGAGTCGTTGAGCCGCTCGTCGATGCTCGCCGTGACCACCCGCACCGGCAGGCCGGTCTTCTCCAGGTGCGCCAGGCCTTCCGGCGCGGCCAGCGCGCAGATGGCCGTGACGTCGTCGGCGCCGCGGTCGGTGAGCAGCCGGATCGTGTACTCCATCGAGCCGCCGGTGGCGAGCATCGGGTCGAGCACCAGCACCGGCCGGTCGGCCAGCGATTCCGGCAGGGACTCGAGGTACGGCGTCGGCTTCAGCGTCTCCTCGTCGCGCGCGAGGCCGACGAAGCCCATCTGCGCGTCGGGGATCAGCTTGTGCGCCTGGTCGGCCATGCCGAGGCCGGCCCGCAGCACCGGGACGAGCAACGGCGGCTTGGCCAGCTTGTAGCCCTCGGTGCGCGCGACCGGCGTGTGGATCCGCTCGGTCTTGACCGGCACGTCGCGCGTGGCTTCGTAGACCAGCATGACGGTCAGCTCGTGCAGCGCGGCCCGGAACGCGGCGCTGTCCGTGCGCGCGTCGCGCATCGTGGAGAGCCGGGCCTTCGCGAGGGGGTGATCGACGACGTGCACATCCATGCGGGTCAATCTAGCCGTCCCGCGAACCTTTTCACCCACCCGCGCTGCCAGGGTGTTTCGACGGCTCTCGCGTTGTAGTGCTCCCGGACCCAGGCGACGGCGTCCCCGGCCGGGACGCCGGAGAGCACGGCCAGGCAGGCCATCACCGTGCCGGTCCGCCCGGCGCCGCCGTAGCAGGCGACCTCGACGTTCTCGCCCGCCTTCGCGCGGGCGTGCAGCGCGACGATCGCTTTTCGCGCGGCCTCGCCGTCCACCGGCAGCAGGAAGTCGGGCCAGGTGACCCATTCCTGCGCCCAGGTGACGCCGCCGCCGTGCTTGCGCCGCAGTTTCTTCGTCCCCAGGTACAGCCCGAAGTCCGGCGCCGGGCCGTCCGGCGCGGGGCGGGCGAGGCCCCGCCCGCGGACGCGGACGCCGTCGGGGAATTCCACCGTGTTGGCTCCCATCACTCCATCCTGCCCCTGTCGCGCCCCTGTCCGCCGGAAGATGGACACGAAGCGTCGTCTTCGCCGCTAGGCTCCCCCGGGTGAGCGAACTGACGCCCGACCAGATGCGGGCCTCCGACGCCGATCGCGAGCGCGTCGCCCAAGTGCTGCACAACGCCCTCTCGGAGGGGCGGATCACCATGAACGAGCTGGAAGAGCGGCTCACGACGGTTTACGACGCGAAGACGCTCGGCGAGCTCAAACCGGTGACGGCCGACCTGCCGACGTCGTCCGCGGCGATCGAGCCGGCGACCACGCGGGCGCTGGGCTTCCCGGACCAGCGGATCGGCGGCCACCCGGGTTCGCCGGTGTCGATCGGCGTCATGTCCGGCGCGGTCCGCAAGGGCAGCTGGGTCCTGCCCCCGCAGCACACCAGCGTCGCGTTCTGGGGCGGCACGGAGATCGACCTGCGGCAGGCCCGCTTCGCGGACCGGAACTGCACGATCACGGCGATCGCCATCATGGGCGGCATCCAGATCACGGTCCCGGACGACATCAACGTGGACGTCACGGGCATCGGCTTCATGGGCGGCTTCGTGCTGGAGGACAAGTCGGGCGCACCCCCGGCCCCGCCGACGGCCCCGACGGTGAAGATCAACGGGCTGGGCTTCTGGGGCGGCGTGGTCGTGTACCGGAAACCGGCCAAGCGCAGCGAGCCTCCGCAAATCGAGAACTGACGGGCCGCCGAGCGGCTAGCGTGGCGCGATGCGCACTTTCACCCGAATGGTCACCGCCGGCTTCTTCGTCGCGGCCGCCGTCCTGACCGCCGTCCCCGCCTCCGCGGCGACCCCGCCCGGCTGGTGCAAGGGCCCGGGGCCCTGCACCGCGCCCGCCCGAGTTGCCGCCACCCCCGACGGCTGGTGCCTGGTCCCCGGCACCGACATCTGCCGGCGGTATTGACACTCACCACCCGATTCGTCACACCGGGTGACCCACCGCCGGACTCCGCGAAGTGTCGGGGCCTGACCTCAGAGCAGCCCGGCGAGGTCGACGTTCACCGTGAACGGGTCGGTCACGGTGAACGGGCCGTCGTGGACGGCCGCGGGGGCGTAGGTCCTGGTAGTCGGATCGAGCACGTAGCGGAACACACGAAGCTTCTCAGGGTCGTCGGTGTTCTCGACGCGCCAGAAGTGCTGGATACCCCCGGCCGCGTACTCGCCGGGCTTGTCGATCTGGTCGGCCGTGACCGAACCCGGCGACATGACCTCGACGATGAGTACGCAGTACTCGGGCCTGAGCACGACCTCATCGGGGAGCGACGAGTCGTACACGACCACATCCGGTCGCCGATTGAGAAGCGGAACGTCACGGAGCCGCAGGTCGACATCGGTCGACACTTCGAGACCGGGACCGCAAGCGTCCTCCAGGACATGCGCCAAGCGCCGTGCGAAGTTCTGATGCGATCGCCGTGGCGACGGGTTCACGAGGATGGCTCCATCAACGATTTCGATACGCCGGCAGATGTCTTCCGGCAACGCATCGTAATCGTCCGCACTCAGCCCCGCCGACGGCAGATCCATCCAGCCAGGCAGTGCAGTCATCTCAACTCCCAACACGACACTCGGGATTCCTCCGCCAAAATTGAACCACACTTGTTGACTTTTTCTTCTGACCAGCACTTTGACCAGCACGTTCGTCCACTGCCAGCCATCTCGGGCAAACCTGACCCCAACAACGGTTCACGCACGCGAACCGTCGAGGCCGACCTGACTCGAACCGCCAGAAATCACACAGGGTGATCCCCAGCTGGGCCCTCGCACTGTCGGACCCGCCGCCTAGACTCAGCGGCATGACAGCCACGACCAGCACGTCAGCGGCGCCGGCCACCCCGGCACCGCTGGCGGACGCGACTCGCGACGACGCGAGCCTGCGCCGCTTCCTGCTCGGGCTGCCCGGTGTCGACCAGGTCGGCGTCGAGCAGCGCGCGGCGGGCCTCGGCACGCGCAGCATCAAGAAGGACGCCAAGCGGTGGGCCATCGACACCGCCATCTCGATGGTCGACCTGACCACCCTCGAGGGCGCCGACACCCACGGCAAGGTCCGGGCGCTCGCCGCGAAGGCGGTCCGCCCCGATCCCGAACGCCAGGACACCCCGCGCGTCGCCGCCGTCTGCGTGTACCCGGACATGGTCGCGACCGCCGTCGAGGCGTTGCGGGGCAGCGGTGTCCACGTCGCCAGCGTCGCGACCGGCTTCCCCGCCGGGCGCACTTCGCGGGAAATCAAGCTGGCCGACACCAAGATCGCCGTCGACGCGGGTGCGCACGAGGTCGACATGGTGATCGACCGCGGCGCCTTCCTCGAAGGCCGGTACATGGCCGTCTTCGAGGAGATCCAGGCGATCAAGGCCGCCTGCGGCGACGCCCACCTGAAGGTCATCCTCGAGACCGGGGAGCTGGCGACCTACGACAACGTGCGGCGCGCGTCGTGGCTGGCGCTGCTCGCCGGCGGCGACTTCATCAAGACGTCCACCGGCAAGGTCTCCCCCGCCGCGACGCTGCCGGTCACCCACATCATGCTGCAGGCCGTCCACGACTGGCACGTCCAGACCGGCGAGCTGCGGGGCGTCAAGCCCGCGGGCGGCATCCGGACCACGAAGGACGCGATCAAGTACCTGGTCGCGGTGCACGAGGTCGCCGGCGAGCAGTGGCTGACCCCGGACCTGTTCCGCTTCGGCGCGTCCAGCCTGCTCAACGACCTGCTGCTGCAGCGCCGCACCCAGGTGGACGGCCACTACAGCGGCCCCGACTACGTGACGGTGGACTGATGCCTGTTTTCGAGTACGCACCGGCGCCGGAGTCGCGCGCCATCGCGAACCTCAAGGACCACTACAAGCCGTTCGTCAACGGCGAGTTCGTCGACGGCTCGGGTGAGCCGCTCAAGACGATCAACCCGGCCACCGAAGAGGTTCTCGCCGAGGTCGGCACCGCGTCGAAGTCCGATGTGGACACCGCGGTCAAGGCCGCGCGCAAGGCCTACGACTCCGTGTGGTCGAAGATGCCGGGCACCGAGCGCGCCAAGTACCTCTTCCGCATCGCGCGGCTGATCCAGGAGCGTTCGCGCGAACTGGCGGTGCTGGAAAGCCTCGACAACGGCAAGCCGATCAAGGAGTCGCGCGACTCCGACGTCCCGACCGCGGCGGCGCACTTCTTCTACCACGCCGGCTGGGCGGACAAGCTGGAGTACGCGGGCTACGGCCCGAACCCGAAGCCGCTGGGCGTGGCGGGCCAGATCATTCCCTGGAACTTCCCGCTGCTGATGCTGGCCTGGAAGATCGCGCCGGCACTGGCCACCGGCAACACCGTGGTGCTGAAGCCGGCCGAGACGACGCCGCTCACCGCGCTGGTGTTCGCCGAGATCTGCCAGCAGGCCGAGCTGCCGCCGGGCGTGGTGAACATCCTGCCCGGCGCGGGCGACATCGGCGCGTCCATCGTGGAGCACGCGGACATCGACAAGATCGCGTTCACCGGCTCGACCGACGTCGGCAAGGCGATCCAGCGGCAGGTCGCGGGCACGGCGAAGAAGCTGACGCTGGAGCTGGGCGGCAAGGCGGCGAACATCGTCTTCGAGGACGCGCCGCTCGACCAGGCGGTCGACGGCATCGTCAACGGCATCTTCTTCAACCAGGGCCACGTCTGCTGCGCGGGTTCGCGGCTGCTGGTGCAGGAGTCCATCGCGGACGAGGTGCTGGAGAAGCTGCGCTACCGCGTCTCGACGCTGCGCATCGGCGACCCCCTGGACAAGAACACCGACGTCGGCGCGATCAACTCCGCGGAGCAGCTGGCCAAGATCCGCGGGCTCGTGGAGTCGGGCGACGCCGAGGGCGCGCAGCGCTGGACCAGCCCGTGCCCGGTGCCGGACCGCGGGTTCTTCTTCGCCCCGACGGTGTTCGCGAACGTCCACCAGTCGATGCGGATCGCCCGCGAGGAGATCTTCGGCCCGGTGCTGTCGGTGCTGACGTTCCGCACGCCCGACGAAGCCGTGGCGAAGGCGAACAACACGCCGTACGGGCTTTCGGCCGGCATCTGGACCGAAAAGGGCTCCCGGATCCTGTGGATGGCGAACCAGCTGCGCGCCGGCGTGGTCTGGGCCAACACCTTCAACCGCTTCGACCCCGCCGCACCGTTCGGCGGCTACCAGGAATCCGGCTTCGGGCGCGAAGGCGGCCGCACCGGGCTGGAGGCGTACCTCAGTGTCTGATTCAACGCAGTCCGATCGCATCTCCGTCGCGAAGACGTACAAGCTGTACGTGGGCGGCAAGTTCCCGCGCTCGGAGTCCGGCCGGGTGTACCCGGTGACGGACGCGAAGGGCAAGTTCCTGGCGAACGCGGCCCACGCGTCCCGCAAGGACGTCCGCGACGCGGTGGTGGCGGCGCGCAAGGCGTTCCCCGGCTGGGCGGGCGCGACGGCGTACAACCGCGGCCAGGTGCTCTACCGGGTGGCCGAAGTGCTCGAGGGCCGCCGCGACCAGTTCATCGCGGAGGTTTCGGCGTCGGAAGGCCTGGCGGGGAAGAAAGCCAAGTCCATTGTGGACGCGGCGATCGACCGCTGGGTCTGGTACGCGGGCTGGACGGACAAGATCGCGTCCGTCCTGGGTTCGGCCAACCCGGTCGCGGGCCCGTACTTCTCGTTCACGGTCCCGGAGCCGACGGGTGTGGTGGGCATCCTGGCACCACAGCAGTCGTCGCTGCTGGGCCTGGTCAGCGTGCTGGCCCCGGTCCTGGCCACGGGCTCGACGGCGGTGGTGGTCTCGAGCGCGGAAAGGCCGCTGCCGGCGATCACGCTGTCCGAGGTCCTGGCGACGTCGGACGTCCCGGGCGGCGTGGCGAACATCCTCACGGGCCACGCCGCGGAACTGGGCCCCTGGCTGGCTTCCCACGGCGACGTCAACGCCCTGGACCCGACCGGAGCGTCCCCGGCGGACCGCCCGGGCCTGGCGCGCGAAGCGGCGAACACGGTGAAGCGGGTGCTGACGGTCCCGGACGCGGAGCCGGACTGGACAACGGCGCCGGACCTTTCGCGACTGCGGAGGTACCTGGAGGCCAAGACGGTCTGGCACCCGCTGGGGGTCTGAGCGCGCACGAGCCGGCCACCGCCCGGGTTCGCCCGGGCGGTGGCTAGCTCATCGTCACCGAGAAGTCCGACAGCGTGAACCTCGCCTTGCCGCCGCCCGTGGAGCAGAACTCGACGCCGTAGCCGATCTGGTTGACCGTCGGGTTCGAGGGGATCAGGCCCTTGCCGATCGACCACGCGATCATCGCCTTCAGGTCGACGCTGCCCGAGTACTGCGTCGAGCGGGACACGAACGCCACGTACCCGTCCTCGTCCGCCCAGACGTCGTAGGTGAAGCCTCCCGCCGTGTACGTCGTGAGCTTGTCGCCCGACGGCACCTGCTTCACGTTCTCCGTCCACACCATCAGCTCCGTGACGCCGTCGCCGTCGCCGACCCCGTTGAGCCACAGGTCGTACGCCACGTCGTAGATGCCGACACCCGGGCCGCGTCCCGCGAACGTCGACCTGATCACCGAATAGTCGTTGAACGGTTTTCCGTTCAGGTTGTTGATGTCCTTGTGCACATTCGGATAGGTTTTCACCGACGTCGACGACGGCTGCGTGGAATCGACGTACCAGTTGTCGTAAGCGCACGCACGCAACGTCTCAGGGCCCGCCTCGTCGGCGTTCCACATGTTGTTGTGGACGTAGTAGCCGCCGTCCGACCACCCGCCGTCCGGCTCACTCGTCGAGAACTCAGGCGAGCCACAGCTGCGCGACGGAGTCACCCGAGGCGGCGGCGGAGTGGATAAAGGTGCAGGTGAGGACGTACTCGGCGGCGGTGACGTCGGCGGCGCGACCGACGCGCCGGAAGCGACCGGAGACGGCGAAGCGACCGATGACGAGGGGGCCGCGACGACGTCAGGAGAGCCGCCGCACCCGGCCAGGACAAGAAAGGAAATGACCAACAACACAGATCTTCGTCGCATTTTCCCGCCCGCGGCCACAATTCCGGCAGAACGAGGCGGAACCCTAACACGAAGAACCCGGGAATTCAGCCGTGCTCTTCGGGTTCCAGGTCCTGGGAAGTGATGGGACGGCCCGGCAGTTCGCTGCCCGGCCGCGCGCTGAGCCCGTCGATCATGATCCCGACGCACCGGCGCGCCGCCATCTCCGCCACCGCCGGGGACTTCGCGCGCATCTGGCGCAGCAGCGTCCCGAACAGGATCGCGATGTCGCCCGCGCCGACGTCCGGGCGGAGCTTGCCCTCGGCCTGGGCGCCGTCGACGAAGCCGTCCAGGACCTCCAGGATCTCGTCGCGCAGCAGGCGGACCGCCGGGTCGCTCTTCAGGATCACCAGCGCGCGGTGCGACACCATCGCCAGCTGGATGCTCAGCTGCAGCTCCACCGACTGCCGCAGCAGCCGCTGGAGCCCGCGCCAAGCCGACGTCTCCTCGGCGGCGATCGTCCTGGCGTCGATCAGCACCCGCTCGAAGTTGTCCATCGCGACCGCGCGGACCAGCGCGTCCCGGTCCGGGAACCGGCGGTAGAGCGTGCCGACGCCGACGCCGGCCGCGCGGGCGATCTCCTCCATCGGCACCTCGGGGCCGGAGGCGGCGAAGATGCTCTTCGCGGCGGCCAGGATCTGGTCGCGGTTGCGCCGCGCGTCCGCCCGCAGGGTGGTGTCGGGGTCTGCCGTCATGCCGTTCGCCTCTCGCTGAATCGCGCGGGCTGATTCTCGCATGGTCAGGCGGCCACACACCGCACCCGCGAGCGGTCACCCGTTAGCTAGTGGACGAAGACCTTCCGCTTCGGTACCTTGGAATCGAGAACCGGAATGTAATCCTCCACATACTTTCCGTCCGATTTAGGGGGCCCGAAATGACCGAAGTCGCCGAACCCGTCACCCAGGACGCCGTCTTCCCGCTCGAACGCACCTGCCCGTTCGCGCCGCCGCCCGCCTACGAAAAGCTGCGCGAAGCGGGTCCGGTGCAGCGCGTCGAGCTGCAGACCGGCCAGCAGGCGTGGGCGCTGACGCGGCTCGAAGACGTCCGCCAGATGCTCACCGACCCGCGGTTCAGCTCCGACCGGTTCAACCCGGGGTTCCCGATCCTCGTGAAGTCGGGCCGCCCGCAGCGGCGGAACAACTTCACCGCGTCGCTGATCAACATGGACCCGCCGGAGCACGGCGCGGCGCGGCGCGAGGTCGTCGGCGAGTTCACCGTCAAGCGCATGAAGGCCCTGCAGCCGCGGATCCAGCAGATCGTCGACGAGCACATCGACGCGATCCTGGCCGGCCCGAAGCCCGCCGACCTCGTCTCCGCGCTGGCGCTGCCCGTCCCGTCGCTGGTCATCTGCGAGCTGCTCGGCATCCCGTACGCCGATCACGACTTCTTCCAGGTGCGCAGCTCGACGATGCTCAACCGGGAGGTCGACCAGGACACCCGGATCAAGGCCGTCGACGAGCTGCAGAACTACCTCGACCAGCTCGTCACCACCAAGGAGGCCGAGCCGACCGACGACCTGCTCGGCCGCCAGATCGTCAAGCAGCGCGAAGAGCACGGCGACGTCGCGCACGACGAGCTCGTTTCGCTGGCGTTCCTGCTGCTCATCGCCGGGCACGAGACGACGGCGAACATGATTTCGCTGGGCACCGCCGCCCTGCTGGAGAACCCGGACCAGCTCGAGCTGATCAAGAACGACCCCGGCAAGACGCTCGACGCCGTCGAGGAGCTGCTGCGGTACTTCACGATCGCGGAGTTCGCGACCTCGCGCGTCGCCACCGAGGACGTCGAGATCGGCGGGCAGCTGATCCGCGAAGGCGAGGGCGTGCTCGGGCTGAGCTACTCCGGCAACCGCGACGAAGCCGCGTTCGAGAACCCCGACGACCTCGACATCGAGCGCGGGGCGCGGCACCACGTCGCGTTCGGGTTCGGCCCGCACCAGTGCCTTGGCCAGAACCTGGCCCGGATGGAACTGCAGATCGTCTTCGACACGCTGTTCCGCCGCATCCCGGACCTGAAGCTGGCCGCGCCGGTCGAGCAGCTGCCGTTCAAGCACGACTCGTCGGTCTTCGGCCTCTACTGCCTGCCCGTGACCTGGTGAGGAGGACGCCATGACCGCAGTCCACGAATTCCCGATGACGCGCACCTGCCCGTTCGCGCCGCCCGCGGCGTACGAGGAGATCCGGGAGAAGGACCCGATCACCCGCGTCGGGCTGCCCGACGGCGGACAGGCCTGGGTGGTCACCCGGCACGAAGACGTCCGGACCGTGCTGAACGACCGGCGGTTCAGCGCCGACCGCCAGCACCCGGACTTCCCGCAGCTGGTCAAGGGCGGGTTTCGGCGGCAGGGCGATGAGCGCACCATGATCACCATGGACGCGCCCGAGCACGGGCCGGCCCGCAAGGCCGTGCTCGGCGAGTTCACCGTGCGCCGGATGGAAGCGCTGCGGCCGCGGATCCAGGAGATCGTGGACGAGCAGATCGACGCGCTGCTGGCCGGGCCGAAGCCCGGCGACCTGGTCGAGGCGCTGTCGCTGCCGGTGCCGTCGCTGGTGATCTGCGAAATGCTCGGCGTGCCCTACGCCGAGCACGACTTCTTCCAGACTCACACGGCGAAGCTGATCAAGCGGTCGACGACGCCGGAGGAGCGACGGGCGGCGTTCGACATGATCCGCGGCTACCTGGAAGAACTCATCGCGGAGAAGGAGGAGAACCCGCCGGACGACCTGCTCGGCCGGCAGATCGTCAAGCTCCGCGAAGACGGCACCTACCGGCGTGCTTCGCTGGCCGCGACGGGGTTCCTCCTGCTGGTCGCGGGCCACGAGACGACGGCGAACATGATCTCGCTGTCCACTGTGGCGTTCCTCCGCAACCCGGAACAGCTCGCCGCGATCAAGGCCGACCCGGGCAAGACACTCGACGCCGTCGAGGAGATGCTGCGCTACTGGACGATCGTCGACGCGGCCACCGCGCGCCTGTGCGTCGAGGACGTCGAGGTCGGCGGGCAGCTGATCCGGGCCGGGGAAGGCGTGCTGGCGCTGGGCTACGCGGCGAACCGCGACCCGCGGGCGTTCGAGAACGCCGACGAGCTGGACATCGAGCGCGGTGCCCGCCACCACGTCGCGTTCGGCTTCGGGCCACACCAGTGCCTCGGCCAGAACCTGGCCCGGATGGAACTGCAGATCGTCTTCGACACGCTCTTCCGCCGCGTCCCGACGCTGGAACTGGCCGCGGACGTCGACGACCTGCCGTTCAAGGACGACGCGAACATCTACGGCCTGTACCGGCTGCCGGTGACCTGGTAGAGATCAGACTGCCATCCCACCACAGGAGAGAAGAACCATGAAGATCATCGCGGACACCGGCAAGTGCGTCGGCGCCGGTCAGTGCGTGCTCACCGAACCCGCGCTGTTCGACCAGAGCGAGGACGACGGCACGGTCATCGTGCTCGACGACCAGCCTGAGGGCGAGCTGATCGAGAAGGCCCGCGAAGCGGTGCACATCTGCCCGAGCCAGGCCCTTTCCCTCCAGGAGTAGCGGCCAGGGCCGCATCGAGGAGAGCCCCTCGATGCGGCCTTCGCCCTACTTCACCGCACCCATCGACAGGCCGCGGACGAGGTGGTTCTGCGCGATCCAGCCGACGATCATCACCGGCAGCGAGGCCAGCAGCGCCGCGGCCGACAACTGGGCCCAGTACAGGCCTTCGCTGGTGATGAAGCCGACGAGGAAGACCGGCACCGTGCCGGCCCTGGCCGCGGTCAGGTTGACCGCGTAGAAGAACTCGGTCCACGAGAAGATCACGCAGATCAGCGCGGTCGCCGCGATCCCGGGCGCCACCACCGGCATGATGATCTTGCGCAGCAGCGTCGGCAGGTTCGCGCCGTCGATCCGGCCCGCCTCGATCATCTCGTGCGGCACCTCGAGGAAGAACGACCGCATCATCCAGATGGCCAGCGGCAGGTTCATCGACGTGTACAGGATGACCAGCGCCCACACCGTGTCGAGCAGCTCGGTGTTCTGCGAGATGATGTACAGCGGGATGATCGCCGCCACGATCGGCAGCATCTTCGTCGAGAGGAAGAACCCGAGCGCGTTCGACGTGCCCTTCACCGGCGCCAGTGACAGCGCGTACGCCGCCGGGATGCCGAAGAGCAGCACCAGCAGCGTCGAGATGATCGTGACGAACGCCGAGTTGGACACGTAGGGCAGGAATCCGCCGCTCAGGACGTTGCCGATCTGCTCGAACGTCGGAGTGAAGAACAGCTTCGGCGGGTCGGTGTAGGCGTCCGCCTCCTGCTTGAACGCGGTGAGGATCATCCACAGCAGCGGGAAGACGAACAGGATCGCGATGATCCAGGTCGCGACGGTCAACGAGCCCTTGCCATAAGCCCGCTTGCGCGGGGCGGTGGTGGTCACTTGATCCCTCCGCTCACGGAGAAGGTCCGGAACATCAAGCGCAGCGCGAAGGTCGCGACGATCATCGTCAGGATCACCACGACCACGCCCATCGCCGACGACTGGCCGACGTCGAAGCCCTCGAACGCGCGCTGGTAGATGTAGTACGGCAGGTTGGTGCTCGCCGTGCCCGGACCGCCCTGGGTCATCAGGAAGATCGCGTCGAAGCTGTTCACGATGTAGATCGCGCCCAGCAGCGTGGCCAGCTGCAGGAACCGGGACAGGTGCGGCAGGGTGATCGAGACGAACGTCCGCCAGCGGCCCGCACCGTCCACATTGGCCGCTTCGAGGACGTCCTTGGCCTGGCTCTGCAGGCCGGCCAGGATGAGCAGCATCATGAACGGCGTCCACTGCCACACGATCTGCGCCATCACCGACGCCAGCGGGAACTCCGAAAGCCAGTCGACGTCGGTGCCGAAGACGAAGTGCAGCAGCCCGTAGGTCGGGTCGAACATCGTCGTCTTCCACAGCAGCGCGCCGGCCGCGGGCAGGATGAGGAACGGCGTGATCAGCAGCGTCCGGACGACGCCGCGGCCGAGGAACTTCCGGTCCAGCAGGATCGCCAGGCCGAGGCCGAGCAGCAGCGCGACGAACACGCACACCACGGTCAGCACGACCGTGTTGAGCAGCGCGACCAGGAACGTCGTGTCACTGAAGACGTCGATGTAGTTGTCCAGGCCGACGAAGTGCCGTGAGCCCGGCCGGACCAGGTTCCACGACTGGAACGAGTAGAACACGGTGAGCAGGAACGGCAGCTGCGTCACCGCGATGACGAAGATCAGCGCGGGCAGCAGCGGCAGCCGTCGCTTCGCCGCCGTGCTCAGGCCTTTCTTTTCCGCGGCCTTCGAGTGCGTGTGGGTCTTGGGCGTATCTACGGAGAGCGTGGACATCACTGCACCGCCTTGTAGGAGTCGCCCACCGTCTGGGCGTAGTCCTGGGACTGCTTCAGGGCGTCGTCAACGGACTCGCGGCCGGCGATCGCCGCCGACAGCTGCTGGCTCACCCGGGTGCCCAGGTCCTGGAACTCGGGGATGCCGACGAACTGGATGCCGGGGTAGGGCACCGGGTTCGCCATGGCCTTCTGCTGGTTCGCGTCCGCGATGCCGTCCAAAGTGGGCTTCGCGTAGGCCACCGCGGCCTTGGCGTAGTCGGGAATGTCGTAGGTGGACTGCCGGACGCCCGGCGGGACGCGGTTCCAGCCGTAGGTCTGGCCGACCTTCTGCACGTAGGCCTTGTCGGTCATCCAGGCCATGAACTTCCAGGCCGCGTCCTTGTCCTTGGCCACCTTCGGGATGCCGAGCGCCCAGGTGTAGAGCCAGCCGCTGGCCTGCGTCTTGACGACCGGGGCGGGCGCGTAGCCGGACTTGCCGACGATCTTGCTGCTGGAGGGGTCCTCGTTGGTGCCCGCCATGACCGTGGCGTCGTACCACATGGCCGCGTTGCCCTGCGTGTAGCGCGTTCCGCACTCGGAGAACCCGGCGCTGGAGGCACCGACCTCGCCGTGCTCGCGGATCAGGTTGACGTAGAAGTTCGCGGCCTCCTTGAACTCCGGCGACGTCAGCTTGGCGTTCCAGTCCTTGTCGAACCACTGGGCGCCGAAGGTGTTCGCCACCGTCGTGAACGGCGCGAGGCTCTCGCCCCAGCCGGGCTTGCCGCGCAGGCAGATCCCCGCGACGCCGTTGGCCTTGTCGTCGAGCTTCGCGGCGAATTCGGCGATCTGCTGCCAGGTCGGCTTGGCCGGCATGGTCAGCCCGGCGTTCTGGAAGAGGTCCTTGCGGTAGGCCAGGAACGACGACTCGCCGTAGAACGGCACCGCGTACATCTGGTTCTGGTACGACAGCGACTGCTTGATGCTCGGGATGAAGTCGTCCGTGTCGTAGCCCGGGGTGGCCGCCATGTGCGGTTCGAGGTTCTCGAGCCAGCCGTTGGCCGCCCACTGCGGGGCTTCGTAGTTGCTGATCATGACGACGTCGAACTCGCCGCCCTCGGTGGCGGTCGACGCGGTGATCTTGGCGCGGGCCTGGTTCTCCGGCAGGGACACGAACTTCAGGTTGATGCCGGTGGCCTTCTCGAACTCCGGCGCGAGCGAGATCGCGTCCTTCATCTGCGGGTTGGACACGATCGCGATGACCAGCGTGCTGTTTCCGGTGCCGATCGAGCCGGCGCCCGCACAGCCGGTGACCAGCAGCGACGCGGCGGCGAAGAGGGTGAGGAGCTTACGCACGGCCACCTCCGGGGAGTACCTGCACCTTGAGGCCCGAGCCGCTGCGCATCTTGGCGAGCGCCTCGGGGTACTGCTCCAGCGGCAGCGTGTCCGTGAGCAGCGCGTCGGTGTCGATCGCGCCGCTGCCGACGAGGTCGAGCGCGGCGCCGAAGCTGTGCAGCACGGCCATCGAGCCGACGATGGTGATTTCGTCGTTGTAGATGCGGAACGGCGAAAGCGCGACGCGGGCTTCGGCCGGGGCGACACCGAAGACGAGCAGCCGGCCACCGCGCCGGATCGAGTCGAAGGCGGCTTCGATGGCGGGGGCGGCGCCGGTGCAGTCGACGGCGACGTCGAACTTCTCGCCGTCGAGGTCCTTGACGTCGGCCGCGGTGGCGACCGCGCCGAGGCTTTGCGCGCGGGGCAGCCGGGCCTCGTTGCGGTCGACCACCGTGACCTCCGCGCCGGAGCGCTGCAGCAGCTGCTGCATGATCAGGCCCATGGTGCCGGCGCCGACGACGAGGAAGCGCTCTCCGGCTTCGACGCCGACGCGGCGCACGCCGTGCACCGCGCAGGAGACGGGCTCGACCAGCGCGCCCTGTTCCCAGGTCATCGCGTCGGGCATGCGGTAGCAGGTGGACGACGGGACGGCGACGTACTCGGCGAAGGCGCCGTTGACGGTGTCGCCGGTGGCGCCCCAGTTCGCGCAGAGGTTGCCGTGACCGGCGCGGCAGGGGCCGCAGTAGCCGCAGAACAGCGACGGGTCGACGGCGACGCGGTCGCCGACCTTCCACTCGCCCGGCACGTCCGCGCCGAGCTCGACGATCTCCCCGGCGAACTCGTGCCCGGGGACGATGGGATACGGCGTGGGCGGGAAGTGCCCGTCCGCGATGTGCAGGTCGGTCCCGCAGATCCCGCACGCTCCGACCTTGACGACGACCTGGCGTTCCCCGGGTTTCGGATCGGGCACCTCGCCGACCCTGATCTCACCGGGCCGGTCGACGATGGCGGCACGCATGCCTTGCCCCTTCCTCGCGCTCATATGAGCAGCGTTGACCTATGGCGTCGAGAACATGTGAAGGCATTACAGGTCTGACGTCGGTGTTACGTCAACCTTTCGGGCAGATTTCGCGCTATAGTGCTCAGATGAGCGCCACCAAAAAGCAGCCTTCGTTGAGTGAGGCGATGCTGCTCGCCACCGTCGCCCGGCGCTTCTACGTGCAGGGACGGTCCAAACTGGAGATCGCCGACGAGTTCGGCGTCAGCCGGTTCAAGGTGGCGCGGATGCTCGACACCGCCATGGAGTCCGGCCTGGTCAGGGTGGAGTTCTCGCTGCCGGCGCCGGTGGACCTGGCGCTGTCGGACGAAGTGCGCTCGGCGTACGGCCTGGAGCGGGCCCTGGTGCTCGAACGCTCAACCGAGCGCGAGCCGAAGGAGGTCGTCCGGGCGAAGATCGGGGCACTGGCCGCGCGGTTGCTGGAGGAGATCGCGGTCCCGTCCGACGTCATCGGGCTGTCGTGGGCGCGCTCGGTGAACGCGATGACCGAGGCGATCCGGTCGTTGCCGCGCTGCCCGATCGTCCAGCTGTGCGGGGTGCAGGCCGGGATGGACATGCGGGGCCGCTCGGTCGAAACGGTCAGCCGCGTGACGTCGGTGTCCGGCGGCGACGCCTACCCGATCTTCGGCCCGCTGGTGCTGCCCGACCGCCGGACGACGGAGACGCTGCGGCGCCAGCCGGGGATCGCGGAGACGTTCGGCCAGTTCCGTCACTTGACGAAGGCTGTGGTCAGCATCGGCGCGTGGCAGCCCGGTGAATCGACGGTGTACGACGCGCTGGACGAGGCCGAGCGGGCGGCGATCGCGGCCCGCGGGGCGACGGCGGAGGTCGCGGCCCGGCTGTTCGACGCGTCCGGCAACGCTCTCTCCACCGGCTTGGCCCACCACGTGCTGGCGATCAGCCACGAGGAGCTGACGGCGGTCCCGGAGGTGATCGCCCTGGGCTACAGCAAGCCGAAGGCGGCGGCGGTGGACGCGGTCCTGCGCTCAGGCATGGTCTCGACCCTGATCACCGACGCGGCAGCAGCAGTCCCCCTCCTCGCCCTGGCCGCGAAGAACCCACCCCACTGACGACCCGACCCTCCAGGCACGCGA
>Ga0070668_100001163_pt1 | contig 18593 bp, 17 predicted proteins | sample KBSS43metaG_FD_64661 | JGI IMG/M metagenome (GOLD analysis project Ga0070668, IMG submission 64661) | Switchgrass rhizosphere microbial communities from Kellogg Biological Station, Michigan, USA - KBS S4-3 metaG | ecosystem: Host-associated > Plants > Roots > Rhizosphere > Soil ... | reverse complement strand
GCTGCGTCGTGCCCTCGTCGGCTCCGATACCGATTGAGCGCCGTGGCAACACAGTCGTTCAAGCTCACCGACGCAGAACTCGACGCGGTACTCGATCAGCTCCCCGCGCTCGCGGGGCAACCCCGTCGGCTGGAGGACCTTTCGGGCGGCCTGACGAACCGCAACGTCAAGATCACCACGCCCACGGGGGTTTACGTCGCGCGATGCTGCGATACCTCGACGAGCCTGCTCGGCATCGACCGCGACAACGAGTACGCCAACAGCAAGGCCGCAGAAGCGGCGGGCGTCGGGCCCCCGGTCATCGACTATCGGCCCGACCTTGGCATCCTGCTGATCGGGTTCGTCCCTGGCACGACGCTCACCAACGAGGACTTCGCCAGGCCAGGGGTGATCGCGAAGGTGGCCGCGGGATGCCGCACGCTGCACTCGGGTCCCAGATTCCGCGACGACTTCGACATGTTCGCGCTGCAGCCTCGCTATCTGAAGGTCCTCCAGGACAACGGTTTCCGCATCCCCGTCGACTATTCAAGCTACGCGGATCAGTTCAGCGCCATTCGGGCGGCGCTTGCCGCGGACGACACCACCGTCCCGTGCAACAACGATCTGTTGGCCGCCAACTTCGTCGAGGACGGCGACCGGGTCTGGCTGATCGACTACGAGTACTCGGGCAACAACGACCCGTGTTTCGAGCTCGGCAACGTATGGCGCGAATGCCGGCTGACCCTGGATCAACTGGAGGAACTGGTGAGCGCCTACTACGGGCGGCCGCTACGCCACAAGCTCGCACGGGCCCGACTGCAGGGCACCGTCTCGCAGTACGGGTGGACGCTGTGGGGCTGTATTCAAAATGAGGCTAGCGCTTTGGAATTCGACTTCTGGGAGTGGGCAATGGAGCGCTACGAGAACGCCGTCGAGGAGTTCAGGGGACCAGACTTCGACCGCCTGCTCGCCGACGTACGGGCGCAGGACTGACATGGCAACAACACCCGTTCCGGATCGCGCACAGGTCGTCGTCATCGGCGGCGGCGTCATCGGGACCAGCGTGGCCTACCACCTGACGAAGCTGGGCTATCGCGACGTGCTACTGATCGAGCAGGGCCAGCTGTCGTCCGGGACCACGTGGCATGCTGCGGGTCTCGTCGGTCAGCTGCGGGCCTCGGAGAGCGGCACGCGGCTGGTCCAGTACTCGACGCAGCTGTACACCGAACTCGAGGCCGAGACGGGCCTGACCGCAGGCTACAAGCAGTGCGGGGGAGTGACGGTCGCGCGCACCGAGGACCGGATGATCCAGTTGCGCCGCACGGCCGCGAACGCCGCCGCATTCGACCTCGAGTGCGAATTGCTCACCCCGGAGCAGGCGCAGCAGCACTACCCGGTGATGCGGGTCGACGACCTGGTGGGGGCCATCTGGCTGCCTGCCGACGGGCGGGCCAACCCGACGGACCTGACGCTCGCCCTGGCCAAGGGGGCCCGGCTGCGCGGAGCCCGAATCATGGAACGCACCAGGGTCATTGGGGTGATGACGGACAAAGGCCGGGTGACCGGGGTCCGCACGGACGCCGGCGACGTCGAGGCGGAAGTAGTAGTGAACTGCGCCGGCCAGTGGGCCAAACAGGTCGGGGCGATGGCGGGCGTCAACGTGCCGCTGCATTCCGCCGAACACTTCTACGTCGTGACCGAGGCCATCGACGGGGTCCACACCGACATGCCGATCCTGCGCGACCCCGACGGATACACCTACTTCAAGGAAGAGGTCGGCGGACTGGTGGTCGGCGGTTTCGAGCCGAAGGCCAAGCCGTGGGTCGGCCCCGACGACATCCCGTATCCCTTCGAATTCCAACTGCTCGAAGAGGATTGGGATCACTTCCAAATCCTCATGGACAACGCGCTGCTACGCATCCCCGCCCTTGAGGACACCGGACTGAAGAAGCTCTACAACGGACCCGAGAGCTTCACCCCGGACAATCACTTCATCCTCGGCGAAGCACCCGAATGCACGAACTTCTTCGTGGCCGCGGGCTTCAACTCGGTCGGCATCGCATCGGCGGGCGGTGCGGGCCTGGCGCTCGCGGAGTGGATCGTCAACGGCGCTCCAACGACCGACCTGACCAGCGTCGACGTCCGACGGTTCGCCCCGTTCAACGGCAACAACCGATGGTTGCACGACCGGGTGTCCGAGATTCTCGGCCTGCACTATGAAGTGCCTTGGCCCAACCGGGAACTCACGACTGCGCGCCCGTTCCGGCGCTCGCCGGTACACCACCTGCTCGTCGCCGCCAACGCAAACTTCGGCAGCCGGATGGGCTGGGAACGCGCCAACTTCTTCGCCCCACCCGACGCGGAACCGACCATCGAGTACTCGTGGGGCAAGCAGAACTGGCTGCCGTGGTCGGCCGCCGAGCAGACCGCGACCCGAACCGCGGTCACCGTGTTCGACCAGACGTCGTTCTCCAAGTACCTGCTCGTCGGCCCCGACGCCGAGCCCGCCCTGCAGTGGTTGTGTACGGCCGACGTGGCAGTCGACGTCGGTGCGACGGTGTACACCGGCATGCTCAACGAGCGCGGCACGTACGAGTCCGACGTCACCGTGACCCGGACCGCCGACGACGAATTCTTGATCGTCAGCAGCGCGGCCACCACCGAGCGCGACAAGGACCACATCCGCAGGAACCTGCCCGCGGACACTCGCGCGGAACTCGTCGACGTGACGTCGTCGTTGGCCGTGTTCGGGGTGATGGGACCGCGTTCGCGGGAGCTGCTGAGCACCCTCACCGATGCCGACCTCGGCGATTCGGCGTTCCCGTTCGGCACCAGCCAGCGAATTGGGTTGGGCTACTCGACGGTTCGCGCCACGCGCATCACCTACGTCGGCGAACTCGGTTGGGAACTCTACGTCCCCGCTGAGTTCGCCGTCGGCGTCTACGAGGACCTGATGGCCGCGGGCGCCGCGTTCGGGGTGACCCGCGGCGGCTACTACGCCATCGAATCCCTGCGCTTGGAAAAGGGTTACCGCGCCTTCGGCCGCGAGCTGACGCCCAACGACAACCCGGTCGAGGCCGGTCTGCTGTTCGCCTGCAAGCTCAAGACCGACGTCGACTTCCTCGGACGCGCCGCGGTGGAGAAGGCCCGCTCCGACGGGCCACGACGCCGGCTCGTCGGCTTCTCGGTTTCCTCGACCGACCCGATGCTATGGGGTGGTGAACTGGTGCTGCGGGACGGAGTGGTCGCCGGCCAGGTGACGTCGGCGGCCTGGGGCGAGACGACGGGCGGCTGCGTCGGGTTGGCATACCTGCGGTCGAACGACGACGCACCGATCACCGCTCAGTGGATCGGGGCGGGCGAGTACCAGATCAACGTCGGCGGGACGCTCTTCCCAATCACGGTGACACTCAAGGCCATCTACGACCCGACCAACGCCAGAATCCGCTGAGCCTGTGGTCGAATACGAGTACGCCGTAACACCGTGGAAGGTTGATCGCCATTACGCTCTACGAAGCGCTCGAGCCGTGGAAGGATCTGCTCATCGCGTCGGCAGGCGCGTCCGCCGCGTTGGCCGGGCTCGTCACCGTCGCGATTGCGACGAACATCGCCGAGATCATGAAGTTCGGATGGTTGCCGTCGCGGGCGGCGACGTCGATCGGGTTGCTGGTGCTCATCCTCGTCGTGTCGATCGCCGGACTGATGCGGCCACAGCCGCTGTGGTGGTTCGGCGTCGAGACCATCGTGTTCGCGGCGATCACCTGGTTGATCACCGCGCGGACCGTGTGGGCGAAGGTGGCGATGCGACGCGAGACGAAACGGCCACGGTGGGAGCTCGTCCAGGAGGTGCTGCTCTACCAGCTCAGCGTGCTGCCCTTCGCGGTCGGTGGCGTGCTGTTGACGCTCGACGACACCAACGGCATGTACTGGATCTCGGCAGGGATGATCGTCGCCGTCATCATCTCGATGCTGACCACCTGGGTGCTGCTGATCGAGATCCTGCGATAGGAGGTCGCTGCCCATGAAGGCGCTGCTCGAAGACCCGGACCTGGACGCGCAACTGAGTCGAACGCTGATCGCGATAGCGGCCGAGGCCGCCGATCTCGGCGAGGCGCTGGCCACGGCGGGCCGCGTTCCAGCCGGGGACTACGACGCGTGGTACCGGGAGTGGTCCGCCACGGCCGAGACGGCACGGTCGGTTGGCGACCAAGCGCTGGCTCGCGGCCAAGTGATGACCGCACGCAAGGCGTTGTTGCGTGCATCCGAGTATTGGCGGCAGTCGTTCTTCTTCCTCCGCCACGACCTGGACGACGAACGGCTTCAGCACGCGTGGCGCCAGCATCGGTCGGCGTTCCGCGCGGCGCTGCCGCTGCTCGGATGGCGTGTCGTCACGGTGGAACTTCCGTTCGACGGCGCCACCATGACGGGTTACCTCTTCCGGGCTGCCGACGACGGAGTTCCGCGGCCAACTGTGTTGGCGCCCTGCGGATTCGATTCGACGGCGGAAGCGGGCTACGTCGCGACGGGCTACATGGCCTTGCCACGCGGCTACAACTTCTTCGTGTTCGAGGGTCCCGGCCAGGGCGGCATGCTGTACGAGCACCGAAAGCCGTTCCGTCCTGACTTCGAAGTGCCGTTCCGCGTCGCGTTCGACTGGCTGGTGACTCAGGACGGCGTCCATCCACAGGCGGTCACGGTGATCGGTCGCTCGTTCGGCGGGTATCTCGGCCCCCGCGCGGCTGCGTTCGACACACGGGTGGCCGCCTTGGTTGCCGACCCCGGCCAGTTCGACTTCGCGTCGCGGATTGGGAACTTTGCCAAGGGGTTCGGGGACAACTTCCTCGCCCGGCTGACCGCCGCCGATCCGGAACTCGACGCGCAGCTCGAAAAGCTGCTGGAGGGTTCGCGCAATCGGGAGTGGTACGGGTCGCGCATGGCCGCCATGGGCCGCTCGAAGGTGGGCGACTTCATGCGCAGGCAACTGCTGTTCGGCCTCGACGGGCTGGCCGAAGACATTCGGTGCCCGACCCTGGTCACCGAGGGTGAGGGTGACTTCGCCTCCCAGAGCCAGGTGCTCTACGACGAACTCACCTGTCCCAAGCGGCTCAAGACGTTCACCGTGGCCGAGGGCGGCGGCGGACACTGCGAGGGCTACGGCGCGACCTTGTTCGAGGGCTACGTGTTCGACTGGCTCGACGGCGTGCTGGGCCGGCGAGGCTGACCGGTCACGCGCCGACGGCGCTGAAGTAGCCGACGAGGCCGACCACGCAGATCACCCCGCACAACACCATCGACCCGACGGCCCACGGCCACGCGAGCTTGCGGCGCACAAGCGCCACGATCGTCGCCACCGAGCCGAGCACGGCGACCACCATGGCCACCAGGATCGCGCCCCACACGGCGGTGGCCGCACCTTCGGCGCTGCACGTCTCCGGCGGGCAGTGATCGAGGAACGCCAGCAGGAACACTCCCATCGCCGCGGTGACGACGCCGAGCGCCGCGGTCAGCACGATCGCCAGGATCGACACGACGAGATCCACGACCGACACGGGTGGCTTGACCGGCGGCGGGGGCACGATCACGGCTCAGTGCGCTCCTTGTCGACGCTGTCCCAAAGCTCGACCAGGGAACCGAGGATCTCCTCGGCCACACCAAGACCACCGAGGTGGCTCTCACCGGGCAGCGTGTACAGCTCGGCGTCGGGCAGTCGGCACACGACGTGCTCGCCGTGTGCGAACGGGACGATGTGGTCCTTGTCGCCATGCCACCAACGCACCGGGACCTTGACCTCGTCTAGCCGGAAACCCCAGTCCTTGGCGAAGACGGCGACGTCGGCGAACGGTGCGGACAGCTGCTTGCGGCTCCCGTTGAGCAGGTCGTCGAGGAACATCGCGCCGAACTCGGGCCGCTCCAGCAGCCGCCGGTCACCCTCCGGCGAGATCAAGGCGTAGGCGTAGAGCCCGAGCGGGGCGATGGGGCGCAGCAGTTGGACGAAGCCAACGGCGGCCAGCCGCAGCGGTAGCCCGATGATCGGCAGCGCGGGCGCGATCTTGGAACCGAAACCCATCAGCCCGCCGCCGATGCCCTCTTCGCCGACCGTCGGGGCGACCCCACCGAGCACGCCCGCGACCACCACACGGTCCGGCATCGCCGCCGCGCAGGCCAGCGTGTACGGACCTCCGCCGGACAGTCCGACGACGGCCATCTGATCGATGCCGAGCACGTCGGCGATGGTGCGCAGATCTTCGGCGAAGGCCAGCACGTTCTCATACTGATGGGGAGTCGACGAGCCGATACCCGGGCGGTCGACGCCGATGAGCCGGATGTGCTTGCGCTCGGCGTACGCGCGCGCCTCGACCGGAATCTGGCGGCGGGCACCAGGGGTGCCGTGCAACCAGAACATGGCCCGCCCCTGCGGGTCGCCGAATTCGGCGAATCCGAGCTGGCGGTCGTTCCCGACGGCGACGTTGCCCTCCAGCTTGGGACGTTCGATTGACACGGCCATGCGCAAGAGTCTCGCATGGGCGCTACCCGCAGTTAGCCGCCTTCGCGCTTATCGCGGGCTACCTCATCGCCCGTTCCAGTGCGCGTACGACGGCGTGCTTGCCGAGATCAACCTTGTATCCGTTCTGGCTGAGCGGTTCGGCGCCCTCCATCGCGATTCGGGCGGCGCTCTGGAAGATCGCGCGCTGCGGCGCCTTGCCGACGAGTGCGGACTCGGCGGCTCGGTTGCGCCACGGCTTGGCCGCCACACCGCCCATGGCGATCGCCACTGGTCGGATCACCCCGTCGGCGACGTCCAGCCCGACGGCGACCGACACCAGGGCGAATGCATAGCTGTGCCGGTCGCGCACCTTCAGGTACCAACTGTGGTCGGCGCAGGCCGACGGCGGTAGTTCGATGCCGACGATCAGCTCGGCCGGGGCCAAGGTGTTGTCGCGGTCGGGATGATCTGCAGGGAGCGCGAAGAACTGGTCCAGCGGTATGACACGTGATCCGGCCGGGCCCCGCACGTGGACGAGCGCGTCGAGGATGGCCAGCGCGACCGCCATGTCCGAGGGGTGGACGGCAACGCAGGACCCACTCGCGCCGAACAGCGCGTGCTCGCGGTTGAAACCGCCGCGGGCGGCGCAGCCCGACCCGGGTGTGCGCTTGTCGCATGCGGCGAAGGCCGGGTCCATGAAGTAGGGGCAGCGTGTCCGTTGCACCAGATTGCCACCCGCGGTGGCCATGTTGCGCAACTGCGTCGTGGCGCCGGAGAGGATCGCCTGGGACAGCACCGGATACTGGGTGCGGACCAGCGGGTGGTTGGCCACGACGCTGTTGGTGGCTCCCGCCCCGATCAGCACGCCGCCGCGCGGCGTCGCGGTGATCGCGTCGAGGCCGAGCCGGCCCACGTCTATCAGTACGTCGGGCGCTTCGACGCCGTTCTTCATCAGGTCCAGCAGATTGGTGCCACCCGCGTAGTAGGTGCCGCCCGTCGCGACCGCGGTACCGATGGCATCGTCGACGCTCTTCGCATGGCCGAACTGGAATGTCTTCACGCGCGGCCCCGTCCGACTTCGGCGATCGCGGTGACGATGTTGGCCTGCGCCCCACACCGGCAGATGTTGCCCGCCATGCGTTCCCGGATCTCGTCGTTGGTCAGGCACACCCGACCGCAGCTCGCCGCCCCGCGGTCGGCCTCGAAGGACGCCGCCGACAAGTCCCCGCGGGTGTGCTCGCGCAGAAGTGCATGCGCCGAGGACAGCTGACCGGAGGTGCAGAATCCACACTGGAATCCGTCGTGCTCCACGAACGCCTGCTGCAGCGCGGACAACTCGTCACCATCGGCGAGGCCCTCGACGGTCACCACATCGCTCCCGTCGATCGAGGCGGCCAACGTCAGACAGCCGAGCACCCGCTCGCCATCCACCGTGACGGTGCAGGCGCCGCACAGCCCGTGATCGCACCCCTTCTTGGTACCGGTGAGCCCGATGCGGTCGCGGAGCAAGTCGAGCAGCGTCGAGCGCACGTCGACAGTGGCGCGACGAGCACCGCCGTTGACGGTGAGTTCGACTATTCTGCAGGATGTCTCGGCTTCAGGCATCGGTCTGCTCCGGATCGAAGGGGGTCATCAGCGCCTCGATGGTGATGGGTAGGTCGCGCAGCCGCTTACCGGTGGCGTGGAATATCGCGTTGGCAATCGCCGCAGGCACCCCGCACGTTCCGATCTCACCGATGCCGCGGACCCCGATCGGGTCGAGGCCGAAGTCGGGGGCGTCGACGAACCCGATGTCGAAGTCAGGGACGTCGGCGTGCGTGGGCACGTAGTACTCGCCGATCACTTGGGCGGTACGAGGGTCGTAGGGCACCTGTTCCATTAGCGCCATGCCAAGCCCGAACAGCACCCCGCCCATCACCTGGTTGCGAGCCAGTTTCGGGTTGAGCACCCGCCCGCAGTCCACCACCGCGACCCACCGCGTGACGGTCACGCGTCCAATCGCTTCGTCGACCTCGACTTCGCAGAAGTGAGCACCGAACGACTGTGACACCGATCCGTGTTCACCGCGCCCGTCGCTCGACACGGTGAAGGTGAGTTCGTCGAGCAGATCAGGGCTGCCAGTACGCAGCGCCGCGACAACGGCCGCCGCACCGTTGCGGCCGGGGTGCCGCTCGCCGAATCGCTTGCGCCACTGCAGGCCGGCGGCGTGAACCGCGGACCCGACCGTCGCCGTTGTTTGCGACGCACCGCTGTACGGGGCGTGCGGGAACGACGAATCGCCCGATTCGAAGCGAACGTTCGCAAGGGGCAGCCCAGTTGCGTCGGCAGCGACCTGGCTCATCACCGTGCGGACTCCAGTGCCCACCTCGTGGGTGGCGGAGGCGAATCGGACAATTCCGTCGGCCGTGGTCGTGACCCGGCAAGAGGCGGGCATTCGTCTGCCCGGGTACGTGGCCGTCGCCATGCCCCAACCGATCTGAACGTCACCGCGGCGTAGCGAACGTGGGGCCGTCGGCCTGCCATCCCAGCCGAAGCGTTCGGCACCCTGCTCGTAGCACTGTCGAAGGTGCTTGCCCGACCACGGCCGTCCACTCACTTGATCGACGTCGGCGTCGTTGCGCATCCGGAGCGCCACGGGATCGATACCGGTGGCATGAGCCAGTTCGTCAATGGCTACCTCGAGTGCGAACAGCCCGGGTGCCTCACCAGGGCCGCGCATGAAACACGGTGTGGGCGTGTTGGTTCGGGCCACGGTGTGCGAAACCACAAGGCGCGGTGACTGATAGAGGAAGCGCGCCGAGAGCCCGGCCGGCTCGCAGAAGTGAGCGACGGTAGACGTCTCGGTCACCGTGTGCTGCTCCGTGCTGGCGATCGCTCCGTCGGCGCCCGCCACCAACGTCAGATGCTGTTCGGTACGCGGTCGGTGGCCCGTCGACGAGAACATCTGGTTGCGGGTGAGCACCAGCTTTACCGGACGCTCGACCTCACGGGCCGCCACCGCACACAGCGCGACGTGCATCCACAGGAAGCTCTTCGAGCCGAAGGCCCCGCCGACCAGCGGAGCAACGATCCTGATGTTCTGCTCGGGCATGTCGAGATAGGCGGCCAGGGCCTGACGTTCGCCCGTGATCCACCGGGTGGTGTCGTGAACCACCAGCACGTCGCCGTCCCACGCGGCGACGGTGGCGGCCAGCTCGATCGGATAGTGCGCGTTGATCGGCGTGGAGAACCGTGACTCGACCTTGATGCCCTGCGTCGGTTCGTCGTTCGGGCCACGCCGGTCCTGCAACTTCTCGTCGTCGAGCTTGACGAAGTGATCAGGCCGGTAGGCGCCGTGCCTGAGCTGTCCGTCCCCATCGTCGGCCGCCGCAGGCGCAGACAGCACGTCGCGCGCTGACAACTGAGCGGGCAGCGTCTCGTACTCGATCGCCATCAGAGATGCGCCGTAGGTGGCCTGCTCCAGCGTGTCGGCGACCACGACCGCGAGGTGCTGACCGACGTGCTGCACGGTGAGGTCGGACAGCGGCGGTCGTCGTTCCAGGGGCATGTCGTCGCTGAGCTCACGCGGTGGCGGCTTCAGCGGCGGGCAGTTCAACGGTGTGATCACCCGCAGCACTCCTGCTGCCGCGGAGGCGATCTCGGTGGCCCGCAGCAGAGACTCGGCGACGACTTGCCCGTGCGGAACCTCCGACTGGACCAGGGCTGCGTGGGCGAGCCGCGGCATCGCCACATCGGCGGTGTAGACCGCACGCCCCGTGACCTTGGCTCGCGCCTCGACCCTGTCCAGTGCGCGACCGACGGCGGTCAAGAGGCCCGCTCGAGCCCGGCGTCGCGGCGCACCTGGCGACGAAGGTCGTCGACGAAGTCGCGGAACACCGCGTCTCGCAGGAATTCGCCTACCTCCGTGGGATCCTCCGGGACCACGAAGGTCGCCGTCCAGATGACGAGCAACCGGCCGGTCTCGACGACGTCGAACAGCTCGATCGCCGCCGTGTAGTCGAGCACCATTCCATCGCAGGCCTGCGCGGCGGCGGGGTGGCGCGCTTGCTCTGACAACTTCACCAACCGCTCGATGACGGTCGGCAATTCGCCGTACGGAACGTCGAACTCTCTACGGCAACACATCGTCGGCATCGCTTCGGTGGGCATGACGTGCCCTTCCTCTTGGTGGGGCGAGCGGATTCAGTCAACGGGGTTGCGGCGGGTGACGATCAGCGGATCCGCCGGCGTGAACGGGAAGTTCGGCAGCTCGTCGAGGTGGGTGCCGAACGCCGCCGCCAGCACTTCGCGGGAGTACGCACTGGCCGAGGCGCGATATCCGATGTCGGCTGGGAAGGGCTGGTCGAAGAAGATCAGGAAGTGCCAATCGTCGGACCCGATATTCTCGATGTGGTGCGGGTAAGCCCGTGGAATGAAGTACATGTCCCCGGTGGTGAGATTCCAGGTATCAAGGGAGCCATCGGGATTCATGATGGTCATGCGTGCGTCGCCGTGCTGCACGTAGCCCAGCTCGGCGGTGACTGGATGCCAGTGCGGCTCGCGCATGCCTTGCTCGGTGACACGCAGTGAGTACATCGAGATGTCCTTGAGCACCGGCCAGAACTGGTCCCGGGCGAAACGCGCGTTGCCACTGACGTAGTTCAGCCCAGGGGACTGGGCCTCGATGTCGAACTTGTGCGGATCCTTGAAGTACGCACTGGCGGGAACGACGGGATCGCCGACGCGCGCGGCCAGCTTGTGGTCAGCGGGTGGGCTGGACGGGAGGGTGCGAGTGCTGCGGCGGATCTTGGCGAGGTCCGAAGCCGGCAGGTCGTAGGTATTGCCCAGCACGGCGTCGGTGAAGGCGCCGAAGGTGGCACCAAATCCGAAGTCCTCGGGGCGTTCGTTGCGGAAGGCGATGATGAACTCCGCGACGTCGTCGCCGATGTTCTCGATGTGGTGCAGTGACCCGGACGCGGCGTGGAACATCTGCCCGGCGGTGAGCACGAAGGTGGAGAACTTGCTGCCGTCGTCGAGGATGGACACCAGGGCGGTACCGGACACGCAGTAGGTCAGTTCGTTGGCATTGGCGTGCCAGTGCGGGGTCCGCATCGCGCCGGGGTTGAGCAGCAACCGCTTGATCGACAGACCCTTGAGGATCGGCAGGTTGTCGGCGGTCACGCGCCGCATCGATCCGAGCTCCGATTCCTCGACGACTTCGCCGTCGAGCAGGGAGAGGGTGTGGCGGCTACGCGTCAGTGTCATGGTCATCGAAGGGCTCCTCTAGCTCTGTCGGATGCGCTGATCGGCTGATGCTTGTAACCCTTGCCGTTCGCGGCCCGGGTGTCGTCGACGCTGCCCGCCAATCCGATTGCCGGTTTTCGTGCACCGAAGATTCCTGCTAGCCGGTAGTCCTGGACATGCGGATGCGAGAATCCTCGTCAATGAATGCCGTACGCGTGGTCGTGGCCGATGACGACGTCCTGCTCCGCGAGGGGTTGTCCAGCCTGCTCGAACGCTCGGGGTTCGACGTGGTCGGCCAGGCGGCCGACGCCACGGAACTGCTGGCCTTGGTACGGGCGCAACGGCCTCAACTGGCCATCGTCGACATCCGGATGCCGCCGACGCACGAGACTGAAGGCCTTGACGCGGCGAAGACCATCAGGGCCGAGTGGCCCGAGACGGCCATCCTGGTGCTGTCATCTCACGTCGACGTCGAGCACGCGATGGAGCTGCTGGCCGGTGGGCACTCCATCGGGTACCTGCTCAAGAGCCGGGTCACCGACGTCGCCGACTTCGTCGACACCGTGGGACGAATCGCCAACGGCGCCTCGGTCATCGACCCCGCCCTCGTCCAGGAGCTCGTCTCGGCACGGCGACGCGACGATCCGCTGGCGGCGCTGAGTGCCCGTGAGCGGGAGGTGTTGACGCTGATGGCGGAGGGCCTCTCCAACGCAGGGATCGGGCGCCGGATCTGGGTCACCGAGGGCACGGTCGAGAAGCACGTGCGCAGCATCCTGACGAAACTCAATCTGACTGAGACCGGCGACGATCACCGAAGAGTTCGGGCCGTGATCATGTACCTCGACGCGCTCTGATTCCCGCTATGCGCGCTGGGCGACCAAGTCCCGAATCGCGTTGGGGGAGAGCGCGAACTTGGGCAGGAAACCCAGCGCCGGGCTCTCGGCGATCATGTCGGCGAAATCCTGCTCGGAGTGCGTCGAGATCAGAATCACCGACGGTGCCGGTGAATCGGCGTCGTGCAGTTCTCGAGCCAAGTCGAATCCGCTCTCCGCACCGAGGTCGACATCCACCAGAGTGACGTCGGGCCGCAGCTCGCGGTAACGGTCCAGCGCTTCCGCGCCGGTGGAGGCCATCCCGACCACGTCAATGCCCGCGCGCTGGAGCATCAGCCGCGCGGCATCACGGAAGTTGGCGCTGTCGTCAACGATCAGACAACGCACGGAAAACGGTCCAGGTAGCACATTGACCGAGTCTGGCAGGACGTTGCAGACATCGCATTGCTGCTAGCAGGAATCCGTGTGACTTCCTGTACGCACTAGCATCCCGTCTGATGGCTGAGCGTTCGGGACCCTCGGGCGGTCGGCGGCTGCGGAGTCGGCTGCTGGCGTTGGTGTTGCGCCCGACCGCACGTCCCCTCGGCTGGGGCATCCTCACGGCGGTCGGGCTCATCGCAGGCGAGACGCTGCTGGTGCTGCTGCTGAAGCGCACCGCACCCGACAACTCGTACGGGGCGATCTTCCTGTTCGGCGTGCTGATCATCGCGGCCGGCTGGAACTTCGGGTTGGCGTTGGCCACGTCGCTGGCCAGCGCGGCGGTGTACGCCTACTTCCACGTCGAGGATGGCGACAGCCTGATACCCGCATTGTTCGTGTTCCTTCCCTTGGCGTTGTTGGCTAGCGTGCTCGCCAGCCAGGCCAGGGTGCGCGCAGCCGAATCGGAGGAACGCCGCCGAGAGGCCGCCGCCTTGGCCCGCCAGCAGACGGCGTTGCGCCGCGTCGCGACGGTGGTCGCGACCGGCGCAGCTCCGACCGAGATATACCCCGTCGCGGTCAGCGAACTGGCGCGCGGGCTCGGCGTCGAGCACGTCACCCTGACCAAGTTCGAACCGGGCGACCAATGCGTCGTGTTGGCGACCCATGACGCAGGGGAGCCGAGGCTAACGGTCGGCGAGCGGAGCTCGCTGGAAGGCGACAGCTTGACCGTCCGAGTACGCAACACGGGGGAGCCCGCGCGGATCGACGACTACGCAGACGTCGACGGGCCGTTCGCGAACCGGCTACGTGACCTTGGACTGCGCTCCGGGGTCGGCTGCCCCATCACCGTCAACGGCGAACCGCGAGGCGTACTCATCGTCGGTTCGGTGTCTCGGGAGCGGCTGCCGGCCGAAACAGAGGACCGGGTAAGCGACTTCGCTGATCTGGTGGCCACCGCCATCGGCAACGCGGAGACACGCGCCGAACTGCAGGCGTCCCGCGCGCGCATCGTCGCGGCGGCAGATCAGGCCCGCAGGGGCATCGAACGCGACCTCCACGACGGCGCACAGCAGCGCATCGTGTCACTGGGCCTCGGACTTCGGGCATTGGAGGCGTCGATTCCCGAAGACGACGACGCCGTCCACAAGCAGGTCGACAACCTCATCACCGGCATGGCCGACCTGTACACGGAGTTGCAGGAGTTGTCTCGCGGCATCCACCCGGCGATCCTGTCGAAGGGCGGCCTCGGCCCCGCAATCAAGACGCTGGCCCGGCGCTCGACCGTGCCCGTGGGGCTCGAACTCGCCGTCGACCGCAGGCTGCCCGAATCCATCGAAGTAGCAGCCTATTACGTCATCGCCGAGGCCCTCACCAACGTCGCCAAGCATGCCGAGGCCTCGGGGGTGACGGTGCGGGCCCACTGTGACGACGACGAGCTTCGACTCGAGGTGACCGACGACGGAGTCGGCGGGGCGGCCTCCGGCGGAGGCAGCGGGCTGCTCGGACTCAGGGACAGAGTCGAAGCGGTCGCCGGGCAGTTGCACGTCACCAGCGCGAACGGCAACGGGACGACGGTGTCGGCGCGGATTCCCGTGCCCGGCCCAAGCTGACCTCAGCTACCGGCTACCCGGTATCGGCAAGGTGTCGTCAGCGGCAATGACAACTGCGCGCTGGTGGAGCAAGGTCATGGCCATGAATAGCTCACTGCGCCGAGGACTGACGATCCTTGCCACGACCGCCGTCGCGGTGGTCGTCGGATGTTCGACCGCGAAGGCCGCGCCCGCCGCGCCCGCCGCGCCGCCAAGCGACGTCACCGTCGTGCTCGTGCACGGCGCATGGGCCGACGCGTCGAGTTGGGACGGCGAGGTCACGGCTCTGGAGCACAAGGGTTATCAGGTCAGGGCCATCGCCAATCCCTTGGAAGACCTCACCGCCGACGCCGCGACGGTGGCGTCCTTCCTGCACACGATCGACGGTCCGGTCGTGCTCGTCGGCCACTCCTACGGCGGATCCGTCATCACCGAGGCCGCCGCGAGCAGCCCGAACGTCAAGGCCCTCGTCTACGTGGACGCCGCCGCACCCGACGTCGGCGAGACCACCGGCTCGCTCAGCGGCGCTGACTCGGTGCTCAATCACCTGCCGGAGGAGCAGCTGTTCGACAAGGTGCCCTACGCGGGCGCACCCGCCGGGGCAACTGATCTCTACCTGCGCAAGGACGTCTTCCTCCAGCACTTCGGCAACGACCTGCCCGCCGCTGTCGCGACCCGGCTGTGGGCGACCCAGCGCGCCGCGTCCACCGCGGCCTTCGACACTCCGGCCACGGCAGCGGGCTGGAAGACCATCCCGTCGTGGTACTTCATCAGCAGCGGCGACGAGATCATCACGCCCACGTCCGAGGAGGCGATGGCGCAGCGGGCGCACGCCCAGATCACCACGTTCCCTGGCGGCTCGCATCTAACGCTGATCAGCCATCCCGACGCCGTCACGGCCGTCATCGAATCCGCCGCGCAAACCGTCAAATGACGACGCCGACCGTGCGCACGCGCTGGGACACCCGCCGGCAGGCGAAGGCCGGCCGAATCAGCGACGGCACACCGTACTGCGACGGCAAGGTGGTGGCGCCCGGCCGCCTTCCGGAGCTGTTGCAGGCCGTCATCCATCCCGGCGATCGCGTGGCGCTCGAGGGGGACAACCAGAAGCAGGCCGACTTCCTGTCCCGCACGCTGGCCGCATGCGACCCGGCCCGCATCCACGATCTCCACATGCTCATCTCGTCGGTGTCGCGGCCCGAACACCTCGACCTCTTCGAGCGGGGCATCGCCACCAAACTCGACCTCGCGTATGCCGGGCCGCAAAGCGTCCGGATCGCCCAACTCGTCGAAGACGGCACGGTGCGCATCGGCGCGATCCACACGTACGTGGAGCTCTACGCCAGGATGTTCACCGAGCTGGCGCCCGACGTGGTGCTGCTCTGTGCCTCGGCGGCCGACCGCGACGGCAACCTGTACACCGGCCCCAACACCGAGGACACCCCGACCATCGCCGAGGCCGCCGCGTTCCGTGACGGCGTGGTGATCGTGCAGGCCGACCGGATCGTCGAACGCGCCGAACTGCCCCGGGTGGACATCCCCGGCGACTGGGTGGACGTGGTGGTCGAAGCCGACCGCCCGTTCGCCCTGGAACCGCTGTTCACCCGCGACCCTCGACACATCGGGCCGGTCGAGATCCTCAAGGCGATGATCGCCATCCGCGGCATCTACGAACGCCACGAGGTGACTTCGCTCAACCACGGCATCGGATTCGACACGGCCGCAATCGAATTGATCCTGCCCACTTACGGTGATCAGCTCGGCCTCAAGGGCCGGATCGCCAAGCACTGGACACTGAACCCCCATCCCACGCTGATTCCGGCGATCGAGTCGGGCTGGGTGGAGTCGATCCACAGCTTCGGAGGCGAGGCGGGGATGGAGCGTTACACGGCGGCCCGCCCCGACGTCTTCTTCACCGGCCGGGACGGCTCGCTGCGGTCCAACCGGGTGCTGTGCCAGCTCGCAGGTCAGTACGCGGTCGACATGTTCATCGGTTCCTCGCTGCAGATCGACCGCGACGCCAACTCGTCCACCGTCACCGACGGCAGGCTGCCCGGTTTCGGCGGCGCCCCGAACATGGGCCACGATCCCCACGGTCGCAGGCACGCGTCGCCGGCCTGGCTGAGCATGATCCACGGCGAGGGCGCGGCCGTCCGCGGGCGCAAACTCGTGGTGCAGATCGCTCAAACATTCACCAAGGGCGGTATTCCCACGTTCGTCGAAACGCTCGACGCCGTCTCGGTGGGCAAGGCCGCCGGCATGCCGGTGCCCCCGGTGATGATCTACGGCGACGACGTCACCCACGTCGTCACCGAGGAGGGCGTCGCGTATCTCTTCAAGGCGCCGTCGCTGGACGACCGCCGGGAGGCGTTGGCCGCGATAGCGGGCGTGACACCGGTGGGCCGCACCGCCGACACCCGGCGCACCGAACGGCTGCGCCGCGACGGACTGGTGGCCTTCCCAGAGGATCTCGGCATCAGCGCCCGGCAGGCCGACCGGTCACTGCTCGCGGCACGCAGCATCTCCGACCTCGTCGCATGGTCGGGCGGACTGTACGACCCACCTGCCCGGTTCAAGGATTGGTGAGCGCCGTGGCGATTCCGTACGACACACTGCCGCTACGACGTTCGGCACGCGCGCTGCCCACCGCGTGGATAGCCGCGGCCGCGGTGCGCGCCATCTGCACCGAGGCTGCGCTCACCCCGAAGCCAGGTCTGGTCGACGCCAGGGGCAACCGCACGCATCCGGACATGAGCGTCGCGTTGTTGGAGGCGTCGGCGGAATCGCTGCGTCCTGCGTTCCGCGAGTGCGCGGACGCCGCGCGGGAGCATCCGCTCGGGCTCAACCTGCGCGCCCAGGTGGGTGCGATCGGCCGCGCGGGAGAGCACCGAATGCGCACGGTCACGAATGGCGTCAACACCCACCGTGGGGCGTTGTGGGCGCTCGGCCTGCTAGCCGCCGGCGCGGCCGTGGTGACCAAGTCTGGCTACTGCGCTCCGGCTCGGCGTGTCCAGACCATCCACGCCGCAGCCGCCTACGCCGGCGAACTGGCCACCGCGCCGGACGTCGGCGCGCCGGGGCGGACGATGAGCCACGGACAACGTGCCTGGTTGCGGTACGGCACCGGCGGAGCGTTGGCCGAGGCGCAACGCGGGTTCCCACACGTCGTGCACGTCGGACTACCAGCGTTGTGGGCCAGCCGCCGTCGGGGCGAGGCCGAAGAATGTGCGGCGCTCAACGCGTTGATCGCGATCATGGCCAGCCTCGACGACACCTGCGTGCTGCACCGCGGCGGGCCGCGGGCGCTGGACTTCGTACACCGTTCCGCGACAGGGATTCTCGAAGCCGGCGGCTGCGCCACTGCGACGGGCAGGCGCAAACTCGAGTGGTTCTGCGTGCGCGCCGACCGGCGCATGCTGTCGATGGGCGGAAGTGCCGACCTGCTCTCGGCCACCTTGTTCTGTGACCTGCTACCGCTGACGAACGGAGCCTGACCATGCGAACCTTGACGTTTCACTTTGCGGCGAGCCAGGCACCGGCGACGCAAGTCCACGTCGGCGTCGTGGCATCCGGCGACCTCGAGGTGCTGTTGGACACGCCCGACGGGACACCCGAGGTGGCCGAGGTGCGCGTGCGCACCAGCGTGGACGGCTTCGACACCGTGTGGCGCGAAACGCTCGAGCGGTTCTTCGCCCACACGCCGCTAGGCGGCCGGTGGCAGCTCAACGACTTCGGTGCGACACCTGCCGTCGTCACGCTGCGGCTGCGCCAAACCGCCGAAGCCGCAACGGAGGGGCGGTCATGACCATTGTCGATTGGCAGGCCGTGCTCCATCGGCGCAGCTTCCTCGAAGGCGACGCGCTGGTGCGGGCCCGCACGCTACTCGACCCGGACGGCGTGCAGGTGCTCTGCGGCCCGTTCGATCGGATCGAATCCCCGTGGCTGGAACCGCAGGGCATCGTCCCGCAATCGGATGACGGCGTCGTCATCGCCAGGGGGACCATCGACGGTCACCCGGTCGTGGTGGCGTCCATCGAGCAGGGTTTCCAGGGTGGCGGCACCGGC
>Ga0070668_100001161_pt1 | contig 18597 bp, 21 predicted proteins | sample KBSS43metaG_FD_64661 | JGI IMG/M metagenome (GOLD analysis project Ga0070668, IMG submission 64661) | Switchgrass rhizosphere microbial communities from Kellogg Biological Station, Michigan, USA - KBS S4-3 metaG | ecosystem: Host-associated > Plants > Roots > Rhizosphere > Soil ... | reverse complement strand
TCTCGTCCCTTAGGGACTTTCTTTCTCACAGGAGGAGTTTCATGGTTCGCTTCATCGTAGCGGCGCTCGCCGCTGTTTTCGTCGCGGCGCCCGCTTCTGCTCAAACCTATCCCTCGAAACCGATTCGGTTGATCGTGCCCTTCCCCCCGGGCGGAGGCACGGATTCGGTGTCACGGCTCGTCGCGCAGGAGCTCTCGAAGTCCACCGGATGGACCGTCGTCGTCGAGAACAAGGCCGGCGCCGGCGGGATGATCGGGCTCCAGGAAGCGGCGCGCGCGCGGAACGACGGCTACGACATCGTGATGGGCCAGGTCGACAACATGGTGATCGCCCCCGCGGTTCAGCGCACCGGCCAGCTCGACCCGGTCAAGGATCTGACGCCGGTGATCCAGGTCGCAAGCTCGCCGTTCCTGTTCATGTCGGCCGCTGACTCGAAATACAAGACGCTGAACGACTGGGTATCCGAAGCGAAAGCGAACCCCGGGAAGCTCAGCTACGGGACGGCGGGCTACGGCACATTCACGCACCTCGCCGTCGAGCTCCTGCAAAAGGCCGGCAACTTCCAGGTGGTGCAGATCCCGTACAAGGGCGCGGCGCCGGCGATCACGGACCTTGTCGGCGGGCATGTTCCCATGGCGGCGCTGTCGATTGCCTCCGGGATGCCGCACATTCAAGGTGGCAAGGTGCGCGGGCTCGCCGTCACGTCTGCGACGCGCAGCCCGGCGCTGCCCGACGTGCCTACCGTGGCCGAGTCGGGATTTCCGGGGTTCGAGGCGAATGGCTGGCTCGGAATCCTCGTACCCAATGGCACGCCGCCGGACGTGATCGCAAAGCTCAATGCCGAAATTTCGAAGGTGATGCAAAGCGCCGACATGAAGAAGCAGCTTTTGGCGCAGGGCGTGGAAGCGCGGACCAGCACCCCCGAACAGTTCGGGGCGTTTATCAAGAGCGAAAACGCGAAGTGGGGCAAGGTGGTCGCCGATGCGGGGATCAAGGAATAGCGGCGAACTCACCGGACCTGTTGCGCCTTCAGGCGCTGCATGCAGGCTTCGTAACGGACTTCGACTCGGCTCGCGAACCAGTCCGTCGTAAGCTGTCGCGTGATCTTCGGACTGCTGAGCGGGATCTGTGGAACCACTGCGCGCGGCACCGGTTTGCCGGCTCTTCCGTCGGCGATTTCGAACACCCGCACATAAAGTCGCGTTTCCTCGAAGTCGCGCGCTTTTTCGTGCGAGAGATCGCGCCGGATCTGGTCGTTGCTCAACTCGCTCCGGCGGGACAGCGCGCGCACTGCGAGCTCCGTGCTGCCCGGCTCGGAGGTCGCTTGACCGTGCTCGTAACGCAGCAGATCCCCGTCGCGCTCGAGTGTCACGCCTGTCGCCTGCGTCACCGCATTCTGGAACGCCGCATTGCGGCTCGCATAGTGACCGGCGTTGTAATCGGCAAAGCGATACAGCGGACGCGCGTACGACGCGGGATACCCGAGCAGGTGCGCAACGCCGAAGTAAATGCCCCCCCGACGGGTGAAGACCTCGTGGCGGATCGACCCCGACACGGGGTAAGGATAGGGATTGTCGGTCGTGAACGCCTCCGCGAACGCGATGCTCACCTGCATCGGGCCGCCCGTGCGCACCGGGTTACGATCGGCGAGCAGTGTCTTGCCAAACGGCACCCGGCCGATGAAGTCTTCGTACAGCTCGCTCAGCTGCTTCTCCGTTTTCACGGCGTCGAGGCGATCGCCGTAGCTCTTGCCATCGGATGAGGGAAGCGCAAGGGCGGCGTCGAGCGCGAACTTGGGAATGCCGGCGCTTTCGCGCCGCTTGTCCATCTCACGGCGCGCAATCTGCGCGAGGCCAGGCACTGCCGGATCGGCCTGAAAGCTCGACTCCTGCCCGATGATCGCAACGGCGCTGCAGATGTTCTCGGATGTTGGACGGATTTCGAGCGTCGCGAACGCGGCGTAAATGTCGGCGGCCCACCCAACGCTGTCCTTGACAGTGTCCGGCAGGGCGCGTCTGACCAGCGCGCGGGCCTCCTCAGCACTCATCGGGCGCTCGGGGGGAGGACCTTCGATTGCCGCGCAAGCTGCCAACAGCGCGAGCGTCGCGAGGACGAGCGCAATCCGTAACACCGCGTTCACTTTCGCTTCAGCCCCACTTATAGGCGTCGCGCCGGATCGTTCCGTTGGCTCCCACGAACACTCGCGCGCGGCGACGCTCCAATCTCAGTTCAGATCGCTGTCCTTGTAATACTTTGTTCCCTTCACGGTCAACTCGAGTGCGAGTCCCTTGTCGGTCAGCTGGTAGAGCCACACGCCTGGCGAGACCGCCACCGCTCCCTGGTAGGAAACTCCCTTGTCGGCCGACTTCGCAGCCGCGGTCGCCTGCCCGCCGAATTCCCAACCCGAGTTGATGAATGAATTGAGCGCCTGTTCGTTCTCGAACACCCACACGAGCTGGAATTTCTTGACGCCAAGGCCAAGGCCCGCCTGGATTTCGGCCATCTTCATGTACGTCATCTGTTTGGTCTTGTTGTTGACGGCGACACCTTTTCCGGCGCCGCCCCCCGCGACAAAGATCTTCATGCCGAAGTTCGAGAACGCAGCGTAGCCCGCCGCCGATTCCACGGCCTTGCGCGCCGACGGCTGTGCCTTGTACAGCGCATTGAGCGCGTCCTGCCCCGCTTTCTTTACCTCCGCCTGCTCTTTTGCACGGTTGTCCGCGCCGAAGGCGACACCCGAGACACCGAACATCAGTAGGACAGTCATCAACATATTGCGGCGATTCATCTGTTTGTCTCCCGTTGTGTGCGATGCGAATCGAGATGTTACACGTTCAGTGTACCGGAAAGAATTACCGGCCAACGCGAACACCAGAGAATGCGATGCGTGCGTGTGCTACGCTCAGTGCGTCGGCACCCCCGACTGATCCTTCAACAACGTGTTCGTGTTTCCGGCATGGCCCACCGCTCCGCGCGGACACGCCCGCGCTTCCAATTCCTGGGCAATTGTGCATTCGCACTGACCTACGCTGCCATGCGCGTGGCCGGCGCGCTCGCCGGCCTCCATTCGCACGGCATGTTCACGAAGCGCGCCATCGCTTCGGTGCGCGAGGCACTCGAGCGCGGCGAAACGGTGTACCTGCTGGGGATCGGGGCAGGCGGACACAACGCCGGCGTCGGTTTGATCGAAGCGTCGAAGGCTCGGGGAATCCGCCTCCTCGCCAATCACGAGGAGGAGCGATTTCGGGCGATCAAGCATTTCCAGCGGTTTCCCCACCAGTCGGTCGATCAGGCGGTCGCTTCGATGAAGGCGCTGGGAATCGATCGCACCAAGATCGAGGTCGCGTGCGCGAGCTGGGACTATCCGCAGTGGGCGGCAACAGGCCTCAAGTGCATCGTGCAGGAGCTGCCCGCCAGTTGGCGGCTCTTCACGCGCGAGGCATCGCCTACCATGAACCTCCAGGCCGTGCTCGACGCGTTCACTGCGCCGCGACGCCTTCGCTGGAAGTTGCACGGCGACTCACGACGAATGCCGGTCGTCTGCTTGCGGCACCACGACAACCACGCATGGTTCTCGTGGGGCGTCTCGCCGTTCGCGCGCAGCGAGCAACCCGTGATGGTGCTCGTGATAGACGGCGCGGGCGACGACGGAGCCATTTCAAAGTACGTCGCGGAAGACGGAACGTTGCGACTGATCCAGAAGAACGACAACTTGTGGGATTCGCTGGGCGGGATGTACGGCATGGTGAGCTCGTCACAGGGAGGCTGGCCGCTGTTGAGCAGCGAGGGCCGGTACATGGGCGCGGCGGCGTGGGGCGATCAGAGCCGCGACAGCAATCGCTATTACAAGGCGCTGCGTGACCTGTTCGTGCTCGAGAGCGAAGGCCGCGTTCTGCTCAATCGATCGCTCGCCAACTGGCACCGTGGCGGCTGCTCCGTGCCCTACACGAAGGAGCTTTCGCGACTCCTCGGGAAGCCCATCCTGCCGAAGGACATGTGGAATCCGGACGCCGTGCTGCGAGTCGAGGACATCCGCCACGCGCCGATCACCGTCGACCGCGTGGACAAGGCCGCCGCCGTACAACTCGTCTTCGAGGACGCGCTTTTCCACATCGTCGAGCACATGATACGAACGACCCGCAGCACGAAGCTCGTGATGACCGGTGGAACTGCGCTCAACTGCGTGGCTAACATGCGGCTGCTCGAGCGCTTCGATGCCGAGTGGTACGACCGGAATCTGGGCATGAGGGATGCGACGCTCCATCTATGGGTTCCTCCCGTGCCTGGCGACGCCGGGGTGCCTATCGGCGCCGCGTATCGCTTTGCCTGTCTCGCTGGAGCGAGACCTGGCGAATCGCTGCAGCACGCTTTCTATTGCGGGTTGCCGCCAGCGCAGGCCGACATCGAGAAGGCCTTGGCCGAAACCGGCGAAATCGGCCATGTGCGATTGGGGAGCGTCGCGACGAATGCCGGACGCGACCGCATCGCCGACCGGCTCGCATACCTCGTCAGCCGCGACGCGGTCGTCGGTATCTATCAGGGCATCGCGGAGACGGGCCCGCGCGCCCTTGGTCACCGCTCCATCCTTGCCAACCCGACCAGCGATAAGACGCGTGCCATCCTCAATGAGCGGGTCAAGCTACGGGAGTTGATCCGGCCGCTCGCGCCGATGGCCACGCCGGAGGCGGCGCGGAGATGGTTCGAGCTCGCTCCCGGCGCCAGCGACGACGACTACAATGCCTACAACTACATGGTGCTCACCTGTCGGGCGAAGCCCGAAGCGCATGCCAGCATACCGGCCGTAATCCATTTCGACGGCACCTGCCGGCTGCAGATCGTGCGGCCGCGCACGAATCCGGTGATATACGCGTACCTGAAAGCAATGGGGCGGCATGTCGGCGCGGAGGTAAGCGTCAATACATCGCTCAACGTCGGCTCGCCGATTGCGCAGACGCCAGTGCATGCGCTTGAAACACTGAAGCGAAGCAAGGGAATGCACGCCCTCTTCCTGATTGCGGACAACGATGAAGCGTACGTCGCCTGGCACGATGTGAACAGTCCGCCGAAAGATGCCGGGCGGGCGCTGCGCAAATGGATGGCCGAGTGGGAAACTTCGGTCGGTTGTGTCAGCGCGAAAACGCAGTGCGTGGATCGCCCACTGACTGCATGATCGCTGTCACGAGCGTCTCGCGCAGCCACCGCCACTCGCGCGGCTCTCGCCCGACGATCGCCTGGTTGAGCTCGACCTCGACGCCGACGTACTCGCGGGGCGCGTAACGCGAGCGAAGCCACGTTACGAGGCCGTCCGATTTTCCGGCGTACGGATAGTTGCGGCGCACGTGCAGCCACGGCGCTTGCGCATGAAGCGCCGCCTTGATCGCGGCGCAGAGCTTGGCTTCGCCCGGCCGCGACGGATCGTAGAGCAGACCGACGTCGGCTCGACGCCGCTTGCCCCCGAGCACGGGCGTGAAGCTGTGCGAGGAGAAATGGACTAGCGGTCGGCGCACTTCGCGCGCTGCGGCGACGACGGCTTCGGCCTTTCTTCGATAAGGAACATAGAGCCGCCGGACGATGCGCTCGCGCGTTTCAGGGGGCAGCGAGCGCGTGACTTCCGACCACACGCCCGCATTGTCGAGCGAGCGATTGAGATCGATCACGAGGCGGCTCGTCGTCGACGCGACGAGCGGAGCTTTGAGTGCATGCGTCAACGCGCGCGCCATCACGAGAGCGCCCGGATCGTAGCCGCGGTGCGACGTCAACCTGCGGCGCATGTGGCGGAAGAACGGTGCAAGATCCGCGGGGATGCGATTGCCGCCGTGCTCGCACGTCACGAGCAGTAAAGGACCGTCCTCGCGATTCGCCATCCTCCCATCGTAAACGAGGGCAGCGCAAAAATCCGGATGCGCCTTGGTAGACTGAGACCGATCCCGCTAGATCAGGCGCGCCGCCTCTTCCTCGGTCGGCAGGCGCCCTGTCGGCGTGAACTTGTCGACGGCCGCCGGCAAGTCTCTCGTCAGCCTCGACAGCAATTCTTCCCGCGAGAGGCCCGTGTGCTGCGCGAGGGTGTCGATCGTCTCGGGGCCGATCGCCTGCTCGAGCTGGTCGGTGCGGAGTTGCTGATTAGGTCCCGTGCTGACCCAAGAGTCTGCGGTGCCGCCGTGACCGCTTTGCTTGAATCGCTCGATCAGGTCGCGAAGCCCGCCGCTCAACACGCTGCCCGTGCTCGCACCGCCAAGGAGTCCGCCCAGCTTGTCGAGCGCACTGCCCTGTCGGCCGCCGGCGGTGGCTTCACCGCTCGGCGACTGTCGTCGGCCGCCAAGCGCCTCGGCGATCTTGTCGCGATTCTGGTACCCCGCAACGGCGAGAAGCGCCAGAAGTGCAGTCATCGATGGCATTCCACGATTCATCACAACCTCCTGAAATTCGGTTCGCTACACGCGCCTCTTGGAAAGAGCCGCCCAAACGGCGAGCACGACAATCGCGCCGACGACGGCGCCAATGAGGCCCGCACCCTCACCCGGCGCATACCAACCCATCGCTCGCCCAAGGTAGCTTGCGACGAACGCGCCCACAATGCCCAGAATCGCAGTCAATACGAACCCGGAGGGCTCATTGCGACCCGGCATGATGAACTTGGCGATGACGCCGGCGACGAAACCGATCAAGATGGTCCAGATGATGCCCATGAATGCTCCTCCCCGCTAAACTGCGCTGTGCTGCTGCTCGGGCTTTTGTGCTCCGGCCGCTCCCGTCATCTCGCCGGTGACGCGCTCGGCGACCTCGCCGACCTTGTCGAGCGTTTCGCTGGCCACCGACTGGGCCTTATCGAGCAAGTTGTCGCGCGCGTCGCCCATCCACTCGTCTTCCACGCGGGTGCGAGGGACGGCCAGCCCGACTGCGGTGCCCAACGCAAGGGCCACGGCACCGACGGCGAGCGGCGCATCGTTCAGTTTGCGCACGAAGGTTTCCTCGACGCGACGAGCCTGGTTCTGTGCGCCCCTTGCGACATTTTGTGCACGCTCGGCCACATAACCCGCGGTTTGCTGCGCCTTGTCGGTGACGTCGTGCACGGTTTCGCGCGCCTTGCTCGCGATCTTGTTGGCAGTCTCGCGCGCCTGGCCCGTGGCGCCCGCGATGGCGCCCTCGGCTCTTGCCGCGAGGCCTTGGCCCGAAGGCGGGTAGTAGTCGTCACGATCGTCGTCGAACGCCGATCCGGAGCGAGACGAGCTCCAGCGCCCTTGGCCACCCGACATGGAATAGTTCGTCCGCGCGCCGCGTTGCCGCCGCCTCCATGCATCGCCATTCGAGCCTGCGTCGCTCCGGTTCATCCAGAGCCACGCGAGGCCCACGCCTACCATTGCCGACGGGATGGGATTGGCCTTGACCACTTCCATGATGCCTCGGCGTGTCTCGTAAACGGTGTCGCTCATTCGCTCGGCCATGTCTTCGACCTTTCCTAAAGTGGCGTCCATGATTGTGTCTTTGGCCAGCTGGACCTTCTCGACCAGCCGCTCCTTCATCATTTCCTTGACGTTCGCGGGATTCAATCGCTCTTGCAGCTCGTCGATCGTCTCACTCATGTCGGCGCGGGTGTGCTCGATGCTCGCGCGTAGCTGCTGCTCTTCGGCTTCGCCTTCGACGCTGCCGTCCGCGCTGGTGGAATTTGCCGCCGTGCTCCACTCGCCAGTCGCCGGGTTCGACTTGCCCGCCGTCTTGCCCGAGTCACGGTCGTCCGGATAATTCGATATCGTGCTCATCGCAGCTGTTCCTTTGCCCATTCCTTGTTTTCCCTCATCGTCTCGACCGTGGCTCTCGGCACGGGATCGAGATGCTGAAGGGCGTCCAACTGCCGTCGCGCGAAGTAGTACCCGATGCCTCCAACAACGACACCGGTAACGAGCGCCGACAGCCAGAACGGCATGTACTCGCCTAGAAAAAGTACCAGCGCCGCGACGATTGCGAGCAATCCCGCATACGCCACGCCGCCGCCGACCGCGATCAGCCCGATGTGCTTGCCGGTGTCTGCGGCTTTCCGCGTGAGCTCGACCTTGGCGAGTTGCACTTCCTGCCGCAGCAGGGTCGCGGTGTCGCTCGCCAGCCGGGCGACGAGGTCTCCAATCGACTGCGTCTCTTTCATTTCTGCCATCGTGCTCTCCGACGACTCCATTCGGACCTTAGATAACGTTGACGCTGGCGCCAGCGCTCGAGCCGGAACGCCCGAAGCTCGAGTCTTGAAGGTCGCGGCGCGCCTCGAAGTCATAGTCGTTGCCAGCCATCGAAGCCGAGCGCGAAGCCCCGGAATCCGCTGAGCTCTTCAAGAACCGCGCGCCGATAAGGCCCAGCATGAATGCGCCGCCAACGAAGAGCGTAGGCTGCTGTCTAGCGAAGCGCTCCACGTTGCTAACCATGTCCCGCACGCTCGTGGAACGGACATAGGTCGAGAAGCGATCGACCTGGCTCGCGGCGGAGGCGATGTAGTCATCGACCGCGGCGCCCGCATTGTCGCTACGGAGCTTGTCGCCCGTTTGCCTGAGCGCGTCCGCCACGCGGCACAGCTCATCGGCCGCGCGTGCTTTGCCGGTGTCGAGCCCCGATGCCACCTTGTCGGTCGCGCGGCCGGCTGCGTCGGCCAACTTTTGCTTCGCTTCGTTCCCTCCGGCCGTGCCGCTAGCTGCCTGACTCGAGCCACGTCCTTGCCCGAACGACGACGCCCCGCCGTCCCTTTGCCCCGACGAGCGGCCGCCAGTTTGGCCGCTCGTCAGGGAGCCGCTGCTCGTGCCGGATCCACTGCTCATGCCAGATCCGCTGCTTATGCCGGATCCACTGCTTATGCCGGATCCACTGCTCGTGCCGGATCCACTGCTTATGCCGGATCCACTGCTTATGCCGGATCCACTGCTCATACTGGATCCGCTTCTCGTACCGGATCCGCTGCTCGTACCGGATCCGCTGCTCGTGCCGGGTGTTCGTTGCTCCGCCATGTCCGACTCCTTTCTGTTTGCACACACACGTCCGCACCAATGCGCGTCAGGTAAGCAAGTTGCATACCGGTCGTGCGCAAACAAGACTGAAGTCACGCACGCAACGGCGATCACGGGCGTACATGAGGAAGAACACGCACGCGCCGCGTGTTTTCATGTATCGGCGACGCCTGAAAACGCGTCGCGATTACACGTAATACTTTCCGCACGATGCAAGTCGTTCAAGCGTTACCAAATGAGGCCATGTAGGTATCGCCCTACGACGATTCAGCGCCCCGTCCGATACCGCGGGCCCGCCCCGTGTATACGATGAGCAACGCTTGCCGCAGGGTCTCGAGTGGGGGCTCTGACGCGGGCGGAAGCAGCGGCCGATCGCGGCGGTCCTCCCAATTTCCGACGAACCTGACAGGAGTTTGTAATGATCAAATGGGCAATCGTGTTTGCAATCATCTCGATCATCGCGGGATTGTTCGGCTTCACGGGCATAGCCGCCGACAGCGCAGCCGTCGCGAAGATCCTGTTCTTCATTGCGCTGGCGATCTTCGTGGTGCTGCTGGTAATCGGCCTCTTCGTCGGAAAGCGGGTCTCGCGCTAGTGCACGAGGCCAGACCTGCCCCTCGCACGGAGGCCAGATTGCGCAATCCTTGGGCACGAAAGAATCCGTTTCTCAGCATGTGGCTGAGCGGAGCCAATGCCGTTCTCGGGTCGACACGCGCCCGAGCGACGGCTGAAGCGCGACGGCAGGCATCGATGGCAGCCGCAGAAGGCTTCCGTCAGATGATGCACTTGTGGACAGGCATGGCGCCTCCGGCGCCGAAGCGACGGCGCCGGCGAACGAACGCGCGCTGAAGAAGGCGCGCTGTAATTCCAACCGCAGCGTCACACGGGGGCGCTCCGGCACTCGCGGTGGTGCTAGAGAAGTCGAATGCGGTGGGCGCGGATGACGAGCTCCCGCTGGCGGAAGTCCTTCTCGAGTTGCTTGCGGTAAGTGGACCACCACGGCCGGTCCAACGTGCCGGTCATGACCTCGTAGATGATGAGGAGGTCGCGTTCCGGCGGCGACCGATGCGTGGGCTTCCAGAGGCCCACCGCGGGGGCGCGAAGATGGGCGGTGACGCCGCCGAATAGCTCGACCAGCTCCTCGCGCACCGCCCTGTGCAGCCGCTCCGGAAAGCGCTTGCCCTTCGGGTCCAACAGCGGAAGGAAGATCTCCACGAGATATTGACGAGGCATTGTGGGACTCGGCGGTCTGGATTACGCGGCCATCGCGGGTATACGCCGCAAGCGCTCGCCTCGACGTCGCAGGGCGCTCACGGCGACCATCAGCAGCAGCGATAGGGTGATCAGCATCGTCGCCGCCGCCGTGATCGTAAGGCTGATGTTGTCGTTGATGCCAGCGAACATCTGCCGCGGCAAGGTGCGCTGGCCGGGGCCGGCGATCAGCAGCGCGACCACGACCTCGTCGAAGGACGTCGCGAATGCGAACACGGCGCCCGAGGCTACGCCAGGCAGGATGAGCGGCAGCGTCACGCGACGGAATGCTGTCACCGGACGCGCGCCAAGGCTTGCGGCCGCGCGCAACAGCGTGCGGTCGAAGCCGGCGAGCGTCGCCAGAACCGTGACGACGACGAACGGCGTCGCCAGCGTGGTGTGGGCGAGGATCAATCCGGCATAGCCATCGGTGAGACCTAGCGGCGCGAACGCGAAATAGACGCCCACCGCCACGATGACGACCGGGACTACCATCGGCGCGATGACGAGCGCGAGGATCAGTCTCTGACCGGGAAATTGGGTCCGCCACATGCCAAGTGCCCCGAGCGTGCCGAGCAATGTCGCGAGCACCGTGGCCGCGATCCCCACGATCAGGCTGTTCCACAGGGAGGGCAGCCAGAACGTCGACGTGAAGAAGTCCTCGTACCAGCGCAGGCTCAAACCCGGCAACGGATAATAGAGGAACGACCCGGAGGAGAACGACAGCGGGACGATGATCGCGATGGGCGCGATAAGGAACAGGAGCACGAGCGCGGTCAGCGCCGCAAGTCCGCCGGCGGCGACGCGTTGCCCGAATGTTTCGGTGCTGCCGCGCATCGATCCTTTCCCTAGCCGAGCCGCATCCTGTTCATGCCGACGATGCGGTCGTAGACGGCGTACAGCGCCAGCGTCGCCGCCAGCAACACGATCGACAGTGCGGCCGCCATTCCCCAATTTACGGTCTTGCTCGCGTAAAAGGCGATGAAGTAGCTGATCATCTGATCGTCGGCCCCCCCGACGAGTGCCGGCGTGATGTAGTACCCGAGCGCCTGGATGAACACCATGAGACAGCCCGCACCGACGCCAGGAAGCGTCTGCGGCATGTAGACGCGCCGGAACGCCGTGAGCGGCGCCGCGCCGAGCGACGCCGCCGCGCGCAGATACGAAGGCGAGATTCCCTTCATCACCGCGTACAGCGGCAGCACCACGAACGGCAGGAGGACGTGAACCATGGCGACGTACACGGCGAAGCGGTTAAAGATCATCCGCACCGGTTCGTCGGTGAGCCCGAGCGACAGGAAAAGGCTGTTGAGGATGCCCTCCCGCTGCAGGAGCACGACCCACGCGACCGTGCGCACGAGCAGCGAGGTCCAGAATGGAAGGAGCACGAGGAACAGCAACGCGGCGGCTCGACCAGGCGGCTGCCGGGCGATGAAATACGCGACCGGATACCCGAGGAGCAGGCAGACGAGCGTCACGACGCCCGAGATCAGCAACGTGCGCGCAAGCACGTTGCGGAACACCGCCTGCTCGGGCGGCGTTGCCGTGATCGCCCCGTTTTCGTCCCGCCGCAGATCCAGCGCCGCAAGCAGGTAGAAATCGGTGACAGGTCCTGTGGCCCTGCGTATCACTGCCCAGGTCTCGCGGTCGTTCCACTTCGGATCGATGGAAGAGAGGAGCTCGCGCGGGGACCCCGTAAGGTCGCCGCCGATGCGCCGGCCAGTCGAGAATAGCAGCGACCGGAAGCCCGCGACGTCGTAGTTGAGCCGCGTGGCCGCGCTCGCGAGCGTTCCCGCCTCCCGAGCCGCGCGGACGTCTTCGATCAGCGCCGCGTAGGCCGCGTCGGGCGGCAACTGCCGACCATCCCAGTGCGCGAGCTCGGCGGTGATGCGCGGCAGGATCGCGGCGACTTCGGTGTCGAAGACCGCCCGACTCAGCATGGCGCCGATCGGCACGATGAAAGTCGCGAGGAGAAAAAGAAAAAGCGGCAGCACGAGGGCTGCCGCGCGGACCTGCTCTCTGCGGCGACTGCGCTTCAGTGCCCGTCGCAGGGCCGCAGCTTCACCGCCGCCCGGGATCGCCACCGCGTTTCGGCGCTGAGCGCAGGGCGCCCCTACTTCGCGACCCAGGCGTTGAACCGCTGGTTCAGCTTGTCGAGGTTTTCCAGCCAGAACTTGTCGTTGATGTAGAGCGCCGCGGCAAAGTTCTGCGGCGCCGTCGCGAGGTTCGGCAGCACCTTGGGATCGATCATCGCCGTTGCCGCCTTGGCGGTGACGCCGTAGGTGATCTTCGTCGGCAGGTTCTTCTGATTCTGCGGGTCGTTGACGAAGACGAGATACTTCTCCGCCTCGGCCTTGTTCGGCGAGCCCTTCATGATCACCCACGAGTCGATCGTATACAGGTTGTTCGTCCAGACGATCTTGAAGTTCTTGTTGTCTTTCTCGTTCGCGGTGGCGATACGGCCGTTGTAGGCGTCGGTCATGACCACTTCGCCGGAAGCGAGTAGTTGCGGGGGCTGCGACCCCTTTTCCCACCACACCATGCTGCCCTTGATCTGGTCGAGCTTCTTGAAAGCGCGCTCGACGCCCGCGTCGGTCGCGAGCGTCGCGTAAACGTCCTTCGGCGCCACGCCGTCGGCGAGCAGCGCGATCTCCAGCGTGGTCTTCGGCCCCTTGCGCAGCGCGCGCTTCCCCGGCCACTTCTGCAGGTTGAAGAAATCGGCCCAGTTCTTCGGCGGATCGCTCTTGATCTTGTCGCCGTCGTACGCGAGCACGAAGCTGTAGACGATGGCGCCGACGCCGCAATCGTTGACGGCGTCCGGCAGGTACTTGTCCTTGCCGCCGAGCTTCGCCCAGTCGAGCTTTTCGTAGAGGCCTTCTTCGCAGCCGATCAGGAGTTCGTCGGATTCGACCTGCACGACGTCCCAGTTGTTGTTGCCGCCCTTGACCTTCGTGCGCAGCGTGCCTACGCCGCCGTCCCAGCTTTCCTCCACCATCTTGGCGCCGGTCGCCATGAACGGCTTGAAATAGACTTCGCGCTGCGCGTCCTGGTAGGCGCCACCCCACGACACGACCGTGAGGTCGCGGGCGACGGCTACGGAGGAAAGCGCGGCGACCGCCGCCAACACACAGAGCTTGCAGACCAGGTTTCGCTTCATCGGATCCTCCTCGGTTTACAGCACTTCATCCTCGCGCGCGAACGCCCGGCAGTGTTCGGGGGCCCAGGCCAATTCGACCGCTTCGCCGATCGCCGGTAGCTTGTGGGATTCGTCGATCGGCCGCTTGACGGTGAAATCGTCGTTGCCCGGCAGCGCCACACGCGCCCGGACGTGATCCCCGAGGTAGATGACTTCACGCAGCGTCCCCGCGAGCCTACGTCCGGCTGCCGCGGGAATTGTATGCCCCGCTCCGCCGATTTGCACTCGCTCCGGCCGCACGGACACCGACACGCGCGCGCCGACGGGCAATGGCGTGGCCAACGAGCCTTCGATGCACGCATCCCCTGCGATCCTGATCGAGCATCGACTGCCGGCGACGGACTGCACGGCGCCTTCGAACCGATTGTTCTCGCCGATGAACCGGGCGACGAACGCGTTGACGGGTGTCTCGTATAGCTGCGCCGGCGTAGCGAGCTGCTGGATCTTGCCGCGATGGAATACCGCGATGCGATCGGACATCGTGAGCGCCTCCGCCTGGTCGTGCGTCACGTAGACCATCGTTACGCCGAGTCGCTCGTGCAGGCGGCGGATTTCGAGCTGCATCTGCTCCCGGAGCTGCTTGTCCAGCGCGCCGAGCGGCTCGTCCATCAGCACGAGCTTCGGCTCGAAGACGAGCGCCCGCGCGACGGCGATGCGCTGCTGTTGTCCGCCGGATAGCTGCGCGGGCCGGCGGCCGCCGAATCCGCCGAGTTGCACCATGTCCAGCACGCGCACCACCCGCTCCCCGATCTCGTCGCGGCCCATGCCGCGCACCGATAGCGGGAAGCCGATGTTCTCCGCGACCGTCATGTGCGGGAAGAGCGCGTAGTTCTGGAACACCATGCCGATGTGGCGCTTGTGCGGCGGCAGCCGCGACAGCGGGTTGTCCTCGAGCAGAATCTCGCCCGCGGTCGGCGTCTCGAATCCCGCGAGCATCATGAGCGTCGTCGTCTTCCCCGACCCCGACGGGCCGAGCAACGTCAGAAACTCCCCCCGCTCCACATCGAGATCGAGGCCATCGATGACCCGCGTGACGCCGTCGTACGTCTTGCCTATGCCGACGAACCGGACGATTGGATCAGCCATGCCGGCCGCCGCACAAGGCGCAGCGCCGGGCGACGTGCCTCACGCGAGGCCCTTCTCTCGCACCATCGCCCAGGTGTCGTCGAGCGCCTTTCCGAAGCCCGCCATCATTTCGTCGATCTCGGCTTCGCCGATGATGAGCGGCGGGCAGAAGGCAACAATGTCGCCCGGCATGCTGCGCAGGATCACCCCATGATGCTGCGCCCGGCGCACCAGGAAGGCGGCGACCGCCGCCTTCGGATCGAAACTCTCTTTCGTCGCCTTGTCGCGGACGATCTCCACGGCTCCGATGAGGCCGATGCCGCGCGCCTCGCCGATGAGCGCGTGATCGGCGAAGCTGCGGATGCCCGCTTGCATCCGCGGCCCGACACGGCGTACCTGCGCGAGTATGTCGAGCTCGTCGTAGAGCTTGAGCGTTTCCAGTGCGACGGCGGCCGGCACGGGGTGCGACGAGTACGTATATCCGTGGCCGAAGATCCCGAGCTTGTCGCTCTGCGCCAGGATGATCTCGTAAAGCTTGGCGGAAACGAGGTTGGCCGAGATCGGCAGGTAGCCCCCCGACAGCGCCTTCGCCACGGTAATGATGTCGGGCTGGAGATTGAACGTCTGCGATCCGAACATCTGGCCGGTACGGCCGAAGCCGCAGATCACCTCGTCGACGACGAACAGGATGTCGTATTTCTTCAACACAGGCTGCACGCGGTCGAAGTAGGTCGCCGGCGGCACGATCACGCCGCCCGCCCCCATGACGGGCTCGGCGAAGAACGCGGCAATGGTGTCCGGCCCCTCGCGCAGAATCAGCTGCTCGAGGTTCGCGGCGATGCGCGCGGCGTAGGCCTCCTCGGTTTCACCCGGCTGCGCGCCGCGGTAGTAGCTCGGGCAGTCGGTGTGCAGGAAGCGCGCGATCGGCAGGTCGAAATCGTTGTGGGCAAAGGCCAGTCCCGTAAGGCTGCCGCTGGCGATGGTGACGCCGTGGTAGGCGCGCTGCCGCGAGATGATCTTCTTTTTCTGCGGCCGGCCGAGCGCGTTGTTGACGTACCAGGCGAGCTTGATCGCCGTGTCGTTCGCCTCGGACCCGGAGTTCGCGAACAACGCCTTCGCCATTCCCGCAGGCGCGATGCCGATCAGTCGCTCCGCGAGCTCCGTGCTGATCGCCGGGACCTTGCCGCCGAAGCTGTGATAGAACGGCAGCTCGCACATCTGCTTGTACGCGGCTTCCGCGAGTCGCCGCTCGGAAAAGCCGAGGGACGCGCACCACAGTCCGGCCATGCCTTCGAGGTACCGTTTGCCTTCGTCGTCGTAGACGTAGACACCCTCGCCGCGCGTGATGACGAGCGGGCCCTCGGCTTGAACCGCTCGCAGATTGGTCGACGGGTGAAGGTGGAAGGAGAGGTCGCGGCGGGCGGCAGGGGTGGTCAGCGACATCGGAAGCTCCTTGGCAAAACCATCTACGGGAACAGGGATTGTTTGCCCCGACGCGGTATACGTCAATGGCGGACATCACGTGGACCGATGGCAGTCCATTCGCCTCGACTTGAGCTTTCTGTGACAATACCGACGCTATTCCGTCGTATCCCTTTATTGCCGTCGCGAGGACGCCATGGCTATCCGGTTCGAAGACGTGAATGAGGACTTGCGGCGCATCGTCCTGTCCGGACGCCTCGATACCGCCGGGAGCGAAGAGATCGCGCGGCAATTCGCGGAACTCACGCAGTCCGCGAAAGGCGTCGTCGTCTATCTTTCGGAGGTCAGATTTCTGTCGTCCATGGCGATCGGTGTGCTGATCAAGGGCGCGAAGTCGGTCCAGGCCATGGGCGGCCGTCTCGCGCTGCACGTCGCCGAGAACGAGGTCATCATACGAACGCTCGAATCGACCGGCATCGACGGGCTGATACCGACCTTTCGGGATGCATTGGACGCCGAAAGGGCGGTCCTGAAGTAAGCCGCGCCCAATGTCGCCATCGGCTGACCAGCCGCTCGCGGCATTGACCATTCGCGCGGATATCCGCGACGCGCGCCGCGCATCCAGCTGGCTGGAGTCTGCAGCGCTTGCAGAGAACGTTCCGCCCGAGCAGGTCGTGCGCCTCGATCACTGCCTCGACGAGGCGCTCGCGAACGTGATCCGGCATGGTGGCCCGGCGGCGCTTTCGTCAGCCGTGCATTTGCAGTTCGGCGTGCGCCGCAGCGCCGGAGCGCGTACAGCGGAGCTCTCCGTCAGCGATGGGGGGGTGGCGTTCGATCCGTCGACGCACGATGTCTTCGCGCCGCACCCCACAAGCCTCGCCGACGCCATGCCCGGTGGGCTCGGGCTGCGGTTGATTCGCCACTGCTCGGACAATCTGAGCTACCGCCACAGCCAGGGACGCAACCATCTCACGATCACGGTGAGCTGGGTCGACCCGGCCTGATGCGCTGCCCGCCCGGAACGGGTCCCACTGCTCGAACCGACGCCGGCAGCTTTTTCTGGTAAGGCTTGCCGCGTCGGCATGCGCTCATCCTCGCGGCGCCCCTCACGCACGTGGGCAATGTATCACCGGTGTGCGGCTCAAACTGCAGGCGGGCGCCGCGACCGCACTGTATTGGGCGATTGACTCCGTACGCAAGGGCGGGGTCGTGTCGATTCTCGGAGTCTACGGTCCGACGACCACCAGTGGTGCCGATCGGAAACGTCGTCAACAAGGGGCTCACGCTGCGCGCCAACCAGGCAAGCGTGAAGCGCAACCTGGCGCGCTGCTTTGCGCACATCAAGGCGGGTCACATCAATCCGAAGGACGTGATCACGCACCGCATCCCGCTCGAGGAGATCGCGGAGGGGTACCACATCTTCTCGAGCAAGCTGGACGAATGCATCAAGCCGATGGTCATTCCGCCGTCGGCGCGCGCGTAAAGGAGCCCTCCAATGGAACAACGACTTGGCTCATCGTCGAAAGACATTCTGGCGGTCCGCGTCACCGGTGGACGCAACCTCACGACGCTGCAGCGCGGCAGCGTCGACGTGTCCACCGAGATTGCAGGGTGGGGCTCCGACCTCGATCCCGCGATCCGCCCGGGTGTTCCGCGCGACAAGGCGCCTGAGCTAGGCAGCGAGTCGCTCTACGCAAACATCCCGCAACAGCGCGCGGCGATCACCATTCACAAGTCGACCGAGCACGCGCGGCTCACGCCGGTGTTCGGCACGTCGTGCCCGCCCTCCGGGCTGAGCGGCAAGATGCGCGACGCGGCATATCGCCACAGCGAGGGCAAGTTCCAGCGATGGCTCACGCTCATGCTCGCGAACCGCGTCGACGTCGTGGAGGGTGTAATCGGCGATCTCGCGCGGCTTCGCGTGCCGAACGTCGTGAGGGAAATGGGGCTGCGATCGGAGTGGCGCTACAACCGCCCGGGCGTGCTGCGCAAGGCAGCTGTGGCCGCGGTTTGCGTCGCGGTCCTCGTTGCGTACTCGCAACGGCGCCGGCGAAAGTTGCGATAGCTTCGGAGACTGCGCAAGAGCACGCCCGAAGCCGAGCCTTCGCGGCTTCGGTTCGTGAGCCGCAGGCGACGGCGTGATCGACCACGTCAGTACAGCGGCGGCTCGCGCAAGTCAAAATAGACCCAGTAGGGCCAAAAAGCCGGAAACGTGTAGAGTGGCTGCAGAAAACGCCGGTGCCGCTCCGGCGCGGTATCGACGATCCGGAAGCGAACGGGGTCGTTCTCTTCTCGAACGAGCGCCGACGACAGATCGGCGGTCGAAGCCAGCGCGAAGGGCCGGCGGCAGCACGCTTCGTCCTGCGCGAGCACCGTTGGGCCGAACAAGATGGCGACTCGATCAGGATGCTGGGCGTCGACTGGCGACATGCGCAGCTCCATCGGCAGCCGCAGCGTCAGCGCATCGCCCGCACGCCACTCGCGGTCGACTGTCGCCCACTGGCCTGCCACGATGGGAACGGTTTGCAGCGCCCCATTGACCGACACCGACGCGCGACGCGCCCAGCCGGGAATGCGGAGCCGCAGCGCAAACCGCGCCGGCCCTTCGAGCTCGACATGCAGGGTCGTTGTGTCGGCTTCCGGATACGTCGTTTCCTGCCGCACGCGCACGGATTGTCCATC
>Ga0070668_100001160_pt1 | contig 18599 bp, 15 predicted proteins | sample KBSS43metaG_FD_64661 | JGI IMG/M metagenome (GOLD analysis project Ga0070668, IMG submission 64661) | Switchgrass rhizosphere microbial communities from Kellogg Biological Station, Michigan, USA - KBS S4-3 metaG | ecosystem: Host-associated > Plants > Roots > Rhizosphere > Soil ... | reverse complement strand
GGCTCAAGTTGGCGCTCGACGAGCCCAAGTTGCTTGAAACACTGGGCGCCACAGCCAATCTCGGCGTGTTGGTGTCCGGACCGGCTGGCGTCGGCAAGACCGCGCTGGTGCGCTCGGTGTGTTCGCAGCGCCGCCTCGTCGAGTTGGACGGCCCCGAAGTCGGAGCACTGCGCGCAGAGGACCGGCTGTCCAGCGTGTCGTCGGCCGTCGCGACGGTGCGAGCCGGCGGCGGGGTGCTGCTCATCACCGACGTCGACGCGCTGCTGCCCGCGACCGCCGAACCGGTGGCCACGCTGATCCTGACCGAGCTTCGTCGCGCGGTCGGCACCAAGGGCGTGGCGTTCATCGCGACGTCGGCGGTGCCCGACGCGGTCGACGCGCGACTGCGCGCCCCCGACCTCTGCGACCGCGAGCTCGGCCTGAGCCTGCCCGACGGAGCCACCCGCAAGTCGCTGCTGGAGGTGCTGTTGCGTGGTGTCCCGTCCGACGGTTTGAATCTGGACGAAATAGGCGGCCGGACACCGGGTTTCGTCGTCGCCGATCTGGCCGCCCTGGTTCGGGAGGCGGCACTGCGGGCGGCGGCGAGAGCCAGCGCCGACGGCAAAGCGCCCGCGTTGATCCAGGAGGACTTCGTCGGCGCGCTGTCGGTGATCCGTCCGCTGTCCCGTTCGGCCACCGAGGAAGTCGCCGTCGGGTCGGTGACGCTCGAGGACGTCGGCGACATGGTCGAGACCAAGCAGGCGCTGACCGAGGCCGTGCTGTGGCCGCTGCAGCACCCGGACACGTTCGCCCGGCTCGGCGTCGAGCCGCCACGGGGTGTGCTGCTCTACGGTCCGCCCGGCTGCGGCAAGACCTTCGTCGTACGCGCCCTGGCCAGCACCGGCCGGCTGTCGATCCACGCCGTCAAGGGCGCCGAGTTGATGGACAAGTGGGTGGGCTCCTCGGAGAAGGCGGTGCGCGAATTGTTCCGGCGCGCACGCGATTCCGCGCCGTCGCTGGTGTTCCTCGACGAGATCGACGCGATGGCCCCGCGGCGCGGGCAGAGCTTCGACTCCGGGGTCACCGATCGGGTGGTGTCCGCCTTGCTCACCGAACTGGATGGCATCAACCCGCTGCGCGACGTCGTCGTACTCGGGGCCACCAACCGGCCCGAACTCATCGACCCCGCGTTGTTGCGGCCCGGCCGGCTGGAGAAGCTGGTGTTCGTCGAGCCACCCGACGCAGACGCGCGGCGTGAGATCCTGCGCACGGCGGGCAAGTCGATCCCGTTGAGCGCCGACGTCAACCTGGACGCGCTCGCCGACGAACTCGACGGTTACAGCGCCGCCGATTGCGTTGCGCTACTGCGGGAGTCGGCGCTGACGGCGATGCGGCGCTCGATCGACACCGCCGACGTCACGGCCGCCGACGTCGAGAAGGCGCGCACCAACGTGCGGCCGTCGCTCGACCCCGTACAGGTGGAGTCGCTGCGGGCGTTCGCCGAGGGCCGCTGATCCCCTTATCTTCGCCGAGACTGCGGGGAGATCACCGAATCGGCGAAAATTGTGATCTGTGCGCAGTTTCGAGGTCTACCTACGCTACGGTCGGGCCTCGAGCACCAGGTTGAACGGCGTCTCGGTGGCCCGGCGGAAACGCGTGAAACCGCCGTCGTCAACCAGGATTTCGCGCAGCCGGGCCTCCCCGGCCTGAGCGCCGAGTGCGGGTCCATTGCGCGCCAGCGAAACGGGTACGCAAATCTGCGTCGACGCGCCGTACATCACCCGGCCCACCGGATTGAGGTTGTCCTGCACCGTGTCGTTGGCGAACGGCTCCACGAGCATGACGACGCCGTCGGCGTTGATCGCCTCACGCGCGTGCCGGGCCACGCCGGCTGGATCGCCCATGTCGTGCAGGCAGTCGAAGAATGCGATGAGGTCGAACTTGCCGTCGTAGCCGACCGCGTCGGCCACCTCGAACGTCGCGTTCGTGGCCCCTGCCGCGGCGGCCTTCTCGCGGGCCACGTCGATGGATGGGGCGTGATAGTCGTAGCCGACGAACTCCGAATCGGGGTAGTTCTTCGCCATCAGGATGGTGCTCGCGCCGTGCCCGCAGCCGACGTCGGCAACCTTCGCCCCGGCCTGCAACTTGCCGACGACGCCGTCCAGGGCAGGCAGCCACGCATCGATCAGACTGGCGTTGTACCCGGCGCGGAAGAACCGCTCGGTGCCCTCGAACAAGCATGGATGGTGCTCGCCCCACTCCATGCCCTTGCCGGACGTGAAGTTGTCGAGGGTGTGGCCGAGCGCGTGGAACGTCGCCTCGACGATGTTGTATGCGCCGGGCAGGTCGACGGGACCGTTCGGGTCGGTCAGGCACAGCGCCTGCTCCTCGCTCAGCGACCACTCGTCGGATGCGGGGTTGAACTGCACGTATCCCCCAGCGCCCTGGTTCCCCAGCCACTCGCGGACGTAGCGTTCGTTGGTCCCGGTGCGTTTCGCCAGCTCGGTCGACGTGACCGGGCCCTTCGCCAGTTCTCGGTACAGCCCGAGCCGGTCGCCGACAAGCATGAGTGTTGCGCTCATTGCAGCGCCGAGATCACCCACGGCCTTGCCGAGGAATTCGTTCAGCTTGATTTCGTCGACAGCCATGAACCCATGGTGGTCATCGAGTGGGGCCGTCGTTGGGGTTTGACCAAACGAGCGAACTCTTCCGACTATTCGGCGAGCGCGGCTAACCTGTCGACCGAGGCCTGCAACTTCTCCGCAGTGGTGGCCCGGGCGCGTACCTTCCGCTTCTCGTCGGTCAACTGGGTCCAGTCGTAGGTGTGGGTGACGCGGGTGTGACCGTCGTCGATGGGCTCCAGCTGCCACCGCCACAGGTGCCCCGGCGGCGTTGCGCCTGGCTCCGATGGCTGCCAGGCGATGAGCCGACCCTCCTCGAACTCGACGACGTGGTTCTCCCGATCGACGCCGAGGGTCAGCGTCATGGTGAAGACGTCCCCGACGGCCCGCACCCGCTGGCCCGACGACGCCTCGGCGAGGTTGTCGTTGCCGTCCCAACGCGGCTGCGCAGTGGGTTCGGCGATGAGTTCGAAGATCGTCGCGGCCGGTGCGGCGATGTCCCGGCTGGCCATAACCACGCGCTGCTCGTCGGTCATGGATTCATTCAACCTGAACCATTGACACTCCAATAGTGACATGTCACAGTTGGCATATGACAACCTCGCTCACTCAGAACCCCGTTCGCGTCGGCGACCGCGAGCGCGAGACGACGGCCCGTCAACTCGGTCAGGCGCTCTCCGAGGGTTACCTCGACATGTCCGAATACGAGCACAGGGTCACCGCGGCGTTCGCCGCCCAAACCGCGGCCGACCTCCACTCGCTGCTGGCCGACCTACCCGTCACCCGGTTGCGCCGCACCGATCCGCGCCGCCAGGAAGCCCGCCGCGCCGCGGCGCGGATGTCGGTCCGCCTCCACCTGGCCGCCTACCTGCTGATGGTCGTCATCGTGCTGACGGTCTGGTTGGCCGTCGCGCTGTCAGCGGGCGCCTGGTACTTCTGGCCGATCTGGCCGATCCTCGGCGCAGGCATCGGCGTGCTCGGCCACGCGATCCCGATCAGGTTTGCGACGGCGAACGCCACGTTCGGGTGCCGATCTGCTGGCGGCAAGGCGATACGCTCCTCGTCATATTCGTTGCATGACAAGTGATTTCGTGCGCAACGCGGAGCTTCGACTAAGCGCGACCGCTTGAATCCAATCCGATCATGTCAGCCGTGACCGCAAGATGGGCACGCCCGGGCCAGTCAGATCCTTGAATGCCACTGTGCGTCCGCATACCGCCAACATCACCGCTACGCCCGATCCGCGAATCAATTCACCGTCGCCCCAGGCTTGCCCGGTGTCCTCATCGTGAAGCGCGATACCACGGAGTCGACGTCGCGGGAAGAAGCCAAGCTGTGTTGGGCCCGTAAGGAAGTCGATGACGCGGGCCACGTGCTGTGGATCTGGTCGATGCGGAATCTGCAGAGGTATCCGCATGTCGGCGCCGTGCACCAACACGTCGGTGAGACCCGACAATGGTCCGGTCACTGGCGGACTGAGTCGGCGATCGGCTTCCATACGCAGGGTTTCGGCAATCTCGGCGGCTGGGGCACGCGCCCGGCGACGGGCCAGCGCGTCGATCCCACGATTGATGCTGCCGTGGCGAACGCCGCTGGCCAGAAACCCCCAGAAGCCGTCGGTGAAATCGCTGATCAGATGCGCAGCAACGGTTTTAACGTCCCAGCCGACGCACAAACTCTCCGTGGCCAACTGTGCGGGGTCAAGGCCATCCACTAACGCTGCGATCGACCTTCGCTCGTCAGCCACAGCCAGGAATACCCGCTCTCGTTCATCGGGGCCGAGGCGCACGGTTGCAGACTATGACGTGCCGAGCCGGAAGCAATCGTCGATGCGGAGACTCGGCGCGTCACCAGCATTGATCGCGACCAGTTGCGTCGACGCCGTCGTCCAGAAGAGCTACGGTCCGGGATCGTGGTAGACGTTGAAACCGAATTTTTCGAGCGGCTGCAGCACTACGGATAACTCGATGTTCGTCGCAGATGGAAAGATTGCGTAAACCAGCAGTCCTCCCTGGTCGAAGGCGAACGAATACAGTTCATATCCTTGATTGTGCAGATCGACCTGCATCTCCAATTCAGATCGAAATCGCGCGATGGTGATGTTGAGGTACTCGCCTGCCGGCTCAATCTTGGCCGTGCAGGCACCGCTCTGGGTCGCATGCGGCAGGTCCACGTTCGGGGTTTTGAGCCGGTACACCGGTGTTTTGCAGACCGCCACCGTCCAGTCGCCTGGCCAATGTGAGACGCGGTTGATCCACGCGAATTCGTCACCGACGGGCACCGGACTCCGTAGCTGCAAGGCCGCCTTATCGCTCGGCAGCAGGCTGACGAGCGAGGCGATCAAAGCGACGTTCACGACCACCGCGACGACGCCAAAGGCGACTGCGATGCGCCATCGGGCCACACAGACATGATGCGCCATCAGGTGTCTACTCGCCGACCGTATGCGTCGGGCGCGGTCGGATCCCGTCACATGCCGACGCACGAACATCCCGTCACCGAGCCAGCTACACACCAAAACTCCGGGCAACACCGATACGCCATTCGACTCGGGACGCAGCTCAACCGTGACAGTGTGAGCAGATGACGACGGCCGACCGGATTGGCATATGGCATGTGCCCGTGGGTGGGCAAGCACCGGAAGAGGTGCCCACCCAGTGGGTTTCGGCTTTGGCGGCTGTTTCGCAGGACCTTCAATGTCGTCGCCACGGCAGGACGATCAGCTTCGACGACGTCGCGTGGGAGTTGACCGTGCACGCCGACGGGACGGTCTACATCGGCATCACGCCCTATGGCGGTGGAACCGATCTCGGCGGATTCGCACGAGGAATGGGCTACACCCTCGATACGTCGGCGGCTCAGGCCATGGTGTGGGTCGCCGACGCAATTCAAGACGAACTCGCCGGGTACGAGTTCGTGCAGTGGCCCATGGACGGTACGCGGATTCTCGTGCCAAAGATCCAAGAAGACGACGCCGTCTGGGTGCGGCCCGCGACGAATGAGGCGGTCTGCCGAATCGGCGACTTGTGTCAGCAGCCGACCGACACTGCCTAGCCCTATGGACGCCAGTTGCACCCCTAGACGCGCGACGCGTCGGCCCCGAGCATCCATTGGTCCAGGGCCACCCGCAGCGTTGCCGCGTCCGGCGTCGCGTCCGACGCCCACGCGACGTACCCGTCGGGCCGAACCAGTACCGCGGCGGGCAGCTTCGGGTCGCCGTGAACACCCATCGTCACCCCGGGCAGGGCGACGTCGACGGCCGCCCGGGTCAGTAGCACGAACTCGCCCCCACGAAGCAACTCGAAGAGTCCCCCCACGTCGGGCATCCGCGTGCCGACCAGTCGATGCGCACCACGCGGCCGGTCGTACTTGATGCCGACGCCGCTCAGCAGCCCGCCCATCGTCCGGCGGCCAACGGGTAGCGCGAGGATGACGGTGATCGCGACCCGCCGAAAGGTCCGCCGGATCGCGCTGGTTCCGAGCACCAGCTTGTTGAACGCATCGGTCATCCGGAGCACCCGCGTGCCGACGGGGTGCCGCTCGGCCTGATAACTGTCGAGCAGGCTCGACGGCGCCGTGCCGCGGACCGCCTCGGCGAGCTTCCAGCCGAGGTTCACCGCGTCGCCGATGCCGGTGTTCATACCCTGGCCGCCCAGCGGTGAGTGCACGTGCGCGGCGTCACCTGCGAGGAACACTCTGTCGGCGCGGTAACGGCGGGCCTGCTTGCGCTCGCTGAGAAACCGTGAGCTCCAACGCATCTCGGCCATCCCCAAGTCGTCGCCCGCAATCCTTTGGAACGCCCCGCGCATCTCGTCCTCGGTGACGGGTTCGGCCAGCGGAGCCTGTTCCCGCAGTCGGTCCCACGCGATCGCCCGGAACCAACCGTCGCCGAACGGCACCATCAGCACGATGCCCGCGGCGCTCGTCTTCGCGAACAACGCCTCCTTCGGCGGGTTCGCGAGCCGGACGTCGGCGAGCAGGATGTGCGTCTCGTACTGGTCGCCCACGAAGTCGATTCCGACGAGCCGCCGCACGATGCTGTGGGCGCCGTCGCAGCCGACGACGTACTTCGACCGCAGCGCGGTGCCGTCGCTCAGCTCCACCGTCACACCGGCGGTGTCCTGGGTCAGGCCGACGACCTCGGTACCCCACGCGAACTGGACGCCGAGTTGTATCGCACGCGCCTCGAGCACCCGCTCGGTCGCGCTCTGCGGAGCGATCAGCAGCATCGGGTACCGGCTGGGCAGCTTGCGCAGATCCAGGACGGCGCCGGGCGCCGGGGCCACCTCGTAGATGCGCAAGCCCAGCGGCAGCAGTTCGTCCGCCAGCCCGCGGCAATCCAGCAGTTCCAGCGTTCTGGCGTGCACCGCGAACGCCCTGGTGATGTTGGGCGTCTGCGCCCTGCGCTCGACCAGCCGCACCTGGATGCCTCGCATCGCGAGCTCACAGGCCAGCATCAGCCCGGTCGGGCCCGCACCCACCACGATCACGTCGCTGTCAGCCATGTCGATCACTCCTTTAATTCATTCGTTGGTGAGTTCAGCGTCGGTCCTGGCGCGATCCGTCGAATCGGCGAAGTCACCAGTCCTACGATGAGCCCGTGCTGTATGGCCGCGGGCGCGAATGCGCGCACGTCGAGGATGTCCTCACGGCGGCACGCGGCGGGCAGAGCGGGGCGTTGGTGCTGCGCGGCGAGGCAGGCATCGGGAAGTCCGCGCTGCTCGCCCATGCCGCCGGCCTCGCCGACGGCATGCGCGTCCTGCAGGGCACCGGGATCGAGACCGAGTCGGATTTGCCGTTCGCCGGGGTGCACCGCCTGTTGCGACCGCTGCACGACCTCGTCGACCGACTCCCGTCGCCGCAGCACGCCGCATGGGCCAGCGCGTTCGGCGACGGACCCGCGGTCGTCGCCGATCGCTGGCTGCTCTCGCTGGCGGTGCTGAACCTGCTTGCCGAGGCCGCCACCACCGCTCCGGTGCTCTGCATCGTCGACGACGCGCAATGGCTGGACAGCGCCAGCGCCGACGCGCTGACGTTCGTCGCGCGCCGCGTGCACGCCGAGGGCATCGCCATGCTGTTCGCCGCTCGCGACGATCCGCTGCGCCCATTCGCCGCGCCCGGGCTGCCCGAGCTACGGGTGACGGGCCTGGACGCCGACGCGGCGCACGCGCTGCTCACCGAACACGCCAACGTGCCCGTCGCCGCGTCGGTCCGCGACAAGGTGCTGTCCGGCACCCTCGGCAACCCGTTGGCCCTGGCCGAACTCGCGGAGACGTTGACGGCGACCCAACTCGACGGGTCGACCCCGCTGCCCGACCGGCTGCCCGTCGGCGCCGACGTCGAGCAGCTCTTCGGCGACCGCGTCCGCCGCCACCCCGCCGACACGCAGACGTTGTTGCTCGTCGCCGCGGCCAACGACTCCGACGACCTCGACACCGTACTGCGCGCCGCCCGCGAACTCGGCATCGCTCCCGACGCGCTCGACGCGGCCGAGCGGGACGGGCTGGTGACGGTCGACGCTGGGACGCTCGCGTTCCGGCATCCCCTGGTTCGGTCGGCGGTGTACCGCGGCGCGTCGTCGCACGAGCGTCGCGCCGTCGAGCACGCGCTGGCCGAGGCGCTCGACGGCGAGCATGACGGCGATCGACGGGCCTGGCATCGCGCCAACGCCGCAACCGGGCCCGACGACGACGTCGCCTCGGCGTTGGCGGCCGTCGCCCAGCGCGCCGGTGACCGGGGCGGGCACGCCGCCGCGAGCGCCGCCTTCGCACGCGCGGCCGAGTTGACCGTCGACGCCGACGTGCGGGCCGGGCGGCTCGTGTCGGCCGCGGAGGCCGCCTGGTTCGCTGGCCGACCCGACGCTGCCCGCGACCTGCTCGACGAGGCTGCCCCCGCCAAGGCGGACGCCCCGTTGCGCGCACGCATCGCCGCGCTGCGTGGGTCAATCGAAATGGCATGTGGCGCACCGGTGGCCGCGTACGCAACCCTGGTCGACGGGGCCAACCTGATCTGCGAAACGGATCCCGAAGGAGCCGGCGCGATGCTCGCCGAGGCCGGTCAAATCGCTTGGGGCACGGGTGATCTCCCTAGGATCTCGCAAGCCGGTGACCGCCTGGCGGCGCTGCCTGGCACGCACAACCCGGGCGCGCGCACCATCATCGGGCTGGCCAAGTTCATGCACGGCGACACCACCGGCGCCACTCAGGAGTTGGCCGCGGCCGCCGAGCTGGCGCGGGACTTCGAAGTGCCTCACATGGTGATGCTCGCCGCCGCTGGGGCGATGTTCGTCGGCCAGGACAATCGCGCCATCGACCTCTTCACCCGTGCCGTCGTACGCACCCGGTCGGCGGGGGCGGCGGCCACCCTGCCGACGCTGCTCGCTCCACTGGCGGCGATCGAGATGTTCACCGGGCGCTACGCCACCGCGCGATCCACCGCCACCGAGGGGCTCCAGCTGGCCACCGAGACCGGGCAAGACAACCCGGCGGCACACGCCCGCAGCGTGTTGGCCTGGCTGGCCGCCGTGACTGGCCGCGACGCCGAGTGCGCCGAGTTCGCGAACGCGGCCATCTCTCACGCGATCGGGCTCCGGCTCGGACCCCACGCGGCGATCGCCACCTGGGCGCTGGCACACCTCGACCTGGTGTCGGGGCGCGCCGAGCAGGCCTATGACCGCTTGCAGGCGCTGGCCGCGGCGGCGCCGGGCGAGGGCAACCAGATGGTCAGCATGTTCGCGACCGCCGACCTGGTCGATGCGGCGACGCGCACCGGCCGCGAAACGTCCGTCGCACCCGCATTGGCCCGGCTCGACGTCTGGGCCGCCAGCACCGCGGCGCCGTGGACACACGCCCTGGTGACCCGCTGTCACGCCCAACTCACCGCCGCCGACGACGAGAGCGACCGGCTCTTCACCGAGGCGCTGGCGCTGCACGCCGGCGGCGGACGCCCCTTCGACATGGCCCGCACCGCACTGCTGTTCGGAGAGCGGCTGCGCAGGCGGCGCAAGCGCGCCGACGCCCGCAAGCACCTACGGACCGCACTCGAGACCTTCGAGCGCCTCGGTGCGACGCCGTGGGCCGAGCACGCGCGGGCCGAGCTGCTCGCCACCGGCGAGACCGCCCGCAAGCGCGACGTCAGCACGCTCACCGAACTGACCCCGCAGGAACTCCAGATCGCCAGGCTCGTCGCGGGCGGGGCGACCAACCGCACCATCGCAGCGCAGCTGTTCCTCAGCCCGCGCACCGTCGACTACCACCTGCGCAAGGTGTTCTCGAAGCTCGGCCTCTCCTCGCGGCACGAGCTCGTCCGGCTCTCGCTACACGACGAGGAGTTGGCCCCAGACCGTAAACTGGCGTGAGATGCTCGCCATCCTCTTCGCCCATGCGGTCGCCGCCGCGTTGGCTCCGGTGCTCGTGCGCCGTTGGGGACGACAGGCCTTCTACCCGCTTGCGATGGTTCCGCTGGCGTCGCTGTCCTGGGTGGTGCTGAATTGGCCATCGCCGGGTCGCGCGGCGCCCTCCGTGCGCATCGACTGGGTTCCTGCGCTGTCGATGAACATCGTGCTGCGGTTCGACACGCTGGCCGCGATCATGAGCGTGCTGGTGCTTGGCATCGGGGCGCTCGTGCTCTTCTATTGCGGCGAGTACTTCCACCATCACGATGGGCATACCGAGAAGCGGCTGCCGAGTTTCGCCGCTGAGCTCACTGCATTCTCCGGGGCGATGTTCGGGTTGGTCGTCAGCGACAACATGCTCATGCTCTACCTGTTCTGGGAGCTGACGACGGTCCTGTCGTTCGTCCTGGTGGGCCACTACGCCGAACGGGCCACCAGCCGACGGGCCGCCACGCAGGCGTTGCTGGTCACCACGGCGGGTGGGCTGGCGATGCTCGTCGGAATCGTCGTGCTGGGCAAGCTTTCCGGCACGTTCCTACTGTCGGAGCTCATCGCCGAACCACCGACCGGAACCGCCGCGTCGGTCGCCGTCGTGCTGGTACTGGTCGGCGCGCTGTCGAAGTCCGCGATCGTCCCGATGCACTTCTGGCTGCCCGGGGCGATGGCGGCGCCCACCCCGGTGAGCGCGTACTTGCACGCCGCCGCGATGGTCAAGGCCGGCGTGTACCTGGTGGCCCGCATGACGCCCGGCTTCGCCGACGCGCCACCGTGGCGGCCCATCGTCATCACGCTTGGCCTGCTCACGATGCTGCTCGCCGGGTGGCGCGCGGTGCGCGAGTACGACCTCAAGCTCATTCTCGCGTTCGGCACGGTCAGCCAACTCGGGCTCATCACGCTCATGGTCGGCGCGGGCGGCGGTGACCTCATGCTGGCCGGGCTGGCGATGCTGTGCGCGCATGCCATGTTCAAGGCCGCATTGTTCATGGTCGTCGGAATCATCGACCACGCCACCGGAACTCGCGACGTCCGCCGTCTCGCGGGGCTCGGGCGACGCCACAAGCCGCTGCTGCTGATCGGGCTCGGCGGGGCGGCCAGCATGGCCGCGCTGCCGCCGTTCCTCGGCTTCGTCGCCAAGGAGGCCGACTTCACCACGCTCGCCCACAGTGCCTCGCTCGGGAGCGCGGCGCCCTACGTGTTGGCGGGCGTGGTGTGCGGCTCGGTGTTCACCACCATCTACAGTCTGCGCTTCGTCTACGGCGCGTTCGCCGACAAGCATCGCTCGGAGCCCAGCCAACGCGTCGCCGAAATGCACACTCCGGCACCGTTATTCCTGATCGCACCGGCAGTACTCGCGTTCGGCGGACTGATGTTCGGGGTCTGGCCGACGGGGCTTGACCACGTGCTCGACGAATACGCCGACACCGTGCCCGGCGGCGCCGACTACCACCTCGCGTTGTGGCACGGCGTGAATCTTCCACTGCTGCTGTCGATCCTGGTGCTGGCCGTGGGCACCGCCGCCTTCCTGGCCCGCGCCAGGCTGCGCCGGCTGCGGATGGGCTACGTGCCACTCGGCAACGCCGACCGCATCTACGACGCCGTCGTCCGCGGCGCCGACGTGCTCGCCGTCCGGCTCACCTCGGTCACCCAGCGTGGGTCCATCCCGGTGACCCAGGCCGTGATCCTGTCGACGCTGGTGCTGCTTCCGTTGGCGATGCTCCTCCTCGGCGCGCGCGACGATCCCCGGCTGCGGCTGTGGGACTCGCCGCTGCAGGTCGTGGTCGGGCTGATCGTCCTCGCGGCGGCGCTGTCCGCGACGGTGTTGCGCAACCGACTTGCCGCGGTGCTGCTGGTCGGCGTCACCGGCTACGGCTGCGGCGCCATCTTCGTGTTCCACGGCGCACCCGACCTGGCGCTCACCCAATTCCTGGTGGAGACACTGACTTTGGTGATATTCGTGCTGGTGTTGCGGGCCCTGCCCGCCGAAGCCGACCGAGCCAACGTCACGCGCAACCGGGTGCCGCGGGCGATGCTGGCGATCGCAGTCGGGGCCAGCGTCACCACGCTCGCCGGCTATGCGATGGCCGCCCGCACCACAACGCCCATCGCCGAGCTGTTGCCCGACGCCGCCTACACGCGCGGCCACGGCGCCAACACCGTCAACGTGCTGCTGGTCGACATCCGCGCCTGGGACACGATGGGCGAGATCTCGGTACTCCTGGTCGCGGCGACCGGCGTGGCATCAATGGTGTTCCGGCACAGACGCTTCGGCTCCGCACCACGCGTCGCGGACGCCGGCCAGCCCGACATCGGTCGCGTCCCAGCGCTGTCCACCAGCCCCGCCATCGGCGACATCACGTGGCTGCGAGGCAGCGAGTTGCGCGATCCACGCAATCGCTCGCTGGTGCTCGAGGTCGCGACCCGGTTGATCTTCCCGGTGATCATGGTGCTGTCGGCGTACTTCTTCTTCGCCGGGCACAACACCCCGGGCGGCGGCTTCGCGGGCGGCCTGACCGCCGGCCTGGCGCTGGTGCTGCGCTACCTGGCCGGTGGCCGATACGAACTCGGCGAGACGCTGCCGATCGATGCGGGCAAGCTGCTCGGCGCTGGCCTGACCCTCTCGGCGGGCACGGCGGTGACGTCACTGCTGCTCGGCGCGCCCGTGCTGTCGTCGGCGGTGATCGCGTTCGATCTTCCGGTGGTCGGTTCGGTGAAGCTGGTGACGGCGTTGTTCTTCGATCTCGGCGTCTACCTGATCGTGGTGGGGCTGGTGCTCGACGTGCTGCGCAGCCTCGGCGCCCGCGTCGACGAGGAACTGATCCCGCGGCAGGCGGCGGCCCGATGACCACCTACCTCGTTCCGCTCGTGCTCATCGGCGGTCTCATGAGCACCGGCGTCTACCTGCTGCTCGAGCGCACGCTGACGCGAATGCTGTTGGGGCTGTTGCTCATCGGCAACGGAGTCAACCTGCTCATTCTGAGCGTGGGTGGACCGTCGGGCAATCCACCGGTGCGCGGGCGCACCAGTGACGGCCAGACCGCCACCGCGGATCCGTTGGCACAGGGCATGATCCTGACCGCGATCGTCATCACGATGGGCATCGCGGCCTTCGTGCTGGCCCTGACCTACCGATCGTACCGGTTGAACCACGCCGAGGACGTCGACGACGACGCCGAGGACACCCGCGTCGCCCACACGTCCGACCGCGACGACGACGAGCCACCCCCGCCCCAGCCGCGCCGCGACACCGATGAACCCGACGAGCTCGACGCCCTTCCGGGCCACGAGGGCTCCCGATGAGCGCCGCCGCCGTCTTGACGCCGCTGCCCGTGTTGATCCCGACGTTGGCGGCGGCCGCCACGCTGTTCGCGGGGCGACAACCGCGGCTGCAGCGCGGGATCACCGTGCTGGCGCTGACGGCGGTGCTCGGCGTGTGCGGCGCGCTGGTGTACCTGGCCGACCGCGACGGCACCATCGCCGTGCACGTCGGCGGATGGGGCCAGACCGTGCCAGGCATGGGACCGCTTGGCATCACGCTGGTGGTGGACCGGCTCTCGGCGTTGATGCTGGTGGTGTCGACGATCGTGCTGCTTGCCGTGGTCTGCTACGCCATCGGCCAGGGTATCCGCGACGGCGATGAGCGCCAACCGGTTTCGATCTTCCTGCCCACCTACCTGGTGCTGTCGGCGGGCGTGTGCACGGCATTCCTCGCCGGTGACCTGTTCAACCTCTTCGTCGGATTCGAGGTGCTGCTGGCCGCGAGTTTCGTACTGCTGACGATCGGGGCCAGCGCCGAACGAGTCCGCGCCGGGATCGCCTACGTCATGGTGTCGATGGTGTCGTCGCTGATCTTCCTGATCGGGATCGCGCTCATCTACGCCGCGACGGGCACGTTGAACATGGCCGAACTCGCGGTGCGCCTCGACGACGTGCCCGTGGGAACGCGCAGCGCGTTGTTCGCGGTGCTGATGGTCGCGTTCGGCATCAAGGCCGCGGTGTTCCCGCTGTCGGCGTGGCTACCCGACTCGTATCCCACCGCGCCAGCGCCCGTCACGGCGGTGTTCGCGGGCCTGCTGACCAAGGTCGGCGTCTACGCGATCATTCGCACGCACTCGCTGATGTTCCCCGGCGGCGCGCTCGACCGCGTGTTGATGGTGGCCGCGCTGCTCACCATGATCATCGGCATCCTCGGCGCGATGGCACAGAGCGACATCAAGCGGCTGCTGTCGTTCACGTTGGTCAGCCACATCGGCTACATGGTGTTCGGCATCGCGCTGTCCAGCGACCTCGGCATGTCCGGCGCCATCTTCTACGTGGCCCACCACATCGTGGTGCAGACCACGCTGTTCCTGGTGGTCGGCCTGATCGAGCGCCAGGCCGGCGCGTCGACGCTGCAGCGGCTCGGTGGGCTCGCGGCAGCCAGTCCGCTGCTGGCGATGGTGTTCATGGTGCCCGCACTCAATCTCGGTGGCATACCGCCGTTTTCGGGCTTCATCGGCAAGGTCGCGTTGTTGGAGGCGGGCAGCCAGAATGGGTCGGTGCTGGCCTGGTTCCTGGTGGGCGGCAGCGTCATCACCAGCCTGTTGACCCTGTACGTGATGGCCAGGGTGTGGACCAAGGCGTTCTGGCGGGCGCGTGCGGACGCGCCGGAGGGTGCGCTGGCGATGGCGAGCCCGGCTGCGCTGCTGGATGATTCGGAGGACATCGCCTACGCCGACCGCGACGACGTCGGTCGGATGCCGGTCGGGATGCTGGTCCCCACGGGGGCCCTCATCGCGGTGGGGTTGACGCTCATGGTGCTGGCCGGGCCGATCTTCGGCTACTGCGAAAGGGCTGCCGCCGAGGTGCTCGACAGAGGCCAATACGTGATGGCGGTGCTGGGGTCATGAGAAAGTACGCGCTACGCGCCTGGGTGCTGTGCTGGCTGATCCTGGTGTGGATGTTGTTGTGGGGCACGGTGTCTGCGGCCAACGTGCTCAGCGGGCTCGCCATCGGCCTGGTGACCACGCTGCTGCTGCCGCTGCCGCCGGTACCCATCGAGGGGCGACTGCATCCGCTGTCGCTGCTGCGCTTGATCGTCCAGGTGGCCTACTACCTGGTGCTGTCCTCCGTGCAGGTGGCCTGGTTGGCGATCAGGCCGGGGCCGCCGCCGCGAACCGCGGTGCTGCGGGCGCACCTGGCCCTGAAATCGGATCTGGTGTTGGCGTTGGCGGTCAACGTCATCAACCTCATCCCCGGATCGATCGTGCTGGAGATCGACCAGATCCGGCGGATGATCTACGTCCACGTCATCGACGTCGGTTCGGAGCGCGCGGTGCAGCGCTTCTACCACCAGATCACGGAAGTGGAGAAGCTGATGATCGCAGCGTTCGAGCGGCCAGCCGACTGGCGTCCGTCGGCCGAGGCCTCGTCGTGAACACCGTCTGGGTCGCCGCGGGCGTCATGCTCGCCGCCGCCGCGATCATCACCATGTACCGGTTGCTCGCGGGCCCGGGCACGCTGGACCGGCTGGTTGCGCTCGACACGTTCGTCGCCGTCACGATGTGCGCGATCGGCACGTGGGCGGCCTACAGTCTGGATTCCACCGTCACCTACAGCCTGACCGCGCTTGCCCTCATCAGCTTCGTCGGCTCCGTCAGTGTGGCTCGCTTCCGCGTGCGGGACGATGACCTGAGCCGCGTGCGGGACGATGACCTGAGCCGCGTGCGGGACAGCGACCGCGGCGAGGGAGGCCGACCATGAGCGTGCTCGACGTCACCTCAGGAGTGTTGGTGCTCGCCGGCTCGACATTGGCGCTGACCGCCGCGATCGGCGTCGTGAGGTTCCCCGACACGTTGTCGCGGATGCACGCGGCCACCAAGCCCCAGGTGCTCGGACTGCTGCTGGTGTTGGCTGGCGCGGCGATCCGCCTGCGCGGCAACGTCGACGTCGGCATGGTGATCCTCACCGGACTGTTCACCATCATCACCGCGCCGGTGGTGGCCAATCGGGTTGGGCAGCTGGCCTACCGGGAACAGAGCTTCCGGGACGATCTGCTGACGAGGGATGAAGTGGCTGAAATCGGGGGCGAGCGAAGCGACGGGGAATGTTGATGAGGACTGACGACGACAGCTGGGACATCACCCAGAGCGTCGGGGTCACCGCGCTCGGCGTCGCGTACGCCAGGGCGCACGAAAGCGCCAAGGACTGCCCGCTTTTCGTCGATCCGCACGCTCGGCAGTTCGTCGACGCGGCGGCAGCGCAGGGTTGGCGGCCCGACCTCGCCAATTCAGCCCGCTTTGAGCGCATCGTCGACTATGCCGCCGCACGGACCAAGTGGTTCGACGACTTCTTCGTCGCGGGGGGCGCGCAAGGCATCGAGCAGGCGGTGATCCTCGCCGCCGGACTCGACGCCCGCGCATGGCGTCTGCCGTGGAACTCGGGCAGCGTCGTCTTCGAACTCGACCAGCCACTGGTGTTGCAGTTCAAGGCCGAGACGTTGCGCGCGTACGACGTCCGGCCGGCCGTGCGGTACGTGGCCGTGCCCGTCGACCTGCGCCAGGATTGGCCGGAGGCGTTGCGGGAAGCGGGTTTCGACGCCGAGTCGCCGACGGCATGGTCGGCCGAGGGACTGCTGCCGTATCTGCCCGCCGCCGGGCAGGACCTGCTCTTCGAGCGGGTTCAGGAGCTCAGCGCGCCGGGCAGCCGGTTCGCCGTCGAGTCGTTTGGACCCGACTTCTTCGACCCGGAGTACCTGGCCCAGCGGCGCGAGCAGATGCGCCGCGACAGGGAAGCGGCGGGCGAGCCCGATGGTCCGGACGTGGCCGACCTCTGGTACGTCGAGGAGCGCGCCGACGTCGCCGAATGGCTGATGGACCACGGCTGGGAGACGTCGGCGATATTCGCACCGGACCTGATGCACCGCTACCACCGCGAGGTAGGCGACTCCACGCCACGCACGGTCTTCGTGGAAGGCCACTACTCCAGCGGATCCCCGGCCAGCTGAAACTCGATCATCGCGGCGACGGTCTCCACGGCATCGCGCAGCGCCACCAGCCGCGCGGCCGCCGATGGAGCCGAAAGCACCGAGTACCTGTCGGCCTGGCCCATCGGGATGCGCGATGCCAACGCGTACAGCCGGGTGCCCGCGTCGTCGCCGGGTTCGGGCTCACCTAGCAGTTCGGACTTCGGCGGCAGCGAGGCCTGCTGCGCCGAGGCGATCCGCTCGAACAACGCCATCACCCTGTCCTCGACGTCGGCGATGTCGTCGCCCGTCACGACGTCGCCAGGTTCGTCGGGCCACGGCGCCACGGTGGCCCGCGGGTAGGGGTCGTCGTCGTGCCACTGCTCGACGCGGATACGGTCGCCCATCTCACAGGCGATCCGGTACCGCCCGCCACCCTGGTCCTGCGCCTCGACGATGTGCGCAAGCGCCCCGACGTCGCATCGGGCGTCCCCGCCGCCGACCTCGCGTCCCGCGGCGATGAGCACCACGCCGAACTGCCGCTCCCCGGCAAGGCAATCCCTGACCAGCGCTCCGTAGCGAGGCTCGAAGATGCGCAACGGCAGGTCCTCGCCGGGGAGTCGCACCGACTCCAGCGGGAACATCGGCGTCTGTGTCAATTCCCCGTGGCGCTTCGCTCCTGCCCCACCGGCCATCACAGCACCAGTTCCGACACCAGCGCGTCGACGACGGCGCGCAAGTCGCCGTCGTGCTCCTCGGCCACCCGGCGCTGACGTTGGTAGGAAGCCCCGTTGGCCACGATCGTGGCGACCGCTGCGAGCTCGTCGGCGCAACCCAGTGACGCGGCAACGGGTTCCAGCCGGTTCAGCAGGTCGTCGAGGTCCTCGGTGACCAGCTTCTCGTTGCTGTCGGCGTCGAGGATGATCTCGGCTTCCAGACCGTAACGCGCTGCGCGCCACTTGTTCTCCTGAACGTGCCATGGCGGCATGGTGGGCAGCTGCTCGCCCGCGTCGAGGCGGCGATCCAAGTCGACGATCAGGCAGTGCGTGAGCGCCACCAGTGCGCCCAGCTCGGCGATGTTGGACACCCCGTCGAAGATTCGGACCTCGATGGTGCCGAGATGCGGGGAAGGCCTTATGTCCCAGCGGATCTCATTCATGTGGTCGATGATGCCGGTCTTCTTCTGGTCGTGGACGAAGCGTTCGAAGTGCGACCATCTCTGAAAGTGGAACGGCAGCCCCGCAGTGGGCAGCTGCTGGAACATCATCGCGCGGTTGCTCGCGTAGCCGGTGTCCGCGCCGTCCCAGTACGGCGAGGACGACGACAGTGCCAGCAGATGCGGGTACTGGTTGAGCAGCGACGTGATGATCGGCATCACCTTGTTCGCCGAGGAGATGCCGACGTGAACGTGGACGCCCCAGATCAGCATCTGGCGGCCCCACCATTGGGTGCGCTTGATCAGCTCGGCGTAGCGAGGTGCGTCCGTGAGCTCGGCCGCCTCCCACTCCGCGAACGGATGGGTGCCCGCGCAGAACAACTCCATCCCGCGTTCGCGCACGATGGGCCGGACGATGCCGAGCGTGCCGCGCAGGTCGTCCATCGCGGCCCCGGCGTTGTCACAGATACCCGTCACTATCTCGACGGTGTTTCGCAGCAATTCCTTGTG
>Ga0070668_100001158_pt1 | contig 18610 bp, 14 predicted proteins | sample KBSS43metaG_FD_64661 | JGI IMG/M metagenome (GOLD analysis project Ga0070668, IMG submission 64661) | Switchgrass rhizosphere microbial communities from Kellogg Biological Station, Michigan, USA - KBS S4-3 metaG | ecosystem: Host-associated > Plants > Roots > Rhizosphere > Soil ... | reverse complement strand
GACGCGGCGCGGCGAAGTCCGCGCGGCAGCCGGTTGAACTGTGCCTGGTAGTGTCCGCCCAGATACCGGCGATAGCCGCCGAACAGCTCGTCGCCACCGACCCCGGACAGGATCACCGTCACGTCACGGCGAGCGAATTGCGATACGAGGTACGTCGTGATGAACGCCGTGTCGGCAACCGGCTCATCCATGTGCCAGAGCAGCGAAGGCAACAGCGACACGACGTCGGGGCGCACGACGATTTCGTGGTGATCGGTGCCGAACAATTGCGCGACCTGCCGCGCATAAGGCAGCTCGTTGTAATACGTCTCGGCGGTGCCGCCGCCGAACCCGATCGCGTACGTCTTGACTGGCCGATCGCTGTGCGCTGCCATGAAGGCGACGACGGCGCTCGAATCGATGCCGCCGGACAGGAACGCGCCGATCGGCACGTCGCTGACCATCTGCATCCGCACCGACTCCTCGATCCTTGCGCGCACCCTCGCCACCCACTCCTCCTCGGACGGCTGCACGTCGACGTCCGACGGCATGCGCCAGTAACAGCGCTGCGCGACCATACCCCCTTCGGCCGCCAGCAGCGTTGCCGGCGGCAGCTTGCGGACGCCGCGGAAGATCGACTGCGGCGCGGGCACATAACCCATGCCGAGGTACGACGCGAGCGCACCGCGGTCGAGTTCGGCACCGACGCCGGGCAACGCGAGGATCGCCTTTGCCTCGCTCGCGAACACGAGACGCCTGCCATCGTTCCACAGATATAGAGGCTTTATCCCAAGCCGGTCGCGCCCGACGAGCAATCGCCGGCGGCGCACGTCCCACAGCGCGAACGCGAACATCCCGTTGAGAAGCCCGAGGAACTCGTCGCCGTGTTGTGCGTAGAGGTGAAGTATCGTCTCGCAGTCGGACCCCGTCTGGAACCGGTGACCCTGCGCTTCGAGCGTCGCGCGGAGCTCGCGATAGTTGTAGATCTCGCCATTGGCGACCAGCCACAACGTCTGGTCCTCGTTCGACAGCGGCTGATGGCCACCGGCGACGTCGATGATCGACAGCCGCCGCATGCCCATCGCCAGCGGGCCGTTCACATAGCTGCCTTCGTCATCGGGACCGCGGTGGACGGTGAGCCGGCCCATTGGTCGCAGCGACTCCGCCGCTGCCGCGGAGCCGTCGAGCTCGAGAATTCCGTAGATGCCGCACACCGTTCGTTACCTATCGTCCAGGTTGCGGCAGCCGGGTGCCGGCGGCGGAATCGGCGAGCAACCGCTCGTAGACACCGGCATAGCGGGCGACGCTGCGCGACCACGTGCGCTCGGTTTCGACGAAGCGTCGCGCCTGCTCGCGCACGGCCGGCCACTGTTCTCGCCGGGACAGCACCCCGTCGATCGCGGCGGCCAGCGCATGCGCGTCCCCGGCCGGAAACAGGAAGCCGGTTTGTCCATCGCGGACCAGCTCCCGATGCCCGCCGACATCCGACGCTACGAACATCCGGCCCTGCGCCATCGCCTCCAGCGGCTTCAGCGGGGTGACGATCTCGGTCAGCCGCATCCGGTGGCGCGGATAGGCGAGCACGTCGATGAGGTCGTAATAGCGTTGCACATCGCTGTGCGGCACCCGCCCGGTGAAGATCACCCGGTCACCGAGCCCGCGTGCGCGGGCGAGGGCCTGCAGCGCAGCTTCCTGCGGCCCGCCGCCGATCAGCAGCAGCCGCAGGTCCGCGCGGCGCGCGCAGAGTTCCGCCGCCGCCTCGATCAAGAGGTCGAGTCCCTCATAGCCATAAAATGAACCGGCGAAGCCGACGACCGTGCATCCGTCGAGACCGAGCTTCGCGCGCAACGCCACGTCGGGCGTGCCGTCGAGACGGAATTCCGACGTGTCGACAGCATTCGGGATGACGGTGATCTTCCGCTCGGCGATACCACGGCCGGCGATCTCCGTGCGCAATCCCTCGCAGATGGTCGTGACGTGGTCGGCGCGGCGGAGCGCGAACGTTTCCAGCGCGCGTGACGCACGGTAGCGGATGCTCCGCTCCGACGTCGTTCCGTGGTCGACCGCGGCGTCTTCCCACAGCGCGCGCAATTCGTAGACGACGGGAATCCGGCGCTGGCGGCCGACCCACAGCGCCGGCAGCACGTTCAGCACCGGCGAATGCGCGTGCAAGACATCCGGCCGAAACGCATCGGCCAGCGCCGCGACGCGACGCGCGGTGGCGGCCATCTCCTGCGCATAGACCGCGCCGGGAAGACGAGACACCGCGTTCCTGCGCAATGGCGTGCGATGGAACCGCCAGCCGCCGGCGTCCTCGGTATCGCCGCCACCACCCCCGTGTCGCGGCGTCGTCAGCTGCAGCGTTTCCCAGCCGAGCGCACGCTGCTCGCGCAGGATGGCCGCGGTCCGGAACGCGTAGCCACTGTGCAACGGCAGCGAGTGGTCGAGGATGTGCAGAATCCGCATGTCGCCGTTTACGCGGCCTTTTCGCTTAGCGCGATGTCAGATGGCCGGTCGGCGACGTTGCGCAGGAACGCATCGAACATCAGCAGCGTCCACAGCGATGCGCTGTTGTCGCGGCGTCCCGATTGATGATGGTCGAGGAGCTCGCGCAGGCAGCCGCGCTCGAACATCCCGGTGTCGGCCAGCCGTTCACCGAGCAGCGCGTCGCGCACCCGCCCGCGCAGCGGGCCCCGGAACCACTGTGCCAAGGGTACGGCGAAGCCCATCTTCGGACGGTACAGCACGTCGTGCGGCAGCCGCGGCTCCATCGCCTTCTTCAGCAGCCACTTTCCTTCCTGCCCGTTTACCTTCAGCGACGACGGCAGCGTCGCCAGCCATTCCACCAATGGATGGTCGAGCAGCGGCTCGCGAACCTCCATCGAATTCGCCATGCTCGCCCGATCGACCTTGGTGTTGATGTCGCCGACCAGATAGGTCTTGAGATCGAGGTACTGGATCATCGCCAGCGGGTCGTCGGTCATCGCGCCCTGCGCATGGCGGCGGAACACGTCGACCGCGTTGTAGCCACCGAGCTCGGCGCGGAACGCCGGGGAGAACAGCCGCCCGCGAACACCGTCGCGCAGGATCGAGACGCCATGAAAATAAGCGCCGACCGCATCGCGGCCCAGCGCCTCGAACGTCGATTTGGCGCGCAGCGGGCGCGGTGCCCAGTCTGCCTTCGGATACGCCCGGCCCAGCGCGCCGAACACCGGGCGGCGTACCGACAAAGGCAGCGCGCGGCGCAGCCGCTCTTCGGCCATGTGCAGCCGGTAGCGCCGATAGCCGCCGAAATTCTCGTCGCCGCCGTCCCCCGACAGCGCGACCGTGACGTGCCGGCGCGCGAGCTCGCACACGCGGAACGTCGGTATCGCCGAGCTGTCCGCGAACGGCTCGTCGTACATGCGCGCCAGCCGATCGATGAGATCGAAGTCGTCGCTCTCGACGCGATCGACGAAATGCCGTGTCTTGTAGCGCTCGGCGACCTGCAACGCGTACCGCGATTCGTCGAACGCGGGATCGGCAAACGCGATCGAACAGGTGTTGATCGGCCCGGCCGAAGCCGCTGCCATCGACGCGACGACGGCGCTGGAATCGACGCCGCCGGACAGGAACGCCCCGAGCGGCACTTCCGAGATCATCCGCAGTCGCACCGATTCGTCGAGGCGTGTCGTCAGCTCCTCGATCGCGTCGGTGAGCGTCAACGACCGGTCGAGCGTGAAGCGCGGGTCCCAATACATCGCCGGCTTCGGCAGCGGCGCACCACGGCGCAGCGTCAGCGTGTGCGCCGGCGGCAGCTTCAGCGCACCCTTGAAGATTGTCCGCGGCTCCGGCACATAGCCGAGCGCAAAGTATTCCTCGACCGCACAAGGGTCGATCTCGCGCCGGAACCCCGGGTGGGCGAGCAACGACTTGAGCTCCGAGCCGAACAGGAACGTGCCGTCCTGCAGCAGCGCGTAATACAGCGGCTTCACGCCGAGCCGGTCGCGAGCCAGGAACAGCGTTTGCTGATTCCGGTCCCACAGCGCGAATGCGAACATGCCGCGCAGCCGATCGACGCAGGCGGCGCCCCACGCTTCCCACGCGTGAACGATGACTTCGGTGTCGCTGCGCGTGCGGAAGCGATGGCCGAGCGCCGTCAGCTCCGGGATCAGCGACTGATAGTTGTAGATCTCGCCGTTGTAGACGATGACGACGCTGTCGTCCTCGTTGTACAGCGGCTGCTGGCCGGTGGACAGATCGATGATCGACAGCCGGCGGTGGCCGAGACCCACGCCGGGCTCGACGTGCATCCCGCACTCGTCGGGGCCGCGGTGGTGCTGCGACTCGTTCATCGTCGACAGCAGCTGCCGGTCGATCTCGCGCCGGTCCCGAATGTCGAAAATGCCTGTGATTCCGCACATTGCCGTGGTGTCCTGTTCAGCCGTGGTTCGGGCGCTTGTGCCCGGTTGCCGACGCGGTCGCGTCGCCGTGCATCGGGGGCGGCGCAAGCATGCGGGCGTACAAGTCATCGTAACGTTCGATCATCCGCTCCAGACTGAAGCGCGCTTCGACGCGCTGCCGCGACGCCTGCCCGGCGCGCTTCGCCAACGTGGCGTCGGCGAAATAACCGCCGATCGCCTGCCCCAGCGCGTCGCTGTCTCCCGCCGGAACCAGCCGCCCGGAGGTGCCATCGTCGACCAGTTCGCCGTTGGCGCCGACGTGCGTCGCCACCACCGGCAAGCCACACGCCATCGCCTCGAGGATCGTATTGGATACGCCCTCGGCCAGCGACGGCAGCGCAAAACAGTCCAGCCCCTGCAACAGCGGAACGACGTCGGCGCGCTCACCCGCGAACCAGGCCAGGTCGCGCACACCGGCTTCCGCGAGAATGGTTTCCACCGCCGGGCGCAACGAGCCGTCGCCGACCAGCACCAGCCGCATGCGTTGCCGTGCCTCCGGGTGGGCGCTCAGCGCGTGAACGAACGCCTGCGCGAGGTTGGTCTGGTCTTTCACCGTTTCCATCCGCCCGACGGTTCCTACCAGCCAGTGCGCCGGGTCCTGGAACGGGCAGCCGTCGATCGGACGGCGCCCGGCGCGTGCCGGCGCGAAGCGCGCGGTGTCGACGCCGTTGTAAATCTGCTCGATTCGACCGGCCGCGACACCGACCCGTTCGTGCAGGTACTGTTGCAGGTCGGGCGACAGCGCGACGTAGGTGGACACGAACGGCCGGAACCCACGGCGAAGCCATTGATACCGCCGGCGCGTGCCGTCGAGGTCATGGACATCGCGGCCGTGCTCGCCATGCACACGCGCCGGTACGCCGGCAGCCCAGGCAGGCACCACTGCCTCGAGCGCCGCGAGGTTGCGCGTATGGACAATCGCCGGTCGCAGTTCACGCAGCACGTTGAAGATCGTCGGATACAGCCGCCACGCGTGCCCAGGTCCCTTGCCAAGGGCGATCCGCTGGACATCACTGCGCACGATGCGCGACGCAAATTGCTCGTCGATATCCGTCAACGACAGGATCGCGTGGCGCCACGACCGCGCGGGAAGCCGATTGATCAGGTTCACGACGCCATTCTCCAGCCCCCCGACGGCGAACCGATAGACGACATGAACAATCAGCTGCGGCGGCGGGGCGTTCATTTTCCGTTCTCGCGCGCCCGCTGGAGCGCGCGGTCGATCGCCGGCGACATCGCCCGCGCGAACCGCTGCAGCACGTCGCGACTGTCGTCGACCGGTGCACGCATCGGCGCGTAGATGACGACCAATGCCGCGTCGTCGCCGCGGCCGGTCAGCCGCGACCAGGCGTGCAGCGCCTTCGCGACATAGGCGTTCGACGTCATCCGGCCATCGACCCAGTACAGCGGGACCACGTCGAGCCGCATCGCGCCCAACAGTTCCGCCCGCTGCGCTTCCACGCTTCGCCCCGACCACTCGATGGGCTCGCGACCTTCGGCGACCAGCTTCCAGTTCCAGTCGTCTCGTGCCGTCAGCAGATTACCGGACGTAATGAGCTCGCGCCCCTTTTCCTGATGCCGGTAGTAGGCGATGTACAGGCCGACTTCGCGGTTCCCGTCGCGGAACGTCTGGTGCAGATCGGTCGCAAATCCCTTGTAGTACGGTCGCCAGCTCGTCACGCCTCCGGTCGATGCCGTCCAGCCGCCGGCACCGGCGATAGACGACAACACCGGCACGGTTGGCGTTGCCGAAGGCTGCGCAAGACCCGCCGCGATCGGATGCCACACGCCCGCGGCGACGACGGCCGCGACCGCCGCGGCGTACACCGCGCGGGAAGGCGCGGCGTGCGCTGCATCGGGCGCCCGCAGCGCGTCGGCCACGACCGGCGGCGACTGCGGCTCCTGCCAGAACGATCCGACCCAGAACAGCAGCAGCATGACGACACCGAAGAACACCCATCCGTAGATCAGGTGGTCGACACCGACCGCCAGACGGTTGTTCGACAGATGGCCGATCATCACGATCATGTACGCACGGAGCCAGTTGGCTACGATGGGGACGAGGATCGAGGCAACGATGAACATCGCGCGCCGGCGTGCGCTGCGGTAGGCGAGCGCGGCGTAGATCGTTCCCACCATCACCGACGCGATCAGGTAGCGGATCCCGCTGCACGCGTCCACCACCGACCAGGCGCCGGACGGAATGATGAAGTGGTTCGCCTCGCGGTAGATCGGCACGCCCGACGCACGCAGCGCGGTCACGGTGAAATCGGCGGTCCAGTCGATGAGCGTCGGGACGAAGATCTCGCCGGCCGGCACGGCGAACAGCAGGAACGCCAGCGGGAACACGAGCACCCGAGCGACGCGGGTACCGACGACGGTGATGATCGCCGCGATGATGATGAAGGCCAGCGCGAATTGCTTGACCCCGAGCACGTCGGCTGTAGACGCCACCAGCCACACTGCGCCGAGGCCAGCGACGATGGCTGCACCGGGCCACCACGGCGCGGCGGGAATCTGCGCCAGCTGCTCGCGCTTGCGCCACGCCAGCCACAGGCAGATCGGCACCACCAGGAAACCGTGCGCGTACGTCTCCGAACGGATCCAGATGGCGACGATCGACAGAGCCGTGTCCGCGTAAATGGCGAGGATCGCGAGGACGACCAGCCCTGCGGCCAGAGCCGGCGCAGGCCGCCACGCGGTCCACGGGCGCGGCCGGTCGAGCAGCGTCTGCGCGTCACGCTTCATCGCTGACCCGGACAACGATACAAGAAGCCGCCGTTAGCCAAGGTTGCGCACCAGCATCGGCCCGAGCGCGTTCGCGACCGGCAGCGGCAGCTTTCGCCACATCGCGACCAGTGCCCGGTACTTCGGGTTGGCCGGATTGTTCTGCGGGATCGCGTCCCCTTTCAACAGGCAGTACTCGTAGTGCAGCGGCTCCGGCTCGAAGCCCCAGTTGTGCTTGAAGGCGAACGACCCGGTGTCGCGCTTGCTGCGCCCGTAGTCGAACACCCGGACTCCGCGCTCGCACGCGCGGCGCATCAGCTCCCAGTACTTGAAGTCGTTGGCGGCGAGGTCGCGTGCGGCAACCGTGTCGCCGGCGTAGTACGGGAGAACTTCGTCGCGGAAATAGAAGCTCAGCACCCCGCTCACCGGGCGGCGCTCGGCATCGACCACCACCAGCACCTCGCAGCGATCGCCGAACACTTCACGCAGCCGCGCGAAGTAGCGCCTGGAAAACGGCGGCGTGCCATGACGATGCATGTTGTCGGCATAGAGCGCGAAGAAGCGATCGACCGACATGTCGATTTCGCTCGTCAAGCCATTGCCGATCCCCTTGCGGACCATGGCCCGTTGCTTGCGCGGAATCGCGCGCAGGTTCGCGTCGACGTCGGGGGCGAGCACCTTGCGGAAGGTCACGTACAGGTCCTGTTGCGGCCAATCGGGGCATTTCAGGCGGCGATTGCGCAACTCGAGATGGTCGACACCGAGCGATCGCGCGAGGTCGACCGCGGCGTCGATCAGCGCGCGCTCGGCGTCCGCGTCGTTCGCCGCGGGGCCGCCGTAGACGCCGAAGGGGACGGCAACCAGCGAATGTCCGAACAGCCGGCTGCGGACTTCGGCCAGCGGCAGGATCCCTGCGATCTCGGCCCCGCGCTCGGCGATCAGGTAGTGCGTCGGGTGGCGGAACTCGTCGGCGATGATTTCGCGCCAGCCGATGGCGTGGAAGAACGTGGCCTCAGCGCACGTCGCTACGAACGCTTCCCAGCGGGACGCATCGGCTGTCGCGAACGGCCGGACGACGACGCGATCGGACGCGCGTGCGGCACGCGTGACCTCTGCAGCCGCCGACTCCATCAGGCACCGCCACGCAGGAACACCCGGTCCACGCGATCCCAGCGGAAATCGGACACCAGACGCCGCAGGCGCGGCACCATGCGCTTCAGGTTCAGGTAGTGGCGGAAGCGTGCCTTCGGTCCCGGACCCTTGACCCGCGGCTGGTCGGGATCCAGTTCCCACGGGTGGAAATAGAACATCGCCGGCGCGTGGTCGACGTCGTTGACGCGTCGCAGCGACCAGCGCGACACCGAGTACGGCAACAGCCGGAAGTAGCCGCCGCCGCCGGCCGGCCAGTTGGCGCGGAGCATGCGGACCGTGGCAATCGGCACCTCCAGCAGGCCCTGGCGGACTTCGTAGGCGAATCGGGGTGCCTTCGGCGCGCCGTAATGGTCGTGCCGGATCGGATAGATGCTCGAGCTGTAGCGGTATCCAGCGAGCGCGATGCAGTCGAACGCCCAATCGTTGGCAGGCCCCACCGAGAAGCTCGGCGCGCGATAACCGCTGACCGGTTGTCCTGCCACGTCCTCGAGCACGGCCTTCGCCAGCCGGATGTCGGCGAGAAACGGCCCGTAGCCCTGTTCGGTGGCGCGGTAATGCTCGTAACCGTGGCTGGCCAGCTCGTGGCCGGCGTCGACGATGCGCCGAACGAGTGCCGGGTAGCGCTCCGCCACCCATCCGAGCGTGAAGAACGTCGCATGGACGTCGCGCTCGGCGAGCAGCGCGAGGATGTTGTCGATGTTGGCTTCGACGCGGCACGGCAGGCTGTCCCACGAGTTCCTGGGAACGTGCGGCGCAAACGCCGAGACCATGAAATAGTCTTCGACGTCGATGCTCAATGCGTTGACGATCGGTTCGACGGCAGCGCCGGACGGAGTCATGCGCGCACCTCTTCCACGGCCACCGAGGCGACGCCGAGCCAGCGGGCGATATCGTCGGCGATGCGCTCGGCGGCGTGGCCATCCCAGTATTCCGGCGTGCGGCCACGCTTGCCGCCGTTGCGCAGAATGTCGTCCACGCAGGCCAGCGCCCGCGGGCGATCGCGTCCGACCAGCGTATTGGTCCCCTGCTCGACCGTCAGCGGCCGCTCGGTATTGTCGCGCATCGTCAGGCAGGGCACGGCCAGCGCCGTCGTCTCCTCCTGGATGCCGCCGGAGTCGGTGAGGACCAGCCGCGCGTGCGCGAGCAGGCCCAGCATCTCGAGATACCCTTGCGGCGGCAGCACCGAGATCTGCGCGTCCGCCAGCAGCGACGACAAGCCGAAGCGCTCGATGCTGGCCTTTGCCCGCGGGTGCATCGGCCACACCAGCGGCAGCCGCTTCGAAATGTCGGCGAGCATCGTCAGCGATTCGCGCAACGGACCCAGTGTATCCACGTTCGACGGACGATGCAGCGTGACGACACCGAATCCGCGAGTGCCGCCGAGCGCCTCGGCGCCGAGCCCCGCGCGTTCCAGCGTCACCGCCGGCAGCACCGCCCGCAGCCGGTGACGCAGCAGCGAATCGATCATCACGTTGCCGACGAATCGGATGCGGTCGGGGGAGACTCCCTCGCGCACGAGGTTATCCGCCGCCGCGCGCTCGGTCGTGTAGAGCAGGTCGGCGATCTGGTCGGTAAGAATGCGGTTGATTTCCTCCGGCATCGTGCGATCGCGGCTGCGCAAGCCCGCTTCGACGTGGACCACCGGAATGCCGCGCTTGGTCGCCACCAGGCTGCAGGCGAGCGTGGAATTGACGTCGCCGACGACGATCACGCAGCTCGGGGCCAGCTCCTCGGCCACGGGGTCGAAGCGGCGCATGATCTCCGCTGTCTGCACGGCGTGCGTGCCGGAGCCGACTTCGAGGTTGAGGTCGGGCGGCGGCAGCTCGAGGTCGGCAAACAGCCGCTCGTTCATCTCGACGTCGTAGTGCTGCCCGGTGTGGACGAGCACGACCGGGGGCAGCTCGGGACGCGCGGCGAACGCGCGGACCAGCGGCGCCATTTTCATGTAGTTGGGACGCGCGCCGACGATGCAAGCGAGCGGGCCCGGCGGACGCGAACTCGCGCTCATCAGCGCCCCGCCGGCTTTCCAGGCTTGGTAGTCGCCTTCTCCGGATGCAGCAGCCGGTGCAACAGATCCACCGCCGCGGCGACGGTCTTCTCGAGGCGATCGATCCGGTCCTCGAGATGATTGAAATGCACCTGCATCATTCCGGCGTCGAGCCGCGTCGACAGCGGTTGCTCGGTCGGAGCTACGCTCACGACTGGCAACAGCGCTGCGTCGGGGCCGAGCTCCTCGCGAATCTCTTGGGCGATCGCGTTCACGTCGCTTTCGGCCAGCAAATGGCGTTCGGCGAGAAATGCCGCCAGCAGCAGCCGATTGCACAGCGTATTGATCCGGCGCGGGATCCCGCCGGTCAATCCGTGGATCAGATCGAAGCACGCCGGCTCGAAACGAGGGTCGTCCTTCCAATCGACGTGATGAAGCCGGTGCTCGATGTACGCTTTCGTTTCCCCGCGATCCAGCGGTCCCAGGTGATACGACGCGATCACCCGCTGGCGCAACTGCTGCATCTCGGGGCTCTGCATCGTTTCGCGCAACTCGGGCTGCCCGACGAGGAAGCTCTGCAGCAGTGCCCGATCGCCGAGCTGGAAGTTCGACAGCATCCGCAGTTCCTCGACCGCGCGTGGGGTCAGGTTCTGTGCTTCGTCGACGACCAGCAGTGCGCGCTTGTTGTCGACGGCCAGCTGGCAGAGGAACGCTTCGAGCGAGGCGAGCAGGATCGCCTTGTCGACCGAACGGACCGGCAGGCCGAACGCGACGCCGACCGCACGCAGCATGTCGTCGGCGTCGAGCTGGGTGCTGACCAGTTGCGCGGCAACGACCTTGGCCGGATCGAGCTGCTCGAGCAGGCTGCGTACGATCGTCGTCTTCCCGGCGCCGATCTCCCCCGTGATGACGATGAAGCCCTCGCTCTGGTAGAGCCCGTACTCGAGGTACGCGAACGCGCGCTTGTGACCGCGACTGCCGAAATAGAACGAAGGGTCCGGGTTCAGCTGGAACGGCTTCCCGGTCAATCCGAAATAGGCCTCGTACATGCGGTCACCTGAACCAGTGGGTGAGGCCGACGAACGCGGCGACTTCGTTGTAGTCCGATCCGGTGTCGGCGCGCAGGCCCTGATACCGGGCACCGACCATTGCCTTCGTGTTCGGTGAAAGCGACGACGTCAGCATGATGTTCGCGTTGCCCTGGTTTGTCGCGAGGTCGAATGGCGCCTTGGAGACCGACCGGTATCCGCCCACGTTCGCCGTCAAGACCAGCGTGGACGAGAGATTGTGCGTCCAGACGGCGTTCACGCCGGTTTGACGGATGTCGTTGCCGAGTGCGAACGCCGGCGGCAGGACTTCGCCCGACCCGGTGATCTGCTCGCTTTGGAGGTTGAACGCGGTGATGAACACGGAGTTCCGCACACCCAGCAGGCCCACGGTAATCTGCTGCTGATTCTGCAGCAGGATCTGCTGCGCATAGATGTTTACGGGGCTCGTCAGCGTCTGCGGCAGCCCGCGGTTCTGCAGGAACTGATCCACCGCCCGCTGGCGGTCCAGCGGATCCGGAATGCTGCCGAGGAACAGTGAGTTGAGCAGTCCCGAGAGCGGAACGCCGGACGGCAATAGCGCCAGTTGCTGCGGATACGTCGAGATGCCGCGGGAAATATTGACGCTCCACACCGACAGCGGCGTGCGATGGTCGAACAGGAACTTGTAGGACGACCCGAAGAATCGATGCTCCCAGTTGCCGGAAACCTGCGTGCGCGGCGTCGGCCGCCACTCGAAGCCCACGCCGTAGATCGCATTGTTCGACTCGGTGAGCGAGTACTCGTTCCACTCGTAGCCGGCGCTGGCGGTGAGGCGGAGCTGCGGATCGATGTCGTACAACGGAGAGAGGCGGACGAGCCGCGTCCGGATCGGGTTCTGATTCTCGAAGTCGATGTTGGTGATGTCGAAACTGGCGTCCCAGCCAAGCGTCGCTTCCTTCCGCGACACCGTTCCCGTCCACTGCGTGTATCGCGAATCGGCGGCGGCGTTCGGCGCCCCGCTCAGGTTCGTCCAGCTGTTGGTGTTGCGAAACTCGTACTTGATGTTTCCGGGCGTAGTACCGCGGATGTACGGGCTGATCGTGTACGTCTCGGTCTGGTAGCGGTTTGCCGTTGGGTTGTCCAGGCTTGCCGGCTGCGCACCGAACGGATTGAAGAACTGCTGGGCGACCGCGACGGATCCATCGATATTGAAGAACTTGTCGAAAAACTCCACGGTGCCGAGCAGATTGACCGTCGGGTAGACTTGGTTGTTTTGCGAGCCGGTGCGCGCGTAAATCATCAACGGCACGGACACGAAGCCGTTCAGCGACGTATGCGCGCCCTGCTCGTTGACACGCAAGGACGGGGTGATCTGGGTGATCAGGTCCGATTGCCTGATGTCGGACGGCGTCAGGTTGACGTTGTTGGTCGCCGTTTCCTGCACACCCAGCGAAGTCTCGATCGTCCACTTCTCGGCGAGGGCCGGGAGCGCCTCGACTGCAAGGCAACCCGCGACCATCACCGCAGGCGCATGACGCGTCACGAATCCGGGCAGCCGCTTCGATCGTCGCGCAGCGCGAGCCGGAGCGTTTCGCTGCGGCCGGCCGTGGCTAGGGCGCGTCATCCGCGTAGTAGACGTAATAGGTGCCCACTTCGGTCTTCTCCGCCTTGTTCAGCATCATCTGGACGTTCGGGCAGCTCTCGAGGGTTGCCAGCGCCAGGTTGACGGCGTGTTGGCGGGTGCTGTCGGCGGCCACGACCATGATGATCTGCCCCATGTGGGTGGCGAGGACCCGCGCTTCCGTTGTCGCGAGCAGCGGCGGCGAGTCGAATATGATGATCCGGTCTGAATAGCGGGTGGCGAGCTCGCGCAGGAACAGCGCCATCTGCTCGCTGGCCAGCAGCTCGGTCGCGCGGCGATGATGCGAGCCGGCGGGCAGTATCGAGAGATTCGCGACATTGGTCCGCAGCAGCGCATCGGCGAAGTCGACGTCGTCGCGCGTCAATATTTCGAGAAGGCCCGGCGAATTTGGTATGCCCAGCACACCCGGCACGCCGGGATGGGCAACGTCGCCGTCGACGAGCAGCACCGTGGTATCCACCTCCATCGCGATGCTCAGCGCGAGGTTGATCGCCGTGAACGTCTTGCCTTCGCCGGGCAACGAGCTCGTTACCATGATCAGATTGCCGTTGGCGATCTTGACACCCGGCTGCCCCCGCACCTTGCCCAGGACCGGTCGCTTGATGATCCGGAATTCCTCGGCTATCTGCGACTTGGGGGAATCGGGCGTGACGAAGCCGCGCAGCCGCAGCGCCTCCAGGTCGATCTCGAATCTGCGGGCCGGCGTTCGCACCTCGGCCGCGGGTTGCTCGAGACCCTTGCGGGACACCCCATCGATCTTCGGCGCCGCCGGTGTGCGTAACGTGACCTTGTCGCGACCGTCGAGACCGCGAACGAAAGCTTCCGGTGTGGGAACGCGCTCCTTTTCCGTCGCTGGTGCGGCCTCGGCGGCACCCACAGTCGCCGTCGCGTTCGGTTCCGCGGCACCGGCTCGCCGCAACTCCTCGAGCCGTTTCGCTGCCTGTTCGATCAGATCCATCGCCGGCTCCTCACGCGATGTTGCCAGTGAGCAACGCGAACGCGAGCACCCCGATGACGGACGCGATCAACGCGCCCGTCGCGCCCGCGAACAGGTACGTGTTGCGGCGCTTCATCCGGGTGGCGGCTTCGCTGGGGAGCATCGTGACCATTCCCAGGATCGGACGCTTCGACACTTCGCGCAGACTCCGGGAATCATGGAACGTCGGCATCAGCTCGCTAGCGGCGAAGCTGGCCAGCAGGCCGGCGACAAGCGCCGCCGCGATCGCGAGACCGAGCAGCGCGAGACGCGCCGGCGGGACCGGTTTCGGCGAAACCCGCGGCGGATCGATGACACGGAACTGCGTGCCCCCGGCATCCTGCACGCCCTCGCCGATCGTCGCGGACTGGCGTCGCGTCAGCAGCGTCTCGTACGTCTTCTTCTGGATCTCGTAGTCGCGGTTCAGTTGCGCGAATTCGGCCTCGACTTGCGGGACGAGCCGCGCCGAGGCCTTCAACTGCGCATATTGACCTTCGTACGACGAGAGCTTCGCCCGCAGCGAGGCGACGTTCGCCTCCGCCTCGGCCAGCGAGAACTTCAACTGCTGGTGCAGTGGATTGCGGTCCTGCGGCGACGCCCCTCGGGTCACGCCGAGCCTTGCGGCCGCCACCCTCTTCGACTGCAGTTCCTGCAGCCGTTGCTCTTCGAGGTCCGCGATAATGCGCCGCGTACCCGCGACATCCGGATGCGCATCGGTATATTTGCGCAGCAGCGCGTCGAGCTGGGCCTGGAGCGAGGCGAGCCTCGCGTCGATCTCCGGCGTCGCGGGCGGCGGCGCGGCGGGACCTTCGGGCATCAGGACCGCGGTTTCGCCGGCGAGCTCGCGCTTGTACGTATCGCGTGACTGTTCCGCCGCGCGCAGTTCGAGCCGCGCATTCTCGATTTCGTCGCCGAGCCTCGAGATCCGGCCGAAGTAGTCCTGGGTGCCCGGACCGGCGACCCCCAGGTACTTGAGGCGGAAGTCCTTGAGCCGGTTCTCCGACGCCTGCAGGCTCTGCTCGTATTGCTTGATCTGGTCGTCGACGAACTTGACGGCGGTGCGCGTGTCCTGCCGCTTGTCGCCGAGGCTCGACTCGACGAAGATCGTCAGCAGAGACTGCACGACCTTCTTCGCCTGTTCCGGATTCGTGTCGCGGTACGAGATGACGTAGAGGTTGGTGGCGGCGCTGCCGCTGAGCTGCAGGCTCTTCATCAGCGTGTCGACCAGGTCTTCGCGCCCGACACCCGGGCCGAGTGCGAGGTCGAGGTCGGCCATCCGGACCAGCTTGTCGACGTTGGGCCGGCTGATCAGCGTCCGGCTGATGAAACCGACCTGCTGGTCGAGGTTGGGCTGGATCGATACGCCTTCCATCAGCGGCCGCAACAGCGACTGCGTGTCGACGTACACGCGTGCGCTCGCCTCGTAGCGCTCGGGGACCCGGAGCGCGATGGTGATGCCGACGATTGCCGCAATCCACGCCGCCGCAAGGCCGATCCAGCGGCGATGCCACATCCCGCGCAGATACGTCTGCAACCGCTGCAGCAGGTCATCCATGAAGTGCTCCTACCTGCATCGGTGGCCTCCTAGAACCAGCTCTGCGGAATGATCAGGATGTCGCCGGGACGCATGTCGACGTTCGCCGAGATGTCGCCGCGCTTCACGAGATCCTTGAGCCGGACGCTGTACGACTTTCCGCCTTCGGACACGCGCGAAATCGTGGCCGCGTTGCCGTCGGCGAAGTCGGTGAGCCCCCCCACCGCGATCATCACGTCGAGCACCGTCATGTTCTTGCGAAAGGCCAGAATCTGCGGCTTCGCGGCCTCACCGATGACGCGGATCTGCTCGCTGGCCGGCCCGGCGAACGTCGTGACGACCACCGTGACGACCGGATCGCGGATGTACTTGCCGAGGGCTTTTTCGAGCTCCCGCGCCAGCGCCGTCGGCGTCTTGCCCAGCGCAGGCAGGTCGTCGACCAGCGGCGTCGTGACCTTGCCGTCGGGTCGGACCGGAACCGTCAGCGACAGTTCCTGGTTGCGCCAGACGATGATGTTCAGCACGTCGAGCGGGCCGATGACGTAGTCGTAATCGGATGTCGCGGCCTCCTTGGGTGCCGGAGGCGTCGACGGCGTCGTCGAGCAACCGACCGCCAGCAGCGCTACGGTGAAAACCTGAGCGCAGCGCGCCAACCGGGGACGGCACGATACGGCGTCTCCGATGCGTTCCCGGATCGACTTCATGGGTCCTCCCGTTGAGTCAGCCACCATTGAGCATCACTGGCGCGCGCGACACATGCGCTGCCCCGTAAAACAAACATTATGCCATTCTCATGCAGCGGCGGCCCGCAGGCGGACGCCGCTCAGATTGACGCGCGGGTTCGGGCGACGAAAGGTACGTTTTGCGCGCCGATTTGCGCAAAAGCATCAAAAATACGTGCAATACACAATGTGCGAGACAAGTTGCCGCGACGCAGCATCCAATAGGAAGAGATGTAGGACGAGACCGACAGGAAGCGACGAGACCGGACGAGAAGATCGTTGCTCCTGCCCGCAGACGTAAACGATCGTCCGTGGTGCTCGCGCGCTTGTCCGCGGTTCACGAAGCAACAAAAAAAACCCCGCCGGGTAGGCGGGGTCGTGATGCGTGATTCTGAGTGCTTAAGACTTGCGGCGCCGAGCCAAGCCAAGTCCGGCAAGCCCGAGTCCCAGCAGCGCCAGCGTGCCCGGCTCCGGAACCAGAAGCCTTGTGTTGGCGGAGAAATTACCGGCTACGTTCGACGTGAAGCTGCAGAAGGTCTGATGGTCCGGCGCTATATTCCCCGGCGGACACAGCCCCACCGGCGGGAGCACGTTCGTGAAGCTTAGCGACATGCCACGCGGAATCAGCAGATCGAGCGGGCTGATGACCGAGGACGAGAACGTCAGGGAACCCGGGGGCTGCGCTGCGCCCATCGTGAGCTGACTACCCGTCGTGAGGCCAAGAAGCAATCCGTCAAATACGCCGCTCAGGTAGTTGGTGCCCGTACAACCCGCCCCCGACGTGACGCAGAACGTACCGGTGAAGCCCTGAGTGGCGAGCAGACCCGGGTTGGGATAATCGTCGCTCGTCGCATCGAGGGTGAAGAACGCCGAGAACGGCGTGGCGGGAACCGCGTTGAAGAACGTCGTCACGGTAATCGCCGCATCGACGACGTCGACGTCCGTGTGGCAGCTCCCGATCGTTCCGGTCGCGAACGTGCAGTCTGTCGTGGTGGCTATGCCCGAGACCACGTTGGGGGCGGGTCCGCCACCCGGGGGACCGGATTGCCCGAATACCAGAATGGTCGTCGCATTGGCGGTCAATCCCAGCCCAGCCAGCGCAAGCCCACCGGCGACGATCGCCGGCGCAAATTTCGACTTCAACAGATCAAACATAAATCCCCCGAACATTCAGGTTGTCGACGAGAACAGCTTCCGGACGTGTTAATGCACAAAGCGTGCTAGAAAATAAAAATACGTAATATCAATAGGTTGGATACGCAAATCTGGTGGACACGTGAGGCGGTGTAAAGCTGATCGACATCGCGTCTACCGTCTGTCTCCGGCGTGAAGCCGCAACCTTGGGTCAAGCCTCCCTGGTTCCCGTCGCAACTCCGCGCCGCCGGCCGGGATCGCTGATTTCCCGTCTTCCAGGTTCTCAGAACCTCGAATAGGCGGCAGCCCGGAGGTCGCCAGGTCTTTCAGAAGTCGAACCGGATCTGCACGACCGGCGCGAAGCTTCGCCGGTGGGCAGGGCACGGCCCGTGGCGCGCCAGCGCGGCCAGGTGCTCGGGCGTCGCATACCCCTTGTGCTGCGCGAAGCCATACAGCGGGTATTCGCGGTCCAGTGCCCTCAGCAGCTCGTCGCGCACCGTCTTGGCGAGGATCGACGCCGCGGCGATCTGCGCCATCCGCCGGTCGCCGCTGACGATCGCACGCGAATCGCAGCGCAGTTCGGGGCACCGGTCGCCGTCGATCCACGCGACCTCGGGCAGTACGCTCAGCGCCTCGACGGCGCGGCGCATCGCCAGCATCGTCGCCCACAGGATGTTCAGCGAGTCGATCTCGGCGACGTCGGCCGACGCGACGGCCCAGGCGATCGCGCGCTTGCGGATCGAGCCCGCGAGCACTTCGCGGCGTTCCGGCGTCAGCAGCTTCGAGTCGCGCAGCCCGCGCACCGGCCGATCGGGATCGAGGATCACCGCGGCGGCGACGACCGGGCCGGCCAGCGGACCGCGCCCTGCCTCGTCGACGCCGGCGACTAGCACGCGACACCCGCGGCGGCGAGCTCGTCGGCGACCGCGGCTGCCGCGAGCCTGCCGGTGTCGGCGGTCAACCGCAGCGCGAACTCGGCGAACAGCGCCTGAAGACGACGACGCGTCACGGTGTCGTCGAAGAGGTTGAGCGCCGCGCGCGCCAGATTGTCCGCCGTGGCCGCACCCTGCAGCAGCTCGGGGACGACGAAGCGCCCGGCGAGCACGTTGGGCAGTCCGACATACGGCAGCAACAGCTTGGACAGCACGATGCGCGCGGTCAGGCCCGACACGCGGTAGAAGATCACGTGCGGGCAGCGTGCCAGCGCCGCCTCGAGCGTTGCCGTGCCCGACGCGACCAGCGCGACATCGGCGGCCTGCAGCGCATCGCCGGCGTGGCCATACAGCA
>Ga0070668_100001156_pt1 | contig 18615 bp, 16 predicted proteins | sample KBSS43metaG_FD_64661 | JGI IMG/M metagenome (GOLD analysis project Ga0070668, IMG submission 64661) | Switchgrass rhizosphere microbial communities from Kellogg Biological Station, Michigan, USA - KBS S4-3 metaG | ecosystem: Host-associated > Plants > Roots > Rhizosphere > Soil ... | reverse complement strand
AACGTGTCGTCGACGATCAGCTGCGGCGCGCCGTCGGCGCCACGCTCGATGCGGGCGCGATCGGGCTGCGCCGTCGACTGCGCGACCGCCGCCTGCGCCTGCGGCTCCGACGTGCCGAAGCGCAGCATCAGCCGGCTCAGCATTTCGGCTTCGAGCTCGGGGCTCGGCGGCATCACCGCCCACGCGAACGCAGCCGGCGACGAGTTGTCGATCTTCGCTGTCGGGATCTGCTCCATGCCACGGTGCGAAACGTAGATCTCGACGGTGCCCTGCTCCGTGCCCCGCTCGATCCGCGAGCGGAACTTGTCGCGCTTGTACGTCGTGTAGAAGATGTCGACGTACTTGCCGATCGTCCGGCGCAGCATGTCGGCCGGTATTTCGGCACGGTTCTCGGCCCAGTCGGTTTCCATCAGCCCGATCGCCGGCTGCTCGCTGGCGATGACGAAGCCGCTCTCGTTCCAGAACTGGCGCGTCGTGTTCCACGCCTGCTCGGCGGGCACCTTGACGACCAGCCACCGCTCGCTGCCGGCGCGCACGATGCGCGCCTCGGGGTTGGTGGGCAGCAGGTCGTTCTGCTTCGGACGCGTCGCCGTCTGCTGCGCGAGTCCGCTGGCCGTCGACACGCTGTAGCGATCGTCGTAGCGCGGCGTCGTGAGATCGGGGGGAATCTCGAGCGGCGGCGAGCTCGACGTCGATTTGTAGTCGATGCGCTTTCCGGGACCGGTCGTTCCTTCGCATCCCGCCAGCGCGGCGGCGACGCATACGGCAAGCGCGACATTGCGCGCGGAAGTCTTCGAGGCAAACATGGGCTATTCCTGCGTCAGGCGACGGCGCCCGCGTCGCGCAGCGCGCCGCGGATGGTGTCGTGATGCTGCGGTGACAATGGGACCAGCGGCAGCCGCAATTCGTTCCGGATCTTTCCCAGCGCGGCCAGGCCCCATTTCACGGCGATCGGGTTCGGTTCGATGAACAGCTTCGTGTGCAGCGGCATCAGCCGCTGGTTGGCCGCTCGCGCGGCGGCAACGTCCCCCCTCAACGCGGCGGCGCACATCTCGGCCATCTTGCGCGGGGCGACGTTGGCGGTGACCGAGATGACGCCGTGGCCGCCGAGCAGCATGTACGGCAGCGCCGTGTCGTCGTTCCCGGAGTACAGGCCGAACGCCTTGCCGTCCGGCAGCCGCGAGACCAGGTCGACGTGCCGGACGAGGTCCGACGTCGCGTCCTTGAGGCCGACGATGCCAGGAACCTGCGCGAGCCGCAGCACGGTCTCGTTGGCGAGGTCCGCCACCGTCCGGCCGGGCACGTTGTACAGGATCAGCGGCAGGTCGACGCGCTCGGCGACGGCGCGAAAATGCCGGTACAGCCCTTCCTGCGTCGGCTTGTTGTAATAGGGGACGACCGACAGGCAGAAATCGGCGCCGGCCTTTTGCGCGTACTCGGTCAGCGCGATCGCCTCGGCCGTCGAATTGGCGCCGGTGCCGGCAATCACGGGGACCCGCCGCGACACATGGTCGACGGTCGTCTTGATCAGCAGACAATGCTCGTCGACGTCGACGGTCGGCGATTCGCCGGTGGTGCCGACGACGACGATCGCCGCCGTTCCTTCGGCAATGTGCCAGTCGAGCAGCGCCCGCAACGCAGGGAGGTCGAGACCGCCGCCTTCTTGCATCGGCGTGACGATCGCGACGATGCTTCCGGAGAGGGAACGCGGCGGCGACATAACTCGCTATTTTACCCCATTCGACCGCAGCGGGCTCCGGGCGCGCCGGGCGTCAGCCGCCCGTCAGGAGCGGCGGCCATGCGCGTCCCGTGCCCACGGCCGCCAGGCGTTGAACGACGGCCACGCGGCCATGCTCGTCGACCTTGCCTTGCTCGAACGCGACGACGGTCAGGCGCTCGCGCGCCAGCGTCGAGAGCTCGCCCGGCATCAGCAGGAACGCGGGATTCTGCGGCCGGCCGTACGCCTCGTTGCCGTCGGCGAACGTCTCGTACAGCAGCGTGCCGTCCGGCGCCAGCGCGGCGAGGAGGTGGGGGAACAGCGGGCGGTGCAGGTAGTTGACGACGACGATCGCATCGAAGCGCTGGTCCGCCAGCGGCCATTCGCCGCTTTCCAGATCGGCCGTGCGTGCGTCGACGCCGGGCACGTGCGCCGCCGCCAGCGCCGCCGCATCGCGGTCGACCGCGAGTACCCGGCACCCGCGCGCCGCGAAAAAGCGTGCGTGCCGGCCGCTGCCGGCGGCGACATCGAGCACCCGCGCTCCGCGCGGCACCAGATGCGCGAAGCGAGCAATCCACATGGACGGCGCGAGTTGCGTGTGCGGCGAGTCAGCGGGCATGGGCTTTCCTTCGCGGCGCGCGCGCAGCGGCGCCGCGCTGCAGTTCGTCGCGGACCGCGGCGGCTTCCTGCGCGAGCCAGCCGACGAATGCGGCAACGTCGGGCCGGCCCGCGGCGTGCGGCGCGACCAGCACGTAATAGCCACGCGTCGACTCGAAGCGCTTGGTGAACGGCGCGACGAGCCGGCCGTCACGCAGCAACTCGGCGAGCAGCGGCAACCGGCCCAGCGCGACACCCTGGCCGCCGACGGCGGCCTGGATCAACTGGTCGTACAAGCGGAAACGCAGCGCCCCCGCCGGCTTCAGGTCCGGCTCGCCGTTCGACGTCAGCCATGCGGTCCAGTTGAGCCACGGCAACCGGCCGTCGGTGTCGTCGAGATGCAGCAACACGTGGCGCGAAAGGTCCGACGGACGCGCCAGGGGCGTGCGCGGATCGCGCGCTACGGCCGGCGCGACGACCGGCAGCATCCGCTCGCCGAACAGTCTGATCGCACCCTCCGGTACCGCGCTCTCGGCGAGATAGCGAACCGCGATATCGACATCGCCCCGGTCGAGATCGACGGTGCGGTCGTCGGCGGACACGTACACCTCGACGTCGGGGTGACGCGCGCGGAATCGCGACAGCCGCGGAATGATCCACAACGAAGCGAACGACACCGTCGTCGTCAGCGTGAGGCCCGGCTCGCGCGCCTGTCGTCCGGCGGCGTCGGCGGCCAGGGCAATCGCGCGCAGATGCTCGCTGACCGCACGGTGAAAGGCCTGTCCCGCCGGCGTGAGCGCCAGCGCGCGATGGCGACGCTCGAACAACGGCACGCCGAGCGCGTCCTCGAGCGCCTTCACCTGCCGCGACAGCGCCGATTGCGTGACGAACAACTCTTCCGCGCTCCGGGTGAACGACAGCGTCCGTCCGGCTGCCTCGAAACCGCGCAGGAAGTCGAGCGACGGCAACCGGTGCAGTGTCTTATGCATGATCTGTATGCATGCGAAACATTCCGAATCGTCGCTTGAGGGCCACCGAGCGCACTCTCACAATAGGTCTCATCCGCAGGGGTGTTGCCGAATCCTGACCACCCCGTTTCGGATGCATGATACGCATGGAAAAGGAGATTGGCCATGTCCTGCATCGGTTATACGAAGACGCTCGATCTCGCCGCCGGGCAGTTGGTGCGCCTCGACGACGCCAAGGGAACGACGCTGCGCGTGACGCGTGGCACGCTGTGGGTAACGCAAGACCAGGACGTAAACGACGTCGTGCTGTCCGCGGGCGACGTCTGGACGGTCGAACGAGGCGGATTGACGCTGGCCGAGGCGCAGGACCATGCGTTCGTCTGCCTGGTCGGCCCGGGTGCCGCGCCCGCGCAGGTCGTCGCGCGCCGTCGCCGGCAGCGCACCTGGCAACATCGCTGGCTGCACCGCTTGCTCGGTGCGTTCGACCTGAAGCGCATCGAACGCCGCTTTGTGCCGTACTACTGATCGCCGACGAGGACCTTCGACATGCCACTGGTGACGCTGACGCTGCGCGGCCCGCACGAAGCGCGATTCAAGGCCGCCGTTCTCGATGGCGTCCACGCGGCGCTGGTCGCATCCGGCGTGCCCGAAACCGATCGCTTCCAGCGCGTGCTGGAACTGGATCCGTCGTCGTTTCGGTACGACCCCGCCTATCCCGATCTGGCGCGTCCGCGCGGCGACGACTTCGCGCTGATCGAGATCCTTTGGTCGGTGGGCCGCAGTGTGAAGGTCAAGCGCAAGGTGCTCGCCGACATCGTCGCCGCGCTCGCGCGGTCGCCCGGACTCGACCCGGAGCACGTGATGGTGGTGTTCGTCGAAACGGCGTGGGAGAACTGGGCGTTCGGCGGCGGCCGTCAACCGCATGTGTGATGGCCGGCGTGCGGCAACGCGACGGCGGCCGGCGTTGAGGACAAGCTCCATCGTCATCGCGTAACCGGGGCGACACGCCGGAAACGCGGGACGCTGTAATTCGCAATCACCGCGTTCTCGAGGACGGCGAACCGAGCGCGGCCGCGGGCGGCTACCCGCGTGTCTTCTGCAGACCTTCCTGCCGGTGTTCAGTGCGCCCGCGGCGAGGCGCAGCGTGGTGGCGACCCGCGGATGCAGTGCGAGGGCGGTGAGGTGCTCCGCCGGGCAGGAGGCGCGTGCGCAGATCGGCGACTTCGGGCAACACGGCGGGCAGCGGCGCAGGAGCGTTCACGGACGTCTCGACGGAAAATGAGAGACGCGCGAGATTGGCTGCGACACGCTCCGCGTAGATCGCAAGCGGGTGTTGCGCAAAACAACTCCATCAGGCAGAGCGTGCCGGCGACGAGCGCGGCGGAGGGTACGCAGGCGCCCGTTTCTCGCGCCTTTCTAAATAATAACGATTCTCATTTCTATGTCAACCCCCGGACTGGACGAACGCGATGACGAATCGCGGAACGACGCCATTTCGGCTCATCGACAACGGCAATCACCGCCCTGCTCTGCTGACCCGGCAAGCACCGTGGCACAATTTGTCGCTCGCCGCGCGCAAGTTACGCGCGCAACGACATCCGCACGAAGCTGGTTGCATTTGGGGTTTCGAAACCGATCGCTTCCGGCGAGGGTCGAAACAAATCCCTGGGCTTTGCTATACAGGTCACGATGGAACACTACCTGCCAATCACTGAAATCGCGTTCGGCGCGGCGATGCTCGTCGCGTCGATGGTCGTTCATGGTCTCGGCATGTATGTGGTCCGGCACGGCGCTGCGTATCACCGGTTGCGGCTGCGGCGGTTCGAGCGCGAGGTAATCCTCAGTCTTCTCGTCCTGCTGATGATCGCCACGCACTTGACGGAAGTGCTGCTATGGGCGGCGACGATGGTTTGGCTCGGCATCCTGCCGGTGTTCCGCGACGCCTTCTACTACGCCGCCGTCACGTACACGACGCTCGGCTACGGCGAGAACACGTTGAGCCATGGCTGGCGAATCCTGGCGCCGATGATGGCGATGTCAGGTGTGTTCGCGTTCGGCTGGACGACCGGCGTCCTCTGGAACATCGTCAGCCAGCCGTTGACCCCACCACCGGCGCCGGTCGCGCCGGATCGTGCCCGCCGCTAGGCGTTCAGCCGCAGTGCTGTCCCCCGGTAAGGGGACGACCGACGTTCGACGAAAGACGGCGCGCTCGCGGCGCGCCGTCTTTTCGAACGATCGGTCAGGCCTTGGAGAAAGCGATCTTGCCGCCGTGAACACCGACCTTCGCCGTGTCCCCCGGCCCGTACTTCCCGGCCAGGATCTCCTTGGCCAGCGGATTCTCGATCTCCTGCTGGATTGCGCGCTTCAACGGCCGTGCGCCGTACACAGGATCGAATCCGACCTTGGCGATTTCGGCGAGCGCCGCCGGCGTGATGTCGAGCCTGATTTCGAGCTTGGCCAGCCGCCTTTCCAGCGACTTCATCTGGATCTTCGCAATCGACTCGATGTTCTTTTCCGACAATGCGTGGAACACGACGATTTCATCGATGCGGTTAATGAACTCCGGCCGGAAGCTGGTCTTGACCTCGGCCATCACCGCGAGCTTGATCACGCCATAGTCGTCGCCGGCCATCGCCTGGATCATCTGTGACCCGAGGTTCGAGGTCATCACGATCACGGTGTTCTTGAAATCGACGGTGCGCCCCTGCCCGTCGGTCATCCGGCCGTCGTCGAGGACCTGCAGCAGCACGTTGAAGACGTCCGGATGCGCCTTCTCGACTTCGTCGAGCAGGATCACGCAATAGGGCTTTCGGCGCACCGCCTCGGTCAGGTAGCCGCCTTCCTCATAGCCAACGTAGCCGGGCGGCGCGCCGATCAGCCGCGCCACCGAGTGCTTTTCCATGAATTCGGACATGTCGATCCGGATCAGGTGCTGCTCGGTGTCGAACAGGAACTCGGCGAGTGCCTTGCACAATTCGGTCTTGCCTACACCCGTGGGCCCGAGGAACAGGAACGAACCGTACGGGCGATTCGGATCGCCGAGGCCCGAGCGGGAACGGCGGATCGCGTCGGAGACGAGCCGCACCGCTTCGTCCTGGCCGACGACGCGCTGATGCAGTGCGTCCTCCATGTGCAACAGCTTCTCGCGCTCGCCCTGCATCATCTTCGAGACCGGAATGCCGGTGGCGCGCGACACGACCTCGGCGATTTCCTCGGTACCGACCTGCGTGCGCAGCAGCTTGGGCCTGACCTTCGACTCGGCCTTGTCGGCCAGGTTGAGTTGCGCCTCGAGCTCGGGCAGCTTGCCGTACTGCAGCTCGCTGACCTTCTGCCAGTCGCCCTTGCGCTTCGCTTCCTCCATCTGCACCTTGATTTTCTCGATCGCTTCCCTGATGTGCTGCGTGCCGGCGACCGACGCCTTCTCCGCCATCCAGATCTCTTCGAGATCCGCGTACTCCTTCTCCAGCCGAGTGATCTCTTCCTCGATCGCCGCCAGGCGTTTGCGCGATGCGTCGTCCTTTTCCTTGCGCACGGCCTCGCGTTCGATCTTGAGCTGGATGATCCGGCGCTCGAGCTTGTCCATCGCCTCGGGCTTGGAGTCGATCTCCATCTTGATCCTGGCGGCGGCTTCGTCGATCAGGTCGATCGCCTTGTCGGGCAGGAATCGGTCGGTGATGTAACGGTGCGACAACTCCGCCGCCGCGACGATCGCGGGGTCGGTGATCTCGACGCCGTGATGGATCTCGTAGCGTTCCTGCAGTCCGCGCAGGATGGCAATCGTCGCTTCGACCGACGGCTCGTCGACGAGCACTTTCTGGAAGCGACGCTCGAGCGCGGCGTCCTTCTCGACGTACTTGCGGTACTCGTCGAGCGTGGTTGCGCCGACGCAGTGCAGCTCGCCGCGCGCCAGCGCCGGCTTCAGCATGTTGCCGGCGTCCATCGCGCCTTCGGCCTTGCCGGCGCCGACCATCGTGTGCAGCTCGTCGATGAAGACAATCGTGCGGCCCTCGTCGGCGGCGAGGTCCTTCAACACGGCCTTCAATCGCTCCTCGAACTCGCCGCGATACTTGGCGCCGGCCAGCAGCGCCGCCATGTCGAGCGACAGCACGCGCTTGTTCTTCAGCGACTCCGGCACTTCGCCGTCGACGATCCGCTGCGCGAGGCCCTCGACGATCGCCGTCTTGCCGACGCCGGGCTCTCCGATCAGGACCGGATTGTTCTTCGTGCGTCGCTGCAGGATCTGGATCGTCCGGCGGATCTCGTCGTCGCGGCCGATCACCGGGTCGAGCTTGCCATTGCGCGCGCGCTCGGTGAGGTCGATCGTGTACTTCGCGAGCGACTCGCGCTGGCCCTCGGCTTCCTGCGAATCGACGCCGGCGCCGCCGCGGACCGCCTCGATCGCCTGTTCGAGCGCTTTGCGGGTCAGACCAGAGTCCTTCAGCATCCGGCCGAAGTCGCCCTTGTCACTGGTGGCCGCCAGCAAGAAGAGTTCCGACGCGATGAACTGGTCGCCGCGCTTCGTCGCTTCCTTGTCGGTCAGGTTGAGCAGGTTGTTGAGGTCGCGGGAGATCGTGATCTCGCCGCCGGTACCCTCCACTTTCGGCAGCCGGTCGATCGCGTTCTTGACCGCCGCCTGCAGCTTCGGCACGGCGACGCCGGCGCGCGCGAGCAGCGACGCCGTTCCGCCGTCCTCCTGCGCGAGCAGCGCCGCGAGCAGGTGCACGGGCTCGATGAACCCGTTGTCGTGGCCCAGCGCGAGGCTTTGGGCGTCGGCCAGCGCCTGCTGGAATTTGGTGGTGAGCTTGTCGAGGCGCATGCAGGACTCCCTGAAAGCGATTGGTTATTGCTCGAACGTGGGGCAAATGCCCGCAGTTTCAACGGTTTCCTGCGGAAAAACGGGGCATTCGGCCCCCTTTTTCGCGTTCCTGATCGTGCTAGGCTCGCCCGCATGACCCACGGTGTCCCTGACCCGCCCCCGCCGCCCCGCGCCGGTTTCCTGCAGACGCTGGGCGCCGTTTTCTGGAGCTTTCTGGGTATCCGGAAAGGCCGCGACATGCGCCGCGATTCCGGGTCGATGAACCCGGTGCACGTGATCATCGCCGGTGTCGCGATGGCCGCGCTGCTGGTGATCGCGCTGGTGTTCGTCGTGCGGACGATCGTCCGCTGAGCGAATCGGCGCACCCCGCAGCGACAACCGCGTCACCGGCGTGGTCGAAGCACCGACAGTTCCCGCGCCGCGCGCACCAGTTCGGCGTCCGTGGTTACGAGATCGGTGCATAGCCGCAGCCATGCGCCACGGGCATCGACAACGAGGCCGCGATCGGCGAGCGCCTCGGCCAACTCGGTAGCGCGGTCATCGCGGACGACGACGAACGCGCCGCGGTCGTCGCTGCCGCCGATCGCGGCGACGCCTGCATCGCCGAGCAGACTGACCAGTCGCCGCTGCTGGGTCAGCGAATGCGTGCGCATCCGCTCGATGCCGATCGCCAGCGCGAGACGTTGCCCGGCGCGCGCCTGGAAATACGTGAGCACCGGCGGCGTCGACTCCATCCATGCGTCGCCGCCGGCGGCGAGCCGCGGCGGATCGGGACGCGCGTAGGCAAACGGATCGTCCTTCGCAAACCAGCCGGTGTCGAGTGTCGTGAGCCCGCTCTCGAGGACGTGTGGCGCGACGTACAGGAAACACGCACCCGGTCCGCCCCGCAGGTACTTGTACGCGCCACCGACGGCGAAGTCGACGTCGAGCGTGGCAACGTCGACCGGGAACACCCCCAGCGAGTGATAGACGTCGACCAGGATGCGCGCGCCGGCGCCGCGTGCGGCAGCGACGATCGCCGGCAGGTCCGACAGGCGCTGGCCGGTGGTGAAGATCACTTCCGAGACGACGCAGAGGTCGCAGCCGCGAGCGATCGCCGCCACGATGTCGGCGGTATCGAAGAGGCCGTTGGCATCGGGCTCGACCAAATTCAGCGCGATGCGGTCGCGGTGCGCGTACTGGCGCAGGATCACGTCCAGCGAATCGAACTCGCCTCGCGTCGCGACGACGCGCGGCACACCAGGGAGCGCGTTGAGCACGGCGCGCAGGCCCTGGCCGGCACTGGTCTTCGGGACAACGGAATCGGCACGCGTTGCATGCAGCAGCGATGCCAGGCGCGAGCGATGCGCGGAGAGCTCGGCACTCCATGCATCCCACGCGTCGCCCATCGCCGCGTACCACGCGGCCAGGCCTTCGCGGAGATCGTCATCGGTCGCGTCCAGCGGGCGGCCGAGCGAGTGGTTGGCGAGATAGACACGCGCGCCGAAGGCGGCTCGATGCCGCGCGAACAGCGGCGCGATGTGCGTCTGCAGTCCATCCTCGGCCAGCGGTCCTGCACCCAGCGCGGCGACGGCGGAGGCGAGTGCATCCATCATGCGATTCTACCGGCGCGCGTAAACTTTGGCCGTAGTGGATACCTTCCGAGCGTTTTCCGCACTGCATTTCGCGACCGTTGCGATCATCGCGACGCTCACCGTCATCGCGATCCTGGTGCGCCGTCGCCGGCCTCCGCACCCTGTGCCACCCGGCGCGATCGAGCGCGCAGTGGCGTGCTCCTACCTCTCGTTCTGGCTGGGGACGTTCGTCTGGCTGCGCTTCGGGCCGCTCTACGATCCGGCGACGACGTACCCGCTGCAGCTTTGTCACTGGTGTGGCGTCGCCGCCGCGGGCACGCTGCTGAGCGCGCTTCCGGTGCTGCGCGCCATGACGTATTTCTGCGGCCTCGGGTTGTGCACGCAGGCGATGATCACGCCGTCGCTGGTCGAGGGACCGGCGCTGTTCCCGTTCTGGTTTTTCTGGGCGACGCACGGACTCGTCGTCGGGGGTGCGATCTACGACGTCGCGGCGCGCGGTTATCGGCCGACGCCGGGCCACTACGCGATCGCGTGCGCGATCGCCGCGTTCTACGTGCTGCTGGTGTTGCCGATCGACCTCGCGTTCGGCTGGAACTACGGTTTCGTCGGACCTTCGCGACCCGATCATCCATCGATCGTCGATGTCCTCGGCCCGTGGCCGCAACGGCTGGCGGCCATTGCCGCGATCGCCGCCGCGGCGATGGCGCTGCTGCTGGCGCCCTGGCTTATCGTGCGCCGATCGCCGTCCGCACGTCGATGAGCTCGGGGAAGAACGAGTAGTCGAGCGCGCGCTTCAGGTACGAAACGCCCGAGCTGCCGCCGGTGCCGGTCTTGTGACCGATGATCCGCTCGACGGTCTTCATGTGCCGGAACCGCCACAGCTGGAAGCTTTCCTCGATGTCGACGAGCTTCTCGCACATGTCGTAGGCGCCCCACCAGGTTTTCGGATCGTCGTAGATCGTCTTGAACACGGGCACCAGGTCGGCGTTGCGCACGTACGGCAGCGTGAAATCGCGCTCGAGGCACGCTGCCGGCACCGGCAGGCCGCGCCGCGCCAGATGGCGAAGGAATTCGTCGTACAGCGACGGCGCGCGCAGCAGCGTCTCGAGCTCGGCTCGCGTCGCCGGGTCGTGCCGGAATACGTCGAGTACCGCGGCATTCTTGTTGCCGAGAAGGAATTCCAGTGCTCGGTATTGCGCGGACTGGAACCCCGACGAGCTGCCCAGCGCCGGCCGGAACGCCTCGTATTCGGACGGCGTCAGCGTCTCGAGGACCGCCCACTGCTCGAACAGCTGCTTCTGGATCAGCTTGACGCGCGCGAGGATCTTGAAGTTTTCTTCGAGCGCGTCGGCTTGCACGTGGCGGATCGCCGCCTTCAATTCATGGATCAGCAGCTTGAGCCAGAGCTCGGAGACCTGGTGCTGGACGATGAACAGCATTTCGTCATGGCGCGCCGGCTCGCCGCCAGTCCCGGACAGCGGCTCTTGCGCCGCGAGCAACCGGTCGAGGCGCAGGTACCCTCCGTAGGACAGCCGGTCCTTGAGGTCGGTGACGATGCCGGGTTCGAGGTCGCGCGAGGGCATGATGACGACGCGTAAGCGATCGCTCAGTATAGCGCCGCGTTCCGGCGATTCGCTGCGCGATTCGCGCATTCCGTCGCGTCGCGGCCGTGGCGCCGGCCGGCGTTTGCTACGATGCGCGGCCATGCAGCATCTGACCCCTGTTCGCCTCGTTCTGACCGCATTCGCCGCCACGCTCGTAGCGGCCTGCGGAGACGACGCTCGCGACGGCCGCACGCTCGCGCTCGCCGAATGCCGGCTGCCGCGGCTCGCGCAGGCGGCGAAATGCGCGACGCTCACCGTGCCCGAGGATCGTTCGCGTCCTGACGGGCGCAAGATCGCGCTGCACATCGCTGTGCTACCGGCGAACACGCTGTCGCCGAAGCCGGATCCGCTGTTCATCCTCGCCGGCGGGCCGGGCCAGGCGGCCTCGACGCTGGGCCCGTTCGCCGCGCTGTTGAACGACGTGCGAACGACGCGCGACATCGTGCTCGTCGATCAGCGTGGCACCGGCCGCTCGGCGCCACTCGACTGCAAGCCGTTTGCACCGGACGAGCAATTGGAATCGCTGGTCGACGTCGATGTGCTTCCGCGGGCGCGCGCGTGTACGCAGGAGCTGGCGGCCAAGGGCATCGATCCCGCGCAGTACACGACCAGCGCGTGGATTGCCGACCTCGAAGCGGTGCGCCACGCGCTCGGCTACCCACGCATCAACCTGTGGGGCGGCAGCTACGGTACGCGCGTCGCGCTCGAATATCTTCGCCGCCATCCGGATCGCATCCGCAGCGCGGTGCTCGACGGTGTCGCGCCGCCCGGGATGATCGTCAGCCTCGACGTCTGGCCGACGCGCGAACTTGCACTCGACGCCGTGCTGGCCGCGTGCGCGGCGTCGGCGTCGTGCCGCGGCGCCCATCCCGACGTCGCCGCGTCGCTGGCCGCGCTCGAGCGCACGCTGGGCGCGCAGGGCCGCGACGTCGACATCCTGGATCCGCGTACCGGGCAACCCCAACGGCTGCGGCTCACCTATACGACGGTGCTGGGACTGCTGCAGCCGTTGATCTACGTGCCGGAATCGGCAGCGATGCTGCCGGAAATCGTCGGTCGCGCCGCTGCCGGCGACTACGGACCGCTGCTGGCGACGACATCGATGACGATCGCCGACACGGCAGCGCGGATGAACGCCGCGCTGCATTTTTCGGTGACGTGCGCGGAAGACGTTCCGCGGATCACGCCGGCGGCACGGGATGCGGCGCTCGCCTCCGCGCGCACGGCACCGTTGGCCCGGACCGCGCTCGCCGTCTGCGACGTGTGGCCGAAGGGGTCGGCGCCGGCGGACTTCGCGACACCGGTCACGAGCAACGTGCCGGTGCTGCTGCTGTCCGGCGGGCTCGATCCGGTGACGCCGCCGAAGTACGGCGATGAGGTCGCTCGCACGCTGAGCAACAGCCGGCACATCGTCGCGCCCGGCTATGGCCACATCGTCTCCGCACACGCCTGCGGACCGCAGCTGGTGGCGCGCTTCATCGACCAGCCCGGTTTCGACAAGCTGCCCGCGACGTGCATCACGCATTTCGAAAAGAGCACGCGGCCGCCGATGTGGCCCGACCGGCTGGGACCCCGTTCATGATCGCCGTCGACGGGCTGGCCAAGGCCTTCGGCAAGCGCCGCGAGATCAGGGCCGTCGACGGCGTGTCGCTGGTCGCGCGCGACGGCGCGATCACCGGACTGCTCGGCCCGAACGGCGCCGGCAAGACGACGGTCACGCGAATGCTGGCGACGCTGGTGATTCCCGACACCGGCACGGCGACGATCGGCGGGCTCGACGTCGTCCGCGACCGCTATGCGGTGCGCCGCCAGATCGGCGTGCTGTCGGATGCGCGTGGGCTGTACCCGCGGTTGACGGCGCGCGAAAACGTCCGTTACTTCGGTCGGCTGCACGGCTTGTCGGGCGTGGCGCTCGACCGGCGGATCGAAGCGTTGTTCGCCACGCTTGGGCTTTCGGCGCTTGCCGATCGCCGCACGCAAGGCTTTTCGCAGGGTGAGAAAATGAAGGTGGCGATCGCGCGTGCGCTCGTCCACGACCCCGCGCACGTCATGCTCGACGAGCCGACCAACGGCCTCGACATCATCAGCGTGCGCGCGTTGCGCGACCAGCTGCGGGCATTGCGCGCGGCTGGCAAGTGCCTGCTGTTCAGCTCACACGTGATGCAGGAAGTCGCCGCGTTGTGCGATCACATCGTCATCCTCGCGCACGGTCGGGTGATCGCGCAGGGCTCCGCTGCCGAGCTCGTTGCACAGTCCGGCACCGCCACGCTCGAAGACGCGTTCGTCGCGCTGCTTGGGTCCGGCGAAGGACTGGAGCGGTAGCGCGATGACTCGGGTCCTGACCGTTGCCGCGAAAGAAATCGCCGATGCGCTGCGCGACCGCCGCACGCTGACGGTCACGCTGCTGTCGGCCGCGTTGGCCGGCCCTATCTTCCTGATGCTGATCTTCAACCTGATCGCCAGTCAGCAGGAACGTACCCGCGAGCTGAAGCTGCCGGTCGTCAACGCGGCGGCCGCACCGGCGCTGATCGCGTTCCTCGAGCGGCAGCAGGTGAAAGTCGAGCCGGTGCCCGCCGATTACGAGGCGAAGATTCGTGCCGGCGACATCGACGTGGTCCTGGTCATCGATGACCAATTCGCCGCGGACGTCGCCGCCGGCAAGTCCGCCGTCGTCCGGCTCGTCTACGACCGCTCGCGCGACCGCGCACAGGCGGCGATCGGCGAGGTGGAAGCGCTGCTCCGTGCCTACAACCGGCAGTGGAGCCAGCAGCGGCTGATCCTGCGCGGCGTCGCGCCCGACGTCGGCAACGCGCTCGACGTGCAGGCGGTCAACCTGGCGACGCCGCGGCAGTCGGGCGCGCTGGTGCTGTTTCTCGTCGCGTATTACGGGCTGTTCGCGGCCGTCATCGGCGGCATGGCGCTCGCGCTCGATGCGACGGCCGGCGAGCGCGAACGCCAGTCGCTCGAGCCGCTGCTGATGACCCCGGCGACGCCGCTCGAGCTGGCCGCGGGAAAATGGCTCGCCGTGTCGGCGTTCAACGGGCTGGTCGTCGCCGTCACGCTGCTCGGGTTCTACCTGACGCTCGGCTTCGCGCCGCTGCCTTCGGTAGGCATACCGTTCCTGTTCGGCGCGAGGGATTTCGCGCGCTTTCTCGTCGTGCTGCTGCCGCTGATCATGCTGATGCCGGCGATCATGCTGTGGCTGGGCAGCCGCGCGCGGACGATCAAGGAAGCACAGGCCAACATCTCGCTGCTGTTGTTCGTCGTCGGGCTGCTGCCTGCCGTCCAGCTGTTCCTGCAGCGCAAGGAACCTGAGTGGATCGTCGCCGCGCCGGTGTCCGGCCAGTACACGCTGCTCAACCGCGTACTTCGCGGCGACGTGCTCGCGCTGTCGGATGTCGCGCTGTCGTACGCGATTCCGGCGACACTGATCGCCCTCGCGCTGGTTGCCGTGGCGCGGCTGTGGTCACGCGAGTCGATCCTCGCCGGCAAATAGCAGCACGGTTACCGCATACCGCCCTCGGGATCGACCGCGTGTTCGAGCCGCTGGCGCGCGCGTGCACCAAACGCGGCGCTGGTCCACCCCAATTGCGTCGCGGATCTGCTGTTCGATCCGCTGCAAAGCAACCGGCGTTGCCAACGGTTCCTGCGCGAGACGCGGTTGGCGTGCGCGCCGCGCTAACCGAGTTGGCGAATGACGGCCAGCGGTGGCTGGCGCAGCGTACCGCGCGTACCGAGCCAGCCGGCGATCGTTACGCAGGTCGCACCGCCGACGATGCCGTACGCCCAGACCAGCGGATTGGCAGAGAACGGGATGTTGAACACGCGATCGGCGAGCACCCAGCCGACCGCGGTTGCACCCGCCGCGGCGAGCAGGCCAGCGAGCGCACCCAGCACCAGGAACTCCGCGACCTGCGCAGCCGTCAGTTGTGCCTGCGAAGCGCCGAGCGTGCGCAGGATTGCCGCGTCGAAGCGGCGCTCGTCCTGCGTCGACGCAATCGCTGCCTGCAGGACCAACAAGCCGCCGAGCAGCGTGAACAGGAACACGAACTCGACCGCGCGCGACACCTGGTCCATGATCGACTGCACCTGCCGGATCACGTCCCCGACGTCGATCGCCAGCACGTTCGGGTACTGCTGGACCAGCGCCGACACCCATGCGCCGCCCTGCGCGGTTTCCGGCACGCGCACGGCGCCGAGATAGGACGTCGGCATGCCGTCGAGCGCCCCCGGCGGAAACAGCGTGAAGAAATTGGGCCGGAAGCTGTCCCAGTCCACCTTGCGCAGGCTCGTGATCGGTCCCGTCACCGGGGCGCCGGCGATGTCGAACGTCAACGTGTCGCCGAGCTTCAACTTCAGCGATTCGGCGATGCCGTCCTCCATCGAGATGCCCGCATCGGGCTTTGCGTCGGCGCCCCAGAACTTGCCGGCCGAGATCCGGTTCGTCTTCGGCAATTCGCGCGTCGACGACAGGTTGAACTCGCGCTCCGCCAGCCGGCGCGCGCGCGGGTTGTCGAACCCCCCCGTATCGAGTGGCGCGCCGTTCACGGCCACCAATCGGCCGCGAATCATCGGGTACAGGACCGCGTCGGCGCCACCTACCCGAGCCATTGCGTCGCGAACACCGTCGACCTGGTCCGGCAGCACGTTGATGATGAAATGGTTGGGTGCGTCGGGCGGCAGGCTCGCGCGCCAGTTGCGCATCAGATCGCCGCGCACCACCGTCAGAAGCAGCAGCGCCATCAGCCCCAGCGCCAGCGCGCCGATCTGCAGGCTCGAGCCGAGCGGCCGCCGGCGCAGGTTCGCGAGTCCGAAGCGCCAGGTGACGCCACGCTGCGGCAACCGTTTGAGCACGACGATCAGCAGCCACGCCGACAGCGCCGCGACGACGAGCAATCCGCCGATGCCGCCGACCATGATCGCGCCGGCCTTCCAGTCCTGTGCTTGCCATGCGATCAACAATGCGATCACCGCGGCGCCGAGCCCATAGGCCAGCAGTCCACCCGGGCGCGGACGCGGCAGATCGCGCCGCAATACGCGCAGCGGCGCGACGTTGGCGAGCGCGATGAGCGGCGGCAACGCGAAGCCGAACAGCAGCAGCACGCCGGTGCCGAAGGCGGCGACGCCGGGGACGACGCCCGGCAACGGCAGTTCGGCGGCTGCGATCGAGCGCAGCACCATCACCAGCAGTTGCTGACCGCCGAGCGCCAGCACGACGCCGATGCTGCTGGCGATCAGGCCGAGCGCCAGGAACTGCGCGACGAACAGCACGAGTGTGCGCGCCTCCGACGTGCCGAGACAACGCAGCATTGCCGCCGTATCGAGATGACGGCGCAGATAGCGGGACGCGGCGAGTGCGACGGCGACGGCGGCGAGGATCACGGCGACCAGCGCCGCCAACCCCAGGAATTTCTCCGCGCGCTCGAGCGTCTGCCGCACTTCGGGCTGCACGTCGCGGACGTTCTCGAGCCGCTGTCCCGGCTTCAACTCGGCCTGCGCCCAGGCGACGAACGGATCGAGTTTCGCATCGGCGTCGCCGGCGACCAGCAGCCGGTACGTCGCGCGGTTGCCCGGCTGCAGCAGGTTCGTCGCGGCGATGTCGTCGGCATTGATCAAGAGCCGCGGCCCGCTGGAGAGGATGCTGGTCGCAATCTCCGGCTCCTGCTGGACGACCGGGCCGATCGTCAGCGTCGCTTCGCCGACCGTGACCCGATCGCCCGGCGACAACCCCAGCCGCTGCGCGAGCCGCGCTTCGGGCCACGCCTCGCCAGGGGGTGGAATGCCGCTCGCGCGCGTGCCACTGCTGCGCTGGGGATCGACGAGCATGATCGCACCGCGCAACGGATAGCCGGCAGACACGGCCTTCACCGTCGTCAGTACCGGCGGGCCCTCGGCGCCTTCGCGCTGGACCATGCTGTTGAACCGCAGTGCCGACGACGTCACCAGTCCCCGCGTCTTGGCTTCGGCGACGAAGGATGGCGGCAGCGGCCGGTCGGCGGAAATCATGACGTCGGCGCCCAGCAGCAGGTTGGCCTGCCGCGTCAACGCGCCCTTGACGCGGTCGGCGAAAAATCCAACCGTGCCCATGCTGGCAACCGCCAGCACCAACGCGGCGATCAGCACCGTCAGTTCGCCTGCGCGCCAATCGCGCGACAGCATCCGCAAGGCGAGGCGCAGCGTCTGCATCAGGCGGCCACTCGCTCGTCCCCGACCAGCTTGCCCGACGCCAGCGACAGGCGGCGACCGCACCGCGACGCGAGCGTCGTGTCGTGCGTCACCAGCACCAGCGTCGTCCCGTGCTCGCGATTGAGGCGGAACATGAGATCCGCCACTTCGACACCGGTCGCGCCGTCGAGATTGCCGGTCGGCTCATCGGCCATCAGCAGTTTCGGCTCGCCGGAAAATGCGCGCGCGATGGCGACGCGTTGCTGCTCGCCGCCCGACAGTTGTTTCGGATAGTGCGTCGTTCGCCGCGCGAGGCCCACCCGGTCCAGCCATTCGCGGGCGCGCGGCGCGGCATCCGGCGCGCCGGCGAGTTCCAGCGGAAGCATCACGTTCTCGAGCGCGGTCAGCGCCGGCAAGAGCTGGAACGACTGGAAGACGAAACCGAGGCGCTTCTGCCGCAGCGCCGCCAGCGCATCCTCGTCGAGCGCCGACAGCGCATGACCGTCGAGCCATACGTCGCCGGCGGTCGGTCGATCGAGCCCCGCGAGGAGGCCGAGCAGCGTCGTCTTGCCGGAGCCGGACGCACCGACGATGGCGATCGCCGCGCCGGCATCGACGGCGAACGACACCTCTTCGAGAATGGTCAGCGGCGCATCACCGCTCTGGACGACCTTGGTCAGGCGTTCGGCGCGAAGGATCGGGGTCGTCATCGGAACGGAAGTGGAAGGGAGTGGTCCCAATCTGGGGTCGCCGGCGTACCGAACAAGCAACAGCGGACGCACGGCGACGAACGCCCGCTTCGATTCTACCGTCTGCGGAAGCCTGCGCCGCAGCGGGCATTACAATCACGACAGCCACAACCGGATCCTGACATGCTTCGACGTCGCGCCCTGATCGTGTTGGCCGCCGCCGCGCTCGCCGCGGCGATGCCCGTTCACGCGCAGGGCTCGTCACCGGTGATTCTCGTCGTCGGCGATTCGATCTCGGCCGCCTATGGGCTGCCGCCGAATGCCGGCTGGACCGATCTGCTTGCTGCGCGGCTGACGGCACAGAAATACGCGTTTCGCGTCGTCAATGCCAGCATCAGCGGCGACACGACGGCCGGCGGACGTTCGCGATTGCCGGCGCTGCTCGCTAGGCACCGGCCCGCAATCGTCGTCATCGAGCTCGGGGG